>JACXTT010003838.1_pt1 | contig 22748 bp, 28 predicted proteins | sample 9270951 | NCBI WGS metagenome assembly JACXTT01 (sample SAMN15532306, study PRJNA645909) | rock metagenome | isolation source: weathered quartz diorite | place: Puerto Rico | collected 2017-06-21
CGTTTTTATAGCCTACCGCCCTCTAGCCTTCGGGAATCTCCGTATGGGGCGATGCCCCACCCCCGTCCAACTAATAGGCCAATTCATCGGCATCTGCCTACATCCTTACCGCCGTTTTAGACATCGACACATCTTTAAAGGTCTCAAACAACCATATTACCTCATTAATATCCTCCGGATGATTTTTGGCTGCTAAAAAACCTTCCCTTGCGGCTTTATAGTTAACTGGAGGCGTTGTCAAAGCTATTCTTGCAACATGGTCGCCTTTAGGGATGGCAATAGCCTTTTTAAAAGCAATATAATCTGTTTGGTTATGAAAGCTAATATAATTGATCAGATAAGCCGAGGCATCTTTCTGGCCCTTGGAATATTGAGATTCGCCATTAACGTATGCCCTGGCGCTCGAAAGTATCCGAACAGAATAAATATTAACGACAATTATTGCGGCTGAGGCCAGGCTCATCGCTAATAGCAGGATAAAGGTTGTCCGCTTTCGGAATGAAAGCAGGCTATTAATTGTATCTATTGATTTGCCCCTCAAAACCAGTAACGAATATTAATTATTGAGAAATATTAAAAGCGTCCGGTTTATTATATTTTTTGAAATAAGCAAGGTCTCGGCAAAAAAGCAATCTCATAAATAAAAGCACTAAGTATCAGCAGCGTATTAAAGATATATTCCTTTGTGATAAAACCCTCCAAAACAAAACGTGTACCGGAGATAGCTAATTTATACTCAGATCGGCTACTTTTTGTTGCGCTTTGAGCAAATATGTCCCCAAAAAGCTTTAAAAAACATTTGCATTCTCATTAATTAATCGTAATATTGCGATTAAATGGGACTTACCAAAACAGAGATATTTACCGATAAACAAAACCGCCTGGCTGCAATGATCAAGGCTTTAGCCCACCCTGCCCGGATAGCTATATTGCAACACCTGATGAAAACCAATGCTTGTGTTTGCGGCAGCATTGTAGAGGAGTTGGGCCTGGCACAGGCAACCATATCTCAGCATTTGAAGGAGCTAAAAAATGCAGGATTGATACAGGGAACAATTGAAGGCGTGAGCGTATGTTACTGTATTGAGCCCGAAGCATGGGAATTATTACATAAAGAATTAGATGCATTTTTCGCTTCATATGCGAAGAGTGGAAAATGCTGTTAAAAAAATTTATTATTATCAATCGCAATATTGCAATGAATTAGTTAATCGGGTTAAGTGGTTGATTGAGTTAAGTGGCTGGCTAACTAGTTATGCTACTAAATTCAACTTAATCCAACTTAATCAACCATTAAACAACAATAAGCATGAACAAGCAAGAAACCGTTACCTGGGGAGTATTCAAGGAAAAACTGGTGCAAAACCCGTCACTTGATCTGCAATTTCAGTATAGAGCAGATAAATGGGTAGCCCCCTCCTATCATATTACCGAAATAAAACAGGCGCCTATCACATCAGTAGACTGCGGCGGCGTAAAGAATGAATGGACAGAAATAATTGTTCAATTAATGGAGCCCGCAAATCAACAGCAGCTACGCGCGATGAAAGTGCGCAAGGCTTTGTCTATAATTGATATTGTAGAAAAAGTGATGCCCCTGGACGTTAATGGCGAGGTGAGGATTGAATTTGGCAATAATGAGTTTGACACTCGTCAGCTATCGCCAGGGGAATTTATAATGGATGAGGAAAATCTGATAGTTAATCTTAGCCCTGTCGCCGTTCAATGTAAAGCCAATGACAGGGGCGGCAGTTGCGGTACACCTGTTAAACAAAAAATTGAATTAAAGAATCTTACAACTGATAGTTCTTGCTGTACGCCCGGCGGAGGATGTTGCTAAATCATGTCGCATGGAAATCATCGAAGCAACAAATTACCGAGACGATATCATCGCATTGCTTTCAGCTGAAAAGCTGCCGACAAGCGACCTGCCGGAATCATTGGAAAACTTTTCCGTAATAATTGAGAATGGAGGGTTGGTTGCCGCCATCGGTTTGGAAATATATGGCAGCTATGGGCTTTTGCGCTCCCTGGTAGTCCGCCCTGATTCCAGGCATCAAAATATCGGCGGCAAATTGATAACACAAATAGAAAATCTTGCCGCAGCACAAAAATTAAAAGCGATTTTCCTGCTTACTGAAACCGCACCGGATTACTTTTCACACAAAGGTTATCATATTATCACCCGTGCTGAAATGCCTGTCGAAGTACGCCAATCATCAGAGTTTAGCCACGTTTGCCCGCAGACGGCAATTGCAATGAAAAAGAATTTAGAATGAAAAACATATTAGTATTATGCACCGGCAACAGTTGCCGCAGCCAGATTGCCGAAGGCTATTTGCAACATTTTGCAGGCGATAAAGCCAAAGTTTACAGCGCCGGTATCGAAACGCATGGCGTAAATCCCAAAGCTATCCAGGTAATGGCTGAGGATCATATCGATATATCCCACCACACCTCAAACAATGTGGAGGAGTATATCAATATCCCTTTTGACTACCTCATTACGGTTTGTGACAATGCAAACGAGAACTGCCCCTACTTTCCGGGCAAGATGCAACGCTTCCATCACAACTTTCCTGACCCGGCAAAAGCGCAAGGCACATCGGAACAGATCATAGACGAATTCAAGCGTGTACGCGATATGATAAAAGTGTATAGCAGGGAATTTATAGCTAAACACCTGCAGGCATGAAAAAATACGTAGCCGAATTTTTGGGCACCTATGCTTTGGTATTCGCTGGAACAGGCGCAATCATTATCGACCAGGAAACGCATGGCAGCATCACCCATGTTGGTGTAGCGATCACTTTTGGACTTATCGTAATGAGCATGATCTATGCACTGGGCGATATTTCGGGGGCGCATCTTAATCCCGCAGTAAGCATAGCGTTTGCCGCAGCGAAAAAGTTCCCGGTAAAAGAACTGGCTCCATATATCGTAAGTCAGTTATCAGGCGCAGTAGCAGCAAGTTTCACGTTGAAATATTTGTTCCCAGATAATCAGTTTTTGGGTGCGACAATCCCTGCCGGAAGCGATCCACAATCTTTTATATTAGAGTTCATACTCACCTTCTTTTTAATGCTGGTTATTATCAATGTCGCAAAAGGCAGCAAAGAACAGGGCATGTTTGCAGGACTGGCGATTGGCTCGGTGGTGGCGCTGGAAGCTATGTTTGCCGGACCGATCTGCGGGGCATCCATGAACCCGGCAAGATCATTCGGCCCGGCCGTAGTATCTGGGCACACACAGCATATATGGATATACCTGGTTGCCACCACACTTGGGGCAATAGCAGCAGTCCCGGTTTGGGGCTTTCTCAATACCGAGGTATGAAAAGTGCCCCGAATTTCTGATTATTGATGCTTTAATGAGTCATCAGGTAGCCAAGCACTGCCGATGCCGCAAAAAAAGTGGCCCCCACGACGGTTAAAACGGTACCCAATGTATACTTACCCCTCTCTTCAAAATTCACATCATGGTATTGCCATTTGGTTACGTTTCCTTGTTTGTCAAAATCAAAGATTAAGTATTCTTTGTATTTACTGAACTCAGTTACATTTTCAGCCTGGGTATTGTGGTGTTCATTTACCGGATGACGACCATCGAACTTATAAAGCCATTGTTCTGTTGTGTCATTTACTTTTATTTCGCTTGATACGCCAAACCTTTTAGCTACGTCCTGTTTGGTTTTATACCGGTTCAATACCTGCTCATTGTTATAGATAACTTGTGTGCAACTCAGGTGTAAAAACATTGCCAAAGGCAATAATGCTGTGATAAAATTTTTCATGACGATCATTATTAAATTGCTGACATTTATCAAATCGCCGGACGGCACCTTTAACTAACTCAACTGCTGCCATTGAAGCCCCCTAATAAAAATAGCCTACCTACATTAATAGAAGGAAATATTGTTAGCTGCAATGGCGGCCAATCCATAAGCCAAACCTATGCAAACGGCAACAAGCGCAACAGTTTTCAAGGGATCTTTCTTTCTCACTGCCAGGTCAACCCCTGTATAGTCACATCGTACTATCCTGCCATTGCGGTCAAATGAGAATATCAGGTACCTATCGAAGTGGTCAAAATCTTTTACATTAATAGTTTGCGTATTCTGATGCAATTCAACATAGCGCTTCTTTTCAAACGAGGCATGCCTATCGTATTGGTAAAGCCAGCGCTCTGAAGTATCGCTAACCTGTTTTTCAGTTGGTATGCCAAATGTTTTCTGGACATCGTCCCGGGTTTTATAACGGTTCAGTACTTCATCCTGTGTGTAGAGCGCTTTAGTGCACCCGAATAATGACACCACAATTAGTATCATTATTCCTTTGAAAAGATTTTTCATTGTGATTGTATTTAAGGTTAAATACTAAGGACCAACAAATTAAATCAACCTTTCCGGACCCATTGGTCCGGAAAGGAGTAATAAATATACTTTTATTTTTTTGCCATGCCGCCAAACATATAACCCAGTCTTATTCCAAAATAATGGCTGGTTATTTTGTTATTATCTGTTGCCTGTGGCAGAAGATTGCTTAAGCCTGCGTTATAGTTTACTGCCAATAGCAATCCATTCCTCAAGGTAAATCCTGTGGTAAAGTTCGCAGCCAGGTTAATCCTTTTCAAATCATCATCCGCGGAATTACCGAAATGAAGGTCTTGTGATGTTGAATTGGTTCCATCCGAAGCTTTACCTTTTCCCGAAAGGGCATAAGCGATGGACGGCCCTGCGCCTATAAAAAAGGTACCCGCACCGGAATGCGCATTGAAGAGAAGGTTTAATGGCAGCTCCAGGTTATTAATTGACATGTCCGCACTTACGGTCTGACCACTACTGGTCTCTTCAACAGTGGTGCCTGTTCGTACATAATAAAGCCCCGGCTGCAAACTGAAACTTGTTCCCAGCGGCAAGTCGGCAACAACGCCGGCCGTAAAACCCGTTTTGGTTTTAGCGCTTAACGAGACGTTGTCTGATTTAAAATTAAGATTAGAAATAGCGGCGCCGGCAGAAATGCCAATGTGTGCTCCCTGGGCATAGCCAGCAAAATGCAGTACGGTGCAAGCGACAAGAATAATAAATAGCGTTTTCATGATAATAAGTTTTAGCGTTAATAAATGATTGTTTTTATATCAGCTGATATTTATGATTAAAGCTACAGCGATGTTTAACGGGATAAAAACTATAAAATCAGACACTTACATCATTTTACGCAATAGATAATTATATAAGGCGAGTATTGTATTTCACTTGCAATATTTACTATATTTAATAATTATTATTTGCCGCGCATGTATTTTCTGCAAAAAATAAACCGGCAATTAGTAGACAGTACCGAAAAAATCCCCTAAAATTTAAGCTAATGAACACCAGTGATGTACAGGCTATGCTATTTAATCACGTCAGGGCGCGCCTGCCGGAGCATTTGTCACTGGTAGACGAAGTTGCCGAATTGCTCAATATCAGCAACGACAGTGCTTACCGGCGCATTCGGGGTGAAAAAACGATAGCGTTTGATGAGTTACGTGTGATATGCAACAAATACCATATCTCGCTCGATCAGTTATTATTGATACAAACCAATACGGTCATTTTTGCCGGTAATAACGTAGATACCGCTTCATTTGGGTTTAATGAGTATCTGAATGACGTAGCCCATAACCTCGAACTGTTCCTGTCACTTCCCAAGGCGCGTTTGTATTATTACAACAAAGATATCCCCATATTCCATTTTATGCCATTTCCGGAGTTAAGGGCTTTTAAATTCTTCTTCTGGAAACGCACACTGATGGGTTACCCTGAATTGGCCAAACAGCAATTTACAGGCGACGAAACCGATGAAAAAAGTTCCGAACTGGCCCTGAAGATCATCAGACTTTATAATCAAATAAACTCAACCGAGATATGGAATGAAGAGAATGTGCACAGCAGTATAAGGCAGATTGAATTTTACCGGCAGTCGAATGTATTTGCCGACAAGTACATTCTCAAAAAAGTGTATGAGCAATTGGATGAATTGCTTAATCACCTGGAATTGCAGGCCGAAGCCGGAAAAAAATTCTCGTACGGTCACCAACCCGGCACCAATGCCGCCGACTATGATATCTTTGTCAATGAATGCCTCATAGGCGACAATACTATTTTTGTCGACAGTGATGAAAAGAGGCAGATCACCTGCCTCAATCATAATGGCTTAAATTTCACCTCAACACAAGATCAAAGTTTTTGCGATTATACTTTCCGCAACCTGCAAAACATTATGCGGAAGTCGGCCCATATCAGCCGGGTTGGCGAAAAAGAACGTACAATGTTTTTTAATACCCTCCACCAAAAAATACGTAGCAAAATATCGGACATATCGTAGATGGGTGTAAATTGCATGTCTTAACTACCATCTATGCGGCTAAAAAAAATCAGCTTTTCGGATATTACTACTGTTTTGCTCACGCTTGTTACTATTGCACTGATCTTCAATATAAAAGCACGAACATGGGCCATCATGGGGTTAATGTCGCTTGGTTTTTATAATCCCAAAATACCGGTAATAAAACCTGGTGAAAAGCTGATGCCTGCGCCTGCTATGGTTGTACAAAGCGTTGATGGTAAAACGATAGACCTGCAGCAACAAAAAGGCAAAGTGGTTTTCATTAACTTCTGGGCCACATGGTGCCCTCCGTGCCGGGCGGAAATGCCATCTGTAAATGAATTTTATGAGAAAGTAAAAAACGATCCAAACATCGTTTTTCTATCAGTGGACGTCGACAATAACCTGAATAATTCTTCAGCTTTTATGAAAAACAGCGGATACAAGATACCCGTTTACGCAGGCAACCTGGATGGTTTACCAACCGCCTTCTATTCGGGCACCATCCCTACTACCCTGGTAGTAGACAAACGCGGTCTGGTGGTATTCAATCATGCCGGCAAAGCCAGTTATGACGGCGACGAGTTTGCCCGGTTTGTAATTGGGCTCGCGAAGCAATAAATGTTATGCTTATTGGTAAAAACTGCGTAGCGTAACTATTAAAAGTCACCAAACTACGCCGCTGATTTCAAATTATTTATAAAGGAGATAAAATAGTTCCCCAAACTTCCTCCAAAACGTGGGTTAATTTCGAATATTTTAGGCTTATCATCTTCGACTTTTTAATCAAAACAACAAAGGCCTTCATAACCTATTGCGTTTAATATAGATGAAAAGGTATCCAGGTATTTACACTTAACTATTTGGGTGTAGGCAAAATTTGACTTGCCATTTATAGGTATTTGGTCATAAAAAGTGTATTCCACAGTTAATGTTTCGACTATTTTACCGTCTTTAAATAAAATATGTGTAGCATATTCATTCACCCCGCCAATTATTTCCTGGCAAAAATAATCATCACTCTTTATCAATTCGCTATATTTCGCTTTCTGTTCAGCGTCTGAAATTGCATAACAGAAATCACCTGCCCAGGTCACCTTTTTCTTTAGCATGAATGGCAACGGCAGATCAATCCCGATTTTAGGTACAAAATTTTGAAACCCTTTCTCTACCAGTGTTGTGTTAAATAAATACTTATTATCGCATAAATTAACAACCTCTTCGCTTGGTATTTTTATAAGGTTATTTTCCAGCAGGTCACGCGACTTTTGCAGCAATCTAACATCACGTATCAGTAGTGGTACCACCAGATCGCTTTCCCTGATATTTTCGGGTGTAAAAGCAGCAAACTTTATTTTATGCCGCGATAAAGAAAAGCCACGCCTGATAACTTTTTCATTGCCATAGTCAGGTGAAAATAAAATTCTTAAACCCGGTTTGGGAGATAAAATTGATTTGGCGCTTTCCATTGCCACGAAAACCGCCTTAGAAAGATTCGCTTTCGCTTTTTTAACTTTTAGTTGAATTTTCACTTGTTAAGATTTAGGTTTTCATGTATTCAAGTTAATACTTTCTAAAGATGATATATTCCATTAACTGTAAATACAAATTGTTTGCAACATTCCTGTTACATTTTATTAACGCAATGTAACAGAATAATTTAATTTTCATTTGATCGTTTTGCAGACCACAGTGCCTCAGTTCTGGAGTTGACTATCATCTAATCTCTACCGGACTAATGCAAACTTATTTTCTTCAATTTAAGCTAATTAATATGACAACAAGGTTAACCCTATAAGAAATCATTGTTAATTCACATACTACCAGGTTATCAGTACGATATTTTTTAAAAAATTGGTTTCAACAGCTTTCTTTTGATAGTTTTTCATTTCCGTGTAAATTCTGTAGAAGACAAAGGCCAGGCTCTGGTTAAAAATATCTAATTTTAACGCATGGTAGAATGTACACCTGCATTATTTAAAACATTTGAGGCACTGGCAGATGTGCCGGAAGACCAACTGCAATGGTTGATCGATCAAAGCGATTGCCGCGAATATGAAGATGGCGAATTATTGAGTGAACCCGGGAAGCCAATTATTGGTACGTACTTTGTCATCAGCGGCAAACTACGTTTGTATATCCCTATTGGCGGGGTAAAACGCGAACTGGGCGATTTTAAACCCGGCAGCATTACCGGTTACCTGCCCTATTCACGCGCAACTGTAAGTACGGGCTATGGACGCACCATTGGCGCAACTCAGATATTGACCTTCCCAATCAGCAGGACAGAAGATATGATCAGGCATCATTTCGAGCTTACGCAGGCCCTGGTGCATGTGATGACTAACCGCGTACGTACTTTTACCGCTTTACAGCAGCAAAATGAAAAAATGCTGGCGTTAGGAAAATTGTCGGCAGGTTTGACACATGAGCTCAACAATCCTGCCTCGGCTATTGTGCGCGATTCAGAGTCGCTGCTGAAGCACCTGCAAATGGAGCCGGATACTTTTAAGTCGATGATTGCTATCCGGATGGAGCCCGAACAGGTTGACGCGGTAACTCACGAATTCTTCCGTTTCTTGACAGAGCGCAAAGACTTGAACCTTACGATTCGCCAACGTGCTGATAAAGAGGATGAGTTGACCGACCTGTTTGATGAAATGGGAATGCCTTATGATCCCGAATTGGTAGAGAATTTTGTTGAGTTTGGGATTGAGCCCAAAGATGTCCAATCGTTCAGGCAGCATATTCCCGAGAAGTTCCTTGAACCGGTTTTCAACTGGATGAATACCCTGCTGGTTACCGACAGGATGGTACAGGATATAGGTGAATCCGCTCGTCGTATTGCCACGCTGGTCAACTCGGTAAAAACGTATACGCACATGGACCAAGGGCAGGAAAAGCAATATGCAGATATACGCATCGGCATAAAAAACACCTTGCAAATGCTGATCTACCGAATAAAAAAAGGCAACATCGCCATTGTGAAAGAATTTGACGAAAGCCTGCCGCCGGTAAAAGCGCAAATAGGTGAGTTGAACCAGGTATGGACCAACCTGATAGATAACGCACTGGACGCTATGGAGCCTAACGGCAAGGGGACGCTGACCATTAAAACAGAAAGGGATAAAGAATTTGTGCAGGTAACCATTGCCGACAACGGCCAGGGCATACCTGAAGAAATATGTTCGCGTATCTTTGATCCATTCTTTACTACAAAAGAGATGGGCAAAGGTACCGGTATGGGTCTGGAAGTAGTGCAACGCATCGTACAGCAACACAACGGATCCATCAAAGTTATATCAGAACCGGGGCATACTGCTTTTGTCGTATGTTTCCCTATTGATGGGTAATTTTGGTTGATTGAGTGGTTGATTATGTTGAATGGTTGTAGTAGTTGTAGACGTTGTAATGGTTGAAACATTTAACTAATACAACAGTCTAATGATAACAGTCCAACCCGTACAACCTTTTTAACATTTACAACCATTACAACTTCATCTAACTTAACTAATCAACTAAAAACAAACTACCATGATCAAACCGATAATATTTTCTATAGATGACGATCCCCAGGTACTGCGGGCTATAAACCGCGACCTGAAATCACAATATAATTCTGAATACAAGATCATCAGCACCACGTCGGCAAATGAGGCATTGGAAGCGCTTACAGAGATGAAGAATGCCGGCGACCCGGTGGCTATGTTTCTTGTAGATCAGCGCATGCCCGAAATGGAAGGGGTAGATTTTCTGCAAAAAGCCATTAAATTATATCCTGATGCTAAACGGGTGTTGCTTACGGCCTATTCGGACACGGTAGCTGCAATTAAAGCTATAAACGTGGTTCAGCTTGATTATTACCTGACCAAGCCCTGGAACCCGCCTGAAGAAAAACTATATCCCGTAATAAACGACCTGCTCGACGACTGGCAAAGCCATTATACGCCCGATTTTAAGGGTATTAAGCTGGTTGGCTATCAATACAACCCCAAGTCGCACGAGATAAAGGATTACCTCGCAGGTAACCTTATCCCCTACCGCTGGTTTGACATCGAAAGCAACCCGGAAGCTAAAATATTGCTTGATGCCAACAATCTCGATAGGACAGCTTTGCCGGTGATCGTTTTCGAGAATGGTGAATGCGCCTGCCAGCCCACCATACGGCAAATAGCTGAAAAAGCCGGTTTAAAACCCGAAATACAAAACGATATTTACGATGTGGTGATCATCGGCGCTGGGCCCGCTGGTTTGGCTGCCGCTGTTTATGGCTCATCCGAAGGATTGAAGACTTTGCTGATAGAGCGCCGTGCACCGGGCGGTCAGGCCGGGACCAGCTCGCGTATAGAAAACTACCTTGGCTTCCCGGCAGGTTTGAGCGGGGCGGATTTGACCCGCCGTGCCATAAGCCAGGCTACCCGTTTAGGGGCGCAATTTCTATCACCACATGCGGTCAACGACATACGCGAGAAAGATGGGTATAAAAAAATCATCCTGGACGACGGGCCGCATATCATCAGCCGGTCAGTGGTGATCACAACAGGAGTTGATTACCGCAAGCTGGAAGTAAAGGGAGTGGATAGTTTCACCGGCGCCGGCGTGTACTATGGTGCGGCTACTACCGAAGCAACAGCCTGCAAGGACAAAGACGTGTTTGTTATAGGCGGGGGTAATTCGGCCGGACAGGCGGCTATGTACCTGTCGAAATTTGCACGGCAGGTATATATCATTATACGCCGTGACGACCTGACAGCGACGATGTCGGCTTATTTGATCGATCAAATCAAAAATTCGCCAAATATCGAGGTACTGCCCAATACAGAAGTATGTGAAGCCTGCGGAAACAAGCATCTTGAAAAGCTGACCCTGATCAATGTAAAAACACAGGAAAAGAAAGATTACGATGCCAATGCTTTGTACATTTTCATTGGTGCGAAACCATTTACCGATTGGATAAAGCTGGACATCATTAAAAACAACAAAGAATTCATTGAAACAGGCCGCGACCTGGCTACTTACGACAACTTTAAAAAGATATGGAAGCTCAACCGCGACCCATACTTATTGGAAACCAGTTGTCCGGGGATATTCGCCGCAGGTGATGTCCGTGCCGGCGCCATGAACCGCGTAGCATCCGCGGTAGGCGAAGGCTCAATGGCTATCAGCTTTGTACACAAGTATTTGGCGGAGGTATAACACCTTTTCTACCACATGTCATTTCGAACGAGCCGACGGACTGCGTAGGCGGTGCGAGGAAAAATCTTCTACAAGCGACTCGCAGACTTTGCAAGTCGTATAAGATTTCTCTCTATCGTTCGAAATGACATGGTTATTTTTTATCTTTAATATTCAATCAATCCTATGCAAGATCAACCCTGCGAACATTTACAATCAATAAAAAAATTGAAGCATGCCAAAGCTTACGTATGCGAGGAATGCATTAAACACGGCGGTGACTGGCTGCATTTACGTACCTGCCAAACCTGTGGGGTAACGCTATGCTGCGATAGTTCGCCCTCACAACATGCCTCCAAACATGCCCGCGAGGCTGGTCACCCGGTGGTTATTTCTGCCGAGCCGGGCGAACGGTGGTTATGGTGTTATGTGGACGAGGAGTTTGCGGAGTATTGACAAATGTTATTTGTTGTAACAACAACAAAGGCGGGAAAGTAATGAAAAGGAAGTTTATAATCTTATTATCGATTGCCTTTATGCTAATAGCGGCAATTATCGTTTTTATTTTAACACACGGTAATTCGTCAATCGATATCAGAATCAGACTACATTAATTATAATCCCTTGGTTTAACAAGTATATCGTCTCCTGACGACACCAACAAAGGCGAAGTTCCTGGCTCTTGACTAATGACTAATGACTAATGACCATTGACTCTTAATCCAAATGAACCGTCACCGGCTGAAAGCGCGGCTGCAACCTTTTTACCGACTCCGCCATACGTTTGATAAACAAATAATTGGTAGTGCCGCTAATTACCGCTCCAACTACCGGTATCAGGCGTGCAGCTGTTTTTGACCCCATGCGCAACAACATCCTTTCGGACCCACGTTCCAATATACTTTTGGTGATCTCTATTCCGGCATCCACTTTCAGGGCAGCGGCCATAATCGACACAAACTCATCAAAAGTGATATGATATGAGCCCCGGTTATAATATAGAATACCTAGCGTCACCCTTATTTGCTGTGTAAGCATATTGAGCATGTCGAAGGGAATGCCTATTGCCATTGTGAGCGCTCCGCCACCGCCGGAAATGACTCCGGTAGTGGCGGATAGACGCGCACATTGCTCTATAAATCGTTCCAATCCCAATTTATCAACCCCTTGTTTAATACCAAGCTGGTCGATATTGGTAAATATTTTCCGGAAAGCATCCTGCTGCAGATCGTCAAAGCTGAGCCGGATATTTGATATGGTTTGTTTTAAGGTATCCATAGTGGTATGATATTATCTGTATAACATCATTTTTCGGTTATTGTTGTTTATGATAAATATCGTTAAACAAAGTGACAAACCAGCAACACTACAAACATTAAAGGGATATCTAACAGCATTAACACACGGGCCAGTTGCTGACTTTTAGCATCGCCATCTATAAATACATGGTGTAAATCATTTTTGAGGTTTTTCAAGGTTTCCATAAGACAATATTTTTAATTTAATAAAATGGCTATCAGCAAGTTATTTATTTTACCTGCTGTATATCATTATGACTTTCCTGGTTAAAGAAGGTTTAAAGGAAAGTGAAAAATATTGCCTGATCCTCCTGTTTTATTGATTAAAATTAAAATGCACTACTACCTCATAAACGGAGTAATTAGTACCATTTAAACTATAAAGCGTTCCGCCTGTATATTTGGTTATTTGGGAAACAGCAAGTTCCTTAGATACCAGGGTATCAATTGCATAAGTACTATACCCCTCATCGGTCAAAAAATTAAGGTATCGCGTGGTGTCGCTAGCGTTAAGATTGTAGTTACCGGATGAGATAATACCCGAAGGGCTGGTTTCTTTAAAATGTGTAGCATCCAGAAATTGTATCTGACTAAGCGACTGCATTCCCATTTTATCTATACCTAATAATACACCATACTGATTGTAAATAGAAGTATATCCTGATATCGGTTTCCACAATGCAAAAAGACTGGTTCCGTCAGTATACGTTTTGGCGTAATTATCGGGGGCCGTTTTTGGGCTGGTTGGTGTTTGCCCCGGTGTTGAATTCGGCTTCACACTTGACTTGCCGCACCCCAAAATCAGCATAACCAGATAAATCCCTGTTAATCCTACCTTTTTCATAATCAGCTTAATATTAATTCAATATACAAAATATTAAACACTTAAAATCGAGCCAATACTATCATTAAACCCCGATAGTTACAATAAAACCATTTTAGACGTTCAAACACACAATATGGAGTTTTGTCGAATTAAATTCATTTTTTAAACCACTATTTTGAATTATATTCTACATATTGCTAAATTTACTGTATGATAACGGAAACAGAATTAGCACTCGATAAAGTTGACCTGAATATCCTCCGCTTGATGCAGGAGAATGCCCGCATCAGCAATGCAGATATGGCCCGCGAATTAGGCATGGCACCATCGGGAGTACTGGAGCGTGTAAAAAAGCTGGAGCAAAAGGGCGTTATACAGCAATATACCACCCGTATCAATCCCACAGCGCTACAGCAAAAAATGCTGGCCTTTATTTTTATGAAAGCCAGCGACGGGCCCGGCTGTACGGATACGGCCGAGGCACTGGCCAGAATACCCGAGGTACAGGAGGTACATCACATAGCCGGCGATGATTGTTACCTTGTAAAAGTACGTACCTATGATTCATCAACCCTGGTACAGCTAATGCGCAACAGCTTTAGCCAGATACCCAACCTGCTGAGCACACGTACTACCATAGTACTGGAAACTGTAAAAGAGCAACAACAATTGGTAATACCCGAAAACTAAGAACTTATGACACCTGCTACCAACAAATCCACCTCGCCCCTATTAGTAATTGTTGCCTTTGCAACAGTTTACATCGTATGGGGCTCCACTTACTTTTTTATACAAATGGCCATACACGGTATCCCACCGTTGCTGATGGGTGCCATGCGTTTTTTTACGGCAGGCTCGTTGATGTTGATCTGGTGTGCCATAAAGGGTGAAAAGCTATTTAACCGCAGCAGCATTGTAACAACGGCGGTAACCGGCATACTGCTGCTGTGCGGTGGCAATGGCGCGGTAATATGGGTTGAACAAAAACTACCCAGCGCTATGGTGGCCATATTGGTATCAGCTGCGCCGATTTGGTTTGTGCTGTTAGATAAGCAGAGTTGGGGTGTCAATTTCAAAAGTAAACCGACAATAGCTGGCCTTATTGTCGGCTTTGCAGGGGTGATCCTCCTGTTTGGCGAGCAATTGGACGCCATATTTGCGGGCGGCTCGGTAATTTCCAAACTTCCGGGAATGTTACTGCTTATCCTGGGTTCAATATCCTGGTCGTCCGGGTCACTATATGCCAAGCATCACCCAACAGAAGGTTCAGGCGCGGTCAATGTAGCCTGGCAAATGATCATCGCAGGATTACTCTTCCTGCCTGGCAGCTGGCTCAACCACGAGTTTGATCACCTGGACTTTTCACATGTTCCATTGAAAGCATGGGGCGCATTAAGTTATCTTATAGTTTTTGGGTCGATAGCCGCCTACAGTGCCTATGTATGGCTGCTGAGAGTACGGCCAGCCACCCAGGTAAGCACTTACGCCTATGTAAATCCGGTGATTGCTGTGATACTCGGAATGTTCTTTGCTCATGAACATGTATCACTGCTGCAAATAACCGGCTTGATCATCATCCTTGGCAGCGTGTTGCTTATCAACCTTTCTAAATATCGTAAACCGAAAGCTGAAATCGTCGCAGAGGAACGAGAAAGCGTCAATGCTGATGGATCGCTGCAGGAATGTGTAAAGTGAGATTAAAATATTAGATTCCAAGCGACGACAAGCAATTATTAACTGTTTGAGTTTAAGCCTCCCATAATATCGGTTGTCAAAAGCCCTTCATTTTAAGATGAAGGGCTTTTCTTTTGGCGTAGCATTCTCCCGAGGCCCCAATGTCATTAAGGTAAGCACGTACCCTCTTTTTTGCTTGCAAAAGGGTGGTCGAGCAAAGCAATGACCGGGTGAGTCGACTATGCGAGCGGCATTATCGCCAATACATAGCGGCGATTTTACTCACCCCGACACCGCTACGCTTGTCGACCCTACCGCAGGCGGTAAAGAGGGGAAAGAAATCTATTTTTTCTCTTAACTTAATGACATTCTCCCGGGGTCTGCTCAATTCTTATATCAACTAAACTGACTTTTATACATAAAATGCACTTTTTTGTTAATTTTTTAACAGAACCTTTTTTTACTGGCATACGTACACGATTAACTAAAACTTATTACCAACCTTAACCAAAGAGAAACAATGAAAAAAATGCTGATTGTGGGTTGGCTTGTACTTCTTCTTTCTGCTGTAGGGGCCATATTTTGGTATAATGAATGGGTTTACCATTTGCCGACACCAATTCCTAAAAACTACAGACCAGTGCATCCGGGAAAGATAATCGTCTTACACGGGCAATTAGCTTCCGACCATACACAGCCCTTGTTTCTTCATTTTTTCAATCCTGATTGCCCCTGCTCCCGGTTTAATATTACAAATTTCAAGTCTCTTGTAAAACGCTATGGTCGCCAGGTGAAATTCGTTGTTGTGGTAATGAATAACGACCGTTATACGGCCAGGCAGATACAGGATAAGTTTGATTTAGATATACCTGTTTTATTCGACGCTTCTCTTGCTGCTGCTTCCGGAGTTTACTCAACACCACAGGCCGTTCTGCTTGATCAGAAACATAGATTGTATTACAGGGGCAATTATAACAACAGCCGTTATTGCACAGACGAAAAAACCAACTATGCGCGAATAGCTATCGAAGGCTTGTTGCATGACCATCAAAAAATCATTTTTAATCAATTGGCATTAAGGGCATATGGATGCCGCCTGCCAAACTGTTCCAACTAAAAAGTTGCCTTTATGCATAATAAATCTGCCGTTCCTGCCGATCAAGCCCTTGCCTTCCAATATGAGACCCAAAAAAGGTCAGACAGGCTAATGAATTACTTTCTCATCAGCCACTTTTTAGTCGGGTTAGCTTTAGCTCCATTTTATGGTACGTGGCTGATCGCACTTGGTGTGGGTGGACTTTTACTTTTAGCTTATTATTCTGCAAAGATCGCCTTGCCCAACTCATCGTTGTATCAATATGTCTTAAGCACCGTCCTGGGTATTTTCATGGCCCAGTTTATTTATCAAATGCATGGGTTGTTTGAAATGCACTTTTTTGCATTTATCGGAAGCGCGATACTCATTACCTATCAAAAATGGAAGCTTCAGATCCCAATATTGATAGTAGTGGTTATTCATCATGCTTCACTAGGATATTTCCAGGACATAGGGTTCTCCCAGGTTTATTTTACCCAACTTGACTATTTTACCCTGCAGACTTTTATTATACATGTACTGCTTGCAGCAGTCATATTTTTTACCTGCGGGCTGTGGGCCTATCAATTAAAAAAATATAACGAGATACAGATCCGTCAGAGTATACAAATGGCTGAACTGCAGGAGGAGGCAAAGATATCTGTAGAACACGAACGTGATACCCTTGAAAAATCGAACCAACAGTTAAGAGAGCTAAACGTAGAGCTGGAAAAGGCGCGCCATGATGCAGATCAGGCAAACCAGGCAAAAAGTATATTCCTGGCCTCAATGAGCCACGAAATACGTACGCCGATGAACGGCGTAATTGGCATGTCATCCTTGTTAAACGAAACTGATTTAACAGATGAACAACGGATGTTTGCCGAAACGATTACCACTTGCGGCGAAACACTGATCAGTGTTATCAATGACATTTTAGATTTCTCAAAAATTGAATCGGGTAATGTAGAACTTGAAAGCGAGGATTTTGACCTGCGCCGGTGTTTGGAAGATGTGATGGATATTTTCAGCACCAAATCTGCCCAGGTTGGACTCGAATTAATGTATCAAATTAAAGAAGATGTTCCGTCACAGATCATCGGAGATCATTTGCGGCTTAAACAGGTTCTAATCAACCTTATTGGCAATGCAATGAAGTTTACGCCAAAGGGCGAGATCTGTTTGTTTGTTTACTTGCAAAAAATTGAAGCTAACGGGGAAATCGAACTAAGATTTGATGTTCGGGATACAGGAATTGGCATCCCCAAAGATAAATTGGGCCGTTTGTTTAAAGCATTTTCGCAAGTCGATACATCTACTACAAGAAAATATGGGGGCACAGGCCTGGGGTTAGCGATCTCTAAAAGACTGGTAGCGTTGATGGGTGGAGAGATTGGCGTAAAAAGCAAGCTGGGCTATGGATCAACGTTTTCATTTACAATTAAAACCACGCCCGGAACCGGCGTACCTGAACCCTATGCTTACTACAACATGTCGGGCGTTGAAGGTAAAAGGGTTTTGATCGTAGACGACAATGCGGCTAACCTGACAGTTTTGAAATATCAGTTTGAACGTTGGCAATTAAACCCGTTAGTGGCAAGTTCTGGTCCGGAGGCATTGGCAATCCTGTCAAAAAATACAGGGACCGACCTGGTAATTACCGATATGCAAATGCCTGACATGAGTGGAATAAAACTGGCCGAGCTCATTAATGAGCAATATCCTGCTTTACCGGTAATCCTCCTGAGTTCTATCGGTACGGAGCTTAAAAACGGTCAGGACAAGTTATTCGTTTCGATCATGTCAAAACCTGTTAAACAGCATATGCTAAGCAAGCAGGTGCTTAATGCACTGCTGCAACAGACCGTTCTGGATAAAGAAAAAGTTGTTCGAAGCAGGATATCTCCTGAGTTCTCTGAGAAGTATCCTTTTACTATACTGGTTGCAGAAGATAACGACATGAACCAGTATGTGATTATGCAGATTCTGTTAAGATTAGGATATCATCCAGACCTGGTTAAAGGCGGGCAGGAAGCCATTGAGGCCGTAAGCAAAAAGGAGTATGGGGTAATATTAATGGACATGCAGATGCCAGGAGTTGACGGACTGGAGGCAACAAAGGTTATTCGTAAGGCGATTGTGAAGCAACCTGTAATTATTGCGCTAACCGCTAACGCTTTAGCAGACGACAAAGAAGTTTGTTTAGCAGCGGGAATGAATGACTATATCTGCAAGCCCATTAAGCCGGAAGACCTGATGAATATGTTTGAAAAATGGCATCCCATCGAAGTTGGCTATGAAAAGCTAAACGGTATAAATTCTTGACAAATACTCTAACTAAAAAAGATTTAGTTATACTGTAACACTACTTTATTTCAGCACGTAATGGCTTTTATAAACTTAAAATTATCCGGGCCATGAAAACTAAACACTTATCCGTTCTTCTGATCGCTATGTGCTTTTTTGCGGTTTCCTGCAAAAAAGATTTCCAATCTAATAAGTTGTCCAATAAACCGGTTGATGTATATGCGGCTGGTTGGGTCCTCGGCGGTCCAAACGGCGCTCCTATAGTAGCCTCTTACTGGAAGAACGGGAAACTTACCGTACTTGGTGATACAACAAGCAACATTAATAACTTTGGTTCTATGGCACGGGGTATTGCTGTAAACGGCAACGACGTGTATGTTTCGGGGGTAGTTTATACAGGAAATTATGGATACGCTGTGGTGTGGAAGAATGGCGTCCCAATAAGGCTTTCGCCAGACTCAAATGCTTCAGAAGCTACCAGAATGGCAGTTAGCGGAGGCGATGTTTACGTTCTCGGATTTATCCATGACATCTTATCGCAAAATAACACCGGTATACAGTATAGCAGCAACCCAATCTATTGGAAAAATGGTGCACCCTACACCATACCGAATGCAACTGCCGTCAATTCAATTTTTACAAATGGCAACGATGTGTACATAGGTGGCGCAGTTAAGTCGGCATATGTATATGGTAGCGGTGTCCATGCAGGTTTGCATGGAGCTAAGGCAGCTTACTGGAAAAATAACGAGCCGCTCGATTCATTAAATTCGGCACAAAACAGTCTGTCCTATAATTCGTCACAAATAACAGCAATTACTGCAAATAGTACAGGAGTTTTTGCGGTTGGGAGCAGTGATTTTTATCCGCTCGAATATTGGACAAATGATCTACCTGGGGAATTGTCAGGTGCTACTCCAAACAGCATTGCCACGGGTGTTGCTGCCAATGGCAGCGACCTATATATCTCGGGCATTATATTTTCTAATGGCTACAATCATGCGGTTTACTGGAAAAATAACCAGCAAACAACACTTCAAACCGATTTGACAAGCGGACAATCAGGCAGCGCAGCCAACGATATTGCACTTTATGGCAATGACGTATATATTGCAGGCGAGGCTCATCTCAATATCGGCAACGGCGTTGAAGGTGCCTATATATGGAAAAACGGTGTTTACACCAAACTTCCGGGTGGCAGCAGGGGCGGAATGGCTTCATGTATAGCAATTGTACCAAAACCTTAAATTCTCAGTGATCTGAATACTAAAAAAGTCCATCAAAATGATGAGCTTTTTTAATTTGTATACTGTTTGGGAAAAAACAAACGTACGTAACAAAGCCTTTACATAATAAAATTGCCCCTATATAACTATTTCGGGTTTTCAGGCGTAAAAGCGGGGAGTAAGATTATTGTTTTTTAGCCGCCTCATCCCCATAAATATGAATTTCAGACTGTTCAAGATACCCCTTGGTTTTTTAATCATAGGTATATTATGGGCGTTGTATAGCCACCCCTTGCTGACTAGTTTAGACGGGGTTCTTAGTCCTGGCAGCCGTGAAATTGTTAGGAGCCTTAACCACCTGGGATTTGTTGCAATAGCCGCAATAATTTTATATTTCCAGATAAAAAAGCAACAAAAACACATACTTCTTTCTGAAGAGCAATACCGTAACCTGTTTGAACACAACCCCATTCCGTTATGGATTTTCCGTTCAGACAACTTTCGTTTTGTAAAAGTGAACAGGGCCGCCGTCAAAATGTACGGCTATAGTGAATCAGAACTTTTATCGATGCTTGTTACGGACATACGCCCTGAAAAAGATGCGGAGCGATTTATGCATGCCGTAAAAAACATATCGCCCGGATTAAGCGACCAGGGGGTGTGGAAGCATAAGACGAAAAAAGGTGAACTTATCTATGCATCAATTTTTACCAGCGATCTCAACTTTAAGGGCAACGATTGCCGCCTGGTAATGGCAAGTAACATCACAGATTCGGTGCTCAAGGAAGACCGCATTAAGGCACAAAACGCGGCCTTGCATGAGATAGCCTGGTTAAACTCCCACGAAGTGCGTAAATCGCTGTGCTCAGTCATCAGCCTTATTCAATTGACCAAGGATAGCCAAAGCGAACTGGAGCGTAGACAATACATCATCATGATGGAGCAATGTACCGGCGAACTTGACGAGGTGCTTATAAAAACCAACAAACGGGTTGATGAACTAAAAGCGCATGACAATAGCAGCGTTCAGGAGCCTGTAACGTTCTGAGTGCTAACAATCCGCTCAATTTCTGCACTATTTACCGGCTTGCTGACAAAATCTTGTACGAAAGAATATTTTGATGACATAGCCTTGTCATCCGGTCGCAGAGATGAAGATATTACGAAAACAGCTATATCCTTTGAAATCTCATGCTGCATCTGCTCCATTCTTTTCAAAAAATCCCAGCCGCTGAACAAAGGCATATTCAGGTCGACAAAGATCATGTCGGGCAGTTTTTCAGGTTCTGATTTGTGTTCTTCGATGTAATCCAGCACCAGTGACCCATAAATGGTATAGGTGGTGGTATCAAAATAATTCTTTCCACGAAGGATATGCTTCATGAGGAAATGATCGACAGGATCGTCGTCGATAAAAACAAGTTTTCGCATAGGTAGATGTAGTGTTACTTATAATTAATAAATTAACCAATTATTTGTTTTGGTTAATTAAAAAGAATTTCCCTCACAGGTATTAATTATGCAGGGTAGAATAGATTACAGTTACGAATAATATAAATAATCCAATTGCCCCGTCTCCAGGTGTTCTTTTACTTCACTTATTGCATTCAGTGCATGTTTCCGAAAAATAGCCTGGTTAAATGCATCAGGATGTTTGGACAGGAAAATCTCTTCCTGTTCAAGGCAATTCAATAAGTCTGCTTTTGAAGTTGCATGTTGTGAGCATTTTTGATAAACACTGAAATAAGCCAAATCAGCATCGTGCATTGCCTGGAAACTTGCGAGATTGAATAGTTCCTGGTATTTAGGCAACTTATATTTTTCTATGCCAAGCTCACTGTGCATTTTCTGAAAATACTCGGATGCCTTTTTCAGATCTTTGTTAGAGCGCGTAGTAAAAGAAGTCATAGTTACAATATGATATGGTAATACTAACACAAACTTAAAGCATATTATAACACCATGAAACCCGTGTTTTCACGGTATTTTTATGTAGGTTTAAACCCAGGGAAAGGCGTAAATTCTGAAAATTATGCCCATTTTTGCTGTAATTGAGGCAGTTTTTGGGATGAAAAATACAACTAAACAACTGGATACTAGCACCTTGTTCAATACACTTAAATAAACTTCTCAATGAACAGAAACATTGGCATCATTTTAATCATAGCAGGCGCGGTAATGCTCATCTGGACGGGGGTATCTTTCACCAAAAAAGAAAAGGTGATAGATGTGGGGCCTTTATCAGTATCGGTTGATAAGAAGCAACAGGTCACATGGCCGCCATACCTGGGTGGAATATTACTTATCGGCGGCATCATATTTATTGTTACTGATAAAAAAAAGAGTTAATAAGTCTTGATTTCTGAGTTCTAAGTCTTAAGTTTAATTAACTAATAAGCATTATACTCCTCCTTACGCTGTCCATCCTTAAAAAAGTAGGCAAGGAATATTTTTTGTTCGGTTCTGACCGAAAATATAGGCGGATAGTTTTTCAGGTATCGGTCGTCATAGTATTGAAAATGCTCAAACCCGATACTTAAGTTTTTGTATAAACGAACATCAATCCTCGGCCTCAATATTGCCACATAATTATTTCCTGGCGGACCGTAATACGTATGTAGGATATAATAAGAGTAAGACAATGATGCACTTACCCGACTCCCTATATTAAGCCGGGTTTCAAATTTCGCATCATGGCATTCGTTAAACGTGTAATCCCGGACCTACCTGGTACCTGAGCCGAACCGGGTTCTACTCCCATCCAGCAGGGTGCCGGAAACATGGCGGTGGGTTCGAAGG
>JACXTT010003839.1_pt1 | contig 22745 bp, 25 predicted proteins | sample 9270951 | NCBI WGS metagenome assembly JACXTT01 (sample SAMN15532306, study PRJNA645909) | rock metagenome | isolation source: weathered quartz diorite | place: Puerto Rico | collected 2017-06-21
AGGGTAGTGTTGGTGTGGGGCGGTTTGTTTGTGGGAAATTCGCCGGGCGTTTGGTGGGATTGCATCGAATTGTAATGAAGGTTGATGTTACAGGCGGCGATCACCAGAGTACAAAGGACACAACAAACCATACTTGATCTCATCGTTCCAGTCAGGACAAAAACTCGCTGAAGTTTAACAGCGAAGCAACACCTTCGACACAGGGGGAGCGAGGCAATGGCGGCCAGAAAAAAACAGGCGGTGGGCGTGATTGGTTTGGGATCGATGGGCATCGGTGTCGCCCGCACGCTGCTTAAAAAGGGCTTCGAAGTGCACGCCTGCGACGTACGCCCGGAAGCGGCAAAGGCGTTCGCCGAGGAAGGCGGGGTTGCCGCTGCGACCCCGGCGGCGGTCGGCCGCCACGCCGAAGTCGTCGTCATACTGGTGGTGAATGCGGACCAGACCAGCGACGTACTGTTCGGCAGGGACGGCGCCGCGGGCACTTTGGCGAGCGGCTCGGTGGTCATCGCCAGCAGCACGGTCGCGCCGGAATTCGCTACCGATCTCGGCGAGCGGCTGAACGCCAGGGGGATCCTCATGATCGACGCGCCGGTATCCGGCGGCGCAGCGCGCGCCGCCAAGGGCGAGCTCTCGATCATGGCTTCAGGCACAAAGGAAGCGTTCGGGAAAGCCGATGCGGTGCTGGGCGCGATCGCCGCAAAGGTCTACCGGCTCGGCGACGCACCGGGAATGGGCTCCAAGGTCAAGATGATCAACCAGCTTCTCGCCGGAGTGCACATCGCCGCTTCAGCGGAGGCAATGGCGCTCGGCATCCGCGCCGGCGCCGATCCGCAGGTGCTCTACGAAGTCATCTCCAACAGCGCCGGTTCCTCATGGATGTTCCAGAACCGCGTGCCGCACATCATCGCGGGCGATTACGCACCGCTGTCGGCCGTGAATATCTTCGTCAAGGACCTCGGCATCGTACTGGATTCGGCGAAGAAAATGACCTTTCCCCTGCCGCTCACTGCGGCCGCGCATCAGATGTTCCTCGGTGCGGCCGGCGCCGGACTCGGCTACGAGGACGACTCCGCGGTGGTGAAGGTGTACCAGGCGCTGTCCGGGATCAAGCTGCCGCAGCAGAAAGCTGCAGCAAAGAAGAAGTAGCCAGTGGCATTTGGGATTGGGTGATTAAGTAATTGGGTGATCAAATGATTGGATGATTGGGTGAAATGCCGTTCACTTGATCTGATCTGTAGTAGTCGCGATTTCATCTGACCGACAATTTCCGCTTCCTGAGAAATCTAGTCCGCCGATGAGCAGGCAAAGACCGGCCAGAAGCGGACCTCGGCCATTTAGACAGTCGGAACAGTGCCGCCATCGATCACGTACTCAGTGCCCGTAATCGAAGCCGCTCGCGGCGAGACCAGGAAAGCGATGAGGTCCGCGACTTCCTTGGGCTTGGCGGGGCGGCCGAGCGGAATGCCACCGAGGTTCTTCATGATGATTTGTTTGCCGCCCTCATAGTCCGTACCGGAATGGGCTGCGAGGCGCTCCGCCATTGCGACTGCCGCTCCGGTTTCGACCCATCCGGGGGAAACGCGCATGACGCGGATTCCCTTGGGCGTCACTTCCTTCGATAGCGCCTTGCTGTAGGTAGACAGTGCCGCCTTGGCTGCCGCGTAGGCGATCGTTGACTCGGGCAGAGGCAGGACGCGCTGGATCGACGTGACATGGACGATCACACCGGAACCCTGCGCGATCATCGGCGACAGTAGAGCGCGATCGAGACGAACCGCGGGCATCAGGTTCTGGTTCAGCGCCTTCGACCATTCCGTGTCGTCCAGCGCGGCGAATCCGCCGCCGGGGGCGCTCGAGCCGCCGAGCACGTTGACCAGGATGTCGATGCCGCCGAGCTGCTCCAGCGCGGATTTGGCCACAGTGCTGGCGCCTTCCGCGGTCGAAAGATCGGCAGGCAGAAAACGCACGCCCTCAATCGGTCGAGACGGTGCGGATCGCGCGGTAGCGACGACCTGCACTCCAGCGTCGCGCAGCACCTCCACTACCGCTGCGCCGACGCCCTTCGTGCCGCCGGTCACCAGCGCACGACAATTGGCAAGTTGCAGATCGAAGGTCATGACAGGATCTCCGATTCGATCGTTAACGCGTCGGATCGTTGGGCTGCACCTTGCTCAGGTCGCCCCATGAGCTGAGCGTGCGCTTCGGGATGTCCCTCGTCGCGACGAACGTCAGCGCAGCCACAGCGTCCTTGTAGGGGACCGGCTTCGTCTCCTGCTCGCGTCCGCGGAACGCTTCCTCGAGGAGCGCGTGCATCGCCGGGCTTCCGTCGAAGGGCGAAAACGTGATCATGCAGATCGCCTCGGCCGACTCTTTCTCCGCTTCCTTGATGAGCTCGTCCCTCAGGTCTTCACGGGTGAACGTAATCGTCCAGCAGTAGTCGTGCTCGACGATCTCGTTCTTCCACAGGAAGCGCGCAGGGCCACTGAACACCGGACCCCCGAAGATCAGCCGCTTTGCGATCAGGTGCTCGAGGAGCCTCAGTCCCTGCGTACGCAGTTCCGAGCTGATCATCACCTGGTAGAACTTTGCTTGTTGTGTCATGTGGCGTCTCCTCGTGGGTGGCGATGCGTTGCGATTCAGTGCGTGCTCTGCGGTACGGTGCACGACTCTGCGTGAGCGTGAGGTTAAAATTCATGGCGCGATTTCCAGGAATGCGATCTTCCCGCGCTCAAGACCAAAGAGGTACCGCAACTCGATCGGGCTCCCCGGGAAATTGCCGGTGAGCCGGCTCGTGACGACGTACCGTCCGTCCTTCTGCTCCACCGCGATAGGCTCGCTGGTGTAGGAATAGCGGGCTGACGCCGCGGTCTTCCAAGCCGTGATGGCGGCGAGGCCGGAATGAGTGTGTCCCTCATCCTTGACGACGGCGTTCTTCGTGAAACAGCGGGCCACGGCATCACCACCGTGCCTGTCTGCCTGGAAATAGGCGGCGATGGGTTCGGGAAGAGTCAGTGCGCTCATGGCGATCTCCTGTTGCCGGAGCACACAATGAGCTTCCCTGGCCGGTTAGAGAATCACCTATAATCTTCACGGGCTATGAAGTGAGACATACACAATGCGCGGCTCGGAGTTTGCTGAACTGAAGGCCTTTGCGGCCGTCGTAGAACGGGCGAGCTTCGCGCGCGCCGCCGATCACTTAGGGCTCTCACGATCCGCCCTCAGCCAGACCATCCGCCAGCTGGAAGGCCGGCTCGGCGTGCGGCTGCTCAACCGCACCACTCGCAGCGTCGCGCCGACTGCAGCGGGCTCCCGTCTCCACGAGCGCATTGCACCGATGCTCCTGGAGATGGATGCCGCCGTAGCCGAAGCGGTCGCCGCGACGGGTCACACCGCGGGAACGCTGCGGATCAACACATTAGGGATGGCGGCGAAGAAAATCATCGCGCCGCGGCTCGGGCGGTTTCACCGCGCCAACCCGGATGTGGTGCTCGACATCGTGATCGACGATGCCTTAAGCGACATCGTCGCCGGTCGGTTCGACGCCGGCATCCGCGTCGGTGGACGCCTCGAGAAAGACATGATTGCTGTGCGCCTCACGCCGGACGTGAAGATGCTGGCACTCGCATCGCCCGACTATCTCGCTCGCCACGGCGAGCCCACGACCCCCGCCGATCTTCACCAGCATGCCTGCATCAACTGGCGCTTTCCGGGCAGCGGCAGAATCTATCGCTGGGAGTTCGAGAAGAAGGGCAAGAAGCTCGACATGGCCGTAGCAGGGCCGTTGATCGCGAATCACCAGGATGTTGTCATTGAAGCGGCACTGCAGGGCCTCGGCATTCTCTATGCCTATGACGACGACCGCGTCGATGAGGCGATTGCGCGCGGACGGCTCAAGCGCATCCTCGCCGACTGGTCGCTGACGAGTCCCGGCCTTTACCTTTACTATTCGAATCGTCGTCATCCGCAACCTGCGCTCCGCGCCTTCATTGAGTGCTTACTGGAGCGGGAGGAGGCCGCGCCCAAACGACGGAGCAGAACATAGAGGGTTAGATGCGCGACGAAGGCAATGTCCGCTTCGGTCGCCATTGCGGCCCGTTGCAGACTGACGCTCCTTCCACAAAAGGAGCCATCATCGAAACAGGTCATTTGCAATCCCGTACACCGCGAACCCTGGAACAAAGGCAAACTCGTCGGCCAGAAGGCACCGCTCAAGCTCGAGGACATCCGGGCAATCCGGGTGAGGTTGCAGCTTTCCGATCACACTCGGGACTTGGCGTTGTTCAATCTGGCCATCGATAGCAAGCTGCGAGCCTGCGACTTGGTCAGGCTTCGGGTTCGGGATGTCTCCCACGGCGAGCGCATTGCGGCGCGATGATCGTCATGCAGCAGAAAACCCAGCGTCCCGTTCGGTTTGAGATCACCGAGCAGACGCGCGAGGCGTTGGCTGGTTGGGTCAGAAAACCTAAGGCTTGAAGATTTCCTATTTCCCGGCCGGGTACACCAGTCACCTCACTTGTCTACACGCCAATATGCACGCATCGTCGATCGATGGATACATGACATCGGACTGGATCCGGTCGCCTATGGCACCCACACCATGCGGCGCACGAAGGCATCGTTGATTTACCGGCGCACCAAGAATCTCAGGGCAGTCCAGTTGTTGCTGGGTCACACAGCGGGCAGGCTGGTGGCGACCGTCGCGGGCGGTCGCTGACCGGCCACTAGCGGACGCTTGCAGCTATGACTTCGCGATATGCCGCCAAGTACGTAATAGCTCTTTGAGCCTGACCAGATACCCATACAGCTTCTCATTCACATCATGGATTTCTCGAGCGATAGCAAAAATGTCATCTGCCGAAAACGCTTTCCGAGGACCGAACTTCAAGTTCCCTCGTGCTCTGATCGGCAGTATTTCGGTTTCCCCTTCACTGAATCACTGAATCCCTGAATCGCCGAATCCCTTAATCGCTGCCTTAGATCCGGTCATTTTCCAGCGACTTCTCCAGCCGTTTAAGGATGTCCGCGACGTTCCACAGATTCGGGTTGATTTCCAGCGCCCGCCGGAAGTATTCGGCTGCCTTGCGGTAGTTGCCGCGTTCCAGCCAGATCTGGCCACAGCTCTCCAGCGTGCCGAAGTGGTAGGGATTGAGCTGGATGACGTGGTCGTAGTCGGCCAGCGCCTTTTCCTCATCCCCCATCATCTGGTAGGCATCGCCGCGGCGGTTCCACACTTCGGCGAATTCGGGCTTAAGCGCGATAACCTGGTTGAACTTTTCCAGCGCCTGCTGCGGCTTGTCCTCGGTCAGCAGTTGAATTCCGGTCTGGAACATCGGATCGGCGGCCGGATCGTCGGTGCGCATCCATATCCCCCATACCGCCTGCTCCGCCATGCCGCGGATCAAATCCTCCTCGTCCCAGAGCGCGGCAAGCAGCACCGGCACGTCATCCGGGGTGCCGACTTCCGCCAGCCGGCCGTATGCCAGACGGCGCTTGTCGATCTGGCCGCTCTTGGCCTGCTCGAGGGCCTGGGCGCGGGACAGTGGCCCCCAGTCGGCCGCAGAAACGCAGGCGCAAAAGGACCCGGCCAGCAACAGCGCTGCGATGCGCATCAAATTCGGCAAGGAGCTCATTTCCTAAATAAACTTCCGACGGCGTTCGACCATTACTTTCTCGATGAGCTCAATCGAGTTGCGCACGCCGTCCATGTTCGGATTGATGGTCAGCGCACGTCGAAAGTAATCGAGCGCGCGCTCCAGGTGCCCCTTGCGCAGGTAGATCTGCCCGTAGCCGGAGAGCACGCCGAAATGCTGCGGATTCCTCTTGAGCACTTCGGCGCAATCTTTAAGCGACAAATCGTCCTCGCCAAGCAGGAAGTAAACCGTCGCCCGCTTGTTCCAGCCCTCGGCAAAGTCCGGGTTCATGCCGATCACCCGGCTGAACGTTTCAACGGCATCCGGCAATTCTCCGCCCTGCATCTGCGCCACTCCGCGCTCGAAGACCTGGTCGGTGGCCTTGTCTCCCGAGCGGCCCCATACGTGCCAGATCGCGCCTTCCGCAGCTTGCCGCACCCTGGCATCCGGGTCGTACAGCGCAGCCATCAATAGCGGCAAATCACCCGGCTTTCCCAGTTCGGCCAGCACAGCGCAGGCGCCGACCCGGATTTGCGCATCTTTTTGCTGCAGATCCGCCAGCGCGCGCTGCCGCAACTCAGTTTCCGACTCCTGCGCGAGCGCCTGACCCGCGGCCAGCAGCGCCGCCAGCAAGATGAAGGCGAACCTGCGCAGCATCGCAAACCTGCTCGAGCTGTTGCAATGACTCGGCATGGCAATCCCCGGGGCAAAACCCTAAAATGGCGTGTCCGCATCGCACTCGATGCGCCTGCCGACAAATTCTACCCTCTGACTTCCCCGAGAGCTTCTCCATGTTGCGATTTCTGCTGCCCGGCCTGCTCGCGATCTCCACCGGCGCCCAGGCCGCTTATCCGCTCGGTACCATGACCTGCGACGACATTGCGAGTTTCGCCTCGGAAGCCATGTCCTGGCGCAAAGAGGGGCAGTCGCGGGAACAGGCGCTGGCCACGCTGGAAAAGCGCACATACAACGACCCGGTGGAGAAGAAGAACCTCACCGCAATCGTCGATCTGGTGTTCGGTTCGTACGGACGCAACTGGACCGTCGAATCGGCCGGCAACGTCATGCGCACTGACTGCATGACGGGGCGCTGAGTGACGCGCCTGCCCCCGCCGGCCCGGACCGGAATGCGGCTCGCCGACGTCGACACGCCGGCGCTGCTGCTGGACCTGGACACATTCGAACGCAATCTCGACCGCCTCGATCAATCCCTGGCCGGGTTCAAGGTGCGCGTGCGACCGCACGCCAAATCGCACAAATGCCCGGAAATCGCACTTCGGCAAATGGCGCACGGCGCCGTGGGTGTCTGCTGCCAGAAGGTTTCGGAAGCCGAAGCCATGCTCGAAGGCGGAGTGATGAATGTCATGATCAGCAATGAAGTCGTCGGTGCGGGCAAGACCGCGCGCCTGGCGACATTGGGTAAACGCGCCAGGGTGAGCGTCTGTGTCGACGATGCCCAGAACGTCGCCGACCTCGACGCCGCGGCGCGCACCGTGGGTGCCACACTGGACGTGCTTATCGAGGTCAACGTCGGAGCGAACCGCTGCGGCGTCGATCCGGGGCAGCCGGTGGTCGAACTGGCAAATCAAATCACCGCGGCGAAGAACCTTCGCTTTGCCGGCCTGCATGCCTATCAGGGTGCCGCGCAGCACGCGCGTACACCCGCCGAGAGGCGCAACGCGATATCCAAGGCGACGCAACAGGTGCGCATGACCCTGGAGATGTTGCACGAATACGGCATCAAGCCGGAAATCATCACCGGCGCCGGCACCGGTACGTATCTGCACGAGGCCGGCAGCGGCATCTACAATGAGATCCAGCCCGGCTCCTACATCTTCATGGATGCCGACTACAACCGTAACCTCGACGAGAGCGGCAAGCCGCTGCGCTACTTCGAGCAAAGCCTGTTCGTCTGGACCACGGTCATGAGCCACGCGGTTCCCGAGCGCGCGGTCGTGGACGCAGGGCTGAAGGCATTGTCGGTGGATTCGGGGATGCCGCTGGTCGCGGACCTTCCGGGTGTGGACTTCCTCAGAGCCTCGGACGAGCACGGTGTGCTGCGCCTGCCGGCGCAGACGAAGCTCAGGGTCGGCGACAAAGTCCGGCTGATTCCCGGCCACTGCGACCCCACCGTGAATCTCTACGACTGGATCGTGGGCGTGCGCGGCGACAAGGTCGAATCCGTCTGGCCCATCACCGCCCGCGGCGCCTTCTATTGAAGTCGAATTCTTTCAACGCAAAGGACGCAAAGGTACGCCAGGGAAGGCAAGGCGACGAACCGGGACGAGAGGCAAGTCTGGACCGCTAATATCAGGGGACTTTTGGTAGCTATTGGCACTGTACGCGCAGAAAATACCTAGAACCACTTGCGCACTACGTTCAGCCGAATATATCTGACGATGACATTACCGTCTTCGTGTCTTCTTAATTTTTTCCTTCGCGTACCTTTGCGTCCTTTGCGTTGAACGCGCTTCCATGAATGGGTAAAACGATGCCGGGACCGAAGACCTACCAATTCGACACGCTGAGCCTGCACGCGGGCCAGCAACCCGATCCGCAGTTCGGGGCGCGCGCCCAGCCGGTGTACTTCACCACGTCCTATGTGTTCAAGGGCACCGAACAGGCGGCGTCGCTGTTCAACATGGAGCGTGCCGGGCACGTTTACACGCGCATCTCCAATCCCACCAACGCAGTGCTGGAAGAACGGATATCGGCGCTCGAGGGCGGGGTCGGCGCGATCGCCACCGCCAGCGGCCAGGCGGCCATGCATCTCGCCATCGCGACCCTGATGGGCGCCGGCTCGCACATCGTCGCGTCGCGTTCGCTCTATGGCGGCTCGCACAACCTGTTGCAGTACACGCTGCCGCGCTTCGGCATCGACACCACGTTCGTGAGCGCACGTGACGTGGACGGCTTTCGCAAGGCGATCCGGCCGAACACGCGCTTGATCTACGGCGAGACCCTGGGCAACCCCGGACTCGACGTTCTCGATATCCCGAAGGTTGCCGACGTCGCGCACCAGGCCGGCCTGCCGCTGCTGGTGGATTCCACGTTCACTACGCCTTACCTGATGCGTCCGTTCGATCTGGGCGCCGATCTGGTTTTCCATTCGGCGACCAAGTTTCTAGGCGGCCACGGCGTGGCGATCGGCGGGGTGCTGGTGGACGGCGGCACATTCGATTGGGAGAGGTCCGGCAAGTTTCCGACGCTTACCGAACCCTACGAAGGCTTCCACGGCATGGTGTTCACCGAGGAATCCACCACCACGGCGTTTTCGCTTCGCGCGCGCCGCGAAGGCCTGCGCGACTTCGGCGCCTGCATGAGCCCGATGAACGCCTTCCAGCTCCTGCAAGGCATCGAAACGTTGAGCCTGCGCATGCACAAGCACATCGACAACACCCGCAAGGTCGTCGCCTTCCTCGATCGGCACGAAGCGATAGAATCGGTGTCCTACCCCGAGTTGCCGTCGCACGCCGATCACGAGCTGGCGAAGAAAATCCTTCCGCTCGGCTGCGGCGCGGTGTTCAGCTTCAGCCTGAAGGGCGGCCGCGCCGCCGGCAAGCGCTTCATCGAGTCGCTCAGGGTGTTTTCGCACCTTGCCAACGTTGGCGATGCCAAGTCGCTGGTGATCCACCCGGCCACTACTACGCATTACCGCATGGACGACGCCGCGTTGCGCGCGGCGGGCATCACCGAGGGCACCGTGCGCCTGTCCATCGGCCTGGAAGATGCGGACGACCTGATCGAGGACTTGGGCCGGGCTTTATACGCTTCGCAGAAAACATAAAGCCCTCACCACGGAGGACGCGGAGGAGGATCAAGCCAGAACGACAAGCGCGCGGGAATTCTGCTACGTTGGCGAAATGAAGGTCACCCTCTACTTTGAGGCCCTGCGGCTGCGGCCCGACAGGGCTATCATTCGCGAGGAGTGGATCGAACGGGCGATTCGAAGCCCTGTCAAGGAAACGGTGCAGTCTGACGGCCGGATCCGGCGGTGGGCGCAGATCCCGGAGATGGAGAATCGCTATCTGAGAGTGGTTCTTTTGCCGGACGGTGAAACCGTTCACAATGCATTTTTCGATCGAAGGTTTGTGCCATGAGAATTCGCTACTTCGAAGACACCGATACGTTGCTCATCGAGTTCAAGGAAGCACCGGTAGTGGAAACGCGCGACTTGGACGAGAACACGGTGCTCGACCTCGACGCACAAGGCAACGTCTGCGCAATCACCGTCGAGCATGCATCCAAGCGTGCCGGGATCCCGCAATTTTCTTATGAGCAGGTCGTGGCCTGACACATCCATCGGCGACGCCAAGTCGCTGGTGATCCACCCGGCCACTACCACGCATTACCGCATGGACGACGCCGCGCTGCGCGCGGCGGGTATTACCGAGGGCACCGTGCGCCTGTCCATCGGCCTGGAAGATGCGGACGACCTGATCGAGGATCTTTCCCGGGCGCTTTATGGTTCGCAGAAAAGTTGACGCTGGCGCGAGTCGTTTGCGATGTTCATATTTCGCACACCTCGTCGGGATTGCGCTGCTCGCGGCTGCGCTCTTCGGTGCGGGTGCCGGCGGCGCGGCCTGGGCCGCAGAGCCGTCCGTCCTGACCCGAAAGCAGCCGGCCAACAGGCTGATCGATTCGAACGACCCATACTTGCTGTTGCACGCCCGCAATCCGGTGGACTGGTATCCGTGGGGACCGGAAGCGCTGGAAAAGGCAAAGCACGAAAACAAGCCGATTTTCCTGTCGGTCGGTTACAGCACCTGCTACTGGTGCCACGTTGCGGAGCAGACCATCTACAGCAAGCAGGAATTCGCAGATCTGATGAATGCCTGGTTCGTGAACATCAAGGTCGACCGCGAGCAGCGGCCCGACATCGACCGGCTGTACATGGCGGCGACTCAGGCGATGACCGGGCGCGGCGGCTGGCCGAACAACGTCTTTCTCACGCCCGAACTCCAGCCTATCTTCGCCGGCAGCTATTTTCCGCCGCACGACGATGCTTTCGGACGGCCGGGATTCGACAGCATCATCGAGTCGATCCACCAGGTGTGGATGCAGGACCCGAAGCGCGTGCGCGAAAACGCGGAGAAGGTGACTGCCGCGCTGCGCGAACAGCAGCAGGCGCCCGAGGCGAACGAGCCGATCGATCCACGTGCCTCCCTCGAACAGGCGGTCGCGGTCTGGGTGAAGCGCGCCGACAAAGAGCGGGGCGGGTTCGGTCCGGCGAAGGCGCTGCGATTTCCTCAGGCGCCGGTGCTGGCGCTGCTGCTCGCAGCGCAACGGCTCGATCCGAGCATCGCCGACATCGGCGTCCTAACCCGCACACTGGACGCGATGGCGGCAGGCGGCATATACGATCATTTGGCCGGCGGCTTTCACCGCTACGGTACCGAACCGACCTGGTCGATTCCGCATTTCGAGAAAATGCTTTACGACAACGCCCAGCTTTTGGCGATTTACGCGGAGGCGTTCCGTCTCTCCGGCGAGCCGCGCTACCGCACGATCGCAGTCGGTGTTGCCGACTATCTGACAAAACAGATGATGGCGCCAGAGGGCGGCTTCTACACTGCCGAAGACGCGGCGGTGAAGGGCAAAGAGGGCTTGAGCTATCTCTGGAGCCGACAGGAGATTGCTGCCGCGCTTGGGAGCGAAGCCGCGGCGCACTTTTTTGATGCCTACGAACTGACGCCGATGCCCAATCAGGAAAGTCTGCAGACCGCGGAGCAAACGCTGAAAGGCGAAACGCTGGGAGTGCTGCGCCTGCGGCTGCCGATCGAGGAGACGCTCAAACGCACCGGGCACCGGGCAGAAGCGCAACTGATTGCCGCATACGCACCAGCGCGCAGGCAGCTTCTGGAAGTGCGCAACCGCCGCCCCCAGCCGGCGCGCGACGAGAAATGGGTTGTAGCGCTCAACGGCCTTGCTATCCGGGCGTTCGCGCGTGCCGGCCTGTTGCTCGATATGCCACAGTACGTCGAGGCGGCCCGCGCAAGCGCCGAGCGCATGTGGCGTCTCGCCTACGACCAGACCACCGGACTGCGGCACGAGATATTCAAAGGCAGGGCACAGACCGATGCCTTCCTGGACGACTACGCGCTGCTCGGGCTAAGCTACCTCGCCCTGTACGACGCGACCAGCGACACCATCTGGTTACAACGCGCACGCCGGCTCGCCGACGCGCTGCTCGCGCGCTTTCTGCGATCCGACGGCAGACTTGCAACCACGACTGCCGAAGAGCATTTGCTGATGGCCCCGCCCGAGGACGGCGACAATGTGTATCCGTCAGGAAGTTCCGCTGCAATCGATTTGCTGTTGCGTCTGGCGCGATCCACGGGAACAGCGCACTACGCCGACGCCGCCCGGCAAGTCCTCGACCGTCTCGGCTATCGACTCGAAGGCACCGCGGAATCCTGGCCTGCGCTGGTTCTGGCACTGAACGAGAACGACTTCAGGCCATCTGCGTCCGCCTCGCAAAATCGCCTCACTACCGAAGCGGTAGTCCGGGCCTCGGCCGTCGCAAAAACCGGCGCCGGACGGGATGAAGTCCTGGTGATGCTGCATATCGACGATGGCTACCACGTCAATGCCAACCCGGCGACATACGACTATCTGATCGCGACCAGCATCGGTTTCGATGAGCTCACTCCGGTGCAAGTGCACTACCCGGCGGCAACGCTTTTCAAGCCTTCCTTTGCGCCGGCGGGGTTGAAGGTTTACGAGGGCGAAGTGACGCTCTCCGCTTCGTTCCCCGGGGGAACGATCGGAAAAGATCTCGAGATTCGTGCGATCGTGGCAACGCAAGCATGCAACAGCGAAATCTGCCTGCCGCCGGCGAAGCTGACAGTGACAGTGAAGCGCAACGGCGCGCCCTGACGGACATCGCCCCGCGGAAGATGCCGATGGAAAGAATTCTCGAACCCGAAATCATGGAAGATGCGGAACAGGCGCTCGCCTACGCGAAGGCGGACTTTTCCACGTCCAACCAATGGTACGTGGATCATCTGCTGGCCGATTTTCCGGAGAATCTGGGGAACGTTCTCGACATCGGCTGCGGTCCGGCCGACGTGCTGGTGAGACTTGCCCGCGCCCATCCCGCGATTCGTGTTACGGCCATAGACGGCTCCGGCGCAATGCTCGCGCTGGCGCAAAAAGCGGTCGAGGCTGCCCGCTTGCAGAAGCGCATTGCCACGGTGCAAGGCTACGTTCCCGGCTTGCCTTTCGACGAGCACAGTTTCGACGCTGTGCTTTCGAAGGACCTCTTGCATCACCTTCCGGATCCGATCGTGTTATGGAATGAAGCCAGGCGCCTGGGCCGGCGGGGCGCCGCGGTGTACGTGATGGACCTGCTAAGGCCGGCCTCGCCGGAAGCCGCACGCATGATCGTCGAGACCGTGGCCGGCAACGAACGTCCGATTCTCAAGGAAGATTTCTACAATTCGCTGTGCGCGGCGTTCACCGTCGAAGAGGTGCGCTCGCAGATCCAACAGGCGAGCCTCGGTCTCGACGTCATCCAGATTAGCGACCGGCACATGCTCATCCGCGGGCTTCTCCCTTAAATCCAAGATCCAGACCCTTTAGCCACAGAGGTCACAGAGAAAAGCAAAAGGATTGGGATAGAAAAACCGGCAGCCGTGAACGTATCGCCTATATAGAAAGAGGTCAGGGGCGTTGCGTCCCGTTTCTCCACCTCGCATATTCTTTATTTGATGCTGTTCTCTGTGTTCTCTGTGTCCTCTGGGGCAAACGAATTAGGGGTTTGAATGTATCTGAAAGTCGACAACAAGGAGGTCTACGCGTACACGGCCAATCACCCGTTCGGCGCGGCGAAGCCGACGGTCGCATTCATTCACGGCGCGGCCCACGACCACAGTGTCTGGACATTGCAGAGCCGTTATTTCGCCTATCACGGCTGGAACGCGCTCGCCGTGGATCTTCCCGGTCACGGAAAATCTGAGGGCAAAGCACTCGACCGCATCGGCGATATCGCTGACTGGGTAGCGCGCGTGCTGGACGCGGCGGGCGCGGAAACCACCTCGCTGGTTGGACACAGCATGGGGTCCTTGGTCGCGCTCGAATCCGCGGCGCGCCATCCCGCCCGAGTCGCGAAACTGGCGCTGGTCGCCAGCGCGGTGCCGATGCCGGTCTCCGAGCCCTTGCTCCATGCTTCCAGGGCGAACGATCACGTCGCCTACGAGATGATCAACGCGTTCTCGCACAGCAACGCAGCGCACGTCGGGGGCAATCGCGTGCCGGGAATCTGGATGACGGGTGCCGCGATGCGGCTGATGGAGCGCTCGGGTGCCGGGGTGCTCCACGCGGATTTTTCCGCGTGCAACGCGTACGGCAGCGGCCTGGAGGCTGCAACGCAAGTCAAATGCCCTGCCCTGCTGATCCTGGGCAAGCGCGACCAGATGGTGCCGATGAAGGCAGCACAGGCTTTGGCCACGAAGATCCCTGATGTGCGTACGGTGGTCTTGGAGGGTGCCGGGCACGCGTTGATGGGCGAACAGCCCGACGCGGTGCTGGACGAGTTGATCAATTTCCTGCAGCCCGCGACCCCACCCACCTCACCCCAACCCTCTCCCCCCTGAAGGGTGGAGAGGGAGTTTTGTTTTCCGTTTGGATAGGAAGTTGGAATGTATGTGTCATTGGCCGCTGCAAGAAATGACGATGCCTGACTCCAGGTCAAGAATCGACACCAGGCAACAAGGTGAATTCGTAACTCAATAAGAAATGGGCGGCCCATGAGCCGCCCGCTTTTGTTCTTCACACCCTCTCCGCCTCCCGTTTTGGAGGGGGAGAGGGACGGGGTGAGGTGGAGGGTGGGGCTTGGTCCTTATGGGATGTACTGAATGTGCTTCTCGGCCTGCTTGAGCAGCGTCTCGGCGTCGCTTACTTCGAACTTGCCCGGCTGCTCGATGTTGAGCGCCTTCACCACGCCGTCCACCACCAGCATGGAGAAGCGCTGCGAGCGCACTCCCATGCCGCGCTGGGTCAGGTCCATTTCCAGTCCCAGCGCCCTGGTGTAGAGCCCGCTGCCGTCGGCAAGCATGCGCACCTTGCCCTTCGCGCCATGCTGCTTGCCCCACGCGCCCATGACAAACGCGTCGTTGACCGAAAGGCACCAGACTTCGTCGACTTTCTTCTGTTTGAACTTGTCCGCGGCCTGCAGAAACCCGGGCAAGTGTTTCGCCGAACACGTCGGGGTGAATGCCCCCGGCAACCCGAAAATCGCAATGCGTTTCTTCGCGGCGATTTCCTCGACCTTGAATGCGTTCGGCCCGATGGTACAGCCCGGTGTTTCCTCTTCGATGAGTTCCCACAGGGTGCCGCCGGGAAGCTTGTCGCCCACCTTGATCGCCATCTGAATTCCTCCGGATTCTGGTTGAAATGAGACAATTCGATTGTCAATAGCTATTGTAATCCTTTGGAATTTATTGAGTATTCAGCACGATTCACCGAGGACAGATGCACCCCTGGCTACGCAGTTACCGTGTACCCGAATCTGGACGAAGCTACCGAGAGCGTGATTCTTCTACCGCGAGTGCCTGCAGATCCAAACCCGCTTCTTGCACTATGTGTCGTTTCCGTCCTGCTTATTTTCACCTGAAGCGCCGCCATCGGGATCGGGCGGCACGGGAGCGCCGACATAGAGGAACGCTCCGGCGAGGAGCAACGTAATGCACGCGACGGTAAACGCCAGCCGCTTGCCATGCCACAGCCTGCCGAACCACTCCATGAACTCGCTCGCAAGCAGGTTCGCTTTCCCGCCGTAGAGCAGCATGTCGTGTACGTACCTCTTGGATTCTTCAGGTTCATAGCCAAGAGGACTGCCCGGCGCAGGTTCGGCGAAAAGATAGATCAGGATCGCGGTTCCCAATCCCAATATCAGAATGCCGGCGATGATGAGGCGGAAGAGTGTTTGCGGCTTCGTCATGCTCTTTTCCATTTCAGGGCGGTCCCCTTCTGGCGCTTCAGACGGCCGGTGCCGTCAATGTTCCCGCGCTTGCCGTTTTTGCTCTTTCAATCTGGCCATCTTCGCGCCCAACCCTTCCAGGAAAGAGTTGAATGTAGCTGCACATTTAGCTACACGCAAAGATTGGGCGGCACCGGGACGGGATTGGACTTCAATACTGAAGGAGTCCGGCAATTTCAGTCCGTGATGGTCGAAGATCTGGACTGCGTCGCACTTTGCCGGACCATGCCCACGAATTACAATTCGATTGTACAACCCCATCGGGGAACAGTTCGACTGCGATGAGCAAGGCATTCACCAGGGAATCAGACCAGGACAACGAAGACCAGGACACCGGCGCGCCGGCGCGTCCCCCTGATGCTGGGTTGGGGAATTTAGCGGCCGCTGTCGGCGGGACGACGGCCCGCTACCCGCAAACGGCCGCCTCCGGCGGTAACGTGTCCGCGGGCCCCGCAGAGGTCAAGAACTACATTACGCCGGCCGGTTACAAACGCCTCAAGGACGAGGCCCTGAACCTGCTCGACAAGGAACGCCCCGAGTTGGTGAAAGTCATCCAGTGGGCGGCGTCGAACGGTGACCGTTCCGAGAACGCCGATTACATTTACGGCAAGCGCCGCCTGCGCGAGATCGACCGGCGCATCCGTTTCCTCACCAAACGACTCGACGCTGCGGTTGTGGTCGATCCTGCAAGTCGCGAGGCCAGCGCCCAGGTGTTCTTCGGTGCCACCGTCACGGTGGCAAACGCCACCGGCGAAGAGAAGACCTACAGCATCGTCGGCATCGACGAGGCGGAGGTATCGCGCGGACGCATTTCGTGGATCTCTCCGCTCGCCACTGCGCTTATCAAGGCGCGCGAGGGTGACAGGGTTACCGTCAAGACACCCGCCGGAGACGAAACCCTCGATATCGTGTCAGTCGAATACAAAGCGATGGATTGACGACCCCGGATTTTTTCAATATCTCTCACCGCTCAGCGCAAGAACGTACCAGGAAACAGCAAGAATCTCCCAATCGTCGCAACAAGCTCCAAAAACTCCGCAAGAACCTCCAAGAAGAAACCCTGCGGCTACGTCACGCTTGGTGCTGCAGATCGGACATATCGTTCGCGCGAAGGCGAGCGGATGATTTGCCCGAACGAACCGAAACAGCAGACAACCTTTCGTCAGGAGAGAATCATGAAAACAGTTTCCAAGTTCTTGCTCGGCAGTGCGGTGATCTCGGCGTTCTTCACCGCCGGTGCAATGGCAGAAGGCACCATCTACACGCGCAGTTCGGACGCGATGCGTGCGGACCTGGTTCGCGACTGGGGCTACCGCAGTACAGGGGCGAACGGGGACTTTGGGCACCAGCGCACCACGGCAGAAATGTATGCCGATCTGATGCGCGACTGGAATGGCCCGGCGAAGGCAGACGTCGTGGCACAGGAAAAGCGCGCCGTGCACAGCCGCACGGCGCAACAGGCGTACGACGATCTGGTTCGCAACTGGGGCGGATAACCCACCACCTCACCCCATCCCTCTCCCCTTCCCTGAAGGGAGGCGGAGAGGGTGACAAGAAAAACGGGCGACCATCTGGCCGCCCATTTTCTTTTGAGCTTCAGCATCCCCTCTCCGCCTTTGAGGGGAGAGGGTCAGGTGGTGGGTGATTACCTTCTCACCGTCGCGGCGCTCTGCCCGAACAGGATGGCGCGGGACTTCTCGTCCACCACCGGCTGGCTGCTGATCGGCTTACCCTTCTCGTAGGCACGCACCACCGCGGGCCGGGAACGGATGCTTTCGAACCAGCGCTTCAAGTTGGGAAAGTCATCCAGGTTCTGTTGCTGGCGTTGATGCGGCACCACCCAGGGGTAGGCCGCAATGTCGGCGATCGAATAGTCCTTTGCAAGAAATGCCCGATCGGCGAGTTGTTTGTCCAGCACTGCGTACAGGCGCGAAGTCTCCCTGACGTAGCGATCGATCGCGTACGGAAGTTTTTCCGGCGCGTACTGGGTGAAATGATGATTCTGGCCCGCCATCGGCCCCAGCCCGGCCATCTGCCAGAACAGCCACTGCAGCACCTCGAAGCGGCGGCGCACATCCCTCGGCAGGAACCGGCCGGTCTTCTCGGCAAGGTACAACAGGATTGCTCCCGACTCGAACACCGCTATGGCCGGGCCGGAATCCGCAGGCGCATCGTCGACGATCGCCGGCATGCGGTTGTTAGGCGAAATCTTCAGGAATTCCGGCTGGAACTGATCGCCGGCGCCAATGTTGACCGGAATGATTTTATAAGGCGTGCCGGTCTCTTCCAGGAAGATGGTGATTTTGTGGCCGTTGGGCGTAGGCCAGTAATAGAGATCGATCATTTGAAATCCGTGAAGGGTGATGGGTGATGGGTGATGCTCGCTGACCGGGAGGCCGGGCACAGGTCCGTTATACTCGTCACAGCACTCTCCTCCCGCACGGAATGCATTTTCACACAATGACCCGACATTTTGACCTCCTCACCATCGGCGGCGGCAGCGCCGGCGTCGCCGTTTCCAATCGCGCAGCCAGTTACGGCGCCAGGTGCGCGCTGATCGAATCCGGCCGCCTGGGCGGCACCTGCGTCAACGTCGGCTGCGTGCCCAAGAAGATCATGTGGAGCGGCGCCAGTCTCGCGCACGCCATCGAGGATGCCGCGGACTACGGATCTTCCGTGGAGTCCGTGAAATTCGACTGGGCGCATCTGAAACGCAATCGCGACCGGTACGTGGCGGACATGAACAGCCATTACGAGCGCACGCTGACCGGGAATGGCGTGGAGATCGTGCGCGGCTTCGCCCGCTTTGTCGGGCCCAAGGCCGTCGGGGTCAATGGCGAGATACTGAGCGCGGATCACATCGTCATCGCGGTGGGCGGGCGGCCGATCATGCCGGACATCCCCGGATCGGAACTTGGCATCACATCGGACGGATTTTTCGAGATCGAAGCCCGGCCGAATAAAGTTGCTATCGTCGGCGCCGGCTACGTCTCCGTGGAATTCGCCGGGGTACTGCGGGCGCTGGGCGCCGACGTGACCATGATTCTGCGCCGCGATCACTTTCTGCACAGCTTCGATGCGATGCTGCGCGACAGCCTGATGGCACAGATGGAAGCTGACGGAGTACGAATGGTCAGGCGAGCGCACGTAACCCGGGCCGTGAAAGCCTCCGGCGCGATCCGTGTCGACTGCGACAACGGTCTGGCCGTGGAAGGCCTGGACGCGCTGATATGGGCGGTTGGCCGCCACTCCAATGCGGACAATCTCGATCTGGCCAGGACCGGCGTGAAGATCGACAGCGCCGGCGACATCGGCACGGATGCGTATCAAAACACCAATGTCGCGGGCATCTATGCGATTGGGGACATTACCGGCCGGTTCGAATTGACTCCGGTGGCCATCGCAGCCGGCCGGAGACTGGCGGACCGCGTGTTCGGCGGCATGAAGGATCGCAGGCTTGTCTACGAGAATATTCCCACGGTGCTTTTCACCCATCCGCCGATCGGTACCGTCGGGCTCACCGAGGAGGGCGCGACCCAGAGGTTTGGGGCCGCGGCGGTCAAGGTTTACGAGGCGGGCTTCACCCCGATGTATCACGCCTTCACCCATCGCAAGGTGAGGAGCGCGCTGAAACTGGTGGTCGCTGGCGCCGAGGAAAAGGTCGTCGGCCTGCACATCTACGGGTCTGGAGCCGACGAAATACTGCAGGGCTTCGCGGTGGCGGTGAGGATGGGGGCGACCAAGCGCGATCTGGACGATACCGTCGCGATTCATCCCACTGTGGCCGAAGAACTGGTCACCTTGCGTAAATCGCGGCCTGCGGCCGCCTAGCCATGAGGGCCAAGGGAAGAGGGAAAGGGCTTAATGCTTTTTTCCTCGGACCTCGTCCCTCTCCCCTTCCCCCTTTCCCCTGTGTTACCTTACGCCCGGCTTGTCCGCGTGACCGGCGCGCCCGTGCCGGTATGAACAGCGCGCACTGAAACGCCATAAGAAATCGAAGATGACGGAGGGGAACAACATGACCACGGCACCCACAAAGGCTATCGTGCTTTCAGAGTCGATTGCCGCCTGAGGAGCGAACCATAATGGCCATACGACGCCTTCACGTCGGCCCGCGTCTTTCGCAGGTCGCCATCCACGGGGACACGATTTACACCGCCGGCATCGTCGCCGACGACGCCAACGTGGACGTGGCCGGCCAGACCGGCCAGATTCTCGACAAGATAGACCAGTACCTGAAGGAAGCCGGCACCGACAAGACGCGGATCCTGACCGCGACCATCTGGCTGGCCGACATCAGGGATTTTGCCGGGATGAATTCGGTGTGGGACATGTGGGTGCCGAAAGGCAACACCCCTTGCCGTGCCTGCGTGGAATCGAAGCTTGCGAGTCCCCAGTACAAGGTCGAGATCCGCGTAATCGCGGCGAAGTAACCTCCTACCTCTCCCCGGCCCTCTCCGCCCCTGAAAGGGCGGAGAGGGTGAAAAATGCAGAACGGGCGACGGAAGTCGCCCTTTTTTACGCCAGTCTGTATTCCCCGTTGTTGATTCTCGAGTTGGAGTCAGGCATCGTCATCTCCCGAAAACGACCAATGACGCACACGTTTCAAATTCCGATCGATAGGGAGAATCGAACTCCCTCTCCGCTTTCAGGGGGAGAGGTTTCGTCGACACGGCGAACGGGGGGTTGACCTTGCGGCGGGAGACGAAACGGTGACGCGCGCCCCGGACTTGTTAGGCGTAGCCCAGTTTGCGGGTAGGGGCGCACAAGGCTGTGTTGCACGGTGTAGATCGGGGCGTTATACGGCTGCTCCCGCGAGCGGGCCTACGGCTAACGTGTCACAGCCGCCCCGCAAACGGGTGATTTCATCACTAACGTGTCCGCGCGTCGGGGTGAGGTGCTATGAACTTGCTCAGTGAAGCCGCGATCTTCCTCGCCGCAGCGGTCGTCACCGTCCCGCTTTTCCGCAGATTCAGGCTGGGCGCGGTGCTGGGCTATCTCGCGGCCGGCGTCGTTATCGGCCCCTGGTGCCTGAAATTCGTCACCGAGGTGGAGAACATCCTCCACTTCGCAGAGTCGGGCGTGGTGCTCCTCCTGTTCGTCATCGGCCTGGAGCTGCAGCCTTCGAGGCTGTGGGTGCTGCGCCGCTCGGTATTCGGGCTGGGCGCCGCCCAGGTCCTGATTACCGGCGCAGTGCTGGGGGCGATCGCGCTCGCGATCGGGATGACGGTCCAGAGCGCGGTGGTGATCGGCCTGGGCCTGGCGATGTCGTCCACCGCATTCGTGCTGCAAATCCTTGCCGAGAAGGGCCAGCTTACCGCACGCCACGGACGCTCGTCGTTCGCCATCCTTCTGTTCCAGGATCTTGCGGTCATTCCTCTCATAGCATTGATTCCCCTGCTCGGCGGCGGAGACATGGATCTCAGCGGCCGCAGCACGTGGCTGGCCGCGCTGACCGCGATCGCCGTAATCGTCGCGGTCGTCGTCGGCGGGCGTTACCTGCTTCGGCCGATTCTGCACGCCATCGCAGCCAGCGGCATCCGCGAGATCTTCACCGCGGCGGCACTGCTGGTGGTCATCGGCATCTCGCTGCTCATGAGCTCGGTGGGTCTGTCGATGTCGCTGGGCGCTTTTCTTGCCGGCGTTCTGCTCGCCGATTCAGATTACCGCCACGAGCTGGAAGCCGACATCGAGCCGTTCAAGGGATTGCTGCTCGGGTTGTTTTTCATTTCGGTGGGAATGTCCGCGGATCTCGGGCTGATCGTAGCCCGCCCGCTCGCCATCGTTGGCGCCACTGCCGTGCTGATGGCGGTCAAGGCTGCGATCCTGCTCGGCATCGGGCGCCTGTCCCGGCACAGCTGGGCGTCTTCGCGCGGACTCGCCGTGGCCTTGTGCCAGGGCGGCGAGTTTGCTTTCGTGCTGTTCGGTCTGGCGGCAGACAACGGCATCATGGGCCGCACGCTGACCGACTCGCTGGTGATCGTGGTAACCCTGTCGATGGCGCTGACGCCGCTGGCCTTCGTCCTGAACGATGTCGTGATCGCCAGATGGCTGAGAAAACCGGCAGAGGAGAAGTTCGACGAAATCGACGCCGGCGAAAACAGGGTCATCATCGCCGGCTTCGGGCGCGTCGGCCAGATCGTCGGGCGGCTGCTGCGCGCGAAGAGAATTCCCTTCACCGCGCTCGACAGGAGCGCGCAGCAGGTCGAGACGGTGCGCCGCTTCGGCAGCCGTGCCTACTACGGCGACGCCTCGCGGCTCGAAATGCTGCTTGCGGCCAAGGCGGACAAGGCGGAGATACTGGTGCTGGCGATCGACGACGTGGAATCCTCGCTGCGCACCGCGGAAACGGCGAAGAAGCATTTCCCGAATCTGCGCATCTACGCCCGGGCACGCAACCGCTTCCATGCCTACCGACTGATGGACATCGGCGTTGACTACCTGATACGCGAGACCTACGTGTCGTCGCTCGAGCTCACGCAACAAGTGTTGCGCGGATTGGGCCTGATGGAATGGGAGGCAGTGGATGCGGTCGCCACCTTCCGCAGCCACGACGAGCAATTCCTGGTGCGCCAGCACGCCGTCTACCACGACGAGACCCAGTTGATTCAGACCAGCAAGGAAGCAGTGCAGGAACTCGAAGGTCTGCTTCAGTCCGACGCAGAAAGCGATGGCACCGAGCCCTCGCGCAAGGACACACCGGTGTTCAGCCCGAGCGACGTGAGGTGAGGCCTGCCTAAGTTGACAAGATTCGGAAACGGGCGAAGCCCGGAGACTTGCCCACTGAGCAGGCGACGAAGTTCGAACAAGCGGTCATCTTGACGGCCCCCAAGGGCAAGATCACAGTAAGACATCGCTCCGATTCACAGGCCGCAGTGAAAGTTGCCACCGCAGTACCCGGTCCCCAATGAAATGCTCGGGCTAGGACGTAAGGAGGCAAGGTAAATGGAGGAAAAGAATAGTCCCGCACGGCGGCGGCTTCTTCGCCTGCTGGCAGGGGGCATCGCGGGCGCCGTTTTACCGGGCGAGTCCGCTACGCCCGGGACGCGCGGCGAACCCTCACCGCAGACCAGGGCTCCCAGACTCGCCGTCGCGTCTCGGACAATCAAGATCGGGATGAGCGCGGCTTTCAC
>JACXTT010003840.1_pt1 | contig 22740 bp, 12 predicted proteins | sample 9270951 | NCBI WGS metagenome assembly JACXTT01 (sample SAMN15532306, study PRJNA645909) | rock metagenome | isolation source: weathered quartz diorite | place: Puerto Rico | collected 2017-06-21
GGGAGTGATCCGACACTGAAGCGCACAAAGCCGCTCATATAGGGGCGTAGCTCAGTGGTAGAGCAGCGGCCTTTTAAGCCGAAGGTCGTGGGTTCGATCCCCACCGCCCCTACCAACCTATGTCCTTGATATCGTTAGCTTTACACGAGCAATTTGCGGATGGCGGGAAACAAGCCCACCGCCCGCCACAACATTTCGACTGCATTTGTGACTCGTGGTGACGAAGCGAACGCAGCAACGATTATGTATCGAGGCAGGCGATGTTGAAACAACTACTGCCCCAGCTTTAAGTCCCGTGCTCTTGTGTCTTAGGTTCTGTTCACCGAACAATGGCGTTCTTTGGGTTGGGTTACCCAACAGTTTTGTCATGCCTTTGAAGGTACCCGATGGTTGTCAGTTGGGTTGATTACCCAACGGCCGCATATCTTGCTCCAACTCGGAGGGGAAGTCCTTCAATTCATGCTGGAGCCTTAAAGGGCGCCATCAATAAAAATCAACCGGTCTCGTTGAGCGCGTCACGATCCGCGCGGTGGGTGAAAGGTCTGTCGCCTTTCAACAATTCTGTTTCTTCGTGAGGCCTTCGTGAAGGCAGCAGGGTACATGAGAGCAACCTCACACTCCGAGGCCAGTGATCGGACTCGTAGCTCATTTCCTGGACCAAGCCCCGATGAGTGCAGGTGAAACAACCACTCCTTTGCGGACGACCACTTCATCGCGCATTCGCTCCGGAAGGGTGGCGACATCCACCTCTGCTGCCGTCGCGATCTTCAGCTTCTCTATCACTGGCAACAGACTCTGGACGGTACCGGCGATAATTTCAAACGGGAACTCCGAGCCACCACCGATCAGGGCATCCATTCTCAGCAAAGGTGCAGGCAACCCTGCCATCAAATACACAGAATATAATTCCGACCCCAGCTGCAGTCGAGCACCGGTGGCGTTTAGCGTTTCCTTAATCCAGCCTCCAGCCTGCTCGCAGATCGGAGAATTCGGTAGCGAGCGGAAGTTTGCCATATCAAACTCCTGAAAGACGATCAATCCTCCGGGTCCAACGTGTCGCGCCAGTTTCCGGATAGCATCGACCGGATCCGGATAGTACATGAGAACAAGCCGGCCTACGACGGCATCAAATTGCTGGTCAACATCCATCACGACCGGGTCGCCTTCGAGGAATTTCACATTCCTTATCTCTCGTGAAAGAGCACGCGCAGTCGCCCATTCGACGGCCGCCCCGACGCGATCCACACCTACCACTTTGCCGTTGGGTCCGACGAACTCAGCGGCCAGAAAGGCTACGTCCCCTGCGCCAGAGCCGACGTCGAGAATGCGCATGCCAGAGCATATCCCGGCCTGCTCGAACAACTGGCGGGTAAACGGCGCAAAGATCTGCGCCTGATGACCAAGACGTTCTAGTTCATGCTTTGAATGACCTAAGGCATAGTTGGATTGCCGAGCTGCCGTGGTGTCCATCTGTAGCGCCTCTAGAAATCGAATCGAACGCCAAGCTGGACCTCGCGTTTGGGTAAGGCCGCAGTGAAGCCTAGTGGCTGACTGGGATAGCGACTGGCCGTGCCATGCACGTCAAATGGAGGAGGAAGGGCTGCGCCCACGATGTTGTTAACGCTTGCATAGTTCGTCCGGTTCGTAATGTTGAACCCCTCCGCCAGAAATCGCAGGGCGCGCTGCTCACTAACTTTAAGGGTCCAAGCAAGGCGCATGTCGAAGGCCACCTGATCGGGGCCGAGACCACTGTTGCGCGGAGCACCCGGTGGACGGTCATTGGTGAAATGATTGTCGCCGTTAACGTCCGCGCCAGCCAAGAGATTGAAGGGGTGGCCGCTGTTGTAGGTGACAATGGGCGACAGCTCAAAGCCGGACAAAGCACGAGAATGTTGCCAGGGGCTCTCGACTACAGCTGCGACTACCACCTTGTGTCTCTGATCAAAATCGGATAGGGATCGTTCTGCGCTCAAATCCACTTCGTTGAATGCGGCGTAATCGCTGTTGAAATCCGTGGAATCGTCGATCGCTTTGCTGTACGTGTAGTTTGCCAGCAACGTGAAGCGGTCAGCGAACCTCTTCTTGAACTCCAGAATGCCGCCGTGGTAAACCGCGTTGGCGGCGGAAGCGTACTCATTGTTTTGCAGGATGGTATGCATCGAATCGGCAAAGCACAGACCAGGATTGGCTTGGCACTGCGGCGCTGCCCAGTCCTGGAATGGAAGGCCGTTCGTGGGAAGTCCATTTGCTCCCGGCGTGCTGCTGCCGCTGACGATTGGAGCTCCCGGCAGCAGGTTTCGGTCAATGGCCCAGGGCAAATGGGTCGTGTGGACGTAGATATAGCTAGCTGAAACTGAAAGGGCCTTTCCGACTTCACGTTCCACGCCCAGCGAAGCTTGCTGGGATTGGGGATTGCGGTAGTTGGGTTGGCCGAAAAACAGCACGGTGCCCGGCGGCAAGGGCCCAGTATTGCTAACCTTGACATACGGCGCCAAGTCCGCCTGGGTGATACACGAATTCGCACCCGGCGAGGGTTGGCCGCACAGAATTTTCGGGAAAAGCGCGTTATAGATCACTTCTGAGTTTGCAGGCGGGACGCCACGAATTGACACTAGGGTATTGGCAATCTGACGGGTACCATTCACGTTGCCGAGAGTCTTCACGACATTGGCAAACTGCCCATAAATTGGGGAATAAAAAACCCCGTACCCGCCGCGGACTACAGTCCTGTGATCCTTGAACGGATCCCAGGCAAAGGAAACCCTGGGGGCAAAATTCTTCTTGTATGTGCTCAGGGGCCCGTATTGGGAGTCAAGTTCGTAACGCAGGCCGTAGTTCAGTGTGAAACCGGGACGAATTTGCCACGCGTCTTGCCAATACCCTGCCGTAAAGGGTCTGGTCTCCACATACTGGGGATTGCCAAAACCCTGTTCATAAAATGCAGGCGCGCCCAAGCCCCACGCTTGAAGAGTGGTGATGGAAGCCGGACTCACAGAGTTCGGCCCAGAGTTCGGCAGACCACATCCGCCCCGGTTGATCGGTGCGGAGGGAAACTGCAAGCAATTACTGAGTGCAAGGCCTGGCAAATCCAGAAACTCAAAACGTCCAGCGAAGAACGTATCCGATGTGGTGTTGTTGCCGCGAATCAACTCATAGAAGCCCATTCTCATGGTGTGACGGCCACGAATCAAGGTGAGATTGTCCGCGAGCTCGTAACGGCGGGCGGTGGTGTGGCTGGGCAGGAAGATGCCGCGTCCAAAGTATCCGTAACCCTGAACATCCAATCCTGGCCCGCCCGGATCGTTTGTGCCCACGTTGAATTGGTACCAGTTCCATTGCAGCCTGGTTTCATTGACCGTATTCGGGCTAAATTGATGGAACCAAGATCCTTGCAACGTATTGTCCCAATTCAGCACGGGCGAGCCGCGCGAAAAGCCGGTTAGAGCCTGCACGTCTGGGTTCGACTCCGTGAGATGCGCAAACGTGTAGCGAAGAAAGGTCTGACTGTTATCGTTGAACCGATGATCGAGCCGCGCGGACACCTCGTGTTGGCGTGCTGCAAAGGGAAACAGTCCGCCGTCTTTCTCAAATTGGTTCACGATGAAACGGTAGTTCGCCAAGCGAGCCGCGGTGACAAACGGGTTGGCGGTCTGGGTCGGATCGATGGTCAAGAGGCTTTGCAGGGCAAAGGCGCACATATCGGAAGCTAGATTGACCGTCGGCTTGCCGGGAGGATTGATGCAGGGAACCTGCGGATGACCTGCCTCGGTCGCAAGAGCGGTCAGAATCGGTGTTTGCGTCGGCGTCGGAGCAAAGATCTGGCTTTGGGTCAGCAGTGGGACCGAATCCTGGGCATCAGAGCGCAGACCCTCGTAAGCAACGAAGAGGAACGTCTTGTCTCTCCGGACCGGAAACCCAAGCGCGCCTCCGAATTGTTGACGATTCAGCGAATTCTTGATAGGTGTGCCAGCGGCGGCCAGACTGAAATTCGCAAAGGTCGGATCCGCCGCCAACGCGGGACTGAATGCAAACGGGTCGCGGGCGTCCATCGCGTCATTCCGGAAGAGGCCAAAGAGGCTGCCATGAACAATGTTTGTGCCCGACTTGGTCACGATGTTGACGGACGCGCCGCTAGCGCTCCCCAGTTCGGCGGAATAGTTGCTGCGGTTAATCTGAAATTCCCGCACCGCATCCTGGCTGACGTTCAACCGGACTCCGCCAACGTCATCGTTGGCCTCGCCGCCGTCCACGGTGATGCTGTTGCCCCTGCCGTTGCTTCCGTAAAACGATAGGCCGCTTTGCGGAGTCTGTTTCACGCGAAAGTCGGCGTTGCCAGCAAGAGTATTGGAGTTACTCACGCCCGGCATCAGCAAGGTGAAAGTGAGATAGTCGCGGCGGTCAATCGGGAGTTCGCTGATAAACCGTTCCGGCACACTGTTCGATTGGCTTCCTCTTTCAGTTTCGACGCCAGGCGGCTCATCGGTCACTTCGACTAGAGAGTCGATCGAGGAAATTCTCAACTGGAAATCCGAGATGACCGTCTGACCGACGGCGACCTCGAGCCCTTTCCGAACCTCAGTTGCAAAGCCGGGCAGTTGGGCAGTCACGTCGTAAGCGGCCGGGAGCAGCCCGGTCAGACGGAACTGGCCAGTGCTATCAGTCGTTGCCGTTCGTCGCAGTCCGGTCTCGGTATCCACAGCCGTTATAGAAACGTTCGGCGACGGCGCGCTGGAAGGATCGGTAATCGTGCCCCGGATATCCCCGGAAACACTGACGCTCTGGGCGCAGAGAACAGGAGACAACAGCAACACGCAGAGAAGGAGCCCGATGAGGTTGCGCAGCTTCATAAACCCTCCTTGCGGGCGTGGTTATTCGTGTGTGATTGGCTTACTAGCGATAGCCCATGCCCGCGATCATACACCGTTCCCCGAACTAATGATTCACTTAACATTCCTAGCTCCCAAGATCGGCCGACTCCGAGGCTCAGAATCTCAATTGGGTGCGATCGAATTTCTCAGTCCTCAAGATTGCCCAATGTTTGGTGCACGCTTACTGAAAAGAGCTTGAAATCCGTAAAGCGGTGCCGGCGGTAAAATCGACGATTGCGAATGTCCATATAAAGATCGCAAGTCGAAGGCAGCCAGATCTCGACTTTGCCCTCATCAAAACGTACGGGGCGATACTCGATGTCTTCATGTTGCAGGCGAAGCCGGATCGCAGGTAACTCGTCCGCAAGATCGCTCTCCAAACGCGCCACTTGGTATGAATCGGCGAGAATCCAAGCTCTCCCGCGCAGCCTCAAGCCGAATGCGCGGCCACCAATAACCAAAACACTCATCGAATTGTGGCGGTCGGTGCGTTCCTCGAATCGGACCTGCCAAGCCGGCCGCTCTTGCCACTGACCTAAACCCTCACAAGTCATCCTGAAGTCCTTGGCGTGATTCGGATGAAAAATGAGGACAAGGCTAGGCGTCCCCACGGTGGCAATATGATCGGGAAATTGGTCTGGGTCGGATCCCCCGTTGCGATACTCCTCAACGTTCATGTACCTGTCCGACCTCTGTGCGATCGAAACCAGATAGTTGAACCTCCGGATTTCCGGCGGGCGCAACTGGCCCGAGTGATCCACGCTTTGATGCTCAACGACCTCCGTGGCGGTGAACTTTTCAACATTACCGACGAGCTCTTGGATCCTCTCTCCAGCCCGTGACAGCACATCGGTCAGCGGGCATGCCACTCCCGCGGCGACTTGAGGTATGTCCCGGTCGCTATCCCGAGGAAACCACTGATCGGTCTTCGTCCGCCGATCCCGCGCCGACGCGCCCGCCTTTTCAGCGGGCGCGCATTTCCGCGGAGTGCTGCAGACCGCAAGTCCAAGGGTCATGAGCCCGGCAAGAAATCTGATCTGCGGTTTCATGGTCGTTCTCCTTCGGGTTCCCGCTCGAATCAACCGCCGCACTTTGGTATGTGGCGCCCGGCGAAGCTGACTCGGCGCAGGCGCCACGACCGGCCTGCTCAGTCATCCGCGAATATTCTCTTTGCCTCGACGGTGATTACGACGGGCAGGTATGCGCCGTTGGGCAGTTGAAGAGATTTTTGGACCATGCGGCTTTCTCGCTCGTTACTGTCGAAAATCAGCGACAGAACTGACCTCCGGACCAACACTCCCGATTCGTAGAATTGAAGTGTCGCCGTGCCCGTGCAGTCCTGATTTACGGTATAGGTTCCGGTGAAGGTCTCATCGGCGAAGCCGCCGCCTACGCTACGAGATTCCGTCCCGCTGGTATTCCCGTCCGCATCCAAAACGGCTCTGCCGACGGCCGCAAGGGGAACTGCGCCCGTCGGAAGGATTACGACTCCAGTGAGTGTGAATGCGTAGCTCCCTGCCGAGTTCGCAAGAGAGCACGACCCGGCGTGTGCTGGCGGCGCCGCACTCACAAGAGCGGCGAACAGCAAAATTCCGAGGGTAAGGCGTCCCAGACTCGGTTTCATGAACTTCCTCCTTTTGTCTCCGTTTGCGAAGGGGAGACTGATGCGCGCCACTTTCGCGCACGGCCACATGGACTGCAATGCCCTGGAACTCCTCCTGAGGTGAATTCTTTGTCCCCTTCCCTGTCGCTCGTCGCGTCGATTTGGTTTCGTAGAAGGCCCAGTTGGCTGACTAACCATTGAGGTAATTCATGCCCAGTGTTAAGCTGCGCCATCTATCCCGAGTGCTGCCCAGGTCTGTATGGAGAAACACTCTTCTCAATCCCAGTCTGTGCGTTTTGGGGCGTTTGAAGCGGATTTGCAGACGGGGAACTGCGCAAGCAAGGTGTCAAGATCAAGCTTCAGGAGCAGCCCTTCCAAATCCTAGCTATGCTGCTGGAGCATCCGGGTGAGGTTGTCTCCCGGGACGAGCTGAGGAACAAACTCTGGCCTGCCGACACCTTTGTCGATTTCGATCACAGCCTGAACAAAGCGATCAATAAGTTGCGCGAGGCGCTCGGCGATTCCGCGGACAACCCGGTGTTCATCGAGACCCTGGCCAAGCGCGGCTACCGCTTCGTTGCGAGCCACGCCGCCAAGCCCGGGCGCATCGAGTCGCTGGCCGTTCTTCCGCTGGCGAACCTTTCAGGTGATTCCGAACAGGAATACTTCGCCGAAGGAATGACCGAGGCCTTAATCACAAGCTTGGCGAAGATCGGCGCGTTGCGCGTGATTTCAAGAACTACAGCCATGCACTACAAAGGCGTCCACCGGCCGCTCCGCGAGATCGCCCAGGAACTCCGCGTGGATGGCATCATCGAAGGCACCGTGCTGCGTTCCGGTGATCGCGTGCGCATCTCCACACAGCTTGTCGATGCTCACACGGACACGCATCTTTGGGCCGAGCACTACGATCGTGACATGCGCGATATTCTTGCGCTTCACTCAGAAGTAGCCCAGGCCATTGCCCGACAGGTGCAGGTCAAACTGACTCCTCAGGACCACGCGCACTTCGCGCGCGTCCACCCAGTCGATCCAGAAGCGTACGAAGCCTATCTGAAAGGACGGCATCACTGGAATCGACGGCCGGCAGAAATCGCAAAAGCTACTCCGTATTTCGAGCAAGCAATCGTCAGGGATCCGGCCTACGCCGCTGCCTACTCAGGCTTGGCCGACTGCTTCTCCGCACTTAACGCGTTGGGACTTGCGTCGGCGAGTGAGAGTTGCATTAAGGCGAAGGAGCTGGCGCTGAAGGCGCTCGAAATGGACGACAGCTTGGCTGAAGCCCATACCTCGCTGGCCTATGCCGCCATTTATGACTACGATTTCTTAACAGCCGAGGGGGAATTCGACGGCGCCATTTGGCTGAATCCGCGGTACGCGGCGACACATCAGTTGTTTGGTTTCCCCTGTCTTTCCGTGATGGGTCGTTACGAGGAAGCTTACACGGAGCTTCAGCGGGCCCTCCGCATCGATCCGCTCCACAGCCATTTCAACGCTACCCTAGGATTCGTCTATCTCTATGGCCGCAGATACGACCAGGCCATCGAACAATATCGGAAAACGCTCGAGCTGGACCCGAACTCTGGTCTGGCTCACGCTGGCCTCGGGTGGGCGTATTCACTTAAGTCGCTGCATGAGCCGGCCATCACCTCTTTGCGAAAGGGGTGCGAGTTTTGGCCGGGTTCGACGCCCATCGCTTGGCTTGGTGAGGCGTATGCGACGGCTGGACTCCGAGATGAGGCACACAAGATTTTGCAGCAATTGGATAAACTCTCGAAGCAGCAGCGCTATGTAACGCCCTACGGCATTGCCCGGATCTACACCGCCTTGGCTCAAAAAGACGAAGCGTTCCGTTGGCTGGAAACTGCATACGAGCAGCGCGCGTGCTGGATGCTGTTGCTTAAGGTTGACCCCGTCTTCGATGATCTACGCTCGGATCCGCGCTTCCAGGACCTGCTGCGCCGCATGAACTTCCCCGAGGCTTGACCATGCTCCCTTCGCCTTCATCGGGGCCCCAGGTCGTGCGCTTTGGCGCATTCGAGGCGGATCTTCACTCGGGTGAGCTGCGCAAACAAGGCGTCAAGATCAAGCTTCAGGAACAGCCCTTCCAGATTCTGTCGATGCTGCTGGAACATCCGGGAGCAGTGGTCACACGCGAGGAATTACGCAGCAAGCTCTGGCCCGCCGACACGTTTGTCGATTTCGATCACAGCTTGAACAAGGCTATCAACAAGCTCAGAGAAGCGCTCGGCGACTCTGCCGACAATCCTCGCTTCATTGAAACTCTTGCCAAGCGCGGCTACCGCTTCATGGGATCCCTAGATCTCAAACCCGGCCGCATCGAGTCCTTAGCCGTCCTGCCCCTTGAGAACCTCTCGCGCGATCCCGAGCAAGACTACTTCGCCGAAGGAATGACCGAGACCCTCATCAACACGCTGGCTAAGATCGGCGCGCTGCGCGTGATTTCAAGAACGACCGCCATGCAGTACAAGAAGGCGGACAAGACTGTGCCCCAGGTTGCACAGGAACTGAACGTCGATGCCATCGTGGAAGGAACCGTGCTTCGCTCCGGCGATCGCGTGCGTATCTCCGGGCAGCTAGTCGACGCCCATACGGACACGCACCTCTGGGCCGAGAGCTACGACCGCGATTTATGCGATGTCCTGGCTCTCCATGCAGAAGTGGCCCACGCTATTGCGCGGCAAATCCAGGTCAGGCTGACGCCGCAGGAGCAGTTGCAACTCTCTCGATCGCGCCAAGTGGACCCGAAGGCCTATCAAGCCTACCTGAAAGGCCGGTATCACTGGAACAAGCGCAATCTCCAAGGACTCACTAAGAGCGCCGAGTACTTTCAAAAGGCCATTGAAAGCGATCCAACGTACGCCGCTGCGTACGCTGGTTTGGCGGACTCAGCCTCTCGGCTGGGTTTCTGGGCGGACGTGGCGCCCGCGGAGGGCTGTGCTCGAGCCAAGACCGCCGCCTTGAAGGCCATTGAGATGGACAATACGCTGGCGGAAGCCTATGCTGCGCTCTGGTACGCCAGCCTTCATTATGACTTCGACGTCCGCGCCGCCGAAGAAGCAGCTGAGCGTGCTATCGAATTAGATCCTCATAATGCCTTTGCCTTGCAAGGGCGCGAATGTTGCCTCATGGTTAGGGGGCGGGCGGAAGAGGCCGCCGCGGAAGGTCTGCGCGCCGTCCAACTTGACCCACTTAGCCTGGTTCTTCAGTGGACTGCAGGCATTGCCCTTTATTTTGCGCGTCAATACGATAAGGTCATCGCTCTATCTGAAAAGATTCTCGAAGTGGATCCCCAATTTGCGCCCTCGCGCTTTGCACTTGGGTTGGCTTTCGTCCAAAAACGAATGTATGAACGGGCGGTCGACGAAATGGAGCAGGCTGTCCAAATCAGCCAGCGGGAGCCGTTTTATCTCGGTTTTCTTGGACGTGTCTATGGAGCGGTCGGAAGAAAAGAGGATGCCTTCAAAATCATCAACGAATTGACGGGGCTCTCGAAGCAGCGCCACATCTCGCCTTTTTGGGCTGGGCTGATTTACGCAGCACTCGGCGAAGAAGACGAGGCTTTCCTTTGCCTCGAACGCGCGCGGCAAGATCACGCGCCTTGGATGGCCTATCTTAAGGCGCCACCATGGTTCGATAGCCTCCGCTCGGACCCGCGCTATTACAGCCTGCTCCAACGCATGAACATTCCAATCTAGCGGCTTCTGCGGAAATTGCAGCGGTAGAGAGCAGTCCGACAGGAATTCTCGTGAGGATTGGCGATCCTACAATGATTGGCGCCAGAGATTGGCCCGATCTCGTTGAATTACGCGAAGACCCGCGTTTCCAAGAGATCTTGAAGAGCAAAGAATGGAAGTAGGACATTCTTGAGGGCCGAGCTAAGCTACATTGAGCAAGGCCGGCCCTCAGTTGGCGAATCATCGAGGCACGCTGTTTCGACCCCTACTTCCTCGCTGCCGTTACCGGAACAGCGTCTTCGTTACGCGCTTCCTCAGCGGCCCGCTCGCGTGCGAGCGCGGGGTCATAAATGAAGACCTCGCCCAGTGCAGCTACTCTAAGCGAATGAACGACCCGCTGCCCGCCCCGGTTGGAGATGAGCAACGCGCTCTCACCCTTGCCGCCGCCATCCGCGATCCCTGGGGGCACGTACGCAACGACGTTGCCGCTTTTAGCGTCCCGGATGACCACCATGGTGGAGCCGGTGCCGGTGCCCTGGGCAAGTGCCAGCACGTATTCGCCAGGTGGAAGCACTGCGCCGACCCAGCGGGTTTCGTGCTGTAGCGTGAATTTGCCCCGAAAACCGGGTTGAGCATTCAGAACGCCAGTGAATAAGCATGTCGCCAACAACGTGGTTGCAAACAACGTGACCCTGTTTGCGTTTCGCGTCATATTGAGTTTCATTTTTTTCTCCTGATGTCTCCCTTCGTTGCAAATGGGGAGACTTGCCTTCTAGGCGTCACCTTCGCGCAAGCGCGAAAGCAGCACAATGCCCCGGGACTCCTCTCGCAGTGAATTGCTGGTCCCCTCGGAACTCCCAAGTGACTCGGTCAATCGGTCGGAAGCGTCCCGCGGCTTGCCGAGACGATTGAGGCGGTGGGTGCGTAGTGATAGACTGCGCATCAATCAGGGATGGTTGGTCGAATCTCCGATGCAAACTAATTCTTCTGATATGCGGCCCGTTCGATTCGGCGCGTTTGAACTCGATTTGCGCGCAGGGGAACTCCGCAAGCAAGGCGTCAAGATCAAGCTTCAGGAACAGCCCTTCCAGATTCTGTCGATGCTGCTGGAGCATCCGGGTGAGGTTGTCTCCCGGGACGAGCTGAGGAACAAACTCTGGCCCGCCGACACCTTCGTCGACTTCGATCACAGCCTGAACAAAGCGATCAATAAGTTGCGCGAGGCGCTGGGCGATTCCGCGGATAACCCAGTGTTCATCGAAACCCTGGCCAAGCGCGGTTACGAGTTCTTGGATGACGAGTGGCTTCCGGTCACACCCGCGTTGTACGGTACCTCGCGCGTGTGCCCTTGACCTGCGAATTGGTGCGCTCCTCACAATTTGTACTAAGGTGCCGGATTACGTGACCGCCTAGTTTCGATCGGCCCGCGGAATTAGACTCCGCAGCGGGAACCACAGGTATTACACGACAGAAAAAGTATGACTTTTGGCCGTCTCTTTCTGTCCACTCAAGTGCGAGAAACGTTTGGACGAAACGCTTCTCGACGTCAGATCCTCCGCTCACTTTTTTAGGGGCAATAAGGGGGCACTAAGGATTCCTTCCGTTTCCTTTCAATTACTTAAAAGGCCAGGCTGCACCGCAAAACTCCTTTGTTTCCAATAAAATGATAGTTTCGATCCCCACCGCCCCTACCAACCTATCTCCTTGATATCGTTAGCTTTACACGAGCAATTTGCGGATGGCGGGAAACAAGCCCACCGCCCGCAACGACATTTCGACAGCATTTGTGAGTTGTGGCGACGAAGCGAACGCAGCAACGATTGTGTATCGAGGCAGCCGGTAGTTGAAACAACCACTGCCCCAGCTTTAAGTCCCGTGCTCTTGGTGTCTTAGGTTCTGTTCACCGAACAATGGCGTTCTTTGGGTTGGTTACCCAACAGCCTTGTGATGCTCGAAGGTTCGGGCCGAACTCAATAGCGGATTGCGGTGCCTCGCGACGCTACCTGTTCCCTGCGGGCCAAGCCAAGTCGCAAATCTCGCGGACACAATCGAGCTAGGTCTGCCTAATTTTGTCACTACCGTATAGTACTTAATTCTGCTTGACTGGCGAGGTACGTACTAGTAATTACAGTACCCTGTTCCCGAAGGGCCGGCCTTGCCCGACCACCGACTTGGATTCTTCGGAGGAACCATGCGCCCCTCTCAGCCCTTTCCGACTGCTCGTTTCTTCTGTGCCGAATGCGGAAGGGAGACGAGATTCTTACCCATGCACATAGCACGCAGGTTTGCTGGCATCAGCAGAACGACCATGTATTATTGGATTCGGCGCGAGTGGGTGCACTGCCGCGAACTGGCGAGTGGCAGACGCGTAGTTTGCCAGGAGTCATTGAGCCGACCCACGCCCGGGCGCGAACGCGAAACGCTCCCAGTGACCATCAAACAGGGTCGGCATTAAGTTCAACCAAATCCGGACTGGCGCGTTCAATCCCGTTCAATCCGGTAAGTTGACCAGCCTACGAAAAGGGACGTACTCTCCCGCTTCGAATCGTGATCACTAAGAGGTGAATAAGTCGCTTCTTCTCCGGGGCCTGGTTTCTCCCTGGACCAAGGTCCGACTGTGTTTTGCAGGAGGTGGCCATGCGTCCCTCACGGCTTCTGGTTTCTGCTCTTAGTTTGGTTGTCGTCGCGCCTGCGTATGCCCAGCTAAGGCGGACGGATCGGGCCCCGGCACCTCTGCCGGCCCGCAGCACAGAAGCAGCGACGCTCCTGCATCGAGCTTTCGCATCAGTAGCTGGCGGGGGTACACCCATAAAGGACATTACGCTCACCGGTACAGCCCGCCGTATTGCTGGATCGGACGACGAAACTGGCACCGCAGTCCTGAAAGCCCTTGCCACAGGCGAGTCTCGAATAGATCTTTCGTTTCCCTCGGGTCAGCGCCGCGAGGTTCACGCCAACTCTGACAAAGGACCCGTTGGTTTTTGGTCCGGGCCCGACGGCGCGGAACATCGCCTTTCCCTATTTAATATCCTGGTGGATTCAGCTTGGTTCTCGCCAGCTCTCATGATAAGCAAACTCGCCCTGTCCGCGGACACCGTAGCATCTGCGTCAACCACCGAAAATCTGGATGCGACAGCGGTTGAGCACGTCACAGTCTCGAGACAATTTCCCCAGGCACCAGCTCCGACCGCGCCATTGATGCAGCTCCATAGTCAGATGGAGATTTATCTGGATGCGGCGTCACTTCGACCGCACGCCCTGGGCTTCAACACCCACCCCGATGTGGATATGCGACGGAACATGCCCGTCGAAATCCGCTATTCCGATTATCGCGTCGTGGAGGGTGTTGCGATGCCGTTCCACGTGCAAAAGTACATCAACGGTAGCCTGATTCTGGACTTAGAGTTCGAGAAAGCTGAATTGAATGTCGGCTTATCTACGAGTTCCTTCAACATCCCCGAACAAATGCTGGCTCCGCGGGTATTCCGCCCCCTAGCGAAATGAGGAGACAAGAAATGATCTGCACACGCCGTTTCGCGTCCTGCCTCAAGAAGGGGCTCCTAGCCCTTTGCGGTGTTGTTGCCCCGCTCGCCTCGCCCGTGTCGGCTCAAATACCAGTTCCTGTGCAAATGGGAACGCCGAAATACGGAAGCTTTGGTGGCGGGCCGGCGGATACGCTCAATCTAGCCACCTTAAACGCCCACATTGTAATCCCGATTCTCCATAAACCGGGCCGCGGCTTGCCTTTTGACTACGACCTAACCTACGACACAACGGTTTGGGAGCCCGTCACCTCGGGCGGCACCACGGCTTGGCATCCGGTATCCAGCTGGGGCTTGAACGGAAGCGCGCTAAACGTCGGTACTCAGTTATCTTTGATCGGCTACGATGGCGTTAACCTATATGACTGCGAAAATCAATATGTAGATGGGTTTGGCACCTCCCATTGGTTTGTTTCTGGCGGCTCTTCGGACGGAAGTCTCTGGGGCTGTGCGCTGTATAATACTCAAACCGGTGCAAACACTCCCCTAAACTCAACTGCTCAGGACGGTTCTGGCTATACACTCACATCAACTTTTTGTCCCAATCTTTGTTTTTCTTCCCCGGAGTTCAGTTTAACTGCCGTTAACGGGAACGCCATCATCCCTCTAGGGACTATCCCTCTATTCCCAGGGGCGGTTGCGGGTAGCGTCCAGGATCGCAATGGCAACGAGATTGTTCTGGCGCCCAGCGAGACGAGTGATGCCTACAAGGACACTCTAGGTTTAACCGCTCTGACCACGAGCGGGGGTGCCCCATATCCTTTCACGCTCACCTACACCGACCCAAATGGTCAGGCCGCGACGGTTACGGTGACTTATAAGCCGTATCCGGTCAAGACGGTTTTTGCGTGCCCGGGAGTCAGCGATTACGGGCTAAATAATCCGGTCGTTAACTCGTTAGTAGATAGATTGACCCTGCCGAACGGTACGTACTATCAGTTTAGCTACGAAGCAACGCTGGGATTCCCTGGGGACGTTACAGGCCGCCTCGCGTCCGTCACACTGCCCACTGGCGGCACGATCACCTACTCCTATACTGGATCAAACAACGGAATCAATTGCGCTGACGGAACAGCTGCCGGGCTCAGTCGACAGACGCCTGATGGCACGTGGACCTACACGCGGACGATCGGGACGCAAGGAGCTTCGACAACGACTGTCCAAGATCCTTCATCGGCCCAAAACCAGACAGTAATTCAGTTTCCGGGCATCTGCTACAAATTAGACCCAAGCCACCCGAGCAGTTGCACCTACGCGCAAGGAATATACGAAGGGCAGCGAGACGTGTATCAGGGCAAAGTTTCTAGCGGGACGAAACTGGAAACTGTAATCACCTGCTACAACTTGAACGCACAAAACTGTAACACCGCGACCGTGACACCCCCTATATCGCAACGTAACATCACGACCGAGCTTTGGCTTTCTGGCACTAGCTTCGTAGCGTCGGAACATGATTACGGCTACAACCAAACATATGGCATGCCGACCGAGGTGGACGATTATGACTGGGGTTCGGGAGGCCGCGGGTCGCTCATTAAGAAGACTCTGTACGCATACGCAAATTTGGGGAACATCAAGTCGTTCGCTCAAAAAGTCACGATATGCAAGCCTGGCGGGGCCGACGCCGATTGCAATAGTTCGGGAACGAAGGTCGCACAGACTACAAACAACTATGACGAGCGCCCGCCAATCACTACTTCATCAGCGATTCCTAACCACTTAAATCTGCTTCCCGGCACGCCCCGAGGGAATCTGACCTCGGTGCAACGCTGGTTGAACACCACAGGTGCGCCGCTCACGACCCAAGACGTCTACTTTGACACCGGAAAGTTGGAGTCGACTGCGGATCCAAACAGCAACATTACAAGTTACAGCTATTCCGGCGCGTTCGCGGGGGCGTACCTGACTCAGGTGGGCAACGCTCTGGGTCAAGTCACAACTAAGAATTACGACGCAAATACAGGGGTCTTGAGGTCCACAACGGACCCAAATGGCCAAACAACAACATTTGCCTACGACAACATGCTTAGGCCAACACTGACGAACTATCCCGATGGCGGACAGACAACGATCTGCTACTCGGACGAAGGCGGTGGTACATGCACGCAGTCGGGGCCGCCTTACACCGTCTACACAACGACAAAGATAACTAGCGGCTCGAATGCGCTGTCCGCGGTTGTCACTGATAGCCAGGGCCGCACAACGCAGACGCAGCTCGATTCCGATCCGTCTGGCACGGACTATACTGACACAACTTACGACGCCCTTGGCCGCGTGGCGTCGCTCTCCAATCCGCACCGCAGTTCGAGCAGTCCCACGGACGGGATTACGTGCTATGGAACAGTATCTGGCGGAGTCTGTCAGAAGAATGGCTACGACGCGCTTGGCCGGATTACAACCATAACCGACCAAGACGGAAGTGTCATAACGAGCTCTTACTCTGGCAACTGCACGACGGTCACGGACGAGGCAGGTAAAACTCGCAAGTCATGCGTTGACGGAGTAGGGCGCCTTACGGGTCTCTGGGAGGATCCAGGTTCGTCTCCGCACTTGAACTATGAAACTGACTATGCGTACGACGTGCTGGGAAATTTGATGCAAGTTACTCAGAAGGGTAGCGGTGCCCCTTATCGCACGCGCACCTACACGTACGATTCCCTTTCGCGTCTAGTTTGTGCGGCTGATCCCGAAGTTCAGATCGCGACTTGCCCGACGACCTCAAACGGAACGTACACCACTGGAACCATTGGGTACACCTACGACCCCGACGGCAACGTCATTTCGAAGACGGCGCCGAAGCCGAATCAAACCACCGCGTCGGTGACCGTCAACACGACCTATACGTACGATGCGCTGAGCCGGCTCACCCAGAAATCCTACGGCGACGGAACGCCAACAGTGAGCTATGCCTACGACGGTGCGACTCCGTCGTGCTCGGTTGGTTCGTTCACCTTTGGCGGCAACTCGATCGGACGGCGAACAGCCATCTGCGATGGAGGCGGTTCCGAGGCATGGCTGTATGACTCGATGGGGCGCGTTCTATCTGACCAGCGGATCACAAACTCGGTAACGAAAACGGCGGCATACACATACAACTACGACGGTACCCTCGCCACACTTGGTTATCCCAGCGGCCGCACGATCACGTATGCCACCAACACCGCGGAGCAACCCATTTCGGCGACCGACACGACCAACAACATAACTTATGCCTCAAACGCACACTACGCGCCGTTCGGGGGCCTGAGTTCGCTGACGAACAGTACCGGCATTTCTACGACCGCATACTATGATTCCCGACTCCAACCCTGTCGTTTTGCGGTCATTTCCAGCGGCACGGCACCAACCTCTTGTGCCGACAACACTCACGCGGGCAATGTCCTCGACCAGATCTACAACTTCAATCTCGGCACGGGCGATAACGGCTACGTGGCCAAAATCAGCGACAATCGACCGGCAATGTCCGGGCTCGGACGGAACATCAGCTACACCTACGATGTCCTGAACCGCATTAGCTCCGCCTACACCGACGCGACCTCTGGAACGTATGCCATATGTGAAGTCTATACGATCGACGCTTGGAGCAACTTAACGGCCGTTAACCCGAAATCCGGATACACGGGAACCTGCTACGAAAATTTCAGCCAACCACAACCAGGCGCCTCCAACCAATTGTCGTCCATCTGCACGGGCGGCAACTGCTACGACGCTCCTGGGAACCTCCTCAACGACGGTAATCTCAGTAACCTCCGTTATCAGTACGATGCGGAGGCACGGATGTGTTCGGTGGGAGTGGGAGTCAGCGGCTGCACAACTGGCACGACGTACTACTACGACGGCGATGGCAGGCGCGTCGAGAAGTCCAACGGCACGCCCTACATCCTGTACTGGTATGACACCGGCAACAACGTGCTGGATGAGACGGACGGCAGTGGAAAACTAACCAATGAATACATCTACTTCAGCGGCAAGCGCATCGCGCGGCGCCAAATTCGATAAGGGGCAAACAAATGACTCACATCAGCCGAGTTCATACGGCCCTGCGTCGCGCAGTTTCACACCGGAGCGAGCAGCTCCACAAAACACGCGGATCTAAAAGGACTTTCCGTGGGGCTGCCCACGGTTGGAAACTTGCGTTGCTGTCGGCTACTTTCCTCTTTTCGTCGATAATCCTTGCGATCCCTGCTGCAGCCCAGACTGCCCCATCCATCACGCAAGTCTCTCCACCATCGGGAGCAGCCGGGACTTCGGTAACCATCTCCGGTGCGAATTTCGGCACCACTCAAGGCTCAGTTACGTTTAATGGGGTTGCCACAACCCCCACGAGCTGGAGTGCAACAAGCATAGTAGCCCCAGTGCCAAATGGCGCGACAACAGGGGACGTGGTGGTCACGGTCAATGGCGTGGCCAGCAGCGGGATAACCTTCGGCACCGGAAGCCTGACCACAGCGCGCGACCAACACACTGCGAATCTGTTGAGCAACGGAAAGGTCCTGATTTCAGGGGGTTTGAACGGTGCGTCGAGTGCGGAATTGTATGACCCAAACACTGGAACAATGACAGTGACGAGTAGTCTAAACTCGGCACGCTATGTTCATACCGCAACTACGCTGGACAACGGCCTAGTGCTGCTTGCTGGGGGGTTCAACGGATCAACGTGGCTTTCCAGCGCGGAACTCTACAATCTCACGACCGGCACCTTTACAACGACTGGAAGTTTGAGCACTGCGCGCGACTACCACACGGCGACGCTTCTGCCGAGTGGCAAGGTTCTGATCGCTGGCGGATCCAACTCCAACTCCAACAGCTATCTCGCGAGCGCAGAGCTTTACGATCCGACGGCAGGAACATTTTCCCCGACTGGCAACCTGGTTGCGGCGCGCATATACCACACGGCGACGCTGTTGAACAACGGCATGGTGCTGATCGTTGGGGGCACCAACAGCAGCGGTAACCTTGCGAGCGCTGAACTGTACAATCCGGCAACTGGGACCTTTACGTCGACAGGAAACTTGAACACGGCGCGCTATTTGCACACGGCCACGATGCTGAGCAACGGCATGGTTCTTATTACCGGCGGTTCCAACAGCACTGGTTACCTCTCAAGCGCGGAGCTATATAACCCCGCCACTGGGACTTTCACGACCACTGGGAATTTGAACATGGCTCGCATGGTCCACACCGCGACGTTGCTGAACAGCGGCTTAGTCTTCGTAGCTGGAGGCCAAGGCGCGGGCGGCACGGCGCTTTCTAGCGCGGAATTGTATAATCCTGCGAGTGGATCGTTCACAACCGCCGGAGCTATGACCATGGCACGTGAGTATTACACGGCGACGCCCCTACTCAACGGAAAAATTCTGTTCGCAGGAGGCTACGGCAATTCGGGCTACCTCTCTAGCGCGGAACTTTTTCAGACCAACAATCCGACGGTATTTACGGTGGTACCGGCTCGATGGTCTGACGGGTATGCCTACCGCCGTACGATCACAATAAGCCACGCCAAGGTCCCCAATACCGACCAGACGAATTTCCCTGTGTTGATCTCCGGCACGTATTCAGATTTGGCCAACTCGAATAACGGCGGTTGCGTAAACAGCTGGAACGGCTACGACATCATCTTCACGTCAGACGCCGCGGGCACGAACCTACTTCCCTTCGAACAGGACAGCTATAGCCCATCCACAGGAGCTGTGAATTATTGGGTTCAAGTTCCGACACTCTCCCATACAACGGACACGCTCATCTACATGTTCTACGGAAATCCTTCCGTTGTGACGGATCAATCGAACAAGTCGGGCGTCTGGGGCAATACGTATAAAGGCGTCTGGCATTTCGAGGGAAATGCGAATATCCCCCTGATGATCGCTGATTCAACGGGCAACGGCAACAATGGGACGGATAACGGACCAACATGGACTGCCGGCGAGATAAACGCTGCGGCGAACTTCGGTAATGATTACGTAGATTTGGGGAGGAGTACGACGCTCCAGCTACCGGGTGCTATCACCGCGTCAGCCTGGATCAATGCAGGTCTGTGTCAAACGCAGTTTCCGCAAATTGTTAGCTATGGAGATTCAACAGGTGCCACCGGGTATAACCTCTATCTGGTGGGCTCCACCTGTGCCAGCTATGCTTCCTTCATCGTCGGTGTAGGGTCTTGGGGTTCGTGCTTTGTCGAAGGGCCGCAAGTTAATAACAACACTTGGCACTACGTGGTGGGAACATACGCTGGGGCTGGCGGAGCCATCAAGATTTACGTGGACGGGGTGTTGAAGGCCACTACGACCTGTGCAAATCAGGCTACAAACTATGGGAGCTCTCCCTCTGGAATGATCGGCTGGAAGGCCGACAACGGGAACAACGACCTTTTTAGCGGCACAATTGACGAAGTGCGTATCGGAGGAACCGCGCTTTCCGCCGACTGGATCGCCACAGAATTCAACAATCAAAGCAGCCCGTCCACCTTCTTCACGATGGGTCCGACCGGGAGCGCTGGCACAGGCTCCTCCGGCGCTTCCATCACGCAATTGTCTCCGACTTCGGGAGACATCGAAACACTCGTCACCGTCACGGGTGTGAACTTCGGATCAACACAAGGCAATAGCACGATCACGTTTAACGGGACCACCGCCACACCCAGGAGTTGGATCTCGACGAGCATCATCGTGCCCGTGCCCAGCGGAGCAACGACTGGGAACGTAGTCGTCACGGTGGGCGGGACGGCTAGCAACGGAGTTGGTTTCACGGTGATTTCCGGACTCTGGCCGAACGGGTACACGAAACGGAGCGTGATCACGATCAGTCATAGCATGGTCCCGAATGCCGATCACAGCAACTTCCCTATGCTGATTTCCGGGACCTATCCAGATTTGAAGACTACTAGTAACGGCGGAAGCGTGACGAACCCAAATGGGTACGACATCATTTTCACCTCGGATGCCGCCGGAACCAGTATGCTTCCTTTTGAACAGGACGCTTACAGCGCCACAACCGGCGCCGTGAATTACTGGGTTCAGGTCCCTGTACTGTACCATACGACGGATACTGTTCTTTACATGTTCTATGGCAATTCCTCTGTCACCACGGATCAGTCGAACAAGACTCTTGTATGGAATAACGCTTACGCAGGCGTTTGGCACTTAGGTAACGCGACCAGCGTGGGCGGCGCCGATTCAACCATTAACCTGAACGATGGTGCTAGCCGTGGAGAAACGGCTGTGCCGGGCAAGATCAACGGAGCAGCCAACTTTAATGCCACCAGTCAATACATAGACCTGGGGTGGTCCTGGTCCAATTCGACGCTCCAACAATATGGACCGATCACCGCGTCGGCGTGGATTAAGGCCTCCGCCTCGCAGCTCACGTTCCCCATGATTGTTAGCTACGGGGACTCCACCGGCGCCAGCGGGTACAACCTGTACCTATATAGCGGCCACGCGGCTTTTATTCTGAACGTCGGCGGCTGGGGCAGCGGCTATTGCTTTGTGCAAGGCACAAGCGCACTGAATGACAACAACTGGCACTACGCTGTAGGGACGTACGCCGGTGCCGGCGGGGCCGTGAGGGTCTATGTGGACGGTGTTCAGCAGGGAAGTTCGACGTGCCCCAACACTGGCACATACTACGGCTCGGTTCCTGCCGGCGAAATTGGGTGGAAGCTGGACCATGGAAGCAATGACGATTTCAACGGCGCAATTGATGAGGTGCGAATCGCCGGAACCGCCCTGTCGGCCGATTGGATCAAGGCGGAGTACAACAACCAGAGCAATCCTTCGAGCTTTTTCTCGGTGGGAACAGCCAATAACGACCTGACCATATCGAGCGTGTCGCCCGCTGCCGGACCTCCTGGAACGTCGGTTACGATCACGGGAACACAGTTCGGGCTGACCCAGGGCAACAGCACCGTAACGTTTGGCGGAACCACCGCATCAGTTACGAGTTGGAGCAACACAAGCATAGTCGCAACGGTGCCGGGCGCGCTGAGCGCGGGTAGCGTAAACGTGGTCGTGACGGTGCTGCAGAAGACGAGTAACACCGCCACGTTCACGGTGGCGATGCCGAGCATCTCCAGCCTCTCGGCGACCTCGGGGCCGGTGGGAACCGCGGTCACCATCTCTGGCTCGAACTTCGGCTCGACGCAGGGGAATAGCACCGTTACCTTCAACGGTGTGCCAGCCAGTGTTACAAGCTGGGGTTCTGGGAGCATCGGCGCTTCGGTGCCCAATGGAGCGAGCAGCGGCAACGTTGTCGTGACGGTTCTGGGCGTGCCCAGCAACGGCGTTAATTTCACCGTCACTGGCTCGGATCCCTTCATTTCCAGCTTGTGCGTGCTCAGTTCGTGCGTGGCAGCGGGCTCGGTGCAGATTACGGGAGCAAACTTCACTTCGACGCAAGGCACGGTGACGGTCGGCACCAGCAGCGCCACGGTGACGAGCTGGAATCCAACGACCATCGTCGCGACGCTGCCGAACGGTGCGATGACCGGCAACCTGGTCTATGTCACGGTCAGTAGCGTCAACAGCAATTCCGTGCCGCTGGCTCTGGACTCGGTCTATTATTACTTCAGCGACAGCCTGGGATCGACGCGCGTGGTTACCGATTCGAACGGCAATATGTGCTATGACGCCGACTATTACCCCTACGGTGGAGAGCGCAATTACACCAACACCTGCTCCCAGACCTACAAGTTCACTGGGGACGAGCGGGACGCAGAGACAGGCGACGATTACGCAATGGCCCGCCATTACAATTCCCGGATATTCCGCTTCCTGCAGCCAGACCCGGCGGGGATGGCTTCCGCAGACGTGACGAATCCCCAGAGCTGGAACAGGTATACTTATGTGATGAATAATCCGGCGAACGCGACCGATCCGTCTGGAATGGACGGTTGCGGCGATTTTGTTTCTTGTGACAGTGGTGGATTCGGTGGATGGGGCGGAGGCGGCTGGGGCGGCATGGGAGGTGGTTGCGATTGGTGCGGCGGCTCGGGCGGCGGCCCGCCAGTCATTCCCAATTGGTCGGGGATTCCG
>JACXTT010003841.1_pt1 | contig 22737 bp, 23 predicted proteins | sample 9270951 | NCBI WGS metagenome assembly JACXTT01 (sample SAMN15532306, study PRJNA645909) | rock metagenome | isolation source: weathered quartz diorite | place: Puerto Rico | collected 2017-06-21
GTGTGCCACGGTTAGCAAGCTAACCGTGTAGCCACTTACACTGTCGGACAAGCCGACAGTGGCACACAAACAGGGAGTGTCCTCTTCGAATCCATATCTTGGTGTGCCTTCCATATAGATAAATTGTGGATTGACTTTGGGGACAAGGGGCTTGAAGCTCCTTGTCTTCCGTGTGACTAAGGCGCCTTATTTTCCCTGAATCAAAAAAGAAATCTCTATACGCCCACCTTTTGCGTTAGCTTTACTCCGAACTGTTCAGCAGCGTTCCCGCCGAGCATACGCGCAATAGTCGGTTCGTCTACCTGAGCTTGGGTGAGCAATGCGATAGCGTCCCATGCACTCGTGGTGTCGTGATGAGGATAACGTGAGCCCCACACGATTTTTTCTGCAAACTGGTGTGGCAGCTTTTGAATCAACCGTTCCTCAGCATCGAAACCTAGCAGCACATGCCCTTCCTCCCACATCTCTTCCGGGTCTGTCCGCACCGGATAGTAGTGCAGTAATGGCACCACGCGCGTGGAGGCTTCCATCTTCTCTATGACTTCTTCCATCCATGAAGCCTTGCCATGCGCCACTACAACCTTCAGTTGTGGATATCGCTCCATCACAGTAAAGCCGATCAGCGCGGACGCCACAAACATGTGATTGTCCAACCAGGGGGACAGAATTGGAGCAATCGGATGTCCTAACGGCGGCGTCGCGAAGAAAGAGAAATTAGCGCCGTTGCCGCCGCCGGCAAACGGCCCGCCACCGACCTGACTCATGAAGGAACGCTCGTGGAGCCGGTTCTTTATCTTTTCAAAAAACGGCCCATGCGACGTCCATTCAGGATTCCATAACCCCGGCGTGGGATGCACGGCCGCCGTTATTCCTAACCGCTCTAGCTCAGCCCACAGCGGGTCGTAGTACGGATGGGTGAAGTAGCGTCCTTCCAAGAACATGGGCCGAATAAACGCTCCGCGAAAGCATGGAATTGTAGAGATGCGTCGCAGTTCAGCTACAGTGTAGTCCATGTTCTGGAGCGGAATCATAGCAGCCGCAAAGAGCCGATCCGGCGCAGCTTGGCAGAAATCCGCCATCCAGTTGTTATAGGCTCGCGCCAAAGCAAAGGCCACATCCGGGTCTTCCACAAGATGAAAGCCTTCGGCAAACCAGGTGGGATACAAGAAGGTTTGGTCTACACCCATAGCGTCCATGTCGCAAAGCCGGGCTTGAGGATTCGAGGCGCCCTCAGTCATCGCATGTCGGGTGTTCGGATCGAGATCGCCTACTTGCTCCCAGGTCATGCCGGGGCGCCAAATGGCGTGCCGAGGAATGTTGGGGTTCATGGTATCCCGGCACATGTGACCGTTGACCTTGAGGTAGCAATTGTACTCCCCATCTTCTCGCCACAGGGCATGTTTGCCGAGCGTACGGTACTCAGACTCCAGGTACTGAGTCCAGACTGTTGTCGGCTCCACGACATGCGAGTCCGCATCAAACACCGCACAGGGCTTTTTTGTGGTCATACCCGTGCTCCTTCCCGAGCATGGCCGTTGACGCGGGCTCCCTCTCCATAGCGACGCACGATAGCGGCCTCAGGCTCGAGGGAACGCTTTACTTCATCGTCCGTAGGCCACCAATCCGGGCGCTCGATTTCCGTGATCCGTTCACGAATGAACTTTTTTGGCGCATCGATGCGATAGAGCTTCCGCGCGTTGCCGCCGAGGAAGTTGGCCTGGTAGGATTCCATCAGCCCGCATTTACGCATCGTTTCCAGCGCTCGCCACGCATCGTCCCCGTCATGATGATACACATCCGAGGACCACGCCAAGATATCTTTATAGAACTCCGGCAAGCGCGACGGCGGGGCTTCGTCTCCTTCAAAGCCGGTAACACAATGTTCAGAGAAGGTCTCACTCGGTAGTTTTTTCAGGGCCGGCATCTGGCGCTCATTGCGATAGAGTTTGTAGAACTTGTCACATTCGTCCAACAAGAAACTCAGCCAGGTAGAGGACGCCTCAAACACAGCGGCTCTGAGTTTAGGGTACCGATCAAAGAAGCCCGACATCAACACTGCAGAGACCCAGAGGGCCGCCTCAGCCTGGAAATTCTGTACGTTCGTGAGGAAAAAATGCGGCAGCCCAGAACTGAACACCGTCTTCGCAATCAGCTCTGCGCCCGAATACTGCTCAGTGTAGCCGGGCGGCTTAAGCGTGGCCATGGCTGGAAAGGGGTGCATACCATAGACCACGCCGGTTTCTTCCATGGCGCGCCACAGGGGATCATACTTGGGCTGGATCGGATAGTTTCCCATGGCGTCAATGGGTCGCACCAGTGCGACACGACAGCCCTTGGCGGCTACACGATACAACTCTTGGGTTGCAAAAGTGGGATTTTGCATGGGGAGCAGCGCAGCAAAATAAATTCGGTTGGGGTCCGCTTGACAATACTCGTACGCCCACTCGTTATAGGCCTTGCACATCGCTTTCGCGCCTACGGCGTCGAGCAACCACGGATAGGTGTCAATGTCGGTAGGGATGATCATCACTTGATCGATACCCTGGACATCCATATCGCGCAGCCGCGCATTGGGTTCGTAGGAACCCTTATGGTCGATGTAGTCGGCCTGCTCCTTGGTGAGGGCGGTCTTTGGATTGAGATTGCGCACGTTGAGAGCGCGTTGGATATTATGCTTGAGTCCCGGTCCAGCCGAGGTAAGAACATTGACGACTCCAGGAGTCCCACCAATCCGCTGAGAGCCCAACCCCGCTCCGGCGTGCCCATTGACGATGAGCTGTTTGGTCTCAGCGTCAAACCACATGGTGGTCTTGAGGGCCTCGAGTTCCTCTTTGGTCAGCCAATCTTTGGCGCGTTCCCAGATCCAAGAGGGCTCGGTGACATGGGCGTCACAGTCAAAGGTTGGGAAATCTTTTGTCATGGGTGCAAACTGTTGTATCGGCATATTGGGCCTCCTGTTGGGCGTGCAATGGTTGCAAAACAGTACTCTGAGAGGGATGCAGCTCCTCTGTACCATACCGTGCCATGTTTCACTCACCTCTGCAACACTTGAGAAGACTAAACTTTGCCAAACCTACGGCCTTTCAGTGCGGACGGCCGAGCTTACGATACAAGCCCACTACGACGCCTAAAATACGTGGAGAAGAAGACTGCTTGGTAAGCGGAATAGGTGCATACGCGACATTGGCCGCCTCAAGAAATAATCCCTGCCCCCTCTTTCGCAATCGCTTGACTGTGACTTCTTCTCCAAGCAATGCGACTACAATGTCACCAGGGTTCGCTTCTTCTTGTTGGCGAACAATCACGTGGTCTCCGTCTTCAATTCCAGCTTCGATCATGCTATCGCCTTGTACTCGCAAGGCGAAATGGGTGCTTGTCCCCAAAAGCTCACTATTTAAGCTGAGCGTTCCTTCTTGGTTCTCAACCGCCAATAGCGGCTTTCCGGCTGCGACGCGCCCCAAGATCGGGATGCTACCTTCGACTGGCAGGAGCGGCTGAATGACAGTCATTGCTCTGCGACGCCCAGGAAATCGGTTGAGATAACCTTTTCGTTCCAGCGCCGCTAAATGGTCTTTCACGCCTTGCAATGAGGTAACGCCCATTGCACGAGCCATTTCTTGAAGAGTGGGGACATAGCCATGTTTTGCGACGGATTCTTCAATGATATGGAGCAATCGTTGCTGGCGAGCAGTCAGAGGGATAGTTGACATACATCTAGAATACTGTAAATAAATACAGTATGTCAAGAAAACGGAGCGCTCTAGGATTTAAGCGCTTTGCGAGACAAATAAGGAGGGGATTTTTATGGCTGCTCCATTTACTGGAGTTACTGGAGGCTGCGTCTATGGCGCGGTGCGATATGAATGTTCAGTCGAACCCGTGATGACAGCCAATTGCCACTGCCGAGATTGCCAGAAGGCAAGCGGGGGCGCTTACGTGTCAGCCCTCGCCGTACCACGAAATGCGGTCAGCATCACAGACGACGTCAAATACTTTGACGTAAAGGGTGACAACGGAAACATTGTGAGTCGTGGATTTTGCCCCACCTGTGGCGCTCGCCTCTTCAGTAAACCAGCTGTGGTGCCAGATCTCCTCGTCATTACGGTCGGCACTCTTGATGATTCCAGCTGGTTCCGACCCACACTAGATTGTTACACGGAAAGCGCTCAGCCGTGGGATTATATGAACCCTGAGCTGGCCAAATTTTCCAAGATGCCTCCAATGTCGTAGCTGTTCGTTGTCCTCCCCCCACCACGGACCGGGTGAGTACATCTGTGGACTCTCCCTCACTATGGATTTCTCATCCGGTCCTGCTTTCCTTGAAAAGAAGGAGAATCAGTCATGACAGATATTACGCCAGCTTTAGCAAACGAGATCAAAGCCGTATTTCCCTATCTGCGCGTCAAAGATGCGGCGGCAGCCATCGCATTCTATGTACAAGCTTTCGGGGCGCGGGAACTCTTTCGATTGTCGGAACCGAACGGTCGTATCGGCCATGCAGAGCTGGCTATTGGCAATGCGACGCTCATGCTCTCTGATGAATACCCCGAACACGACATTCTCGGTCCGCAATCGCTAGGTGGAACTGGAACATCAATCCATCTCCATGTCGCCAACACTGATGCAGTGGCGGATCGTGCAGTAGCAGCCGGCGCGACTCTTGTTCGCGAGCCGATGGACCAGTTTTACGGCGAACGCTCTTGCTCGATCCGTGATCCGTTTGGACATGAGTGGTCGGTGGGCCAAGAGATCGAGAAAGTGTCGTACGAAGAGATACAACGTCGATTTACCGCTTTGTGCAGTTGAGACCTTCTTCACGGAATCGCCAAGAAGCTTGAAGTATACACCGGCTCAATCTCTCCGGTTACGGATCGTGATCTGTTCTACGATATCACCATGTTTTACCGGAGGGCGAAAAAAAGGGGCGTTGAGTTCTCAACGCTCCCCTAGCATGAACAGAAGCGCGTGTGTGAGCGCTTCATTCGTTCTCGTATTTAGATTTTTCCGGAGAGTGTGAACGCGATGATCAAGGCATAGATCACGAGCGATTCGATAAAGGCGAGACCGATAATCATCGGGGTCTGGATACGATCAACAGAATTAGGGTTGCGACCAATGGATTCCATAGCCGAGGCTACAGCGCGGCCCTGACCCATCCCAGCGCCAGCAGCGGCGATACCGAGCCCCAATCCAGCGCCAATAGCAATGAGACCTCCTCTACTGGTGTCTCCGCCATCAGCGGCCAATGCGCTCCCGACAGTAGCGAGCAGCATTAACATCGACAGCATGCCTGTCATTCCGAACTTCTTCATACCGACTCCTTTCTGGCTTTCCTCTCAGCAGAGTACTGGGCCCACCTCGCCTCTTATCCTCTTCCACATCGCGCCCTTCTGCCGTGAGAAAGCGGGTTGATTTGGCAACTATTAATGGTGATGGTCGCCGCCGTGATGCGCCACGGCAAGAGAGACGTATACCATACTCAACAGAGTAAACACAAACGCTTGAACGAATGAAACAAAAGTTCCTAGTCCGTAAAAAATCACTGGAATACCAACTTTTGTGAGATCCGTAAAAATTTCTAGAACTGTATGGTCGCCGGTCATGTTTCCTAAAAGACGAAGCGCCAAGGAAAACGGGCGAACAAAGTTACTGATCAGTTCCAGAGGGATCATCAAGGGAGCGAGCCATAACATAGGTCCCACAAAATGCTTGAGATATCCGACCCCTTGCTCTCGGAAGCCAACAATGTTGTATGCCGTGAATGACAACAATCCTAAGGCAAGCGTCACATTAAAATTTGTGGTAGGCGGAGAAAACCCAGGAAGAAGACCCATGAGGTTCGACACCAAAATGAAAATAAAGAAGGCCCCGTACAGAGGAACATATTTCCGAGCATCATGACCCAAAACGCCTTCAGCCATACCGACGACGCCTTCGACTAGCAGCTCGGCAAGATTACGAAAGGTGAGAGAATCGTCTGGCACTGCGCTGTCTCTTGCCTCCTCTCTTTGTTTGCACGCTCGCAAAACAAAGAAGACAAGAATAGCGAGAACGATGAGAGAAGTTGCCGTGTGAATAGGAAGGAAGTTAAGCCCAGGGATAAGAGAAACCCACGTGAACGGTTGATGCTCCATGCGTATCCTAACTTACGATAATCAAAAAAGCGCTAAGCTGACCAGCAAAGAGAAGAAGACAAGAATGGCAAGAACCTACACACTGCTGTCTTCCGTCTGCGGGCCGGGCGGCGATTCAGACAGGGTGACTATCATGCAGGTCACGAGCAGTAAAGAGACCCCTGCTAGAAAACTCCATGCTTGCACGGGATAACGAAAAAACAGTCCGCCTAGGAGCGCCAACGACAGGAGCACCTTGCCCAAAAGCACCATAAGTGCGCGCAGCGTTCCTCTCTTTTCCTGTAAAGACGAGGGAACAACAAAGGTTCGCACGATCCGCTTGAGCAACCAGAAATTGAGCTGCATGACCCCGCCGCCAAGAATGAAGCTCGGCGCATGCAACCAGCCAGTGACGCCGACGAGAGCGGCGCACATTCCGAGAAGGATGAGATTCAGGCGCTCAATCTTCTCGATCATCATGATTCCCTTGGGACATGCGATTCAGTCCCGCAATTAAACGATACAGCGCACCTGCAGCGCTCCCCACTGCCCCGATAGCAGTCAACCACGGACTCGTGCCAAGATATTGATCCGCATAGTACCCCAGCAAACTGCCAGCAGCGACAATCCATCCCAACTCGAATGCGAGTACGCCATACCACCCGAGTGAGGGAGGAGTACGATCTTTTGGCATAAAACGTGTTCACGAGCGCAGGGGCTTACACACTTCACGCGCCGCTAGAATAGTCTCCTGGATCTCACCTTCGCTGTGGGCCAGAGACACAAATAACGCTTCAAATTGCGAGGGAGGGAGATAGATTCCTCGCTCGACCATTCCCTGAAAGTAATCGGCAAACATCTTCGTATCACTCTGCGTTGCCGTAGCATAATTCTGCACCTGCTCGACCCCGAAGAAAAGAGTCACCAGAGAACCAGCCTGATTTACGCAACCGGTAATCCCGGCGTCAGTGATTGCTTGTCGGAGCCCCTCGGCCAGCATGGAGCCAAGGTCATTCAGGCGTTCATAGCTCCCAGGGGCCTGGAGAATTTTGAGTGTTTCAATGCCGGCGGTGACTGCCATTGGATTCCCAGAAAGTGTCCCCGCCTGATACACGGGCCCCAGGGGAGCCAATAAATCCATTACTGACCGCTTACCGCCCACCGCAGCTAGCGGCATCCCTCCACCAATCACCTTTCCCAAACACGTGAGGTCCGGATCAATCCCATATACCTCTTGAGCGCCGCCACGGGCCATGCGAAAGCCGCTAATGACCTCATCAAAAATTAACAACACGCCATGCGCACGCGTCAACGCGCGCAGCTGAGACAAAAACCCATCATTGGGAAGCACAACACCCATGTTGCCTGGGACGGGTTCGACAATGACTGCGGCTACACTGTCGAGGTTCGCCTTCAGATACGCCTCTACGTTGTCTATATTGTTATATTCAGCGACCAAGGTTTGACTAGCGAAGGCTTCGGGCACCCCTTGGCTATCGGGGTTGCTAAATGTGAGGGCTCCTGATCCAGCACTGACCAATAAAGCGTCATGATGACCGTGGTAGCAACCAGCGAACTTGAGGATCTTCGTCTTGCCGGTATAGCCGCGCGCCAGACGGATTGCGGTCATTGTCGCTTCCGTACCTGAAGATGTGAGACGCACTTTTTCGATCGAAGGCACGGCTTCGATAATCATCCTGGCCAATTCGATTTCTCGCGCAGTCGGCGCCCCGAAGCTTGTTCCGCGTTTGAGCGCCTCTTCCAGAGCTCGCACAACTTGCGGGTGAGCATGCCCCGCAATAAGCGGACCCCAAGAACACACATAATCGATGTAGTCTTTCCCATCCACGTCAACAATGTAGCAACCACGGCCCCGCTGGACAAAGAGCGGACTCCCGCCAACTGCGCGCCAAGCGCGCACGGGACTGTTTACACCGCCAGGAATATATTGCTGTGCTTCGAGAAAAAGCTTATGGGACGTAGACATAGGATACGCTCACTGCAAGGAAAGTTTCTACATCTGCTACCACCCTCCCTCAAGGGCGTCAAGGCAAAGAGATTCGCTAGTTATTTCAGCTACTTCTAGGCTATGGTGCTTTTCGCTTGCAATGACAAAAAAAAAGATCTAAGAACCTAGCCACTGTTTTTAATCCTGTTCTTCGCAAAAAAACTAATAAACAGAGTAAAAGAGTGGAGCGTTTCCTCTCCTTCCGCAGACACAGACCAGAGTGGTATGGGTTTACCGGGGTGGAGATGAGGCTGAGGGGGGAATGTGTGTGGATAACTTTGTGGAGGAAAAGGAAAAATTGCAGACGGAATCAGAGTTTACAAAGTTATTCACAGGTGTGGATAACTTATGTATCAACACGGGGCTGGAGTGGGGTATGGAGCAGGTGTGGGGACAGGTGTTGGCAGTTGTCGAGAAGACCGTTGGTAAGACCACAACCGAAACTTGGCTGAAACCGATACGACCGATTGCATTACGCGATGATACGTTGCACCTAGAAGTGCCAAGTTCGCTGTTCCGCGATTGGCTCCTCGGCAACTTAATGGAGCCGCTCCGCCAAGCGCTCACGACAGTGCTTGGCTATCCAGCTCAGCTCATCATTCACATCGCGAACAAGCCCCAAGGGGAGTTGTTTGCGACGAGCACGCCAGAGCCGGAGAGACAGGAACAAACTCGCGCTCCGCGCAAAAACGGCCTTGTCCACAATTACACCTTCTCGACGTTTGTTGTTGGCACCGGCAACCAATTTGCCCACGCCGCCGCGCGTGCGGTCTCCGATCATCCAGGGAAACATTACAACCCGTTGTTCATTTACGGAGGAGTAGGCCTCGGTAAGACCCATCTCATTAACGCAATCGGTCATGAGACAATGGTGAAACAGGGGCGAAGCAGCATCTTTTATCTTTCCTCTGAATCGTTCACGAACGAACTCATCTCGCATCTACGACGAGATCGCATGGATGACTTCAAGAACAAATTTCGCCAGGCAGATGTCCTCATTCTCGATGACGTACAGTTTTTGTCAGGACGTGAACGCACTCAAGAAGAATTCTTTCACACGTTCAATACGCTCTACGAGGCGCACAAGCAGATCGTTCTCACCTCCGATAAGTTCCCGAACGAAATTGGCGGACTCGAGGAGCGCCTGCGTAACCGTTTTGAATGGGGCCTTATTGCCGACATCCAACCGCCAGATTTAGAGACACGTGTAGCTATTCTCCAGCGTAAGGCGCACTTAAAGCGCATTGACTTGCCGTCTGAGGTGGCGCTCTATATTGCCTCACACGTTACGGCGAACGTGCGCGAACTCGAAGGCAACCTCACTCGCTTGGCTGCACTCTCGACGCTCACCAACTGCCAGGTCACTCTCGATTTTGCTCGTCAGGTGTTGCAAAACGTCGTCAAAGGAAAAGAGAAAGAGATCTCGATCGAATCGGTGCAAAAATCAGTCTGCAAATACTTCGGTATTCGTGTGGCAGATCTAACCTCAAAGCGCCGCTCACAGATCATCGCCTTTCCCCGTCAAGTAGCGATGTTTTTGTGTCGCAAGTTGGCAGGCGCTTCGTATCCGATGATTGGCATGCGCTTCGGAGGCAAAGATCACACCACCGCATTGTACGCCTGCTCCGCCATAGAAAAACGACTCAAGAAAGACGAAGAACTGCGTGAGGTCCTCGAGAGAATCGAACGCATTGTATATGGACAAAGTTGACAAAGGGGGGTGTGAATAACCCTGTGGATAACCCTGTGGATAACCTGTGGATAACCTGTGGATAACTTTTTTCGCAGAAAGTTATTCACACCTTATTCACACCTTTATTCACAGGCCCCTGTGAATAACTTCGCCCTAATTTTTCAATAGGTTACCCTACTTATCCACAGTTTTCACACCCCCTACTACTACTACTATAAAAACAAATAAGAAGTAGTAGGGAAAACAATTTTGGTAGAAAAAAGAAGAAAAGATGGTGGTAGGAAGCAAAAAAGAGGATAAGGATTAAGGCACATGGCAAAGGAAAAAGACATGGAATGCGCAATTGAGAAAGAAGAATTACTTCGCTGTCTTTATCTGGTTCAAGGAGTGGTAGAGAAACGTTCGTCTCTTCCTATCTTATCGCATGTGTTAATCGAAGGCTCGGAAGAGACTGTGTCGCTGGGCGCCACGGACCTGGAAATTGGTATTCGTCAACAATGCAAAGCTGTAGTAAAAAAGAGCGGTGCGATGACAACAGATGCACGGAAGCTCTACGAAATCGTACGCGAATTACCGCCAGAACGCCTCGTGCTGCGTTCTTCTGGAGAAGGGTGGGTGGAAGTTAGTAGCGGTCGTTCACGCTTTCGTATGGCCAGTTTTGACCCAAAAGAGTTTCCAGCCATCACGCCAGCAGGAACCGCAGAGGAAAAAAAAAGCCCAGTCTCAGTGGCTCTCCCGGGAAAAACCCTGGGAGACATGATAGAGAAGACTCTTTTCGCCGCTTCTCCTGATGAATCCCGCCCGAATCTCAGCGGCGTGTATCTCGAAGCCCAACCTACCGGAAAACTTCGGATGGTAGCTAGTGACGGCCACCGTCTTTCTATCATCGAACGCGATGTGGGATTAAAAGATGCAGAGTCCTGGCCGCATGTCATTCTTCCCAGAAAAGGACTCATCGAAGCACGAAAACTTCTCGAAAAAGATGAAGGGGAGACCGACTTTGCTCTTCATGGATCAACAGCGGTGTTAAAAAAGGGCACGACTGAACTGTCCATGCGCCTTGTCGAAGGAGAATTCCCGGATTACCAACAGGTTGTCCCTAAGGAAAGGAAAAATTTTGTCTCTTTCCCACGAGAAGTCTTTTTTAGCGCCATTCGCCGTCTACTCGTGCTTACAACAGAACGAGCCCGGGGAGTAAAATTGCAAGTGGAAAAGGGCAAGGTGACCATTTCTGTCAACACTCCAGACCTTGGCGAGGGTGTTGAAGAGATCGAGAGCGAACATGCTGGAGAAAACCTCATCATTGGGTTTAATGGCAGATACTTAACCGAAGTGCTCAATGTCCTCGATGAAGGGACCAAAATCAATCTGTATCTGCGAGATGAAGTTAGCCCGGGACTCTTGCAAACCGAGGAAGACAAAGATTTTTTGTACATTATCATGCCGATGAGAATATTTTAGTTTTGGAAAAATGTTTTAAAACAAACTTTGCTAGGAAATTCTGATTTACTTCACGGTCGAATGATGGTAGTATCTATGAGCGAAAAGAATAGGAAAAATAACGTTTTTCTGCAAAATACTACGCTCTCGAGGAGTGCATGCTCGACCAAGATTACGGGGCAGATCAGATTAAAGTTCTTGAAGGTCTTGAAGCGGTCCGCAAAAGACCGGGCATGTATATTGGCGACACTGCCGAGAGAGGTCTCCATCACCTCGTCTTTGAAATCGTTGACAATTCCGTTGATGAAGCCCTAGCAGGTTACTGCACAACTATCCGCGTCATCCTCCATATAGACAACAGCGTTACAGTCACAGATAACGGACGAGGCATCCCTACCGAGATTCACTCCAGTGAAGGAATCTCAGCCGCCGAAGTCGTTCTCACCAAACTTCACGCTGGCGGAAAATTTGAAAAAGGCGCCTATCGAGTTTCTGGCGGCCTTCATGGCGTTGGCGTCTCTGTAGTGAACGCGCTGTCCGAAACTCTCGAAGTCGAAATCAAAAGAAAAGGGAAAGTCTTCTTTCAACGGTATCACCGTGGAGACTCCGAAGAGGCGCTCAAAGAAATCGGTAAATCTCCAGAAACCGGTACGAGAGTCACCTTCAAGCCGGATGTCGAAATCTTTGGCGAAAGAGAATACAGCTTTGACTTACTTTCCCAGAGACTGCGAGAGCTTGCGTTTCTCAACCCCGGTTTACATATCTTCATCGAAGACGAACGAGACGTTACGAAACGGCATGATTTTCTCTACGAAGGAGGAATTGTTTCATTCGTAGAGCATCTCGGCTTGGCTAAGACTCCCATTCACTCAAAAGTGATTTACTTACGAGGGGAAAAAGAAGGGACTGAAGCTGAACTGGCGTTGCAGTGGAACGAAGGCTACAGCGAAAATATCTACGCATTTGCGAACAGCATTAACACGATTGAAGGAGGCACCCACCTTATTGGGCTGAAGGCTGCACTCACTCGAACGGTGAATTCGTATGCTCTAGCCAATGGCTTTCTCAAGAAGGATCAAGAAGGATTACAGGGAGAAGACATTCGTGAAGGGCTCACTGCCGTCATCAGTGTCAAAGTTCCTGACCCACAGTTCGAGGGGCAAACAAAAACGAAACTTGGCAACAGCGATGTCAAAGGTTTTGTCGAAGCGCTGATTAACGAGAAGCTTGGCGCGTATTTCGAGGAACATCCAACAGAAGCGAAGAGAATTGGTCAGAAATCCATAGAAGCCTCCCGTGCTCGTGAAGCAGCGCGAAGAGCAAAAGAGTTGGCAAGACGAAAAGGCGCCCTCGATTCAGGCGCACTTCCAGGTAAGCTTGCCGATTGCCAAGAAAGAGACCCAGCCAAAAGTGAGATTTTTATCGTCGAGGGGGACTCTGCTGGCGGATCAGCGAAGCAGGGCAGAGACCGTCGCGTCCAAGCGATTCTCCCTCTACGCGGAAAAATCCTGAACGTTGAAAAAGCTCGTTTCGACAAAATGCTCTCTTCTCAAGAAATCAAGTTGCTCATTTCTGCCCTTGGAGCAGGAGTAGGAAGAGAAGAAACTGACCTCGCCCGGCTCCGCTATCATAAAGTTATCCTCATGACTGATGCCGACGTGGACGGGTCTCACATCCGCACTCTTCTGCTCACACTGTTCTACAGACAGCTGCCAGGCATCATCGAAAATGGCTATCTCTATATCGCTCAGCCGCCGCTCTTTCGCGTGAAAAAAGGGAAAAACGAGCGCTACCTTCGAGATGAATTCTACCTCGACGATTTTCTCATCGACATAGGAATCGACAATGTCCAGGTAGGAACACTCAGCGGCGAAGAGCTGAAAAAGTGGGTAAAAAACTTTCTCCACTACGAAAAACTACTCGATATCGTCGAACGGAAAGGGCGCAACCGACACTTGGTGTCCGCCTTTCTCAATCAACCTCACTTCTCTCCTGACGCTCTTCGAGATCGTACAGCCCTTGAAACCCTGATTCCAACGACAGACTCCCTTCTCAAATCTTCCATGCCTGAACTGGCGCCGCTGTCTTTTATCATCGAAGACGATACGGAGATCGATGGATATCGTCTTGTTGTGACAACCAAAGCTAACAATGGCTCTGGCGTAAGAACTGTCTTGGACAATGATTTTCTCCTCTCCCCGGAAATACAAGAGATCGCGCGACTAGGGGCGGAGCTCCGGTCCATAGGCTCCTCACCGTTTGTGTTTAGTGAAAAAGGGGAGCAGAAAAGTCTTAACAGCCAACGAGAAGTCGTAGACGCTATCTTATCTCGCTCTCGCAACGGTGTGGAAATCCAGCGCTACAAGGGACTAGGAGAAATGAACCCCGAGCAGCTGTGGGAAACAACTATGAACCCGGACACCCGCACCCTACTCCAGGTGAAAATTGATGACGCCTATGGCGCCGACGAGATCTTTTCTACCTTGATGGGAGACGAAGTTGAACCGCGGCGTCAGTTCATTGCCGACAATGCGCTTGCAGTAAAAAATCTCGACGTCTAACGACTGCGTATTCTTCCCTTCTCACTAACTCCACAACGTCCTGGTTTTCACACGGACGTAGGATGATCATCACGTAAATGGAAAACTCAGCGAACGGCCATCTTATTCCGGTCAACATTGAACAAGAAATGCGGCAGTCCTACATGGACTACGCTATGAGCGTCATTATTGGACGCGCACTGCCAGATGTTCGTGATGGATTAAAACCCGTCCATCGTCGAATTCTGTACGCCATGTCCGAGTTAGGCAACGACTGGAATCGAGCACCGAAGAAATCCGCTCGTATTGTCGGAGACGTCATCGGAAAATACCATCCACACGGCGATATGGCCGTCTACGACGCCATTGTACGCATGGCCCAAGCCTTCTCCCTTCGCTACCCATTGATCGACGGACAGGGCAATTTTGGCTCAATTGACGGGGATCCAGCTGCAGCCATGCGTTACACTGAAATCCGCATGACCCGTGTTGCTGGTGAGATGCTGGCTGACATCGACAAGGAAACAGTCGAGTTCATCCCCAACTATGACGAAACAACTCGAGAGCCAGTTGTCCTCCCGGCAAAAATTCCCAACCTGCTTATCAACGGGTCTTCCGGCATTGCCGTCGGCATGTCCACTAACATTCCTCCGCATAACTTTGGTGAGGTGATCGACGCGCTGCTCGCCTTGATTGAGAATCCTAATCTCAGAATCGTCGATCTCATGAAGTATATTCCTGGCCCAGACTTTCCGACTGGAGCCTTCATTTACGGGACCTCAGGGGTGCGCGAAGCCTACGAGACTGGTAAAGGCATCTTTCAAATGCGCGCACGTACGGAAGTCGAGATAGACAAACGCAGCGGGAAAAACTGCATCATTGCTTATGAGATTCCTTTCCAGGTCAATAAGGCGCGCCTCATCGAACGTATTGCTGAACTGGTCAACGAGAAGCGCATTGATGGGATCTCCGATTTGCGAGACGAATCAGACCGCGATGGAATGCGCATCGTCATTGAACTCAAGCGTGACGCCGTTCCTACCGTTGTCCAAAATCAGCTTTACAAAATGACCCCTCTGCAAGAATCATTCGGCGTAATTCTTCTTGCGATTGTTGATGGTCGTCCTCGTCTGTTAAATCTCAAAGACGTCCTAACGCTTTTCCTTGCCCATCGTCGCGAAGTCGTGCGAAAGAGGACTATCTTCGATCTCGGCAAGGCGAAAGATCGGCTGCATATTCTCGAAGGACTCAAGATCGCGCTCGACAACCTCGACCCGGTTTTACAATTGATCCGCACCGGACAAAGTCCAAGCAGCGTTCGACTAGGCTTGATGACTCAGTTTTCTCTCAGCGAAGTCCAAGCGCAAGCGATCCTCGATATGCGTCTCCAACGTCTCACGCAACTCGAACAGGGGAAAATTATCGCTGAACATCAGGAGACTGTAAGTCTCATCAACCGTCTGCAAGAGATTTTGGCGAATCGAGATGAGATCGATGCTCTCATCAAAGAAGAACTCATTGATCTCCGCACCCGCTTTGCTGACAAGCGACGTACGGAGATTATTTTCGAGACGACCGACTTTTCCGTCGAAGATCTCATCGCGGAAGAAGACATGGTCGTCACCATCTCTCATGACGGGTACATCAAGAGAAATCCCACGACGCTGTACCGTTCCCAACGTCGCGGTGGAAAAGGCGTCGTTGGCGCCACCACGAAAGAAGAAGATTTTGTCGAGCATCTCTTTATTTCTTCTACTCATAGTTTTCTCCTCTTTTTCACGACAGTAGGACAAGTGTACTGGGTGAAAGTCCACGAAATTCCGCAAGGAAGTCGTATAGCCAAAGGAAAAGCGATCATCAATCTTCTTCCCCTCAAAGAAGGGGAGAAAATATCGGCGTATCTTCCAGTCAAAGAATTTCAGGAAGGCTACAATATCTTGTTCGCCACCAGAAAAGGATTGGTGAAAAAGACTGAACTGATGGCGTACGCCAACCCTCGTCGTGACGGAATCATCGCACTCGCTCTTGAGGAAGACGACGAAGTTATCGGAGTCAAACTTACCGACGGCAAACAAGAAGTGCTACTTTCCACGAAAAAAGGACAAGCTATACGCTTTGCCGAAGAAGAGGTGCGTCCGACTGGCAGGGGAACCTATGGCGTCAAAGGAATTACGCTTGATGAAGGAGATGCAGTCGTTTCACTCGAAATACTCAACCCAGAGTCCACGCTTTTGACTGTGTCTGCGAACGGCTATGGCAAACGCAGCGGGATTGATGAATATCGCGTGCAGTCGCGCGGCGGCAAAGGCGTCATCACCATGCGCACGACTGAAAAGGCTGGAGACGTCATTAGCGTGCGACAAGTGACGAACGATGACCATCTCATGCTGGTAACCGACAGCGGGCGGATCATCCGTTTGCGTATGGCTGAACTCCGCATCATCGGACGCAACACGCAAGGCGTACGACTCTTCAATATCAGACCAGACGAACGAGTCGCCAGTCTTGCACTTTTGGTGGAAAAGGAGGATGAAATAGACGCAGAAGAAAGCGCAGTGGTGGCGGAAATACCTGCCGCTGCTGAATTTGCCACAACCATTCAGACTGAAGAGAAGGAGGAATTATGAGTGTTCAGGTCGGACAAAAGGCTCCAGACTTCAGCTTGAAGACCAATAAGATGAAGGACTTCAAGTTGAGCGAGCTGCAAGGGCAGAAGAACGTAGTAGTGCTGTTTGTTCCTTTGGCTTTTACCGGTGGGTGCACGAAAGAATTTTGCTCCGTGCGAGACAATATCAACACCCTCCAAAACGACAACACCCAGGTAGTAGGAATTAGTGTGGACAGTCCATTTTCCCTCGATGCGTGGTCCACAAAGGAAGGCTACAATTTCCCGTTGTTAAGCGATTTCAACAAGGAAGTATCAGCTGCTTACGGTGCTCTGTACGAAAATCTGTTAGGCTTCAAAGGCGTAGCTAAACGATCCGCCTTTGTGATCGATAAGAGCGGTACTGTGCAGTACGCTTGGGTCAGTGAAGATGCAGGAAAGCTTCCTGAGCTCGACCCGATCCGCGAATGCTTGCAGAAATGCGGATGATCTCTTCCTGGGGGTGGGATGGCAACCTGCCTCCTACTCTCGTTGTTTTTTGGGAAGAAACGCTAGAGCGATAACTGCCCAGATGCCAAAGAAGAAACCCAATGCGGTCCACAAATTTTTGGGGTAATTATTATTCCGGGCAAAGAGACGGCACATAAGGCTGTCGAGACAGTGCACAACAAAGGCAGTTACCAAGAGAGAGGGCAAGGATAAGTTCCCTCCGAATACGCGCAGGCCAGTAAAATATCCAAAAAACGTCTCGAAGCTCACGTCCTTTGCTGTCCCTTCCTCACAATTCTGCTATAGCTTTAGCTTGAGAATGATTCTGGGTAAATCTTCCCTATACGACGAAACACACATGAACAAGGAAGAAAAATCACTATTCGAGAAATTATATGAGGCGAGCGAAGAACAAGTGTCTCGTTTTGCCAAAGAAGCAGTGTCTCATCCATCTTTCTCGTCTGTTATGGAAAAGGCGTTACGAAACGTCCTTGAAACAAAGGGGAAAGTAGATAAGAATGTTGATTATTTTTTAAATTTTATCAATGTTCCCTCCAAATCCGATTATAACAAATTGCTTGCCAAAGTAGAGACCTTGCAAGGAAGTCTAGTGAATCTGAGTATCAAGGTGGATCGTTTGCTTGCTTCTCTGGAAAAATCCAAACCTTCTTCCCCCCGCAAGGCAAAGCGCCCATCCACATCGACAACCTCATCCCAGCCTGGTTCTGCTCCCCGCTAGTCTGGCCTTAGTTTTGCTCCTCTTTACCTCTACAATTGTGAGAAAAGCGCGACATATGGGAACATGTATCGCCTAAGTCGAGAAAGGATGTCGAGACGTTTATGAAGAAACATGTGCGAGCGGGCTGGTGGCGGCTGGTGGCGATGATTGGGATAGCTCTCTCTTTTCCTCTTCGTTCCTTCGCATGGGACGAAGAGACTTTTTTTGCTCTCCAGAAGATTGTGGCGCGGCCGTTTGTCCTTCCTCAAAAACCTAATGATCTCGAAGCGCAGACAGTCATAGGTTTTCCCAAAACCTACGTGTTGCAAAAGAAAGACACTTTGCTTGACGTGGCGCGTTATTTTGATCTCGGCTTCAATGAGATCGCTGGAGCTTATCCAGATATCGATCCTTGGCTTCCCCCTTCTGGAGATGAACTCTCGGTGCCAACGTGGTGGGTGCTGCCGAAAAGCGGTAACGAAGGCATTGTCGTCAACATTCCAGAAATGCGGCTGTATTATTTTCCACCTCTAGAGAAGCGGCTAAGCAATCGTGTAGTTATTACCCTTCCGGTTGGTCTCGGACGTGAGGACTGGCCTACGCCGCGGGCAAAGTTCAAAGTGGCTGGAAAAACCCTTAATCCAATTTGGGTCATCCCCGAATCCATTAAACAGGAGCGGATTAAAGAAAAAGGATGGAGCGAGGAATTTATTCCTGCGGATTCTCCTGATAACCCGATGGGAAAATACCGCATCGATCTTACCCTCCCCCTCTATAAAATCCATGACACCAATAACCCCTGGGCTGTTGGGCGTCTTGTCACCCACGGATGCATCCGCATGTATCCGGAGGACATCGCTCAATTCTTTGATATTATTCGCATTGGTGTGCCTGGAGAGTTCGTCTATCAACCGGTCAAGATCGGTGTTCTGTACGGAAAAGTATATATTGAAGTCCACGAGGACATCTACAATCTTGTTCCTGACCTGTGGGCAGAAGCCCAAAAAGTTGTGCATGAAAGCGGCTACGAAGAGATAGTCGATCCCGTGCTGCTCACGAAAGCGCTCATGCAGAAAAATGGCCTGCCAACCGACGTCACTAGGGGCTCCCAAGATTGGAAGGTGCTTGGTGGTGAAGTAGCTGACCTCGACACGGAAGAGCTAAGTCATGGAACTGAAACTTCGCAGCGATAAAAAATGCGAAATGATTGACATTACCGCCCAGGTTTCGGAAGTGGTGCGATCCGCAAACGTGGCTGAGGGCGTATGCTGTGTCTTTGTTCCTCACGCGACTGCAGCTGTCATTATCAACGAAAATGACGATATGCAAATCGCTCAAGATCTGCTTGACGCATTAGACAAAATGATTCCGGAGGGCATCTGGCGGCACGATAAGTTTGATAACAATGCCGCTGCGCATCTCAAGGCGTCCATCCTCGGTCCGAGCGAAAGCATTCCCGTGCAAAATGGCAGACTCGCTCTTGGTACCTGGCAATCAGTCTTGTTCGTTGAACTCGACGGTCCGCGCGACCGCAAGGTGCTTGTCACAGTGAAGTAAACAAGACACAGAAATTCTCGTGAACCGAACCCTCTTAACTCACCAACTCTCCTATTCATAGTTGCGTCAAAAATTCTCGCCACGGGAGAATAAGCATTGGTTCGTACCGGTCCGGCGCCTCGCGTGGTTGAGATTCCCCAGAGCCGCCGCTCTCCATTTTTTGACCGGCCCGTCTTCACTCAGTGCACAGATAAATAAGGAGGGATCGAAAGAGGCAGCATTGATCTCCTCCCCAGGTAATGCTAGCCGAGTGTACAAACATTCGCAGATTTTTCCTTTGGAGGCTGATGATGCCAACGCTCAATCGCAACGGGGTGAATCTTTACTATGAAATACATGGCTCAGGACCAGCTGTGCTGCTGACGAACGGCTACAGTGCGACCACCGAAATGTGGAAGCCCAATATCGGGGCGCTTTCACAACATTATCAGCTGATTCTCTGGGATATGCGTGGACATGGACGAACAGACAGCCCGAAGGACCCTTATGCCTATTCGGAAGATTTGACCGTTGGCGATATGGACGCGTTGCTTAATGCGTGTGGCGTGCAACAAGCGGTCATCGGCGGACTTTCTCTTGGTGGCTACATGTCCCTGGCCTATCATGTACTTCATGCGGACCGCACCAAGGCGTTGATGCTGTTCGATACTGGCCCTGGTTACAAAAAAGACGAAGCGCGCGCAGGCTGGAACAAACGCGCCGAGGCGACGGCGCGTGAATATGAGAAAAAGGGGCTCGCGGCGCTTGGACGTAGCGCCGAAGTGTTGGCGAGTAATCACTCCTCCGCCGAAGGGCTCGCTCGGGCCGCGCGCGGCATGCTCGCCCAACGTGATGCTCGCGTCATAAATTCACTGGAATCCATCAAGGTTCCTACTCTGGTGCTCGCCGGCGCTAATGATGAGCCATTCCTGGGAGCGACTGACTACATGGCCAACAAGATTCCTGGAGCGACAAAAGTAATTCTTCCTGATGCGGGCCACGCGGCGAATATTGATCAACCCGAAGCCTTTAATCGCGCCGTGTTGGATTTTCTCGTGAAGGCGGGAGTGTAAAGAAGAAATTTTGGTCCCTATAGGGAGGACAACCAATGCAAACCCCAGGACTTGTCTTCTACAACAACCTCGCGCCAGGCCTGATCGAAAGGACTGTAACATACGCGCAACTGGCCGAAGAGCGCGGCTTCCGCAACGCGTTGGTGTCGGAGGCAGGTTCAGACTCGTTAGCGCTCGCACAACATATCGCTAGCGTCACTAAGAGGATTCAAGTCGGCACCTGTATCACTAATGTCTATCTGCGCCCGCCTTTGCTCGCAGCACTGCACGCTATCACCATTGACCGGTTCGCTCCAGAACGTTTGCTGCTTGGGCTGGGGACCAGCTCTGAAGCCCTTAATAACGCCTATGGAGTGGCGATGCAAAAACCCGCGGCAACCCTGCGGGAGTATATCCGTACAGTCGCTGGGGTTTTCCGGGGAGAGCAGGAGGCGCTGGCGCGCATGCAAGCGATGGGCATGGTGACGCCAAAAGCCGCGCATAAAATTCCTATTTACGTCGGTACGGCTTCGGCGTTAAGCCTAGGCGTCGCCGGAGAATTCGCCGACGGTTGCTTTACTTCACAATGCGCGCCGCATGGCTTGCAAGAAGTGCTCGGTCATCTTGCACGTGGGGCAGAGAAGGTGGGACGGAAAGTGACCGACATTACCCTTGCCCCACTGGTGCATTGCTGCGTGTGTGAGGATCGCGGTGTAGCGTTGCAGTCCGTACGGCGCACCTTAGCTGGATACGGACAGCGACCACTCTACACCCGCTTTTTTGCCAGGCAGGGATTTGTGAAAGAAGCCGAGCAACTCGCCGCTGCCGCCGCGAAAGGCGATAGAGCCACCGCTGAGGCCGCTATCTCGGAGGACCTCATCGATCAGGTTGCGGCGCTTGGCACGGCGCAGGACTGTCAAAAGAAAGTTGTTGAATTTGAAAAAGCCGGGGCGTCGTACGTCATGCTTTTCCCAATGGCAATCGACGGTGATTATGAACGCGGCGTTCGAGCAACTCTAGAGGCATTCGCGCAATAGGGAGACTCAATCAATGGAAGCATTACTCGAGAATCCAGCTTTTCGCGTGTACGCAACCTGCTCCGCGATATTAGGAATAAAGATGCTTGCCTCGGCTGTCTACACAGCAACAAGACGACAAAAGAGTGTGGGGTTCATCAATCCAGAGGACGTACAGGCCTTTGCTCCTCCGGGAACTACAGTCAGAGGAGAAGAAGCGTCAGAGGTAGCGCATGCTCTACGCATCCAGCGGAATGATGGTGAAAATATTCCGCTCTTTTTTGCCGTCGGTTTAATCTATGTTTTGACTGGTGCGTCTGCATTTGGGTCCGCTGTACTGTGCGGCCTTTTTACTGCAGCCCGCATCGCTCACACCTTCGCGTACACCTACCGAAAGCAACCCGCTCGCGCCATTTGTTTTGCCGTCGGAGCAGCATGTACGCTGGTGATGATCTTCCGTATTTTCGTGAATGTTCTCTGAGCTTCTTAGTCAGTCCTCAAGAAGCGATCGCATGATCGTTCGCCAACCGGCGGATGCAAAACGGCTTTCCAAGCCGTATGGTTCAAGGTCCGCGATGTTCGGCATCCTCGCAACTCTCCATCCACCATCTTTGTCGTCGCCAGGGGCGCGCGGAGCAATGATTTTTTCGATGAATCCCGGAGGTAAGCTCAGACTGTTTGCCATGTATTGGACGTATTCTTCTTTACTGATGCGAGCCATGGTCCTTGTTTATGGCAGCTGAGCGAGATAATCAATCGCGGAATCAAATCGCTCGATAACTTATCCATAAACCTTTCAACGTTGTCACTCTCTATTTTTATAAAAAATTACTCTCCGTACGCACATATGTTTGGCTGTTTTCTATAACTTCGACGTGATTGTCAGCAACCCCATCACATACGAGCAAACTCTGTTCATGCGGCGCCTCGACATGGTTGTCGAAGAAACGGACCCGGACCGCGTTTTGCCGTAGGGTTCCTGAGCCTCCTGCTCCTTGCGCGACAATAGCTGGTAAGGAGCCGGCGACAAAGTTGCGCGAGACGACTGCTTGCAAGACATTATCATGAGTCGCTATGCCTGGAATTCCTACGCCGCCAACCAGACGGATAGCGTTTTTTGTGCACGAGGAAATGCGATTGCGATCAATGGTCACTTCGCACACATTGTGATGCGCTTCACTCACGGAACCTTGCACGAGCACTCCGATCGGACTGCCAGAAATGGCGTTCCCGGCGATCACGGCGCTTACATGGTTTTGTTGTGGTACGCGCTCTGCCAGTGGAATTGCAGTGAGAATGCTGGCGCCAAATTGCTTATTGCCGCGTAGCACGTTGTCGGCAGCGATAATGCGATAGCGATTGTTTGCCGGACCGAAGGAGCAGGAGAAGAGTAAACCGCCACGCTCGCTGTCTTCAATTGTGTTGCGCAGGATCGTAGCGCTTAATGATACTCCGTCAGGCTCTGGAAAAAAGCAGATGAAGGCGACGCCGTCGGCAAAACAGCTGCGCATCATGTTGTCAGTCACG
>JACXTT010003842.1_pt1 | contig 22731 bp, 18 predicted proteins | sample 9270951 | NCBI WGS metagenome assembly JACXTT01 (sample SAMN15532306, study PRJNA645909) | rock metagenome | isolation source: weathered quartz diorite | place: Puerto Rico | collected 2017-06-21
GCGTAAAAGGGTCATAGGGATGCCTCCTTATGACCCAAACTTATCTCAGCCTTCAGCCAACCACTGCTCCGTTCACCTCACGCGAAGCGTCTGCCGCAGAGCGGCTTCGTTCAAGTCGGCTTGTAGGAAGTGATCTCCGCACCCGGCATCGACTCAAACCACGGTTCCCTAGACCGTCGCAGTAGGTTGGCTTTCCCACAGACCGAGGGATTGCCGAACGTTCTACGCCATGTCAGCGCACCTGCTTGGCAGGCACGCGCGCTCAGGACCGTACTTTACTAGCGCTACATGAGTGCTAGGGTGCGCCGTACCACAGGAAACGTCTCCAGAAAATCAATCCCTCATGCATGAGCAATCGAGGCGCAACCGAATACTCTACGCCGCGTAATTCATTGAGAATTATTGTGCTTCTGTCTTTCTCTGCAATCGTGGCAAATGATGTCCCCCGTATTCGTCCCCTTGAAAAACTGCTGCAACTGCCACAAAATAGAGGGGTTCCCCGGTAGCTCAACGGTAGAGCATTCGGCTGTTAACCGATTTACAAAATCTAACTAACACGCTGATTCGGCACCGTTTAACCACCCATAACGGCTGCTAGAAACCGAGCCAGTTGGACTCATTGGACTCAAAATCTTTCCACCTCGTCCACACCCACCTTCGGTACTTCCGTCCTATGGTCATGTATATGCCTGTATGGTAAAGTATGACCATGAAGCGCACTGCCCTCTTCTTGAAGGAAGAGCAACTCAAGAAGCTGCTGGCGCTGTCCGAGAAGACAGGCGCTCCGCTCGCGGAACTGATCCGCCGTGCGATTGATCGCTATCTACAGGAGCGAGCCAAGGAACTGAAGTAAACGGGACGCCACGGTGTTACAAGCACCGAGACGCCCCTGACCAAGCGACCTGTTAGGAGGCTGCATGGCTATTTGGAAGCTATCACTGCCCCTGTTCTCCGCAAAGCCTCCCGGCTTGGGTTCTATTCCCAGACTCCATTTCATTGCTGCCGTGCGCCTGCGAACACACCAATATGCCGTGGTGTGCGAGACGGGTAAGGTCGAGACGAAGAGCTTTTCGGTAAGACTCCGCTCACGTCAGACGGCAGGAAGTGAACGTTGGACGCGGGGCGTTTTGGGCGATCCTCCCGATGCCGGATAGCCATCGAGCAGCAAGAGGCTAGAAGTCCGCTGGGAAGCCTTCGCAGTGGTTTTTAGAACGCGTTCTGGAAGGAATTGAGATTGCGGCTCGGCTAAGCGAGATAGGGAAAGGAAGAATATGGCTCCTCGAATCGTTCCACAATCCGGTCAGCCCAAGACCCTCAGGGTCGCTCTGTATGCCCGCGTCAGCACGGCCCACGGGGGACAAAACCCGGAGATGCAACTTTGGGAGATGCGGGAATACTGTGAACGGAGGAACTGGATAGTCACGGGCGAGTATGTAGACCGAGCTTCAGGTCTGCGTGACTCACGCCCGAGCTTAAACCGACTCTTCCAAGACGGGGCACAGCGAGCCTTCGACGCAATTTTGGTCTGGAAACTGGATAGATTTGGACGCTCCCTTAGGCACCTTGTTAACAGCTTGGCAGAGCTTCAGGCTCTTGGAATCAAGTTCGTCAGTTTGAAAGATAGTCTCGACTTGTCCACGCCTGCCGGGACTCTCATGTGCCATGTTTTATGTTGCATGAGTCAATTCGAGGCGTCACTTGCTCGTGAAAGAGTTATTTCAGGCTTGGCTCACGCCCGTAGCAGAGGCAAGCGTTTGGGCAGACCGCGCAAGGACGTGGACGTTGAACAGATCAACTCACTTCGAGCTTCCGGGCACTCGTGGCGCACGATTGCAGGAATGATGAAGCTGTCGGTGGGAACTGTTTACGCCGCTGCCCGATTTCAGCACGGCAAGGCTCTGTGCGCCTGAACTGTCGCGAAGTCGTCTCTTAACGGAGGAATGTTCATGCAGCCAGTGGTTATCGACGTCGTCGGGACAGTAAGACACTTCGTATTCTGGGCGCTGCTTCAAATTGTGTACTTCTTCGCCCTGATCGCCTTCGCGCTGTTTGCGCCTCTCATCTTCACCGTGGGTGCGGAATACCTCGCGTGGAAGTATCCGCAATACGCCTCGACTTGGGCTGTCGTTTACCTGTTCCTCGGGCCGCTCGCTTGCACAGTCTGGATGTCTCCCATTTCCCACTGGCAGGATTGGGTCGCCGACTACTGGGCGCGGCGTGCAGGGAAGCGACCCGTCCGCACTCACAGCTTCGTGTACGGGACTGTCAGAGGCTTGGGGTACATGTTCGGCGGGTTCTGCGGCTCGGTTCTGGCGGAAGCCGCTCTCACAATAACAGCCCACAACTTAGGCATCATCCCCCACCACCTGATTCTCTTTTTCGCTATTGCTCCGTTCGCCGTTTTCGCGCCTTGCTGGTTAGTCGTGCTGAGCCGCTGGGTTCGCAGGGACAAGTACGCAACTGCATAGCGACACTTTACAAAACGAACCCGATGTTTACGCTCTGCTGTTTGCAAAATGAGTTTGGAGGAAACGCCGTACATAGACGCAAGAATCAAGAGTTTGAGCAAATCTGCAAGCTCGCGTCGGAGCACGTGGCGGCGGTCATCCGCTGCATCGACGTCCTGTGCCCCGGTCTCGAACCCCGACGCAAGAAACGCCTCGCGAACAAGATTCTCACGTTGTGCGACGGCAAGGATCGTTCGGTGAAGATCACACAGGGTCAAGCGGAGGCATTGATCATCCCGCACCTGCCATGTATCCGCACGGATTGCCCCCAACTTTGCTTCTGGGAGCCGATCAGTCGGTCGCTTAACATCTTCTTCAACGAGGAGGAAGGCTGATGGGGATGTTCGATGAAGCGGTGGAAACGCACGTCGAGCCGGACGGGAAAGCAACTGCCAAGCGCCTCGTCAGCGACGAGGAAACGATCCGCCAAATGGATTTCGACGATGCGTGCGAGGCTTTCGTCCACGCCGAGACGGAATGGGAGAAGCAGGACGCGATAGCGAAGCGCCCCGGTGCCCGTCCCACCGATGTATGCAAGTGGTTCGACGCCTTGGAGGTGCGCTACCGGGCGGAGAAGCGAGTTTGGCTGCTTTTCACGGCGGGCGACCGCAGCCTCCGCTCCGGCATGATGTACTTGCAATTTAGGGATGCGCTGCTTTCCACTACCAGTAGGGCGCTCCTTGCTGACGCGTGATCAACCAGCGGAGGCAGCCCTGAATGCGTAGCGATCTTGATTGTTTCTGTCGGATCATTGGCTGTCGGTCTGAAAGAGCACGGTGATGGCTATGCGTTTGACGGCTTCTGATTTCGCTTCATGCCATCGTCCAACACGGTGCGATCTGCGAGTCTACTTGCGCCACCACCACGAGCAGGAAGTTGAATCCGGCCCGTACGACATTGTCCTTCGGCGGCTTGGACTCAGACACGAGCGCGATCATCTTGCGACTCTCGGCACGTTTGTTAACGTGAGCGCTACTTCTCTCGAAGAGCAGGTGAAAAAGACTGCGGACTCTATCGAAGCTAAAGCACCTGTCCTGTATCAGCCCGCCTTTCTCGTAAACGAAATACTTAGCGGAACCGATGTCGAAATTGTCGGCGTTCCCGACTACCTCATCCTCGATGGCGACGGCTATGTGATTCGGGATTCAAAGATGGCTCGCCGAATCGACGAAGAGAATCACCCCGAGATTCTGCTCCAAGTTCAGCTTTACGGCTGGCTGTTCGAAAGGACTTGTGGCACTGCTCCCAAGGGACTACAAGTCCACGCTGGCACAGGCGAGATAGTGGCGATCCCCTACGATGGTGGAGCAGCCGCCCTGCGCGAATTGGAGCGACTTCTAGCAATCAAGCAACTGACGGTGGAACCCTACGAGCCAGTGGGCTGGACGAAATGCCTCGGCTGCGGGTACATCGACCGTTGCTGGGCGCAGGCTGAGAAGAACGGCGATGTTGCACTCGTCTACTGTGTGGATCAGAACCTCGCTCGGACATTGCACGATCAGGGGATTCGTACTCGAAAGGAATTGCTTGCGAACTTCGACGCTACCACTCTCAGTGAACTCAAACGTCCGTATGGCAACCGGGAGCACCGGGTAGGAAAGGCAGCAGAACGAATCGTGCGCTTCGCTGACGCAATGGAGAAAAAGCAAGAAATAGTTCTTGCCACTCCAGCCATACCCGCGCACAAGAACTACGTGATGTTTGATCTGGAGGGGATGCCGCCGCACTTGGACGAACTGGACAAGATTTATCTTTGGGGAGCGCAGGTGTTTGGCGAGAACCCAAGCGAGTTCAAGGTCGCTCTGTCTGGCTTTGGCGCGGACGGCGACAGGGAAGGCTGGATCGGTTTCTTGAGCAATGCTAAGCAACTTTTCGAAACCTACGGCGACATCCCGTGGGTGCATTGGGCACCCTACGAGGAAACTTATCTTCGTCGGTATGTCGCTCGCTTCGGCGATCTTGAGGGCATAGCTTCCCGTGTCGCGGGAAATCTTCTTGACCTGCTCACGGTCACGAGAGAATCGGTCGTCCTGCCCTTGCCGAGTCTCAGCCTCAAAGTTGTCGAGGACTACGTTGGGTTTGTGCGCAAAGAAGCCGAATACGGCGGGGCATGGGCAATGGCAACCTTCATCGAAGCGACGGAAACCAGCGACGAGGGCAAGCGGAAAGAATTGATGGACAAAATTGTCGCTTACAACCGAGAAGACCTCGAAGCGACATGGGCGGTATTTCAGTGGTTGAGAGCAAGACCCTTCTAACATCCCCCGTCGTTCCACCGCGATCAATTCAGTGTTCCGGCTCTACGTGACCTCAATCTTGACACTATCCGCGAGGTTCAAATCACGCAGAATTTGCAGTAGCTCCTGCTGGAAGCCTTGAGCGGTGTCGCTATTTACCTGAACCGAAACGTCGAGATTCATCACGAGTCCGTCCCCGGTTTTTAGCTTCGGGATGAGCGTTCGACCGAGACGATTCCAGACCTCGGTTGGAATCTCGCCGCGAATTGTCAGTGTCCGTTGGCGTTCTGGCGCTAGGGCAGCAGCCCCAGTCTTAGGGGGTTGGAACAGCGGACCTGCACCAGCTTCGCCGCCCACTCCTGTGCCGCCTTCGGGCGGTTCCACGACCACCTCGACCGCCTGCACCCCTGCCTTAAGCCCCAGCGCCCTCTGCGGAAGCAAGAGGTAAACGTCGGAGTCGAAGCTAATTTCCTCCTGCGGCAGTAGTTCTCGGAACCAGACCCGTGAAAACCCCTCACCTTTCGCGCCCGACGCGTAACCAAAATCGCCGTTCATGACGAATCCCGGCAGCTTTGACTTGAGGTAGCTGTCCGGCTCCAACAAGCGCTCCAGCGTGCCATTCAGGAACGCCTGCCGAAGCGCCGAGAGGGGCCACGCCCCGGACTTCTTGAACGGCTCTGCCCACCTGCGTTCGAGATACCCTGCACCCGGCGATTCGTTTAGCAATGCTCGCGACTTCAGCGTCGTGATGACGCGACCCGTGAGAGTCTCGCCCGCGTTGGCGTGCCCCGCTCCCAAGTCGATGACGCTGACCCCGTCGTCTGACTTCGAATCGTAAAGCGCGATGTAGCGGTAGCTACCCCATACCTCGTCCTCTGCCGCTTCTTGCGCGTCCCGCAGCCGCGCCTTGATCTCCTCGCTGTCGGACTTGTCGAACTCGCCGGGAAGCGTTCCGTCGATGTAATCCCGGTTCACGTTGCGCCAAGCGAGGAGCGTCTCAACTTTGTTGCGCAACTCGCGACCCGGCTTGCGAATGCACCAGATGAGCGAACCGGGATAGAGACGCGGCGAACTTCCTCTGTTCCGTGTCCAGTCCAAAATCGTTTGACGCAGCGATCCGTCTTCCGTCCATTCCTGCGTGGGCAACAACACGACGAGCGAAAGCCTAGTTGTGTCCTGCACCGCCGTGCCGTCCTCAGGGAACGCGATGACCGGGAGCGCCTTTCCTTTCAGGAACTCGTTCTCCACGATCTTTCGCGTCTCGGAAAGGACTTCATCCTCATCGAGCGAAGCCTTCCGGTCGTTGACCACCTTCTTGAGCGTCGGCTTGAAGCCGAACTGATAACCATCGGTGCCCTTGCGCCGAATAAAGAACCCGCGAGTCTCGATCTGGTTCGCGGCGGTGTCTATCGAAGTGGTCTCGATGCCGGGTTCGCCGAGCGCAAATCGAAGCTCTGGCAGATGCGCAAACTTATCGGTTTGCCCACCTGACGATTCGAAGAGAATCGCCGTCGCGACGCGGCGATGAATATCGCGCAGCGGGCCGGACGTATCGGCGTCGAGCGCCCGTGCATGACTGGCTTGACCCGCAATGTCCGTCTCGATTGCGTTCAGCAAGCGACTCTCACCAAGTTGACCGAGAACAGCGGCACGGAAGCTGGGCGACTCCAGCGGGGCAGAGCCTAGGGTTATCAGCGCCTCGTTTCGTCTTGTTCTTTGTCCTTCCGCATCTGCATACGAAATCCACTGGGCAAACATCGCTAATGCGCCGCGAGTCTGCTGAAACTGGCGTAGGGCTTGCCACTTGCGGTGGAAGACCGAGAGCGTTGCCGGATGAAACGGGTAGCAGGTCTCGAACCGGGTTCGCAGGAACTCCCTCGCTTTGGCGTCCGTAGTTGCTGTATCAACCGCCGTCCATTCGGGAGGAAGCTGGTTCCGGCGCTCGAAGCACCAATCTGCATAAGTCTTCGCGACGGATTTCAAGGCTTTCTCTGAGCCGATACTCTCGAACAGGCGCTTGCGCACGACTTCGCTGATCTCAGCCTCGTCGTTCGCAATCAAGTCTTTTGCCACACGGCGCACAACCTTGTTGATCTTTTCCTGCCACTGGAGGTCGTAGTCCGACATCTCTACCTGACTGCGAGGTAAGCTGATGAGCGCTGCGGATCGAGATATGCCAGTCATGGTACGAGTCACGTTGTCGATGAAGGAGAAGAACTTCTCAGCATCCGTTCCGCGATGGCGGTTGATGTAGTTCAGAACCTCATCGCACAAGATCAGTACCGAACCGCCCGCCACTTCGACGAGCTTTGACAGAGCGTCTGTGCCCGGTGGGACATCCTTCGCCGAATTTCCGAGTGCAGCGACCCCGGCATCGCCTGCTAATTGGCGAGCTAGGTCAATCCACGGTGTTTCGCTTCCGGGTCGGGGATCGTAAGCATTGCCGACGAACACGCCGACTTTTGCACTGGGCAAATCCTGCACTCCCGCTTCGGAGAGTAGCCGCTTGATCGCGGGGTCGTGCTTCACCGCGCTGCCATGCTTTGCCAGATGGTATAGGGCTGTAAGGGTATGGGTCTTGCCGCCGCCGAACTGCGTGACCAGCGTCATGACAGGCGCAGAGTTCTCAGTGCGTCCCGCGAGTCGCCGCAGCACCATGCCCATGTGCTCCCGCAGGGCGCGGGTAAAGCAGGTGCGCGAGAAGAACTTCACCGGATCGCGGTAGTCGTCCGGTCCCTTGTTCGCAGCTACCTGCTCAAGCGCGATGGCGAACTCATCGGGATTGAACGAGCGCCCTTCGCGAACTTCAGCACGGGGCACTGTGTTTTTGTACCAAGGTTCCATTCTGTTGTTCTCACATACCTAAATTCGTCCAGCACCAATCTGGCGAATAAAATCTCGAAGCCACTGATCCGATTTATCGGCTATTTCGCTGACATGCCAATCCCCGGAGGAGACCGCCAAGATAGTCCCGGTTGCTGCGTCTACAATTCTGAACTTGATCCAGTCGGGAGTCGTATCGGGACTGAACTCGACGCCGCAATTCGGTGCTAGTTCTTTGGCTATCCGTTCGATTCTCGCACGTTGAACTTTGTAGTCGTCTTTTTCAGCCATACGTCCCTCTACGTTCTTGGAACTGCCAGCAGCATCGCGTCGAGCAGTCGCTTCTCCTCGCTGTCCTTCGGATACAGAGCGGAGAGCGCGTTCGCAAGTCGCAGGAAGTCGGGTCCGCGCTGCTGCTCTTCTTTCAACATGGCGCGGAGACCGTTTGCTTGACCGCTGGCTTGCAGCAGCATGGCAGCATGTACGCGATCCAGCGTGGTGACCGTCTGTATTGCGGGGGTTTCCTCGGCCGCTGCCCCTGTCTTGACGGCTCTCCCGCGTCCACGAGGTCTAATCTCAGGAGGGGCTGCGACGTCTTGCATAAACGCGAATGTGTAGTTTCGGCTCGCCTTTACATCCTGCTCGATTCTTCGCGAGATCGCAGACACATCAACGTCTCCGAACAGCTGCATAGCACGCTCGGCTACTGGCAGGAGACGGACGACACCCTTTTCAGTGTCGATGATGCGATCCTCCCACTTATCGAGATGGATTCCTAACGGTTGCGCGAATCTCCGAACTACGTCATAGATCAAAGTGAATCCAGCCTTTTTCTTTTTCGGCTTTTCTTCCTCGTCGTTGTCTTCATCTTCGCCCTCATCATCAACGCCATCACCATCACCGTTCGTTCCCGCTTCAGTGGCTTGTAATGTCCACAGGAACAAAGCGGTCAGACGGGAATCTTCTTCTAGCGCCCCAGCCGCACCATTGCGTGCTCTTGCTTCTGCCGTGCCGAGAACTTGTTCAAGGGCAAGCCGACCGACTGTTTCCCATACATAAGCGAGGAATCCCCGCTTGTAAGGTTCGGTAGCACTAGGGTTACCACCGAGAGGAATCTCCCTGCCTTCAGCATCTTCAACACGTCGATAACGACTGTATATCTCCATTGCCGGACCGATACACGCAAACACCAGATCGGCACCCCGAATTCCTTCGCTCTGGAGCCGCTCAATCCAGTCGCCTACCCGGAGAGGTACTTCACGGAGGACATCTGCCCAGTCGCCCACCGAAGCATCCTGTTGGCGGGGTCGGCAAACAAGATGAACGCTCGCTGCGAGAGCGGCTGACTCGCGTGCCCTTTGTCTAGTTTTCATCTCGGTGACAATAGGCCACGAAGCCGAAATTACCCACCCTCCTTGAACAAGTCCTGACAAGAGTGCTTCCCAACCTTCCGTACTCTTGTGCGCAAAGACAACGCAGCCGATTCCGTCGTCTCTCAAAATTCGCCTTCCCTCAGCGAAAGACTGAGCCATTGTCCTTTCAAAGAAGATGCCGTCCTTCGGTTGTCCATCAACACTCTTAGTTTCGTCCTGCACTGCCTCAAATTGTTTTGGCGTAAGCGGATTAGTTGCATCAAACGGGTCTCGCAGCAAGCGGTTGCCGGGTAAGAGCCTTTTGAGCCAGACAAAGAAGAAGTCTGAAAGGTCGGCGTAGGGGATAGCGTCATAGTACGGCGGGTCAGTAAACCAGACACTCGCATCCTCATCGGAGAGCGGTAGGTGCCGCGCATCAGCTACCTCCGCCACTCCTGTCTTATCGACGGGGAGTGCATCAATTACGTCGGCAATCAACTCATAGCCGCTAACCCAATTTCCGGGAGAGTCTGTCAGAGGCGCAACTTCAGCAAAACTCCACACGATAGGAAAAGCCTGTCGTCCAAAGGTGTGCTGCATTTTCTCTGCGGAGGGATTCCACCTTGTCATTGACATTCCGCTCATCGCGACCCGGTCAAAAGCGAGAGCGAGAAGCTGTGATAGTGACCCCCTCTCGGTACGCAGGGGCGAACACAGCGATGCGAGAGCTAGTTTCTGTCGAGCCGTGAACAAGTCCCCAAAGGTCAGCATGCCGTAATTCTGAATCGAGAATGCTCGACCAGCGCCAGTCCCGCCGCCCACTGGTGTTGGCTCATCAGGAACAATCGGTACGCCGTCAAAAGACCCAGCAACAAGAGCTTCAAGTCCTTTGCGTGCCTTGCTAACAATGAGATAGTCTTTCGCGGTTCCGACCCTGTAGTGCTTTCCCACAACATCCGGGCGAACGGTGACAACCGCGAGTAGGGTTGCTCCACCTGTGCGAACGCCTTCTTTACTCACAATGGCGTCAGCACCGCCACGTTGGGCACGAAGCTGCGAGCGAACGCGGTCTGGAACCATTACGGATTGACAGCAGAGGCAAACAGCCTTTGCTCTGCTCACGGTTCCCTTTGGTACATCCGAATCGTCGCTCGGAGTGAATACCTCGAAAGTCGCTCTTGGCGGAACTTCCTTTCGCCGCTCGACGGAGTATCTCAAGGCACGTTTACGTTTGCCTTTCTCCGAGAGCCACATGGATCGGACAAGTGGAATGTCGGCACCGCAAGAGTCGCACGTTACGGTTCGTGCCCACAGATATGCAATGGGAATAGCCCCGTCACTGTCTTTGGGATAGAACTCAGACAACTCTCGTGCCATCTCGTCTTTTATGTGTTTGCCAACTTTACGAAGCTCATCCGCGAGTCCAGAGCGGGCGTGCCGTGGAATATCATCCAGAACCGTGTTCAAGATTAGAGAGGCAACTGGGTTCAGGTCACTGGCAAAAACATCGCAACCGAGTCTCAGAGCCTCAAGAGGTATAGAACCGCCGCCAGCAAATGAATCAACGACCAGTGGCGCATCTTGCCCATGCGCGGCACGCAGCAGACCTACTGCGGTTTCAACATAAATGCCCTTCGCTGAGTTGCTCCAGTTTGCGAAATTTGCGGCGAAGCGCAGCAGTTGGGTGCGGAGATCAGCATCCGTGTCTTCGACTGACCCCTGTACCCGCGAAAGAATACTGCGTGCGCGACGCTTGAAATCTTCAGGGCAACTTGGGTCACACGGGTCAGGGAGCAAAAGGGCGATGAGCATGGCTCTACAAGCCCCTAGAGGGCGGCGTGCCCACCAGAGGTGCAGCAGGTTAGGATGCCCCTTGGCTCCGTATTTCTCTTTAGCGGAATAACGGCTCACCAGCGCGATGGGAAAGTCCACCTCCGCGAGGCGCTTGCACTCCTTGGGTATCATCGGTTGCCGCTCTCTGGGTAGAGCTTAGGATCGGTAGATGCCACGTTGATTGCCGAAAGCGTCAGGAAGTAATGGTCAACTTTCTTGACCTCGATCCACGGCATTTTTGCCGGGTTGAGGATCGGTTCATTCAGCAGTGGCGATGGACTCTTGCAGTTGGACACGACATAGAGCCAATAGCAGTCAGGTCGATCCTCAGCTACCCGCTTTTCATTCGGCGTGAGACAGACCGTCCCGGTGTGTGCGCCAATTCCCTTCACCTCGATGAGCCGCAACTCTCCCGACTGGGTGTTGATGCTGGTGATGTCATAGCCAAGATTTTTCTCGTGGACATCGGTCACAACACGCCCCTGCTGTTCTTCGTATTCAATCGCAACGCGCATCGCCACAGCCTCAGTCTCAGGGTCGGGGCGAAGGTTGGCAATCTCCGGGCGGTCGCGGTCTGGGTGGGGAAGGATGATGATGCTCGTGAGCCGATCCACCGCCTGCAACGTCAGCGACCGCTGCCGCTCCATCTCCTGCCTGCGTGTCTCGCGCCGATGCAGCAACACCGCATGTCGATCTTCCGCTTGTTTCAGATTGCCAGCCGCGCCTTCGACGCCACGCTCTGCTTCGGTTTCCCAGCGTCCGATTGCCGCGTCTTCCTTCGCTATGAGTTCGGTCAGCGACATCTCGATGTGCGCGGCGATGCGTTCGACCTCGGCGATGCGCTCCTTGCGAACCTCGTCCAAGAACGGCAGGAGCGAGTTCTCCTGAAGCCATGTGGATGGGTCAGCAGCGGAAGCTAGTTCGGGCGGGTCTTTGGGCGTCGGGGCAGGTTGCAGGTTGCCCAGAATCGTGGGGCCGGACAGCCGAATCGTGCCGTCGCTGTCGATCTGCACAGCGAACAGCCGCTCATGGACGATATGCCCCAGCCCATCCACGATCCGGGCGCGGTAGAAATCGACTCGCGTCGGGCTGTCCGCCTCCAGCGAGTAGAAGCACGCGCCCTGCGCAAGCGCATCTTGCGAACGCGCTACCGCGTGGCGGCGCAGAGCCTCGAAGAGAGGATGACCCGGCGTGACCCACTCTAGGTTGTTTCCGTCTGCGACTTCGCGGTCGGTTGAGAAGCGTGGATACCTCGACGCGAGGGGCTGGAATTTCCAATCCGGCTGCTTCTCGTACTGCCGGAGAAGCTGCGGCGTGGCGGTCGGCTCAAACGTGTATGGCAGCGTGGCGAACGTCTTCAGGGTCAAAGGCACGAGCGGAGCGGAGTCCTTGACAAACCGGGCGATGGTCTCGGGCACAACGCGCCTTTCCTGCGCCAGCGCCTTGCGCTCGATCAGCATTTCGAGATTTAGCTTCTTGGTAGCAAGTCCTTCGAGCGCGTTCTGGCAAATAGCGCGGAAGCGATCTTCCTTCACGTCGCGCAGCAGGCGCTCTTCCAGATCGGCGTTCCCGAACTTGCCCGCGTAGAAGTCTCGAAGGATGCGCTCAATCTCGTTGGGAGGAAGAATCTCGCCGACGACGTTAAAGACGGAATCGCTTTCGAGGGCGTCGCGAATCTCCTGCAATTTGTCGAGGAGCTTTTGGAGCACGTGACCTTCGATGGTGTTTGTCGCCACGAAGTTGAAGATCAGGCAGTCCTTGGTCTGGAGGTAGCGATGGATTCTGCCCATCCTCTGTTCCAGCCGATTCGGATTCCACGGGATGTCGTAGTTGAACAGGATGTGGCAGCACTGGAGGTTGATGCCCTCGCCCGCCGCCTCGGTCGCGACGAGCACCTGCGTTCCGCCCTCCCAGAATTGCTGTTCGGCGTAGAGCCGCGTTCCCGGCTCGTCGCGTTTCCCGATCTGCATGCCGCCGTGGATCGTGCCGACAGTGAAATTCCACTCTTTCAGCTTCTTGACCAGATAGTCGAGCGTGTCCTTGAACTCAGTGAAGATCAAAAGGCGCTGCTGCGGATTGTCGAAGAATCCCTGCTGCTTCAGCAGTTCTTGAAGCCGGGAGAGTTTCGCTTCGCACGCGGCATCCTCGACGCGGATCGCGTGCTCGACTAGCACCTTCAGTTCCTCGATCTCATCCTTTACCTGATCTGGGTTGCGGGCGAGGCTGACAGCAGCGATCATGTCCTCCAGCCGCTCGCGCTCGGAGTCCTCCATCTCATCCAGTTCTTCCATGTCGGGCAGGTCGGGCGGGGCGTATCGAGCGATTTCCTGCGCCTTCTTCAGCATCTCGGTCTGGCGCTTTACGCGGTTTTCGAGTGAGCGGCGCAGGGCATGGGTGCTCGATGCAAGACGGCGCTGGTACAACGCCATCAAGAAGCGAACCGCCCTAGCGCGGGGATCGTCGCCATTCGCCGCTGCCCGGTTCGATTGGGCTTTTACGAACGTCGTCACTTCTCGATAAAGTTCGTCCTCAGCCCCGTCGATGTGGAAATCCACCGTGTGAGGGATGCGCTTCGTGAAAATCTTCTTCGCCTCCCACGTGCCGTCCGGCTTCCGCTGCGGGAAGTAGACCATCGCTTCCTTCGTCCTGCGAAGATAGAACGGGGCGCGACGCCGATCCATCGCCTCGCGTATGGATTTCACGTCGGCGTAGGCGTCCTCGTCAAGGAGTTGCAAAAACAGACTGAAGTTGACTGCATCGCCCTTGTGCGGGGTCGCAGTCAGGAGTAGCAAGTTGTCGGATGAGTCGCGCAGCAATTCGCCGAGCGCGTACCGCGCCGTCTTCTTCGACGGCGGCGACCATGACATGCGATGGGCTTCGTCCACCACGACCAAGTCCCACCGCACCTGCTTGAGACCCGGCAGGATGGTGTCGCGCTTCGCGAGATCAAGAGAAGTGATGATCTGGGGTGTCTCCAGCCATTGGTTGATGCCGAACTGCTCCCGAATCTGGTCGCCCTTCATGACCACAAACTTCTCTTCGAACTTGTCCTTCAGTTCGCGCTGCCACTGGAACGTCAGGTTAGCGGGGCAGATGATCAACATACGTTCTGCTAAACCGCGCAGCTTAAGCTCGCGGATCAGCAACCCAGCCATGATGGTCTTGCCCGCGCCAGCGTCGTCCGCGAGAAGGAAGCGGACTCGCGCCAGCTTCAGGAGGTAATCGTAGACGGCTTCAAGCTGATGCGGCAGCGGGTCTACGCGGGAGATCGAAAGCCCAAAGTAGGGATCGAATTCGTAGGCGATGCCGAGGGAATACGCCTGAACGCCGATTCGCAGAACTTGTCCGTCGCCGTCGTAAGTGAAATGTGGCTTCTGGATTTGAAGCTGCTGAAGATCGGCAGCGGTGAGGGTGACCTTGCGAAAGCGCTCGGTGTTTACGCCGCTTAAGCCAACGACCCACGTGCCCGACCCGCTCTCGCGAATGGTCTCGACTCGCATCGGCTCGCTGAACAGCGCGCCTGTTACGACTTGCCCCTCGATCAGTGGCGGGGATTGGATTTTGGCGGCGGACTCGGTCATACGCACTGGTTCCTTGGCGCACTTTGTAATGAGGCAAGCCTGTGGTGCTCTGGAAGTAGGCTCGCCTAAAGGTCTCAAAGTGAGGATTGTACAACGGCTTGCGGGTAATTGACCGTGACTAGTAGCCGCGAAGTAAATCGGCAACGATGACGGGGGCTGTCTATGTCGCTACTTCAACGGAATTTCGCGGCGCTTCCCATCGGTGAAGACTTCGTAGCGTCTGTACCACGGGGCGTCGAGGAAATCGTGAATGAAGAGGTATTTGAAACCGTTTCGCACTCGCAACATCACTTGCTCGTCGCACTGCTTGTGAGCTTCGTCGATGGTCAGGTAGTGCTGAGGGTCGGTTGGACTCAGGGTCTTAACGTTGATCTTGAATTTCTGCTTCGGGTCAGGCTCTTCCTCGTCCCACGCGCCGTAACGTTCGACTGCGACCCACGACTTCTCTAGCGAATGCGCATTCGACATCTGCTGGGCGTAAATTGTATAAAGTTCCGAAACGTTTGCTTGCGGATCAAGCGTCTTGTAGACGGTCTGCGGCGGCGTGCTGTTTATCGGCTTAGCTTCCATCCAGCAGATTGTACCATCGCAACGGATGCTTACAGGTTAATCGTCATCAACGACGTTAGCTCGCCACACCGCCTTTGCCCAAAACAGCCGAATCAAATGCCTTCATCAAACAGATGGATTTTGGTGCTTCAAATCGCAGGATTCCGTCTCTTGCAAATGAGCAATTTACGGTAGTGCTGGCGGCGTGGTTTATTGAACACGTACCCCGAGACGTGTAACTCCAATGTTTTCGTCGGCGGATGCCGCTGGCCCTTTACAAAGACCTGTGCTATTTTCACTCGTGGAAGGCACGGAGGGCTGCGATGTCCAGTGTGAACACCTTGGCAAATCTCGACCGAGTGCGGATCGCGCTCGCGAAAGCTCGGACTCTGCCGGAGATTGTAAAGATAAGGAACCTTGCAGAGGCAGCAAGGACATACGCGAAAGCGGCTCACATGTCGAAAGAGTCCTTAGACTATGCCGCCGAACTCAAACTGTCTGCGGAGCGGAAGGCGGGAAGGATTCTTGCACGGCTCCAAAAGTCGAATGGCGGGAGACCGGAGAAAACTCCGGCAAGCCTTGCCGGAGTTTCTGAATATCAGAAGACTCTCGAAGAGACCGACACGCCTACGCGCACAGCGCGATACTGGCAGGAGGTCGCGGCGATTCCAGAAGAGACCGTCAGAAGCTACGTCATGAAGGCGAAGCTGGATGACAAGAATCCGATAACTACCAGCGGGTTGATTCGCTTTCACGACAGGTTGACGAAGCCAGACATCTTCACTGCTCAAGATAATGAGACGAAGAAGCGACTGCTCTTGCTAGACGCGGAACTGACGCGCCTAAGAGACGGCGACCAAACTTTCTTTCAATATCCTCCCCACACTATTTCTGTAACAGGGGACAGGCAATCTCGATACCGGATGACCATCGAGTTTAGCTGCACTGAGGACATCGAGCACTTCATTGAAGTTGTTCGGAAGGGCTTGCAATGAAGGCATGGCAAAGAAAAATACGCGAAAAAGAAGCCCGTAAAAACCCTCGCCCAGTGGTCGGGTTAGAGAACGCCGTCGTCGTTGAAATCTCGTATGAAAAAGCCAAGCAAATAATTCTTAAATACGAGTGGTTGAAGACGATGGGATCGACTGAGCGCTGCGTAGGTTTAATTCTGGAGGGAGAACTAGCGGGAGTGGTCTGCTTTGGAAAAACTGGAGGCACGGAGACGGCAAGATCGGTTTGCGGCGAAGAATGGGCGCAGCACGTGGTCACTCTATGCCGTGGCGCGTGTGCCCATTGGGCCCATCCACACGCAGGGTCTTTCCTGATCAGCGCAGCGTGCAAGCTGATGGCGAACAGCGGCAGAATAACGAGGAGCGGGAAAGCGTTTCCGCCCGCGTACATCTTCGTGGCGTACGCGGACAGTGACGCAGCAGAAATCGGAACCCTCTACCAAGCCTGCAACTGGCTGTACTGCGGGAAGACTTCGGGCACGACGATGTACCGCGATGCGACGGGCAAAGTGCGCGATTCGAAACTGATTCACTCGGCGACTCGAAGCCGAAGAGGGCGAAGCGCGCGCCCCGATGAGACAGGTTGCCGCTTCTTTGTTCGCGACGGCAAGAAGTATTACGCGGGCGATACGCTGCCGGACGGCACCGTGGTGAAAGGGAACAAACTTTACCCTTACATTCCGCTTTCAAGTAGAGCGGAAAGGAAAGAGCAACTGATCGAACAAGAGGTAGCCTTCGAGAGGGGAAAACCGAAGCACCGCTACCTCGGAATTTACGCGCCAAACAGGCGAATCAAACGTGCAATCCGGCAGGCGTTGCGCTGGGAGACTTTCTCGTACCCGAAGAGAGCACAGTCACCTGAAAAACATGTTGAAGTCGTCGATCTTGATCCGATCCCGGCGACGTTCACTGTTGCATCTGCTCCTTAGCTCGAAAACCCGGCGATCACTTCGCGCCGCGCACGTGTTTTTCTAGAGCATCCAAGAGGGGCGTTCAACACTCTGGAACAAAAGCGGCGTGGGCGGCAGCACACGGGAAGCGCGGATCAAGGCTGGAAGAAGTCGCAGGACGGGAGCGAGCAAGAGCCGGGCTGCAAAATCCGACTAGCTATACTGTTGGGCGAATGGAGACTAAGGCGCGGGCTAGGCAACTGACGTCACGGTTCTTGCACCCAAATAGTTCAAAGTGACTCCCTTTTGATCGTAGAACCTGCGTGTAAGCGTATCCTCAAACGTTGTGATGACAACCTGCGGAATGATCTGTGCTTCCGCAATTCCATAGAGGAAGTTTAGGAGCGACCTTCGATTCCTACTATCAAGATGTTCAAGGGGTTCGTCAATCAGAAGAAAATCCAATTTTGTAACTTGCTTTATCAAAATGGTTCGGATCAAAACAAGCAGTATTGTCTTTTCCCCGCCGCTAAGGTGTGAGTAGCTCAGACGCTTGTTCCCAGCGAACAGTATGGGGCTACCGTGGGCATCTAAGGAGAAGCGCCAGTTCGCGCCGGGTCTGAAACGGTTCCACATTGTCGCGATTTCTTCGTACACCTTTTCCATATCGAATTGTTGCCGGGAATGCAGCACCTCCGTGAGAGTGTCGTTCATGATATTCAGAATCATTTGTCGCCGAAAATTGCCAACAAGAGTCTTCTCAAGTGTTTTCTTCAGTTGTAGTCGCTTTTGACTCTCAGCGAGACTGGCAATGTGTTTCTCTAAGGGTTCTATTTCTGCTCTCAAACGACTCAGCTGTTCGTTCAAATCTTGAATCAACTTTTGGAGTTCAGTCTTCCTCCTTCTCAGAGCCTCAACAACGGTGCCCAAAGGTGCCATCAGATTCCGAAGATTCTCCGGCAATTCTCGGATGCTGTTGGTTATGCGGTCAGCGGAAATGGTTAGTTGTTCGATGCTGGACTGTAGCCGATTGAATGAAGAAGTTTCGTTCTTTTGACGGTCATTCAGAGCCGCGATAGACATTTCCGCCCGAATCAGTTGATCATTGATTTCCTGTGAGAGCGTCTTGGCTAATGGTTCGTCGATAGGCCGCTTGCAGACCGGGCAAACACTCGCGGTTCCTGCGGAAGCAATTGCGTTATCGAGGAGCGCCCGTATATTTCTCAAATTAGACAGGTTCGCGGTTGCAGCCCCGATTTCCGCACTGATTCTTGAAAGTGTCGATTCCCGCTCATGCGCACTTGCGTGGAAACGGTCTCGCAAAACTGGAAGCTGCGCGATTGTGAGCCCGTCCTGTTTCTCCAGAATATGTTCATCAGTCGCCAAGTTTTGCAATTTCTGTAATTCAGCTTCGATTGTTAAAATTCGTTCCTCTGTGGCGTGAGACGTTCTCAACTCTGCGTCGAAAGCCCTGAGCCTCTCGCGAGATTCAGTTTCGACCCGCTTCTTTGCGGCGAGGTCAGCGTTCAGGTTGTCGAGCTTAGATAACTCAGGTTCTAGAACGTCTTGCAAGTGTTCTAGCTGCGATTCACCGTCACCAATCTGCCGTTGAACTGCTCGCGAAAGCCTCTGGCTTTCCTCTCGCAGCGTCTCGACATCAACTTGACCGGACAGCACCCGAATCTGATTGTTTATGGGCTTCTGTGGAGGGTCGGAAACGCATCGCTGGACTTCTCCCTCGGACATATAAATCAGTCGCTGAAAGAACGCAACGTCGATGCCGAGAATATCGCAGACCTTATCAGTCACACCTTCCCATGTCGACACGGTCTCATTCGTGACGAGGTCTACCAGTTCAGCGCGTTTCCGCCCACTCCCAAACGACCGCGTAACCCGGTATTCGCTCTCACCGTGTGCGAACGTAACGGTCAGAACCGCGTCTTTCTGGGGCTCACGCACAAGTTCTTCGAACACGTCTATTGAGCATCGTCCGACAAGTGCCAAGCAGATAGCCTCCAGTAGGCTGGTCTTACCACTGCCATTCTGCCCAACAAATAGATTCAATCCCTGCCGAAACTCCTTGGGAGGGGGGTCGGCGAAGGCTTTCCAATTTTTTATGCTCACTGACCTAATCATTTCCCACCAGCCCGACTCTCTCGATGAGCGCCCTCAACGCGTCAACTTGTCCTCTCTTTATTTCCTTCGAAGACAAAATCTCTATAAGAAAATTAACAATCGGGATCAAGTCAGGGAGTTGAAGACTTGACTGGGCTTGAATTTTGGCGGGTATTCGAAGCTGTGCGTCCTTTAAATCTTGAAAATGCTTCTGCACGATCTGCTCAACCGCCCTAGAAGTCACGGCAATCGATCCGCGACTTACTCTTTCTTGTAAGGTGTCGCGGACATTCCAATCAAGGAACTGCTGAGAATAAAAGTCTCGAATGCACAGCGTGAGTTCTGAAAAACTCTCTGACCCGAGATTCACAACTCTATCGGAGACATCCGCGTATTTCTTAAAGGTGTAAAGATCGACGGCACAACTCATCCAGCCCGCGTTAGGCCAGCAAAGAAAAATCGCAGCTACACCTTTGCGAAGCAGGTTGTTCGTAATAGAAACCCAAAGCTCTCTTTCAAGATGTCCTCGCTTTTCGTCTTCGAGAACGTAGACTAGGGAGATCAAATCTTGCTTTCTGACAACAAGGTCTGGCGGCTCTGAGTTTGGAGCAGCATTGCCCATCACGATCTCGAAAAAGCCTTCTTCCAGTACAAATCCATCCGGCGTCAACGTCAGCAGTTTTTCCTTACATTCCTCCAGAATGGCTAAGCGACGTTTGTATGCTCGCAGGGATACACTTTTCCCACGAAGCCTTACCTCATCAAAAATGCGCGCCCCGGCTTCTCTAGCCATGGGAATTCGTCTCCGAAGGCATTTTCAACCTAGAGCCTGATTCGCCGCCTGCCGCTGCTGCTTTAAGACCATTGACCTATAAAAGGCGGCGTTTTGCCTATACAGCTGTTTTTCCAAGAAACGGCGCATGCTGGGCTGAGCCGTTGTCCTGATTCTCTCAAATCTGATGGCGACACCTACGCTGAAGCACCATCCGAACTGTTCAGTGGTCACATGGCAACTATCATGCGCCCACTTGAGAAAATCCATAAACGTTAAGGTCTGAAGTCTTGCCGTCTGGAAAGTTCCGCAGGGAAGATTTATTTCTCCTTGGTTCGTCAGATGACCACAAGCAGTGGTTAGCGGGCCGTCGTCAGTCAACAAGACAGTGTCGCCGGCTTGGCTGGTAATTACACCTAAGTAGAGAGCGGTAGCGTCGCGATCTTGAGGCCTGAGATTCTGGTCGAAGTGCTGTCTCAGTTCATGAACTTGTGCGGCGGGTGTCTGAGAAATACGGAGAAAAGCCCGCACGCGTTCTTCAAGGCGCTGGAAATTGGCGTTGCGCCTCTGACACATTGTCTCCAGATCGGGAATCTCGCGTCGAATAGAGCTCTCACCGTCAGTTATTAGCAGCTCTTCTTGATAGATTTTCGCTGAGACGAGAATTACTCCTTCGCTGGTTCGGGATGCAATTGCAGTCAGAATCTGGTTAAGCCTATCCAAGAAAGCCTCGAACTTCTCGGCTCTCCCCGCACCCTCGAAGTCGTGCTCTACTGAATTCATGAGTGCTTCAATCAAGTAGAAAAGAAAGTTTGCATCACCGACTATCGACAGCATCGCGGGGAGGGTTGGAAGGATAGCCATGCTCGAAGAAATGTCGAGTCAGCAAATTTACCGCTTCGCGTGTTGATACTATACTAGATGTGTACCACAAAAAACGATCCAACGCTGGAAATTCCGCGAAGGAAGCCCGCTAATGACGAAAGACTAGTGCCAAAATCCCTTTTGTTTTTTGAGACTGCCCCGCTCGTAAGAATCTAGAAGTTCAGTACCAGATCGTAGTCTCCAACCCTCTTGCGTCTCGCTCAGCTTCGCACACGCGGCGAGCCTCTCCCCTGTATATCCTGAGCGCCGTCCACGCCGCGACCGCCGCATCGAGCAAATCATCTTTCCCGACATCTGATCGACGATTTTGCAGGTGAGACTCGATTTCGGGAAACACCGGGCGAAGCAGATCAAGCCTCTCGTTCACACCAGCTTTCGTCCTTTTTCCATGCGCCATTGGGCGTTCTCCAGCGAGCGCCCAAAAACAGACTTCCGGGTGAACTTCGGACGCCCACCGCTGGCTGTCCAGCGTGATCGCATCGTCCACCTGCTTGATCTTCGGAATGATGCCCCATGCTTGCTGGCTCAAGCCCCTTCCCGTGATCCTGAGGTTCGTCGCACTAGCGGAGGCATGAGTGCTCGCGGAGAGGGTTGCCCGACATGGAGCCGCAAAGACGCTCGTGCCGCGAGGCTGACCAAGCAGCTTTCGTGCTGCCTTGTCGCACGCTCTGGAACTGTCCAGCAGTCCAATGGGTATGTCGATGGCGAGAATCGCAATGTCTTCAGGCTTGTTCCTCAAAACGGATGGGAGGTCGATGAGTGCGACGGAAGTACGGAGAGATGTCAGGTCAACCTCGAAGGCGATCCAGCCGCCACGGCAACCGTCGATGCCAACAACGAACACGACCTACGTTTCCTTAACCACGGTTCGCGGATTCTTGTCAGCACGCAGCGACACAAACTTGGAATGACGAAGCCTATCGGCTCCCGTCCACTCCAAGAATTCCACCTGAGCAACAGCGTCGGGACGCAACCAAACGCACTTCTTCATCTTCTCAGCAGTCAATTCATCGCCCCAACGCGACTTATGCGTGTCGGGCAGATTGGCAAAGGGCATCGTGGGTGAGACAAGCTGACGGATTCTCTCAAAGACCTGCCGACGTGACGCGGGTACAAAACCGTTGCGGACACGCGCGACGTATATCAAATCCTTCTCTCGATAATAGCCAACGATGAGCGAGTCGATTCCATGCGATCCCGGAATGTATCCGCCTATGACGAATTCTTGTCCACGATTCGCTCGGCATTTGACCCAAGAACCGCTTCGTTTCCCTGCTTCGTACAAGCTGTCTTTGCGCTTCCCTATGACGCCCTCTAGTTGCTGTTGACGCACGGCTGCAAGCATGTCGCTCGCCGTCACCTCAAACTGTTCAGCGATGCGGATTAGGGGAGAGCGAAACCTCAGAGCGGATTGCATCAACTCACGGCGCTTGCTCAAAGGGAGTTTGGTCAGGTCGCGGTCGTTGCAGACAAGAAGATCGAAGATGAAATAGTGGATGCGCGAGGCTCCACTACGGAACTGTGCCAGCATGTTGAAGTCCGGGCGACCCGAGTCATCGAGAGCTACCACTTCTCCATCTACAACCGTTCCCTCTGGGAGTTCGCCAAGGGCTTCAACAAGGTCGGGATATTGATTGTTGAAGGACTTGTGCCGACGAGAGAACAGGTTCACGACGCGATCAGATTTGACCGCGACAGCGCGATAGCCGTCGAGCTTGATTTCGAAAATCCATCCCGACCCATCGAGCAGCTTGGTCACAGGGACGCATTCCATCGGCTCGATGAACTCGGCCGTTCTTTTCGGAAGTGCCACCAGACGATTAACGCGAGTCATATCCACCGAGTATACTGTCCCTCCCCACCAAGCAACTTGGGGCTGCTTTTGAAACTCGTGATGTCTCTATCGGGAGAGAAACTCCGCAGCAAGAGTACGGAGGATTGATGCGGGACATCGCTGAATTCACTGCTGTCCTCGCTTGTGCCCTTTTCACCGGAGCCGCCGTCTACATCACGTTCATCGAGCATCCGGCAAGAATGCAATGCGGGGTGGAGGTAGCCGCCAGCGAGTTTGCGCCCAGTTATCGTCGAGCCACAGTCATGCAGGTGACGTTGGCAGCCGTGTGCCTGCTGTCTTCTATTGCAGCTTGGCTTGCCGGGGCAACATTTTGGTGGGTCGT
>JACXTT010003843.1_pt1 | contig 22729 bp, 20 predicted proteins | sample 9270951 | NCBI WGS metagenome assembly JACXTT01 (sample SAMN15532306, study PRJNA645909) | rock metagenome | isolation source: weathered quartz diorite | place: Puerto Rico | collected 2017-06-21
AACTCGCGGGGGGCGCCAGTGGGTCGGCGGATAGACGGGGTGGGTTTCTTTGTGTTTGGGCCCCTTGCTGGCCTTGTATTGATAGCTGCCTGCACAATGGATCCGGGCGCCACTGGCCAATAGGGGCATTTATCGTCTACGATGCATCCGGTTCAACCCCCAACCCGGAGCTACGCGATGACATTTCAGGAATCCATCAAGGTCTGTTTTTCCAAGTACGCTGACTTCAACGGTACGGCCTCGCGCCCCGAGTACTGGTGGTTTGTGCTTTTCATTGTGGTCGTCAGTCTGGCCCTCTCGGCCATCAGCCCGATGCTTAGCGGCCTGTTCTCGCTGGGCACGCTGGTCCCGTCGATTGCTGCGGCCACGCGGCGCCTGCATGACACCCAGCGCAGCGGCTGGTGGCAACTGGTCGTACTGGTGCCGGTGGTGGGCTTTATCCTGATCATTGTTTTCCTGGCGCAGGAAGGCAAGCCCGCCCTGCAGGGTTGAACCCCGGTGCGGCTCTATTCCGCAGCCCTGAGCCTGTTCTCGCGCAAGGTGGAGATCGCGCTGGCCGAGAAGGGGCTGGCGTTCGACCGCGTGATGGTGCCCTTTACCCAGAGCGCGGGCTACAGCCCCAAGCACCCGGATGTGCTGGCGCTCAACCCCAAAGGCCAGGTGCCGGTGCTGGTGGATGGTGATGTGCAGCTGTACGACTCCACCGTCATCCTCGAATACCTGGAAGACGCCTACCCCACACCGGCGCTGTACCCGGCCACACCGCAGGCACGTGCGCAATGCCGACAGTGGGAACTGTTTGCCGACGAAATCCTGCTGGCGCCCGTGCGCGCCCTGATGCACCGCACTGGCCCGCGCCCGGCCGATCCGCAACGCTGGCTTGACCTGGAAGCGGCAGCCGAAATCGCCAAAGGGCAGATCGCGCAGCACCTGGCGCACCTTGACCAGCAACTGGCCAGCAAAGCGTATTTCTGCGGCACGTTCAGCGTGGCGGATATCGCGCTGTTCACCACCGTGCTGTACAGCCAGCGCCTGGGCGGGCCCTCGCTCAAACCCCATCGCGCGCTGCATGCCTGGTACACCAAGCTGCAATCGCGGACGGCGTTTGCCCCGGTGATCGTGGAAATTGTGGCGGCGGATCGGGCGTTGTCGGTGCCGGTAGCGGGGGCGTACAGTTAGCCTTGCACTACGGGTAGGTAACGGTGGGGACCGACTGGTCAGAGCACCATCACCATTTCATGCCAGGCCATCCCACCATGGTCGGAGGCGGACGGTTTGACATAGCCATACCCCTGGCGTTCGTACAAGGCCACGTGTCGGCTCTTGCACATCAGATGGATGGTCTGCTTGTGTGCCTGGCGCATTTGGTCCACAAATACCTGCATCATCTTGGTGGCATAGCCCCGTCCCTGGTAGACCGAATCAATGACGACCGACATGATCACCACGTTCGGTGCAGATGCGTCGTGGCCTACCAGTTCTTTGAACGACTCGTCGGACATGACGACCTCATGGGCGCAACCACTGTTGATGAAGCCCGCAATTCGACCGTCGATCTCCATGATGAGAAATCCCTAGGGATATTCAGAAATGCGCAGCGCAATCTTCTCCAGCGTGGCCGCTTCGTCGCCCTCGTAGGCGGTGCTTTCGATCTGGTAACAACGTGTGGCATCCTGCGGAGCCGCCTGGCGAAACGATGGAATGGACATAACTTTATGGCTCGCAATGCGCAGCGAATGCATGCGCTACGCCATGGTACGAAAAAGCCAGGCTGCAGATAGCGCATTTTTTTCAGCAGATACTGCACATCATGCATTCCGCCCTGCGTCGCCTCGGCCTTAACCTCCTCCTGGTCTTCGACGCGCTGTACCGGTGCCGTAGCGTCGTGTCGGCCGCAGATGAACTCGCCATCAGTCCCTCTGCGTGCAGTCACGCTACCGCGAAGGGCCGCGCATCAGTTGGGGGCGTCGGCCCACATTGTTAGCTTCGACACACCTTTCGAAGCACCACGCTACACGCTGAAAGTCTTTTTTCAGCGGCGGCACCTGAACTCTCAGTGGCACCGTTGGATGCGCGAGCAAGTTCTGGCGGTTCAGAGGTAATTCCCATTGCGCGATAGATTCAGAGGAGGGCCGACTCCGTACACGACGTCGTGAGGGTCGGCCACTCATGAGCCGATCAGGGATGCTTTCTGATTCGCCGGCGGCGGCTGCCAGAACCTCAACCGACAAGACCACCCGCTACATGCCCCATGGTGAAGGCCTCTTCAAACACCGAATAACCCGCCCAATCGCTATGCGCAAAACCCAAGCGACCATTTACGATTTGAAATTGCTCCTGTTTTGATAGCTGCCTGCGAACGTTGGATGCCGGTCGCAGGCCCATTTGACCATCTACCGAGGGCACCGGCACGGCCATGGCGTGGCCGTAGCGCGTGATGTCCATGCGCGTGGCCTTGGGCGCGAGGTCGGGGTGCGCGGTGGCCAGCTCGGCCACGATGGCGTCGCGCCACTGCGCCCACGGTCGCTCCAGCAACAGGCGCCGTCCTTGCGCCGCATCGCCCAGCGCGCGGTAGTAACTCAGCACTGTGGCACCGGGCACGGGCTGCAGGCTTTGGTGCATGGCGTCCACATAGCCCAGGCCGGGCGCAGTCTGCGCGTCACCGTAGAGCACGTTGTCCCACGCCGGCGCGGCACCGGGGCGGTCGTGCAGGGGCGTGTCGATATGGATGTTGGCCACCAGCCAGGGCGCATAGCGCACGCGGGCGGCGGCCTGGCGCAGAAAATCGGGCGCGTTCTGGACGACGCGGGCGGCCACAAAGATCGGCAGCGCGACGATGGCGCGGCGGGCCTGCCAGCGCGCCACCCTTTGCGTGGTGGTGTTGAAAGCATCGACCTCCACGCCGTGTTTGCTCTGCGCGATGCGCAGCACGATCTGGCCGGTGTGCACGCGTTCGCCCAGCGGCGCGGCCAGGCGGTGCGTGAGCCAGGCGTTGCCTTCAGGCCAGGTCAGCACACCCTCGCGCTCGGCACTCTCCGCACCCGGCGCGTGGAAGCCGTGGCGGCTGGCGAAGTAGTGGATGGCGGCCCAGGCGGATACGGTGGCAATACCAGCGCCGTAGTCGTCGCGGCAGCAGTAGTCCAGGTACCAGCGCAAGTGCGGATCGCTCAGACCCTGCTGGTCCAGGTAGGCGCTGCAGGTCATTGCGGCCAATGCGCGCTTGGCCGGTGTGGCGGGTGAGCGCGCTGCCGGAATGCTCCAGTGCACCGACGTGCGCCACTGCTCCACCAGCGCTGCAAATTTTTGGTACTGCGCCAGCGTGGCTGCGCCCACGCCGTTGAGCGGCAGCAGGCCTTCCTGCCAGGCGCCGTTGAAAAACAGGCGCTCCTGCGGGCTGTGGCACAAATGCCGCTCGCCCATGTCCGTCAACTGCCAGCGGCCCGCCACGCGCCGGCCCAGGCCAAACTCTGCCAGCAGGTCCTGCACCTCGGGTGCGTCGTCACCGGGCAGCGGCAGGTAGTGCGCACCCAGCGGGCAGGCGATGCCACCCACCGTACCGCCACGGCTATTGCCGCCGGCGTTGTCCTCCAGCTCCAGCAGCGCAAAGTCTTCAACACCGCGCAGGCGCAGTGCTCGCGCCGCCGCCAGGCCGGCCACACCGCCGCCCGCGATCACGACATCGGTCTTGCGCGTGACGCTGGGAGCAGGCCAAACCTGCGTGTCGCGCAGCAGATGGCCGCGCTGGTCATTGATACCGGTGAAGCTGCCGGTGATGTGGGCCGTGGAAGCGGCCGGCGTGCAACCCGCCAGACCCGCGATGGCGCCCAGACCGGCCTGCGCAAATTGCCGCCGGCTCCACACGAAACCGCTCACGGCAGCACCCGCCCCCACTCGTGCTCATAGGTGCTGACCAGCACCTGATTGGACAGGCGGTTGACCTCGGCCTGCACACGCGCCATGTCCTTGGGGAAGTCGAACAACAGCGGCAAGGTCTGTGGCCCCAAAAAGCGCAGGCCATCCGGCAAGGTCGTGGGCATATGCCATGGCCGGTGGCTGGCGATGATGTAGCCCCACTCGCCAAAGCTGGGCACATTGGCGTGGTAGGGCGTGGCGTGCAGGCCCACCGATTCAATCGTCGTGGCCACGGTCCAGAAGCTTTGCCGCGCCACCAGCGGCGACGTGGTCTGCACGACCGCATAGCCGCTGGCCGAGAGGCGCTGTGCCAGCAGGCTGTAGAAGCTGTTGGTATAGAGCTTGCCGATAGAAAAGTTGGTCGGGTCGGGGAAGTCCACGACGATCACGTCAAAGGTGTCCGTGGTGTCCTGCAGCCACTGGAACGCATCGGTATTGACGATATGCAGCTTGGGCGACGACAGCGAGCCCGCATTGAGCCGCACCATGGCCGCATCCTGCGCAAACAGGCGCGTCATGTTCGGGTCCAGCTCCACCAGCGTGATGCTTTCCACGCTCGGGTACTTGAGGATCTCGCGCACCGCCATGCCGTCGCCGCCGCCCAGCACCGCCACGCGGCGCGGTGCGCCGAAGGCGGCCATGGCCGGATGCACCAGCGCCTCGTGGTAACGGTATTCGTCGCGCTCGGCAAACTGCAGGTTGCCGTTAAGGAACAGCCGGTGGCCGGTGCGCCCATTAGTGACGATGATGCGCTGGTACGGCGACGTGGCGGCCAACACCACCGGGTCGTGGTACAGCTTGTCCTCGGCCAGCGTGGTGATGCGGTCGGCAGTAGCAAAGCCCGCCAGCAGCGCCACTACCGTGATGACGCAAGCCATGGCATGGGCGCTGACGCGGCGCAGCTCAAAGCGGAACACCCACAGCGTCCACACCGCCACCGCCGCATTCAACAGGCCAAACAGCAGCCCGGTGCGCACCAACCCCAGGTGCGGCACCAGCAACAGCGGAAACGCCACCGACACGGCCAGCGCGCCGAGGTAGTCGAAGGTCAGCACCTGCGACACCAGGTCCTTCAGTGCCACATCGCGCTTGAGGATGCGCATGACCAGCGGGATCTCCAGCCCCACCAGCACGCCGACGACGCCCACCATGCCGTACAGCAGAAAGCGGAACGCGCCGGGGATGAAGCCATTGGCCAGGAACAGCACGACGGGCAGCGCACCACCTGCCAGCGCCACCAGCAGCTCGATGCGCAGAAAGTGCGCGGGCAGTTGCCGCTCGAAAAAGCGCGACAGCCACGAGCCCACGCCCATGGCAAACAGGTAGGCGCCGATGACGGTGGAGAACTGCAACACCGAGTCGCCCAGTAGGTACGAGGCCAGGGCGCCGGCCGTAAGCTCATAGACCAGGCCACAGGCCGCCACCAGGAAAACGCTGACGAGCAGCGTGACTTCCAGGGCCTGGGGGCTGCGGTGCGTGGCGGGTGTGTGCAAACCGGCGGGGCGTCAGTGAATGGCCGCCGCCACGATGATGCAAATGCCCAGACTCATGGCGGCCACCACCATGCCCAGCGCGCGGTTCTGCTTTTCCACAATCTCCAGCCACAGGTCATACGGGGTGATTTTGTCGATGATCAGAAAGCTGATCCAGAAGATCAACACCCCGATCACGGCGTACAGCACCGAGCCCAACACCACATCCGGTTTCAGCCATTCCATGGTCATCTCCTTAAAAATGCAATACAGGGGGCATTCACTTGTGGCCGCCCCCGCCCGAAAAGCCACCGTAGGATCCACCGCTGCTGCGCGCACTGGACGACGAAGAACAGTTCTCCACCTGCGGGTCGCAATCGCTGCAGCGGCTCACGGCAAACAGCAACAACAGGATGACCAGCCCCATCACGATGACCGAGCCGCAACCCATGCCACGCGCACTGCTGACTGGACCGGCATCGCTGCGTTGCAGCAGGTCTTTTTTGGCTTCCAGGCCAAAAGCCTTGGCAACGGTGTCGCTGCCGATCTTGCTGCCCACCGACCAGGTTAGCTCATCGGTTGACTGCTCCATGGACAGCATGCCGTTACCCGCCGCGTAGTCGCGGTTGCGCGTCTTCTGCCCGCGCTGCACCTGCCAGTAGAACTCGCCCAGCACGTAGTTGGTTTCGGCGTCGTAGCTTTCCTTGAGCTGGTAACGCGTGCCCAGATAGGTGGCGCTGTTGCCCGCCACCACGGGCGCCGCCGTGGCGGGTTTGACCACGCTCCAGCCATCGGTGGAATCCACCAGAAAGGTGAAGCCACGCTTGGCGTTGTAGAGCAGATATTCATCCCAGCCAAAGTGTTCGTCCGGGTCCGCCGGGTCGGTGCCCATGCGGTGCTGGAAGCCCACCACCTGCCATTGCACACCCTGCAGCTGGCCGGTGCTGCCCAGTGCAATCAGCGGTTGCACCGGCTCGTCCTGCAGCGCATGCTTGAGTTCGCCGCCAATGCCCTGCGAGACATCGATGATGCTCATGCAACTGCCACAGGTCATGCTCTTGCTGGTGGCCAGTTGCAGTGTGAGCGCGGCGCCGCAGTGCGGGCAGCTGAACTGGCGACCCTTCTCGTCCTTGACCGATGCGTCGCGCAGCCCGGTCAGTTGCAGGTCGTCGAGCAGCACCGGACGCCCCAGGCTCACACCGGGCGGCTCGCTGCTGTAGTCGATGCTCAGTACCGCACCACCGGCCTGGCCAACCCCGCCCTGGCTGCGCAGTTCCACCATGGCAAACGGCGTTCCCGGCGCGGGCAGGCGCGGCAACTCGCCCTGGGCCGAGCGCAGCGCCACCTGCTGGTTGGAGGCCACGGCAAAGGACTGGCCATTGATGGCCGTGGTGGCCCCCACACGGAAACTGGTGGCGGGCGGCAAGGCACGCTGCTGGGGCTGTGCCGTGCCCATCACATAGGCACCGTTGTCCTCGCTCAGAAAAGCACTGCTGCCGTCCTGCAGCAGCGCATGCCATTCGGTCCAGCTGCCCTCACCGTACTGGTACTGCAGCCGCCCTACCAATGTGAAGGGCTGGCCGTTCCAGACGCCGCTGGCCTGCAATTGCAGGGGGCTGTGGTCGTCGAACAGCTCGGCCATCTTGCCGATGCGCGACAGCGTCTCGCCATCGCGCACCACCATGCTCTGGCAGTAGCTGCAAATGGCGTGCGTGGACTGCGCGCTGCGGAAATCGACCGGCGCACCGCAGCCCGGGCAGGGAGCCCGGTAGGCGCGTTGGCTGGGCTCGGTGGCCACGTCAGAAGTACGGCAACAGGCTTAGACGAGCTTCTTCAGCAACTCGGCTTTCTTGGCGTCGAACTCTTCCTGCGTGAGGATGCCTTTGGCTTTCAGGTCACCCAGCTTTTCCAGTGTGGCCATCACCTCATCGGGCTTCACGCCTGCGGCCGCTGCTGCAGCCGCCGGTGCGGCATGCAGGCCGGCCGCCAGGTTTTGCGCCAGCACCTGGCCCAGCGCCACGCCGGCGCCCAGGCCCATGGCGTCACCGGCCACACCGCCGCCGCCACCCGCGCCTTCGGCAAACTTGGGGATGGATTGCGCAGTCTGGTACTGCATGAATTGGCCCATGTCCTTGCCCACCATGCCCATGCCGATCTTCTGGTCCAGGATTTTCTGCAGCTCTTCGGGCAGCGAGACGTTTTGCACCGTCATGCCTTCGAGCTTCAAACCGATCTTTTCAAACTCGGGCGCCAACTGCTTGGTCAGTGCCTGGGCAAACGCCAGCTGGTTGGCCGCGAGGTCCAGAAAGGCCACGCCGCTGCCGGCAATCGCATTGCTGATGTTCTGCAGCACCAGGCCGCGCAGTTGACCGTCCACATCGGCCACGGTGTAGCTGTCGCGCGTGCCGGAGATTTCGGTGTGGAACAGCTTGGGGTCGGCCACGCGGAAGTTGTAGTTGCCAAAGGCGCGCAGGCGCACCGCGCCAAAGTCCGCGTCGCGGATGGTGATGGGCTGGGGCGTGCCCCACTTCTGGTCGATCTGTTGGCGGGTGCTGAAAAAATAGACGTCGCTCTTGAAGGGCGACTCGAACAGCTTGTCCCAGTTCTTCAGGTAGGTCAGCACCGGCAGCGTCTGCGTGGTCAGCTTGTGCGTGCCGGGGCCGAACACGTCAGCCACCTTGCCTTCGTTGACGAACACCGCCATCTGCGATTCGCGCACCACCAGCTGGCCGCCGTTCTGGATTTCCATGCCGGCCATGGGAAAGCGCCAGGCCAATGTGCCGTCGCCCTCTTCGGTCCACTGCAGGATGTCTATGAACTGTTTCTTGAGGAAGTCCATCAGGGCCATGGTGTGCATCTCCTTCAAAGGGGTGTGGGGGAATGATACACAGCCAAGCAATATTGACCAGGCTTGGGTAAGCTGTGCGGCCACGCCTCCTTCACCCCCACCCCTGACCGCCTTCACCCCCTACCCACCATGAGCCTGCTGTTCAGCCCCATCACCCTGTCCTCGCCACGCGGCGGCCTGGCCCTGCCCAACCGCATCGTCGTGGCGCCCATGTGCCAGTACTCCGCCGTGGAGGGCGAGGCCACCGACTGGCATCTGATGCACTGGGGCAACCTGCTCAACAGCGGCGCGGCCATGTTCACCATCGAGGCCACGGCCGTGCTGCCCGAAGGCCGCATCACCCCGGCCTGCCTGGGGCTGTGGGATGCGCGCACGGAAAGCAAGCTGGCCGACACGCTGGCCCGCGCACGCCAGTTGGCGCCGCACACGGCCGTGTGCATCCAGCTCGCGCACGCCGGGCGCAAGGCGTCCAGCGCGCTGCCGTGGCAAGGCGCGCAATTGCTGCCCAAGGAAAAGGGCGGCTGGGAAACCTTTGGCCCCAGCGCCCTGCCGCAACTGCCCAGCGAGCCGCCGCCCACGGCGATGAGCACCACTGAGATGGCCCGCGTGCGCGACGCCTTTGTCACCGCCGCGCTACGCGCCGATGCCATGGGCATAGACGCCGTGGAAATCCATGGCGCACACGGTTATCTATTGCATGAATTCCTGTCACCAATCGCCAACCAGCGCACCGACGAATACGGCGGCAATTTCGAGAACCGCATCCGCTTTCCGCTGGAAGTGTTTGCCGCCGTGCGCGCGGCGTTCAAGGGCGTGCTGGGCCTGCGCGTGTCGGCCAGCGACTGGGTGGAGGGCGCGTGGGACGTGGCCCAGACCGCCGAATTTGCCAAGCGCCTGAAGGCGCTGGGCGCGGACTTCATCCACACCTCGTCCGGCGGCGTGTCGCCGCTGCAGAAGATTGCGCTGGGCGCCGGCTACCAGGTGCCGTTTGCGCGCCAGGTGCGCGAGGCCAGCGGCCTCACCACCTTTGCCGTGGGCCTGATCACCGACCCCCACCAAGCCGAAGCGATTTTGCAGAACGGCGATGCCGACCTGATCGCCATGGCGCGCGCCTTCCTGTACCAGCCGCGCTGGGGCTGGCAAGCCGCCGCTGCACTGGGCGGGGAAGTCACCGCCAACCCGGTCTACTGGCGCAGCCTGCCGCGCGAGGCGGCTGCCGTGTTTGGCAAGGGAGCCACGGTGGGCGTGCGCTGAACCAACTCTCCCGTTCGGGCTGAGCCTGTCGAAGCCTTGCAGCCCTTCGACAAGCTCAGGACGAACGTAACGTGGTCTGGAGACGGATCGCTAAATGCAGCGATAAATCGCCGCACACAGCGCCAGCGCGCGCGGCGAGCGCACGCGCCAGTCGCTGCGGTTGAGGGTGTAGCCTATGGCCAGTTGCGCCTTGGGGTCGCACCAGCCTAGTGGCCCGCCGATGCCGGGGTGTCCGAACGACTCGGGGTTGGGCGAGAAGACTTCGTCCTTCACAAACCCCTGGGCCCAGCCCAGTGCCTTGCCCAGCACCAGGTCTTGCGTGCTCCAGCCCTGGCGGGCGCTGACCTGGGCGATGGTGTCAGCCGCCACATAGCGGCGGCCCTGCAACTCCCCACCGACCGACCACGGCAGGTAGGCGCGCGCCAGCCCGCGCGCGCTGGCCGTGGCCGAGGCCCAGGGCAGGCACACGCGCCGTGCGGGCGGCAGGTTGTAATCGGCCATGCCGCCGGGGGAGGACGGATTGGTCAGCGCGCCCTTGGCCACGCCACCGGAGAAAAACGCGCGCGCCACATTCGCCTCGGTGCTGCCACCGCGCAGCAGCGCCCACAGCATGTGGCCCAGGCGGCTCAGATTGCTCACCGGCAGCAGCGTGGCAACACGCGCGTCCTGCGCGGGCGGCGTACCGAGGAACACGTCCGCCTGCAGCGGGCCCAGCCACTCGCGCTGCAGAAAATCGGCGATGGGCTCGCCCACCACGATCTCGAAGAAATGATCGGCGTACATGCCGAAGGTGAGCGCATGGTAGGCCTGCGGCGCGGGCGCCGGTGTGGTGGGTACCTGGGTTTCGAGCACGGCGCGCAGTGCGGCGCGCTGGGCCGGGTCGCAGAACTGTGCCAGCGTCAGCGGCACGCCGAGCGCGGCCAGCCCGGCCTGGTGGTTGAAGAGCTGGCGCACCGTGATGGTGCCCTTGCTGCCCTGGGCGAAGGCGGGCCAGTAGCGCGCCACCGGCGCGTCCCAGGCGAAGTACCCGCGCTCGGCGGCGAGGTTCAGCGCCATGGCGGCCAGGCCCTTGGTCACCGAGAACACCACCACCAGCGTGTCGGCAGTCCAGGGCGTGCCGCGGACCGGGTCGGCCACGCCGCCCCACAGGTCCACCACACACTCGCCGCGGTGGTAGACGCACAGGCTGGCGCCGACTTCCTGGCCGGTCTCGAAGTGGCGTGCAAACTGCTGCGCCACCGGGGCAAAGGCAGTCGCGTACTGGCCCGCGATGGGCCCGGTGGCGTGTGGCATGGGCGGTGACCTCGGCAAGGGAGTGGGGTGGCCAAAGTGTATGCTCGCCGCCCATGACCCTGCCCACCGTTCCCGCGATGCTGCTGGCCGCCGGCCGCGGCGAGCGCATGCGCCCGCTGACCGACCACACCCCCAAGCCGCTGCTGGCCGTGCAGGGCAAGCCGCTGATGCAGTGGCCGCTGGAGGCGCTGGCCCGCGCCGGCTGCCCGCGCGCCGTCATCAACACGGCCTGGCTGGGCGAGCAGATTGCAGAGCGGTTTGGCGATGTTTTCGATCTGCGGCCCGCACCGGATGTGCGCAAGCAGCTATCAAATCAGGAGCATATCGATACCCTGCCGCTGCGCTATTCACACGAAGGACGCGACTTTGGCGGCGCGCTGGAGACAGCCGGCGGCATTGCGCGTGCGCTGCCGCTGCTGGACGAGGTGTTCTGGGTGCTGGCCGGCGACGTCTTTGCGCCCGACTTCGTATTCGATGCCCAAGCCGTGGCGCAGTTCCAGGCCGGCAACGCGCTGGCCCACCTGTGGCTGGTGCCCAACCCGGAGCACAACCCGCGCGGCGACTTTGGGCTGGACGCCCACACCGGTCTGGCGCTGAACCTGCCCGGCGACAGCAGCGCGCCGCGCTACACCTATTCCACCATCGGCCTGTACCGCAAGGCGCTGTTTGAAGCGCCCTGGTGCAGCATTCCTGCGGGCAACCCGCAAGGCATCAAAGCGGCACTGGCACCCCTGTTGCGCACGGCCATGGACCAGGCGCGGGTAAGCGCCTCGCTTTACACTGGCCGCTGGACCGACGTGGGCACGCCCGAACGTCTGGCACAACTCAACCCCTGAGCCTCCCACACCATGAACACCTCCCTCTACCAGCAACGCCGTGCCGCACTGGCCGCCCAACTGGGCCCCAAGGGCATTGCCATCCTGCCCACCGCGCCCGAGCAGCAACGCAACCGCGACAGCGATTTCCTGTTCCGCGCCGACAGCTACTTCTACTACCTGAGCGGCTTTGCCGAACCCAAGTCCTGGCTGGTCATCACCGGCGACGGCAAGACCACCCTGTTTTGCCAGCCCAAGGACCTGGAGCGTGAGATCTGGGACGGCATCCGCGTCGGCCCCGAAGCCGCACCGGCCACGCTGGGCGTGGATGCCGCCTATTCCACCGAGGCCCTGGACACGCAGCTGCCGGCCTTGCTGGACGGGCGCGACGCGGTCTGGTTTCCGTTTGCCACGCACAAGGGACTGGAGAGCCGTGTCGACGGCTGGCTCAACAGCCTGCGCGCCCGCGTGCGCTACGGCACGCTGTGCCCCGAACAGCAGCGCGACCTGTGCGGCCTGCTGGACGAAATGCGCCTGATCAAGGATATGCACGAGCAAAACACCATGCGCCGCGCCGCGCAGATCAGCGCCCAGGCCCATATCCGCGCGATGCAACTGAGCGCGCGCATGCTGCGCGGAGGCCAGGAAGTGCGCGAGTACCACCTGGACGCCGAACTGCTGCACGAGTTCCGCCGCCAGGGCTCGCAGTACCCGGCCTACGGCAGCATCGTTGCGGCCGGGGCCAACGCCTGCGTGCTGCACTACCGCGCCGATGCCGCACCGGTGCGCGACGGCGAACTGGTACTGATCGACGCGGGCTGCGAGCTGGACGGCTATGCCAGCGACATCACGCGCACCTTTCCCGCCAACGGCAAGTTCACCGGCCCGCAGCGCACGCTCTACGACTTGGTGCTGGCCAGCCAGAATGCCGCCATCGCCGTGACCAAGCCCGGCGCGCGCTTTACCGACCCGCACGAGGCTACCGTGAAGGTGCTGGCGCAAGGCATGCTGGACGTGGGTCTGCTAGACAAGAACACGGTGGGCACGGTGGACGACGTGATCGAAAGCCGCGCCTACTTCCAGTTCTACATGCACCGCACCGGCCACTGGCTGGGCATGGACGTGCACGACTGCGGCGCCTACACCGAGCCCAGCGAGATCGGCAACAAGACCGAGCGCCGCGATGCGCTGACCGGCGAGGTGCTGATCAGCCGCCCGGCGCGCATCCTGCAGCCCGGCATGGTGCTGACCATCGAGCCCGGCCTCTATGTGCGCCCGGCACCCGGCGTGCCCGAGCCATTCCACAACATCGGCATCCGCATCGAAGACGATGCGCTGGTCACGGCCGACGGCTGCGAACTGCTGAGCCGCGGCGTGCCGGTGGAGGCCGATGCGATTGAAGCCCTGATGCGGGGCTGAGAGCGCCTAGCGGCAACCCAGGTTCTCGCCCCCAAACGGGCAGGGCATGTGGCGCTCCCACAGCTGCTTGTAGCGGCCGTCGGCCAGCATGGCGTTCAAGCTGCGGTCCAGCTCTGCCACGAACTCGGGATTGAGCGACTTGCGGCTCAGCGCAAACATTGCCGAATCGCTGGAAACGAGCAGCTTGGTCTTGACCACGGCCTGGCGCAGGCCCAACTGCTGCAGCTCCAGCAACCCGGTCACCTCGTCGGCGATCATGCCGTCGAGGCGGCCGATCTCAACCATCTTCCAGGCGCTACGGCGCTGCGTCACCGGCACCATGCGCTCCAGGAAAGCCGGCTCCTTTTGCAGCGCTACGTACTCGGGCCCGTAAGACACACCGATCTGGGCGCCCAGACGAAACTCGGTGCCCATCAGGTCCGCCAGGCGGTTGACGTGGTACTTGTCCGCCGCCGCCTTGCTGACAAACAGCACATTGGGGGTGCGGTTCGTCGGGCGCGAGAAGTAGGCGAAGCGCTCGCGCTCGGGCGTCTTGAGGGCGCCGGGCAGGATATCCAGGCGGCCGGCTTCCAGCTCCACCAGCGCGCGCGCCCAGGGCATTTCGACGAAGCGCGGTGCGCAGTCCATACGCGCCAGGGCCTCGCGCACCAGGTCGGCGTTGAAGCCGCGGATCTCGCCATCGGTGCCCTTGGAGGTGTACGGCGCATCGTCGTACCAACGCACGGTCTTGACGCAATCGGCTGCGCTCGCCGCGCCCACCTGCAGGGCCAGCAGCAGGCCGCCTATCCAATATCGTCGCCATCCGTGCACCACTGCCCATCCTTTGTGTTTTTGGGACAGGGCTAGCTTAACCCAGCGGCGGTGGCACCGTGCATACACCCAGAATGCTCTTATTTTGATAGCTGTTTGCGCAATGTTCATAGGGTCTACAAGCATGCTTTGCCTATAATTTGTCCTCTACTTTGCACTCAATCGCGCCGGCGCTGCAGCCGGCCGCAGCAGCATGACACAGCCCACGTCCGGCGAACTCCAGGCCTTCTTCACCCAGCACGGCATCCGCGATGTCGAATGCATTTTTCCCGACATGGCGGGCTACCCGCGCGGCAAATTGATGCCGGCAGCCAGCTTCGCCGCCGGCAACGAGCTGCGCATCGCCCAGGCCATTCCGATGCAATGCGTCACGGGCGACTACTCCTACGACCCCATCTTTCCGGACTCCGACCCCGATGTGCGCCTGGTGCCCGACTACCGAACGCTCAAAACGGCACCCTGGTCCAGCGTGCCGCGCGCGTTCGCCATCCATGACTGCGTGGAACTGGACGGCCAGCCTTGTGCCTTTGCAGCGCGCGCGCTGCTCAAGTCCGTGCTGGCGCGTTACACCGCGCAGGGCCTGACACCGGTGGTGGCACCCGAGATCGAGTTCTACCTGACCGCCCCGAATGTCGACCCGGCCCAGCCGCTCACCGCGCCCCGCGCGCGCAACGGTCGTGCCGAGGTGGGCCAGTCGGCCTTCAGCATGAACATGCTCAACGAATTGGCGCCGTTCTGGGATACGCTGCGCACGGCGCTCGATGGGTTGGGCGTTCAGGCTGACACCTGGATCCATGAGGTGGGCACCAGCCAATACGAGATCAACCTGCTGCACGGCGACCCGGTGGCGGTGGCCGACCAGGCTTTTCTGTTCAAGTACGCAGCGAAAGAGATTGCGATCCAGCACGGCCTCAACGCCGTGTTCATGGCCAAGCCGATTGCGGGCGACCAGGGCAGCTCCATGCATTTGCACCAGAGCGTGGTGGACGCGTCCGGGCGCAACATCTTCAGCCTGGAAGACGGCAGCGAGAGCGCAGCCTTTGGCCATTTCATCGCGGGGCTGCAAGCCTATGTGCCGGACATGATGCTGATCTTTGCACCGTATGTGAATTCGTACCGCCGCTATGTCTCCCAAGCCCAAGCGCCGGTGAACCTGCAGTGGGGCTATGACAACCGCACCACCGGGCTGCGCATCCCCGTCAGCGGGCCGGCGGCGCGCCGTGTGGAGAACCGCATTGCCGGCGCGGATGCCAATCCTTACCTGGCCTTCGCGGCCTCACTGGCTGCAGGCTTGGCGGGCATGGACGAACGCCTGGTGCCCACTGCCGCCCTGCCCATCACCGTGAACAGCAGCCATTTGGGCCACACGCTGCCGCGCAGCTTCTTGCCCGCGCACACGCAGATGGCCCGCAGCGCCTCAGCGCGCCGGCTGCTAGGCGACGCATTTGTGACCGGCTTTTGCGCGGCCAAGACCGTGGAATACGACAGCTACCTGCACGAGATCAGCGCCTGGGAGCGCCGATTCCTCGGGCCGCAAGCCTGAGGCGACTCGGCAATCATCCGTTCGCGCTGGGCTTGGCCTGTTGCAACCCGCGATGCAAAACGATGTTCTCGCCCGATTCATAGCTCCTATCAATGGATTAGTCAAAGACGATTGGGCAATTAATTAGACAATGGCTACCATTCACTACGAACTGATAGAAAACCTCTACCAGACAAGTACCCACCACACAGGAGATGGCCATGAGCACACTGCAACGCCCCGAGATCAAGACACTTGCCAACCTGGAAGCCGCCTTTGCCGGCGAATCCATGGCGCATATCAAATACCGCTACTTCGCCAAGCTGGCCCGCGAGATGGGCGACGAGGCCACGGCCCGCACCTTTGAGGAAACCGCCGACCAGGAAGTGATGCACGCCTTCGGCCACCTGGACCTGCTGTACCCCAAGGCCAGCATGACGCCGGCCAAGGCGCTGCAGATCGCCATCGCCGGTGAGACCTACGAGTACACCGAGATGTACCCAGGCTTTCGCGCCACCGCCGAAGCCGAGGGCAACGCTGCCGCCGTGGCGGAGATGGATGAACAGATCGCCGAGAGCAAGGTGCACGCGGCCCAATTCCGCGCCACGCTGGAGAAGGCGCAAAAGCGTTTTGCCGCGCTGGCCCGCGTGGAAGAACGCCACGCCAACCATTACAAAGAGCAGCTGGCACGCGTCGCCGCCTGAACGGCACCCCAATTGCTATTAATTTGGTAGCTGCCTGCGCAATTGGCAGGCGGGCTACAGGCACTTTTAACCCTTAAAATCGGAACCTTCCTATGAAAACCTATATCTGCATCGTGTGTGGCTTTGTGTACGACGAAGCCGCTGGCCGCCCCGAAGACGGTATCGCCCCCGGCACCCGCTGGGCCGACGTACCCGAGAGCTGGGCCTGCCCGGACTGCGGCGTTGCCAAGGCCGACTTTGAAGCCGTAGAGATTTGACCCCCACGCTCCACCCACGCACGGCCCTTGGGCCGTGCTCGGCTTATTGCCGCAACGCTCGCGCATCTGCGGGTCGCTGCCCCCCGAGGGGGCTAATTCCCATTGGGGCGGCCCAGCGGAAAATTGCCCTCTAACTTAACGAGTCTCCTTATGAACCCACTCATCATCATCGGCGCCGGCCTGGCCGGCTGGACCACGGTACGCGAGTTCCGCAAACTCGATACCACGACGCCGGTGGTGCTGGTCACTGCGGACAACGGCGACTTCTATGCCAAGCCCTCGCTGTCCAACGCCTTTGGCCAGAAGCGTAGCCCGGCCCAGCTGGTCACCACGCCGGCTGCCAAGATGGCCGAAACCCAGAACGTCACGCTGCTGGCGCACACCCGCGTGGAAGCCATCGACACCGCCGCGCAAAGCCTGCGCCTGCAGGATGGCACAACCCTGGCCTACCGCCAGCTGGTGCTGGCCCTGGGTGCGCAGCCGATCCGCGTGCCGGTGCAGGGCAATGCCGCCGGACAGGTGCGCTCAATCAATTCGCTGGAGGACTTTTCCGGCTTCCATGCGAGCCTGAGCCCGCATGTGGAAAGCGCAGACAGCTCCGAAATCGATAGCAAAACCGTGTGCATCATGGGCGCCGGCCTGATCGGCTGCGAGTTTGCCAACGACCTGCTGCAGGCCGGCCACCGCGTGCACGTGGTGGACCCGGCGGCGCGTCCGCTGGCCGCCCTGTTGCCCGAAGGGGCAGGCCTGCAGTTGCAGCAGGCGCTGGCGGCCCTGGGCGTGCAATGGCACTTTGGCGCCACGGTGCAGGCGGTGGACAGTGCCGCAACAGGCTTGGCAGTGCGCCTGTCGGACGGCCAGGTGGTCGACGCCGATGCGGTGCTCAGCGCCATCGGCCTGCGCGCTGACACCACACTGGCCACTGCGGCCGGCCTGCAGTGCGCGCGTGGCATTGTGGTGGACGCATTGCTGCAGACCTCGGCCCCGCAGGTTTACGCGCTGGGCGACTGCGCGCAGTACGCCTCGGCCGGGGAACGCACCCTGCCCTATGTCATGCCCATCATGAATGCCGCCAAGGCATTGGCTGCCACACTGACCGGCACCCCCACGCCACTGGTGTTCCCGCTGATGCCGGTGTCGGTCAAGACGCCGGCACTGCCCATTGTGGTGGCCGCCGCGCACCCGGCCCAGGCCGGCCAGTGGCAGGCCGACGCCGATGCGGCCGACGGCGTCTGGCGCTTCCTGGACCCCGAAGGCGCGCAGCGCGGCTTTGTGCTGGCGGGCAAACACACGGCGCGGCGCATGGAACTGGCCAAGGCCACATTGGCCTGAATAAGGTCATGACTGTTCTGCATGGAACTGCGGTTTTCCACATGCAGTCGTGCGAAAGCCCGGGTCTACAATGCAAAGCCCATAACGAAGCTACGGGCCAGCCACCTTGGCGCAGGCCCGCAGCCGCAGAGGATGCCCGATGCCCGAACAGTCTTCCGCCGTACCGCACGGCCCCGTTTCCAACTCCGCTGAGAAAAAAGCGCAATTGCGACAAGCGGCACTGGAATACCACCAGTTCCCCACCCCCGGAAAAATTGCCGTCTCGGCCACCAAGCAGCTGATCAACCAGCATGACCTGGCGCTGGCCTATTCACCCGGTGTTGCCGCGCCCTGCGAAGAAATCGTCAAGGACCCCAACAACGCCTTCAAATACACCAGCCGGGGCAACCTGGTCGCCGTGATCTCCAACGGCACGGCCGTGCTGGGCCTGGGCGACATCGGCCCGCTGGCGTCCAAGCCGGTGATGGAAGGCAAGGGCGTGCTGTTCAAGAAGTTCGCCGGCATCGATGTATTCGATCTTGAAATCGACGAGAAGCACGACCTGGACAAGCTGGTCGACATCATCGCCGCGCTGGAGCCCACGTTCGGCGGCATCAACCTGGAAGATATCAAGGCGCCCGACTGCTTCTATGTGGAGCGCAAGCTGCGCGAGCGCATGAAGATTCCGGTGTTCCACGATGACCAGCACGGTACGGCCATTTGTGTGGGCGCTGCCATGCTCAACGGCCTGAAGGTCGTGGGCAAAGACCCGAAGCAGGTCAAGCTGGTCACGTCCGGCGCGGGCGCTGCCGCACTGGCCTGCCTGGGCCTGCTGGTCAAGCTGGGCATTCCGCGCGAGAACATCTATGTGACCGACCTGGCCGGTGTGGTCTACGAGGGCCGCACCGAGCTGATGGACGAGGACAAGATCCAGTTCGCACAAAAGACCGACGCACGCACGCTGCGCGAGGTGATTGTGGGCGCCGACATTTTCCTGGGTCTGTCTGCCGGCGGTGTGCTCAAGCCCGACATGGTCAAGACCATGGCCGCCAAGCCGCTGATCTTTGCACTGGCCAACCCCACGCCGGAAATCCTGCCCGAAGAAGTCAAGGCCGTGCGCGACGACGCCATCATGGCCACGGGCCGCACCGACTACCCCAACCAGGTCAACAACGTCCTGTGTTTCCCCTATATCTTCCGCGGCGCGCTGGACGCCGGCGCGTCCACCATCACGCTGGAGATGGAGATTGCGGCCGTGCACGCGATTGCCGAGCTGGCCCAGGCCGAGCAGAGCGAAGTCGTTGCCGCCGCCTATGTGGGCGAGCAGTTGGCCTTTGGCCCCGAGTACCTGATCCCCAAGCCGTTTGATCCGCGCCTGATGATGATGATTGCGCCGGCCGTGGCCAAGGCTGCGGCCGACAGCGGCGTGGCCCTGCGTCCGATTGCCGACATGGATGCCTACCGCGAGCGGCTGCAGAGCTTTGTCTACGCCTCCGGCACCACCATGAAGCCCATCTTCACGGTGGCCAAGAAGGCACTCAAAAAGCGCGTGGCCTATGCCGAGGGCGAGGACGAGCGCGTGCTGCGCGCGGCCCAGATCGTGGTCGACGAGCGCCTGGCATTGCCGACGCTGATCGGCCGCCCCAAGGTGATTGCCGAGCGCATCGAGAAATTCGGCCTGCGCCTCAAGGAAGGTGTGGACTACAACGTGGTCAACGTCGAGCAGGACCACCGCTACCGTGATTTCTGGCAGACCTACCACCGCATGACCGAGCGCAAAGGCGTGACCGTGCAGGTCGCCAAGATCGAGATGCGCCGCCGCCTCACGCTGATCGGCTCCATGCTGCTGCACAAGGGCGACGTGGACGGCCTGATCTGCGGCACCTGGGGCACCACGGCGCTGCACCTGCATTACATTGACCAGGTCATCGGCAAGCGCCAGGGCGGCAGCCCCAGCACGCCGCAGGACGTGCAGATCTATGCCTGCATGAACGGGCTGATGCTGCCCGGGCGCCAGGTGTTTCTGGTCGACACCCACGTCAACTACGACCCCAGCGCCGAAGAGCTGTGCGAGATCACGGTCATGGCGGCCGAAGAGATGATGCGCTTTGGCGTGAAACCCAAGGTCGCACTGCTGTCCCACTCCAACTTTGGCAGCAGCAACGAGCCCAGCGCCGTGAAGATGCGCCAGACCCTGGCGCTGCTGCAACGGCATGCGCCCTGGCTGGAAGTGGACGGCGAAATGCACGGCGACGTGGCCCTGGACGGCGAGGCGCGCAAGGCGTTGATGCCCCACAGCACCCTGAACGGCGACGCCAATCTGCTGGTGCTGCCCAACATCGATGCTGCCAACATTGCCTACAACCTGCTCAAAACGGCGGCGGGTGGCAACATCGCCATCGGCCCGGTGCTGCTGGGTGCGGCCAAACCGGTGCATATCCTGACGGCCAGCACCACGGTACGGCGCATTGTGAATATGACAGCCCTCACCGTGGCAGACGCCAACGCCAATCGGTAAGGAAATTTACGGCAGTTAGTACACACTCCAATTGAAAATTGGAGTCTTAACCCTGCCCAAATATTGGGCAAGCCCTTGCTTTTTCGGGCCGGATACGCGACACTACGGACCTTGGATTTTTCGGGTTTACCCGGAGTCATGGGAGAAGTTTCACGGTGCGCAGGGGTATTTTCAAGTTAGCGCTCACTGGCATATTCCTGTTTTCTGCTCTGGCAGGGAATGGAATTCAAGCCAGGGCCTTGGCGACAGACCAGGCCAGCATCGCGCTCAGCAGCCTACCCCCGCAAGGCCGAGAAACCTACCAGTTGGTGCACCAGGGCGGACCGTTCCCCTTTGAAAAGGATGGCGTGGTATTTGGTAACCGGGAGCGCGTGCTCCCCATGCAGAAACGAGGTTACTACCGTGAATACACCGTCAAGACACCAGGCTCCCGCGACCGGGGTGCGCGGCGCATCGTGTGTGGAGGCCCACCCACAACGCCAGACGCCTGTTATTACTCGGCCGATCATTACGCGAGCTTTCGCCGGATCGAGCCCTGAATTGGATTTAGTACTTAGAGAAAGTGAATCGGGGATGGATATGCCACTTCGAACCGTCAGAACGAATATCGTTCAATCGATCCGCGCCTTCCGGGTGTCGGATTTGCAGGAGGCTGCCCAAGGTTTGGGGCACCACTTCCTGTACGCCAACCTGGCCAATGCGCAGACCAAGCAGGACGTGCTGGACATGATTGGCCAGCAGTTCATGCTGCCCACCACGGTCAGCAAGAACTTCGACGCCCTGTACGACAGCATGACCGACCCGGTGCACAAGTCGGGCCCACAGCCAGGTTTCATCGCCGTGCTGGAGCACATTCCTGCGAACAGCAAGTTTGACAAGGAGGCGCGCGAGCAGCTGCTGGACATCTTCCGCGACACCGCCGACTACTGGGGGGACCGGAAAATCCCCTTCCGGTGCTTCTATTCTTTTCTGTAGCCCGTTCTGCACACACCAGCCAAGCAGAACGGGCGAACGAGGCTAGCAGCGAGTCCGCAGCAACTGAAGCCGTCACCGGCATCGACCTGATGACCGAAAACGGCGAAAAAATGCCGACCGACAAATTGTTGGACGTGTCTCCCCTGGCGCTGCGCATGAGCAGCCCCTTCAACGCAGGGTACTGGCTGGCAGCTGCCTGACCGGTCCCGGGGAACCGAAAAAGGCCCGCCACCATGGTGGGCCTTTTTCATGGCCACCCGGATACCATGGCACACCCGCCACCACCTGCCATCCAGACCATGGGCCTTCTCGCCAAGCTGTTGCCGCAAGCGTTGCGACGCACGCTGCTGCGCGCCCTGAACGGTGGCGAGGACAAGTTTTCGCGCGTGTTTGACACCAGCGCCGACTGGATCGTGATCACCCGACTGCAGGATGGCCTGATCGTGGAAGCCAATCAGGGCTTTCAGGCCATCAGCGGCTACAGCCCGGCCGAAGTGATCGGCCACCCCATGTCGCAGTTCAACGTCTGGGTGCACCCACACCAACGCGCGGGGCTGGTCGAGGAAATGATGCGCAACGGCACTGCGCGCGACACCCTGGTGCAGCTGCGCCGGCGCGACGGCAGCGTGCGCGACTGCATGGTCAACAGCGCCCTGATTGCGCTGGACGGACAGACCCGCGCCCATGCGGTGTGGATCGCCCGCGATGTGACCGACCAGAACGCGGTACACGAGCAGTTCACCGCGGCCTTCCGCCTGACGCCCGACTACATGTCGATCTCGCGCCTGAGCGATGGGCGCTATGTGGAAGTCAATGATGCCTTTGAGCAGATGACCGGCCTGCGCCGTGCCGAGGTGCTGGGCCGCACCGCGGCGGACTTGCACATCTGGCACGACCTCGCCCAGCGCGATGTCCTGGTGCAGACCCTGCAAGCGCAGGGCGTGGTGCACGACCATGCCATCCTCATCCATGGCCGCGAAGGCCAGGTGCGCGAAGCCTTGGTGAACGCCGCCGTGTTCGACGCCCGGGGCGAGCGCTACATGATTGCTCTGCTGCGTGACGTGACCGATGCGCGGCGTGCCGAACGGGCCCTTCAGGAGAGTGAAGCCCGTTTTTCTCGCCTGTTCGAGCAATCGCCCCTGCCCATGTGCTACGCCAGCGACAGCGACCAATTCACCAGCACGCAGTGGAACCTGGCCTGGTTTGACGCCTTCGGCTTTACGCCGGCACAGGCCCAGGGCAAATCGGGCGTGGCTCTGAACATCTGGGTCAACCCAGAAGACCGCGCGGAACTGCTGTCCATGCACACCCAAGGCAAATCAGGCAGCGACATGGAAGTGCAAATGCGCCGGGCCAATGGCGACATCCGCTGGGTCTGGGTCACCACGCGGGCGTTCACCGAAGCCGAACGCACACTGTATGTGTCGACCTACTTTGACGTCACCGAGCGGCGCCGGACCCAGGAACAGATCCAGCTGCTCAACCAGCAGCTGGAAGCACGCGTGACACAGCGCACCGCCGAACTGCAGCACGCCAACGAAGAGCTTTCCAGCACGCTGGGCACCCTGAAGATGGCCCAAAACCAGCTGGTCCAGTCCGAGAAGTTGGCTGCGCTGGGG
>JACXTT010003844.1_pt1 | contig 22728 bp, 17 predicted proteins | sample 9270951 | NCBI WGS metagenome assembly JACXTT01 (sample SAMN15532306, study PRJNA645909) | rock metagenome | isolation source: weathered quartz diorite | place: Puerto Rico | collected 2017-06-21
TCGGTGGTGACGACATCCGGGTTGCCGCACGGGCAGCGGTGCCCGATCTCGTGGATGGAGCGCGGAGTCCGGCCGAGCTGTGCGTGGATCGCCCGGATGTCTCCTTCGTCGATGCTCACTGCTTCGGTGTGGTCGACGGGACGATCTTGGTGACCGGGGTCGGCTTGACCAGCTTCTCGGGGTGGTCGGCCGCGTCCAGCGACTGCTGCACCTTGGTCCACCACGCCTCGGGCTTCTTCGGGTCGATCGTCGCCGGGTTGGTCAGCTGGTTGCCCCCGGTCAGCGGGTTCCCGTTCTGGTCGAGCACCTGGTAGGCCGTCTCCCCGGGCAGCACCCAGCCGAACCGCGAGCGCGCCTGCTGCTCGACGTACGCCGGGTCGCGCCACCGGTCCTTCTCCCGCTGCAGCGCCTTGATGCTCGTCTCGGCCTGGGCGATCTGCGCATTGAGGTCGTTGATGTGGGCACGCTGGTTCAGGTACGCCCGCATCGACGAGGCGTAGGAGATCACCAGGATCGCGAACACGACGAGCAGGATCGCGGCCCGGTTGGTGAACCGGGCCCGCGGTGCCGCTTCTGCCGCCGAGCGCGTCCGGGAAGCCCCGCCCCGTTGCCCGGGTCGGGTGTTGCGGGGGGTTCCCCCGCGTTCCGGAGCGCGCTTCCGTGGCGGCATGCTCAGCCCTGGTACCTCGGGAACGCACCGCGACCGGCGTACCGGGCGGCCTCGCCCAGGTCGGCCTCGATGCGCAGCAGTTGGTTGTACTTCGCCACCCGCTCGGACCGGGCCGGGGCACCGGTCTTGATCTGGCCGCAGTTGGTCGCGACGGCGAGGTCGGCGATGGTGACGTCCTCGGTCTCGCCGGACCGGTGGCTCATCATGCAGCGGTAGCCGTTGCGGTGCGCGAGCTCGACGGAGTCCAGCGTCTCGGTCAGCGAGCCGATCTGGTTGACCTTGACCAGCAGCGCGTTGGCCTGGCCGCCGTCGATGCCGCGCTGCAGCCGCTCGACGTTGGTCACGAACAGGTCGTCGCCGACGAGCTGCGTCTTCGAGCCGAGCTGGTCGGTGATCGTCTTCCACCCGGTCCAGTCGTCCTCGTCCAGCGGGTCCTCGATCGAGACGATCGGGTAGGCGGCGACGAGGTCGGCGTAGTAGGCCGTCATCTCGGCGGCTGACTTCGAGGCGCCCTCGAAGGTGTAGACGCCGTCGGTGCAGAACTCGCTGGCCGCGACGTCGAGCGCCAGGACGACGTCGGTGCCGAGCTTGAGCCCGGCCAGGCCGATCGCCTCGGCGATCAGGTCGAGCGCGGCCCGGTTGCTGCTCAGGTCGGGGGCGAAACCACCCTCGTCACCCACACCGGTGGCCAGGCCCTGCTTCTTCAGCACCGACTTGAGCGCGTGGTAGACCTCCGCGCCGGTGCGCAGAGCCTCGCGGAACGTCGGCGCACCGATCGGCGCGATCATGAACTCCTGGATGTCGACGTTGGTGTCGGCGTGCGCGCCACCGTTGAGGATGTTCATCATCGGGACCGGCAGCAGGTGCGCGTTCGGACCACCGACGTAGCGGTAGAGCGGCAGGTCGGCGCTCGCCGCGGCCGCGTTCGCGACGGCGAGCGAGACGCCGAGGATCGCGTTGGCGCCGAGCTTGGACTTGTTGGGGGTGCCGTCCAGGTCGAGCATCGCCTGGTCGACCATCCGCTGGTCGGCGGCGTCGAGGCCGACGATGGCCTGGCCGATCTCGGACTCGACGGCCAGGACGGCCTTCTCGGTCCCCTTGCCGCCGTACCGGTCGCCGCCGTCGCGCAGCTCCATCGCCTCGAAGGCGCCCGTCGAGGCGCCCGAGGGAACCGCGGCGCGACCGAAGCTGTCGTCCTCGAGGATCACCTCCACCTCGACCGTGGGGTTGCCGCGGGAGTCGAGAATCTCGCGGGCGATGACGTCTTCGATGGCTGCCAAGAGGTGCTCCTGAGTCGTGCTCAACTGATCTGATCGGGCCTCGGCCAGCCTAACGGGGCCCGGTCCCGAACCCGGACAAGGGTTACGGCGTGGTCAGGTGCCGTACGGCGGCGCGGAGCGCCTGCTCGGGATCGATCCCCTCGCGGTGCGCCTCGGCTACGAGCACCAGCAGCCGGTCACCGAGGTCGTCCGAGCCGGTCGGCAGCGCGACCGGCCGCCCGGTGCGTTCCAGCCGCTCCAGCGCCTTGACCGCGCGCAGCAGCGCCGGCAGGTCCTCGGGGACGCCGTCCATCAGTCCGCTGCGCTGCTTCTCGGTCGCCTTGATCCGCTCCCACTGCTCGTTGATGCTCTCGGGATCGCTCGGGCCTGCACCATCGGGTGCGAAGACGTGCGGGTTGCGGCGTACGAGCTTCGCGACAAGGTCACCGGCCACGTCCTCGATGTCGTACTCACCGTCCTGTGCCGCGATCTCGGCGTGGAACCAGACCTGGAGGAGCAGGTCACCGAGCTCCTCGCGCAGGTGCGCGGCGTCACCGGTCTCGATCGCCTCGACGGTCTCCCACGTCTCCTCGAGCAGGTAGCGCACCAGGGAGGTGTGCGTCTGACCGGCCTTCCACGCGCACTCCCGACGCAACCGGGCCATCACCGCGGTCAGCTCGACCAGCGACGAGGTCCGCTCGGGCTCGCTCACCGCGCTGGGCTCAGCCGCACTTCTGGTCGGCCGGCAGGCTGGCCAGGTACGCGGCCGGCGGGGTGGCCGCAGCGGCCTGCTTGGCGAAGGACGACACCGCGACGGACAGCGACGGGTCGATCGCCCCGGCGGCACCGCTCTTGTCGGCACCGTAGACCGGGTTGATCTTCACGGTCGTGCGCGAGCGGAAGGCGTCCTGCAGGCTGGCGATGGCGCCCTGGAGCTGCTGCTGCGTGGCCTGGGTGACGCCCTGGGCCGCGAGCACCTTGGTAGCGATCTCGTAGACCTGGAGCTGGCCGCGGTAGAAGCTGCCCACCAGGTCGCGGAACCGCGCCTGGTCGGCGGCCGGCGCCTTCTGCACGACCGGCTCGAACTGGTCCATCACCGAGCGGTAGGTCGCCCGGTCGTAGCCGGTGCCGAGCTTGAGGGCGAGCTGGTGGTTCAGGTCCGCCTGGACGAGCGCGTTGACCATGTCGGCCTGCACCAGCCGGGTCGGCAGCAGCTGGACCTGCGAGGCCTGCGCCGGGTCCTTCGCCGCGCGGTCGAGCGCGTCGCACTGCATCCGGGTGAGGAACGAGACGTCGGAGGTGCTCACCGTGTCCTTGCCGACCTGCGCGGCCGAGGTGCCGGACTGGGCGGCGCAGCCGCTCAGGGCGAGCACGGACGTGCCGGCGACGGCGAGCAGGACCAGACGGTTGGCCTTCACGATGACTCCTGACTCTGAACGGACTCCTGAGGGTCGATCACGGCATCGATCACCCGCCCGGCCCAGGCCAGCAACTCCTCGTCGCGGAGCGGTGCTGCCCCGAACGTCGCGGGTTGCGGACGCGGCACCAGCATCGTACGCACTCCGGCCTTGAGGACACTGCCGGGGTAGACCCGGTTCAGCCGTACGACGCGGGAGTCCGGGAGCTCGACCGGCGCGAAGCGCACGTACTTGCCCTGGACAGTCACCTCGGTGATCCCGGCCCGGCGCAGACGGGCGCGGAACCGGGCCACCTCGAGCAGCCGTTCCACCGGGGCCGGCGGCTCGCCGTACCGGTCGACGAGCTCCTCGCGGAGCAGGCTGACGTCGTCGTCGACCCGCACCTCGGAGAGCCGCTTGTACATCTCCAGGCGCAGCCGTTCGCTGGGCACGTAGTCGTGCGGCAGGTGCGCGTCGATCGGGATCTCGATCCGGACCTCTGCGTACTCCTCGGGCTGGTTGCCGTCCTGGCGGAACTCCGAGACGGCCTCGCCGACCAGCCGCACGTACAGGTCGAAGCCGACGTCGGCGATGTGGCCGGACTGCTCGCCGCCGAGCAGGTTGCCGGCGCCGCGGATCTCGAGGTCCTTCATCGCGATCGCCATGCCGCCACCGAGGTCGGAGTGCTGGGCCAGCGTGGCCAGCCGCTCGTGCGCGGTCTCGGTCAGCGGCTTGTCCTCGGGGTAGAGGAAGTAGGCGTAGGCGCGCTCGCGGCTACGGCCGACCCGTCCGCGCAGCTGGTGCAGCTGGGAGAGACCGAGCGCGTCCGAGCGCTCGATGATCATCGTGTTCGCGTTGGACACGTCGAGGCCGGACTCCACGATCGTCGTGCAGACCAGCACGTCGAAACGCTTCTCCCAGAAGTCGAGCATCACCTGCTCGAGCTGGTGCTCGCCCATCTGGCCGTGCGCGGTCGCGACCCGCGCCTCGGGCACCAGCTGCTTGAGCTTGGCGGCGGCCTTCTCGATCGAGCCGACCCGGTTGTGGATGAAGAAGACCTGTCCCTCGCGCAGCAGCTCGCGCCGGATCGCGGCGATCACCTGCCGGTCCTCGTAGGCGCCCACGTAGGTCAGCACCGGGTGCCGCTCCTCGGGTGGGGTGGTGATCGTGGACATCTCCCGGATGCCGGTGATCGCCATCTCCAGCGTGCGCGGGATCGGTGTCGCACTCATCGACAGCACGTCGACGCTGGTGCGCATCCGCTTCATCTGCTCCTTGTGCTCGACACCGAAGCGCTGCTCCTCGTCCACCACGATCAGGCCGAGGTCCTTGAACCTGATGTCGGGGTTGAGCAGGCGGTGGGTGCCGATCACGATGTCGACCGAGCCGTTCGCGAGGCCGTCGATGACCTCACGGGCCTCCTTGTCGGTCTGGAACCGGCTCAGCGGCTTGAGCACGACCGGGAAGCCGCTCATCCGCTCGGCGAAGGTCGAGAAGTGCTGGGTCACCAGCAGCGTCGTCGGCACCAGCACGGCCACCTGCTTGCCGTCCTGGACCGCCTTGAACGCAGCCCGTACGGCGATCTCGGTCTTGCCGTAGCCGACGTCGCCGCAGACCAGCCGGTCCATCGGGACCGTACGGCGCATGTCCGCCTTGACCTCGTCGACGGTGGTCAGCTGGTCGGGCGTCTCGTGGAACGGGAAGGCGTCCTCGAGCTCGCGCTGCCACGGGGTGTCCGGCCCGAACGCGTGGCCCTTGGTGGCCTGGCGGGCGGCGTACAGCTTGATCAGCTCGGCCGCGATCTGGCGCACGGCCTTGCGCGCACGACCCTTGCGCTTGGCCCAGTCGGCGCCACCGAGGCGGTCCAGGCTCGGCTGCTCGCCGCCGACGTACCGGGTGACCTGGTCGAGCGCGTCCGCGGGCACGAAGAGCCGGTCGGGCGGGTGCCCCTTCTTGCTGACGCCGTACTCGAGGACGAGGTACTCGCGCATCGCGCCGTGCACCTCGCGCTGCTTCATCTCCAGGAAGCGCCCCACCCCGTGCTGCTCGTGCACCACGAAGTCGCCCGGCTTGAGCTCGAGCGGGTCGATCTGTTTCTTGCGCCGGGTCGGCATCGCGCGCATGTCCCGGGTGGAGGCCTTCTGCCCGGACAGGTCCTCGCCGGTGATCACGACGAGGTCGTCGAGCACCAGGCCTGAGGTCAGCAGCCCTTGCGTCACTTCAACCACTGACCCAGCCCCGGTGGTTGAGCATGTCGAAACCTCATCCACGAACCGAGCAGCAAGGTCGTGCTCCCCCAGCACTTCGACGGTGCGCTGGGCGGGGCCGTGGCCCTGCTGGACGACGACGACCCGGCGACCCTGCGCCAGGTGCTTGCCGATGTCGGCGACGGCGGCGTCGATGTCGCCGCGGTAAGGCTCGACGGCCGCGGCGCCGACGGTGACCGTCTCCTCGTCGGACTCGATGCCGAACGGACTCAGCCCCCACCAGGCCTTGCCCTGCCCGAGCGCATGAGCCCGTACGTCGGCCAGCGATCGCAGCGACGCCGCCCCGAGGTCGATCGGCGCCTGCCCACCCGCCGCGGCAGCGGCCCAGCTGGCACCGAGGAACTCCTCGCTGGTGGCGACCAGGTCGTGGGCGCGGGTCCGGACCCGTTCGGGATCGAGCAGCAGCACGTGGGTGTCGGTCGGCAGCAGGTCGAGCAGCAGCTCCATCTCGTCGACCAGCGCCGGGGTCAGCGACTCCATCCCCTCGACCGCGATGCCCTCGGCGAGCTTGGTGGTCAGCTCGGCGAGCTCGGGGTGCCGGACCCCGAGCTCGGCGGCGCGCTTGCGCACCTCGTCGGTGAGCAGCAGCTCACGGCACGGCGGCGCCCACAGCCGCTCGACCGTCGCGAGGGTGCGCTGGTCGGCGACCGCGAACGTTCGGATCTCGTCGACCTCGTCGCCGAAGAACTCGACCCGGACCGGGTGCTCCTCGGTCGGCGGGAAGACGTCCACGATCCCACCGCGCACCGCGAACTCCCCGCGCTTCTCGACCAGGTCGACCCGCGAGTACGCCGCGTCCAGCAGGCTTCGTACCACGTCGTCCAGATCGATCTCCTGACCCGGAACGAGCTCGACCGGCACGAGGTCGGCGAGACCCTTGACCTGTGGCTGCAGCACCGACCGGACCGGTGCGACGACGACCTGGAGCGGCCCGTTGCTCGCCTCCGCCCCCGGGTGCACCAGCCGGCGCAGGATCGCCAGCCGGCGACCGACGGTGTCGCTGCGCGGGCTGAGCCGCTCGTGCGGCAGCGTCTCCCACGCCGGGAAGTGCGCCAGCGTCTCGTCCGGGATCACGTCCGCGAGCTCGGTGACCAGGTCCTCGGCCTCACGCACCGTCGCGGTCACGACCAGGACGGTGCGCCCGGTCCGCGCCAGACCGGCGATCACGAACGGGCGCAGCGCTGCCGGCCCGGTGAGGTCGAGGGTCGGCACCGACCGATCCGTCGCCTGAGCCAACGCGCCGGCGAGGGCGGGCTCGGCGAGGACCGCATCAGCGAGGCCGGAGAGACGCACGCAGCGACCCTACCCGCGGCCCCGGACTACTTCTGGACCGACCTTTGGGCGTAGGTGTTGGCCGCGGCCAGGACGTTCGCGACGTAGGCGTCGTCGTGGTTGAACGAGTGGATCGCGGCGTTCCAGCCGGACGGGGTGGCCAGGTCGTGGCCGTCGGCGCACAGGTACTTGCCGGCGGTCAGCGCCGCGTCGGAGAAGTCGCGCGGATCCGCCTTGCCGTCGCCGTCCCCGTCACTGCCCCACCGGTCCCAGGTCGAGGCGATGAACTGCATCGGGCCGACCGCGTGCTCCCAGACCGGGTCGCCGTGCCACGCCTGCGACTCCGGCGTCGAGTGGATCGCCGCGTACGTCGTGCCGTCGAGCGCCGGGCCGACGATCGTCGTCGAGGAGTAGCCGTCGGAGAGCAAGGTGCGGCCGCCCAGGGTGCCGTTCTGGGACTCGATCCAGCCGATGCCGGCCAGGGTGTTCCAGGACAGGTGGCAGCCGGGGTCGAGCTTCGCCAGCGCGAACTGGGCGTCGCCGTACGCAACCATCGCGGGAGCCGGGATGCCGACCAGTGCACCCATCCGGGCCGCCCAGGCCGGGTCGACCGCGGTGGTCACCACCCGCGCCGCCGGTTGGGGCTCGGGAACGACCGAGGACGGAGCGCTCGGCGCCGGCAACGGCTCCACCAGGGCGACAGGGCTGGAGGTGGCGGCGCCGCCGAGGATCACGACACCCATGCCGAGTGCAGTGACCAGCACCAGGCCGACCAGTGCCCACACGACCATCATCCCGGTCGACACCACCGACGGTTCACGCACGGACGGCAGTCCGGTGTCGGGCATGGAAGGGGGCACGTCGACCATGATGCGGGTGCCGGTCAAGACCTCGGTCGCGCGTCCTGACCTGCGGACGGTGCGGAGCGGAGTCGACGACTCAGCCGAAACGACCGTTGACGTAGTCCGACGTGCGCTCGTCCTGGGGGTTGTCGAACATGGCCACGGTGTCGCCGTGCTCCACGATCACACCCGGGGTCCCCTGCGACGCAAGGAAGAACGCGCACTGATCCGAGACCCGGAGAGCCTGCTGCATGTTGTGGGTCACGATCACGATCGTGACTTCCTCGGCCAGGGTCCGCATCGTCTCCTCGATGACCCGGGTCGAGGTCGGGTCGAGGGCTGAGCACGGCTCGTCCATCAGCAGCACCCGCGGCTTGATCGCCATCGAGCGGGCGATGCACAGCCGCTGCTGCTGACCTCCGGACAGGCCGCCGCCAGGGGCGTCGAGCCGGTCCTTGACCTCGTTCCAGAGGCCACCGAGCTGGAGGCAGTGCTCGACGAGGTAGTCCTTCTCCTCGTTCGTCGCCTTCTTGCCAGTGAGCTGGAGCCCGGCGAGCACGTTCTCGCGGATCGACATCCCCGGGAACGGGTTCGGCTTCTGGAAGACCATGCCGATGTCACGCCTGGCCTGGGTGATCCGCACCGAGGCGTCGTAGATGTTGTTCCCGTCGAGGACGACCTCACCGGCGAGCGAGGCGCTCGGCACCAGTTCGTGCATCCGGTTGAGGATGCGCAGGAAGGTGGACTTGCCGCAGCCGGACGGACCGATCAGCGAGGTGATCTTGCCTGCCGGCATGGTCAGCGAGACCCGGTCGAGCACCTTGTGGTCGCCGAACCATGCGGAGACGTCCACGGCCTTCAACTCGGCCAGCGAACCGGACCTCTCCGGGGTCGCCTCGACCAGCGCTGACTCGAAAGCTCGGGTTTCCTCGTCGAGCATCGGTGCGTAGGTCATGGGCTTCCTTCCGGTGGGATCGGCCAATTATGCGGTGCTGCCGAGACGTGAAATGGCGCAGAAGGGACAGCCTCAGGCGAGTTGGGCGAGTGTTCGGATCTGGTTCACCGTGCGTTCATCATGGGCGGGCAATGCACCGTCCTACGGTCAGGTGATCTCATGCACCCTGGTCCGGACGTGAGCGCCCGCGACGAGGGCTGCCAAGCTCTCCCGCGGATCCGAGACCCGCACCAGGTGGTGCTGCGGCAGACCGACGAGGACGGGTACGTCGTCGGCGCACACCACCCATTTCGGGATGGGTTGGGACGGTGCGAATCCGAACGAAACGGTCAGCGTCGAAGCGCGACGCGACACCTCACGGGCGTTCTCGATCGCGTCCCGGAGCTCGGCGCACGGCTGGGCGGTCAGCGCCAGCGACCGTTGCCGGACCACCAAGCGCGAGAAGACCCGCGCGGAGCCTCGATCGGCCTCGACGCCCAACGAGGCGAGGTGATCGAGCCACTGCTGGATCTGCGGCGCACCGGTGTGCTTGCTCTGCGTGAACATGAACCGCGCCTGCTTGTCGCCGGCGCTCAGCGGGTGCCCCATCCGGCTGTGCGACACGGCCCACCCGTGCAGCAGGCCTCCGTCGACCCAGAACACCTCGTCGTCGGCGCGGTCCGACGGCAGCGGGCGGGCGACGTGCGGGGCCTGGCTCACCCGAATCGTCCCTCGACGTAGTCGCGGGTCCGCTGGTCCCGGGGCGAGCCGAAGATGTCCTCGGTCGGCCCCTGCTCGACGATCGCACCGGGGGTTCCCTGCGAGGCTAGGAAGAACGCGCAGCGGTCGGACACCCGGGCCGCCTGCTGCATGTTGTGGGTCACGATCACGATCGTGACCTGGCCCCGGAGCTCCCCGATGGTGTCCTCGACGCGCCGGGTCGAGGTCGGGTCCAGGGCCGAGCAGGGTTCGTCCATCAGGAGGACGTCCGGCGAGATCGCCATCGCCCGCGCGATGCAGAGCCGCTGTTGCTGACCTCCGGACAGCCCGCCGGCGGGCTGGTGGAGCCGGCTGCGGACCTCCTCCCACAGGGAGGCCTTCCGCAACGAGTCCTCGACGAGGAAGTCCCGCACCGCGCGGTCGGCCCGCACGCCGGTCAGGTCGAGGGCGGAGATCGCGTTCTCGTAGATCGACATCGCCGGGAACGGGTTGGGCTTCTGGAACACCATCCCGATCCGCCGCCGCGCCGCCGTCACCTGCTGGTCGGGCGCGTAGATGTCCTGCTCGCCCAGCATCACCCGCCCCGACAGCGCCGCTGACGGCACGAGCTCGTGCATCCGGTTCAGGATCCGCAGGAACGTGGACTTGCCGCAGCCCGACGGGCCGATCAGGGCGCTCACCTGACCCGCCGGCATCGTCAGGGAGACCTGCTCGAGCACCTTGTGGTCGCCGAACCAGGCGTGGATGTCCTCGGCCCGCAGCTCGCTGGCCACGCTGGAGCCACGGACCGCGTTCAGCACGTCGATCGCCGAGGTCTCCGATCGGCGCCAGCCCTGCCGGCGCGTGCCGTCACCCGTCGGCAGGGGTGGCGGGAACTCGACCATGGTCTCGGAAGGCAGCGTCATCACAGGACTCCTGGGTCAGAGCAGGTTCGGGAGGAGGTCGCACACCCGGTCGGCACAGGCCAGCGCGGTGACGAAGATCAACGGGAAGAACACGAACCAGGCCGCGCGCCGGTCCCAGAGCTTCCAGGCGAACGCGGCACCGACGGCGATCAGCACGAAGAGCTCGAGGAGCCAGGACAGCGCCACCGCGCCGCTGGTGTCTCCCGCGAGCGGCTGCTCGCTGCCGCCGATGCCTCCGGCAGCGATGGCAAGAGGCGGTTGCGCAAAGGTCTTGCTGACCAGGACCGCATCAACGATCCGCACACCGTGCGCCAGGAAAGGCACGCCCGTGGCCGTGACCAGCGTGAGTCGTCCCTGATCAGCAGTCAGGACCGGGAGCTTGGTCCCGGCGCGACGTTGGCCGATCACCCGGTAGCGCGCGATGCCCTGGCCGGTCGTGACCGAGATCGGGTCCCCCGGAACCAGCTGGCCGAGGTCACCGAACACTCCCCCGTACGCCGCCTGGCGGCCCATCAGGACGGAGACGCCGGGCTGACCGGGCATGGGCGTGTCCCGCCGGTGCCCGACGCCCTGCTTGGTCTGCGCGGAGGCGGTGCCCTCGACGACGACCTCGCTGATGCCCAGCTTGGGGATCTTCAGCAGGGCCACCGGCGTACCGGGCGTGACCAGGCGTCCCTTGATGTCGGTCTGCCCGATCGGAACCGACCCCTCGGCCAGGGACAACCGAAGCTGGCCGTACAGCCTGTTCTGGGCGGTCCAGTGCTGGAACTGGCTCACGCAGGTCAGGTTGAACACCAGGCAGAGGAGCAGCAGCGCCAGCAACGAGAGCGAGTAGGAGACGACCATGATGCGCGGGCCCGGTGGAGTCCGCGGCACCCGTTCGAGGCGGATCCTGGCGAGCCCACGGTTCTCGCGCGGCGCCTCTGCCGGCCTCTCTTCCGTCTGAGCCGTCATGAGGGATCGGCCTGACCCGGGGGTGCGCTGTCGCCGCGGCGACGACGCGCCGTACCGCCGGCACCCAGCTGCTGCGCGATCACCGGCGGCAGCAGCACGATCAGGGCGATGCACAGGACGCTGAGCAGCAGCGCGACCTGGGAGATGCCCCAGGTGGACTTGCCCGACAGCACCAGCGGCGTGGCCAGCACGGGCCCGTTCGCGGTGCTGTTCCCGCCCGTGGTCGATCCGGAGGAACAGGAGCCCGTGACGGCGTCACAGCTCGGCTGGGCGCCCGGCGCGCTGCCCTGTGCCGGATTGTTGCCGCCCGTCCCGGTGGTCTTTCCGCCGGTCGTCGAGGTGTTCGGGTTCGAGCCGGTCGCGGACCCGCCGCCCGTCGGCTTGACACCCTTGGTGAGCCACGGCGCCTCGCAGGCAGCGCTGCAGCCGGCCGGGAACGGAGCGGTGTCGGTCAGCAGGTTGTGGGCCGGGTTGTCGCCCGGACGGAACGTCGGGTTGTTGCACGGGTTGGAGTTCCCGGCCTTCACCCCGTTCTCGGTGTCGGCGATCGTCTTCTTGGTGGCCGCGTCGATGCCAGGGACCCGCTTGACCTGGTCCATGGCGTCGAGCACCAGGTTCATCGGCAGCGGGGAGTAGCCGAGCGCACCCATGGTCCGCTGGCCCTCGCAGAGGTCGAAGGTCTCGAAGTACGCGAGCGTCTCGCCCTTCGCGGTGCTGAAGTTTCCGTGCGTGACCGTCGGCTCGATCATGTAGGAGTACGCCGAGATCGGGTACGTGCGCGGGTCCTTGTAGCTGTAGACGTTCGTCAGGTCCTGGCTCAGGTAGTTCAGCGAGCTCTTGTCGTGGTTGATCTTGGCCTGGGTCAGCGCCACGGCGACCGCGCTCGCGTTCGGGACCGTGTAGAAGCCGGCCGCGTTCTGGATCTGGGCGACCGGGAAGCTCACGCCCAGCGCGTAGCTGTACTCGTCGTAGTTGATCGTGTACGGCGTGTTCGCGGTGTAGGTGGTGACACCGTTGGAGCCCGACTGCGCAGTGAAGTTGGACAGGCCCTGGGTCGGGAAGTACGACGTCGCCGAGGCCGGGTTGCAGCCGGCCTTCGCGCAGAGCGCGGCGTACGCGGCCGGGAACTGGTGCTTCATCCACAGGGTGAACTCGGCGGTGGCGCCCGAGCCGTCCGAGCGCACCACCACGGTGATCCGCTGGGCCGGCAGGTTGACGCCCTTGTTGGTCGCCGCGATCGCCGGGGCGTTCCACTGGGTGATCTGGCCGGAGAAGATCCCGGCCAGCGCCGCCTGGCTCAGCTTCAGGTTGGTGAAGCGGCTGCCGTTGACCGGCAGGTTGTACATGAACGAGGTACCGCCGGAGACCACCGGCAGCAGGCCGTATCCGAAGTTCGGACGCGCGGTGTCCTGCGGGTCCGAGGTGTCGCCGGTGAACGGGATCTCCGAGACCGCGAAGTCGGACAGGCCGCGCGCGAAGTTGCTGCGGCCCGACGACGAACCGTCCGGGGTGAAGTCGACGGTGACGCCCTGCGTCTTGATGGCCGTGACCCAGTCCCCCAGCGCGTTGCCGGCCCACGACGAGCCGTCGCCGCTGATGCGTGCCGTCGGCAGCGACGAGGTGGCCGCGTCAGCGATCGGACCGAGCGCGACCAGGCCGACGACCGGCACGAGCACCAGACCGACGAGGGTGCGCAGCGATCGAAGCTTCATGAGGGTTCTCCAGGTGGCAGGTAGCGAGGCGGCTCAGCAGGAGCAGCGGTGGACGAGCTGGCCGATTCGGCCAGGAGCTGGGAGATGGCCAGGTAGTTCGCCTCGATGCGAGCCTGGTCCTGGACCGAGCGGGCCAGCCGGCGACGCCGCTGACGCTCGCTGAGCTGTCCGGCCTGCTGACCACCGAGCAGCCGTGCCATGACGAAGAGGATCAGCACCAGCAGCAGGAGCGTCGCGGCCGTGGCGAAACCACGCGCGCGCATCACCGGTTCGGGGCTCTTGACGAACTCCAGCGCCGCCAGCGGGAGCGAGATCTGCGGCCCGTTGAAGGGGTTGAAGTTGAGGTTGTTGGTCACACCGGCGGTGAGCAGCACCGGCGCGGTTTCACCGATGCCGTGCGCGGTGGCGAGGATGATGGCGGTGGTCAGACCGGAACGCGCGGTCGGCAGCACCACCCGTCGCACGACGCTCCACTGACCGGCGCCCAGGGCCAGGCCAGCTTCGCGGAGGTTGCCGGGCACCAGCCGCATCACCACGTCGGCGGACCGGATCATGATCGGCAGCATCAGCACCGTGATGGCCAGCGACGCCGCGAAACCGTTGAACTGGCGGGTGACGAGCAGGATCACCGAGCCGTAGATGAACAGACCGGCGACGACCGAGGGCAACGCTGTCATCGCCTCGACCACGGTGCGCACGATCCGCGCGTACCGGCCACCGATCTCGTTGAGGAAGATCGCGGTCGCGATGCCGAGCGGCACGGTCACGAACAGCGCGATCCCGATCTGCTCCATCGTTCCGACGAAGGCGTGCAGGATGCCGCCCTTGGTGATCGGGTCGAGCGGGCCGGTGACCCCCATGTCGGTGGTGAAGAAGGTCGGGTTGATGCCGTGCCAGGTGAGGTGGCTGAAGACGGTCCAGCCGCGCAGCAGCACGAAGCCGATCACCATCGCGAGCACCGTGACGACGACGGCGCCGGCGCTCCACAGCAGGGCCGCCCAGAACCGGTCGAGCACCGTCGTCCGGTTCTCGTAGAGACGGACCAGCACGACGAACAGGCCCAGGAACCAGACGAAGCTGACCAGCGGCACCCAGCCGAGCGAGACGATGCCGAGCACCGGGCCGAGCAAGAGCCCGAGGGCGACCGAGGCAGCCATCGCGCCGGGTGCGGTGATCCGCTGGTCCAGGGACCTGCCGATGCGGATGCGTTCGGGCTCGACGGCCAGGGCCGGACGCTCCGGCACGAAGGTGCGGTACTGGCTCGGCTCGGCCTGGTCCGGGCTCTCCTGGTACGCCGTCATCTCAGACCTCGCTCTCGGCGCCCGAGCGCGACTTCGAGATGATGATCGACGCGGTGAAGTTGATCGCCATCGTCAGCAGGAAGAGCGCGAGGCCGGCGGCCATCAGCGCGCTCATCGCGAAGCTGTTCGCCTCGCCGTACCGCAGCGCGATCATCGCGGCCACCGAGTTGGAGCCGTTCTGCAGGATGTGGAAGCTGGTGGAGAAGACCGGGGAGATGATCAGGTAGATCGCGATCGTCTCGCCGAGCGCGCGTCCCAGACCGAGCATGACGCCGCCGATGATCCCGCCCTTGCCGAACGGAAGCACGACCGAGCGGATCACGCCCCAGCGGGTCGCGCCGAGCGCGTAGGCCCCCTCACGCTCACCCTGCGGTGCCCGCGAGAACGACTCGACCATCATCGAGGTCTGGATCGGGATGATCATCATCCCGACGATCAGCCCGGCGATGAAGGTCGAGGAGGTGTAGAGCGCGGTGTTGGGCAGCGGGTTGCCGGGGGTGGCGCCGTCGACCTTGAACAGCGGGATCCAGCCGAAGTAGGTCGAGATCCAGTACGACAGACCGACGATGTGGTTCTGCAGGTAGGACAGCCCCCAGAGGCCGTAGACGACGGACGGCACCGCGGCCATCAGGTCGATCACGGTGGTCATGATCTTCTTCAGCCCGGGCGGCGCGATCTCGGTGATGAACAGCGCGGCGCCGAGAGACAGCGGCACAGCCACGGTGAGGGCCACCATCGCGATCAGGACGGTGAAGGTCAGCACCGCGGCGATGCCGAAGTGGTTGGTCTCCGGCGACCACTCCTGGGTGGTCACGAACTTGATCACGCCGACCGACGAGATGGCGTGGATCGCGTGTGCCGTGAGGAACCCGCCCACCAGTGCCATCACGACCAGCACGAAGGTGCCGGCGCTGCGCGAGGTGCCGCGGAAGATGCGGTCGCTCATCGAGTAGCGCGTCGACAGCGCCCGAGGCTCGGCGATCTCGACGGGAGTCAGCTCCGTGTCCACTGCGGTCATGCGAGCTTCACCCCCGAACGCCGACGGAGGAACGGCCCGGCCAGACCCGCGAGCAGGGTGATGCCCAGCCCGAGCGGCATCGTGAACCACGCCCACTTCTCCTGCCCGGGCTTCACGGCGACGTAGGCGACCGGCTGCACACCGTTCGCGCTCGGCGGGGACACGGCCGGGTTGGAGCCACCGTTGGGCTTTCCGTTCCCGGACACCCCTCCGCTCGACGTCGACGGACCGTTGCCTGCCATCGACGGCGGCAGCGGCTTGGTCACCGGGTGCACGACCCGCAGGGCGGCGATGGCCTGGGTTGCGATTGCGCGCAGATTCGGGGTCAGCGGCGCATAGCCCGGCGGGAGGTTTCCGACCTTGTAGCCCGGCTTCTGGCCGGTGTTGATCAGGTACTCGAACGCCGTCGCGTAGCTGCGGCGGTCGCTCAGGTCGAGCGACGGCGCCACGACGCCGTACACCGGGACCGTCAGCGGGTACGCACCGCCGGCGTAGTCCGCGGTCGCGTTTGGCCCGAGCAGGTCGCCGTGCCCGGTCTTCGTGAACCGGGCTGCGGCCTTGCGCAACGAGGTGGCGTTGGCGGCCACGCAGTGCGTGCCCGCGCTGTCGCACAGATTGGCGGTGGCGAGCTGGAAACGAGCCGCAGTGCCTGCGTCGCTCACCGCCATCAGGCCGAGGCTGCCGGTGGACTGGCGGATCTTGAGGTCCGACCACTTGCCGGGCAGCGGCCCGCACGTAGCGGGCTCCACGGACGAGTCGCACCAGTTGCCGTTCTGCGGGATGTACCCGATCGCGACGTCACGACCGGCGTCCGACTGCGAGTTCACCGTCGGCAACCAGTCGACGACCGTCAGCGGGAGCTCGTTGGTGTTGGGCGCCTGGTAGGTCTGCCAGGTCGGCAGCGGGTACGGCGAACCGTCCGGCGGGTAGAGCAACGCCTGGTCGACGTAGTTCGACGACACGCTGGTGGCGGCACGGTCCGCGGCGTTCTTCGCCGCCAGAGCCGCCTTCTGGCTCTCGCAGCCGGCGTAGGTGCGGGTGGAGTAGAACGGGTCGACGACGTGACCGTCCGGATCGGGACATCCGTTCAGGAAGGCGCGGGCATCCGCGTCGCCCAGGATCCAGTTCCAGACCTGGACCGCCGAGTCCGACCGGATCGACTCGAGGATCAGGTGGTCGATCTTGAGCGCCGGGCTGCCCGCCGTGGCGCTCTCGTGCACGAGATCCGGATTGAGTCTCTTGAATTCCGGGTCGCTGGCCAGGTTGCTCGGCTCTGCGAGCATCCACGGGGCCGAGACCAGGCCGCTCTTGTTGATCAGCGCGTCGTCGTAGGACTGCGTGAGCAGCTTCGCGACCAGTCGAGCATCCAGGTTCAACGATCGCACCGGCGTGCCCGCCCGCTTCGAATCCTGCTGGAACGACGCCAGGTTGGGGTAGCCGCACGCCTGGGCGGCCGCGTCGGTGGACGGCTGCGGGTTCAGCTCGACGCACGAGGGCTGGTAGGTCAGGGAGTAGGCGAAGACCGGCGCGGTGAGCGCGATCGGCACCTGCACGGCCGGGGTGCTGCTGGGGACCGGCTGACTGGTCAGGATCGCCTGGTTGGCACCGGTTTCGAACTGGGTGCGAGCGACCTCGTCACCCAGCTTGGTGTAGCCGAGCTCGATCTTCGCAGCGTCGCAGATGCCCGGGGTCCAGGAGGCAGCGGCGTCCCGGACCAGTTCGGAGCCTCCGATCAAGGTGCGGGCCTTGCCGCCGGGACAGGTCGAGGCCGCCTGCCGGAAGCCGAGCTTCACCTGAAGGCGCTGGGCCCACAGGGACGGCGAGATCGGCCCGCTGGAACCCATCACACCCGCGATCCTGGGGACGATCACCAACCAGCAGGACGGTGTGCTGGCGATGTTCGGCCGAACCCCGCAACCCAGGCCCGGCGCTTCCTCGCCCGTCTGGGTCTCGAACGGTCGGTTCGCGGAACCGTCCGGGCCGATGTTCACGCTGGAGAGCTCGTTGGTGGTGGTGTTGTTGAAGTACGAGTTCTGCAGGTTCGCGGTACTTCCGGACACCGCGCCGCTGATCGTGCTGAACGGCACGTCTCCCTTGTTGTTGCCGAAGTACTTCAGCCAGTCGCCGTTCAGGACCAGCGGGTCCGTCCCGACCCAACGCCCCTCGCTGAGCGCCGCACTGCCGCCCCGCGTGTCCGCACCGGTCGCCCCGACCTGACAGGTCGCCGGGTCCGGCTCCGCAGCCGTGGGATCCGGGTGACCCGTCGCGGTGAGGCCGCCCCAGCACTGGAACACCTGGAAGTAGGAGCTGGAGTTTCCGCCGAGCACGCTGGTGCCGCCCTTGACGCCCCGGATCGAGAGGTTGATCGTCTGGTCGACCAGGTTCTGCGTCTGCGAGACCGTCACACTCATCCCGCTCAGACCGTTGTTGGCTCCGAACGCGGCGTCGTAGGCGTCGTTGACCGACGGGTCGATGGCCAGGTAGTTGGCTCCTCCGGTGTGCGGAATGATCTGCTTGCTGTCCCGGCGGACGATGCTCGACGACGGATTGCCTGCGTTGTCCCACCGCACGGTCACCGCACTGTCACTCGCGATCACACCGGAGGAACCCCAGTCCGAGCCGTCGACGGCCGGGCCCGTCGCCGCGACGCCCGAGGCGGGCAGCACCAGGACGACGACACTGACGAGTGCGAGCGCCAGCCCGGCCAGGCCAGTGGTCAGCCGGATTCGGGCGGCGGGAACCCGTCGTTGGTCGTACGTCATGGCAGGTGCTGTTCCTCGGGGTCGTGGGCGTCGGACGGACGCGGGTTAGTGCGTGACCTTGAAGCTGTAGGCCTTGCTACCCGCTGCCACCGTGCTGCTCCCGGAGTACGAGATGGTGACCTTGGTCGTCCCACGCAGCACCTTCGGAAGAGTGATCGTCGCCTTGCCCGAGGTGAGCTTGACCTTGATCGTCGTCTTGTGGTGGTTCGGGGCCACGATCACGATCGTCAGCGTTCCCGTCACGCTCAGACCCGTCGCCTTGACCGTCACCGTGAGCTTCGGACGCGTGCCGTGCTTCACCTTGGACGCCGCCGGGCTGAGGCTCGGCGTGATCACCGGCGCACCCTTCGCGACCGTCACGGCCTTGGCCGCCGAGGTCGACCCACTGAACCCGGTCCCGCCGTTGTAACGGGCCGTGATCGAGTGCGCGCCGATGCCCAGAGCCTTGCTGAGGCTGGCGTGACCGCTCGAGACGTTGACCGTACCCAGAACCGTCGTGCCGTGGTCCAGGAAGGTCACGTTGCCGTCCGTCGGCGTACCTCCACCGGAGGTGACGGTGGCGCTGAAGGTCTGCTTGTACGGGTAGCGCAGCGTCCCGGAGACCGCGACCGCCGTGGTGGTCGCTGCCGGCGCGAAGATCTGGTCGATCCCCGAGGTCGCGGACGTGTACGTCGTCGACGCAGCGGCGTCCGGCGTGTACGTGGCCTGGTACTCCTGGAAGTGGCCGCTGGTCAGACCGGAGATCGGCATGCTGGCCGTGCCGGTGGCGCTCACCGTGACCGGAGAACCGACATCGGTGAAGGTGCCGCCGGTGGCATCGACCGCCCGAGCGGAGAACTGGATCGTCCCGGTCGCGTTGGTCAGGGCGACGTTGGAAGCGTTGGTCAGGGCCGCGTGCACGGTGCCGACCCCGCCGCTCCAGGTGTCGCTGATGTGCACGGTCGGCGGCGCCGCCGCGGTGACGACGTAGCCGCCCGAGGTGCGGACCGTGTCGTAGCTGGCCGCGAAGCTCGTGCCCACCGGGTCACGGGTGTGATCGGTCGGGAGCGCCACCGTGGTGAACGGCATCCAGGCCGTCTCGGCGTGACCGTCAGGTCCGACGGTGACGATCGGCTCGTTGTTCGCGTTCACCGAGGTCGACACGTAGTAGACCATGCTCACCTTGGTGCCGGCGGCCCAGGTGTTCAGGATCGAGGTGCCGATCGCGTGGGCACCGGACACCGGGTTCCCCGGCTGCGTCGCGTCGTGCGCGACCAGGTTGTCGTCGAAGCCGTAGGTGAGCTGGCCGGCGTTGAACCAGGCGTTGTAGCTCGTCTCGGTCGAGAGGGCGTCGACGTAGTCGTTGGACTGGTTGTTGCCGGCGATGCTGCCACCCACGGTCGAGGCGTCGAACCACTGGAACGCCTGGCCCACGGTCTCGCCGGCGGTCACCGTCGGAGACTCGGTGGAGCCGTCCGCCGAGGTCAGGACGAACGCGACGTGGAGGTCGTCGATCGTGGCGTCGGGGCCGATCTTGGCGAGCTGCGCGGCCACCGTCGCGCTGGTCGTCGCAGGGGCGCTGCCCTTGCCGTCCAGGGAGAAGATGCTGGTGCCGTTGCGGCCGGCTCCCTCGTGGCCCCACCAACCGGTGGTCACTGCGTGAGCCGGGTCAGCAGTAAAGCTGCCGGTCTCGATGATGGGAGCCACCGGCGTGCTGGTGGCGGCGATGGCGGGAGACGCGAGGCTGAGCACGGTTGCGGCGACCGCGCACGCGGCCGTCCCTGCTACGAGCTTGGCGCGGTGACGGACGGACAAGGAAATGGGCATGTCAAACCTTTCGAGGGCTGCGGCTGAGTGTGGAGGCTGGGAATGTGTCCGATGGGGGGGCTAGGTGAACTACGGGCGAACTTTTCGCCAAAACAGGAATCCGCCTACTGCTACGAGAAGCACGAGACCGGTCCATAGCGCGACAAATCCGGCTCCGTGCTGGGAACTGCTTGATGAATGCGCGTTCGTCAGGCCCGCCGAGGTCGGGGTGCCCGTCGACGTCGGCGACGTGGTTCCGGGGCTGGCTGCCTTGGTCGGGGACGCCGGACCCTGCGGGTTGAAGCGGGCGGACGCCGGCGGCAGTCCGTTCACCAGCTTCGAGCCTTCGCCGGGGCTGGCCGTGAGCACCCGGTAGCCGGCCGACGTGCGCACCGGGTCGCCGGGCTTGGCCACGGTTTCCAGCGTCAACCACGCAGACATCGCGCGCCCGTCGGGGCCGACCTTGACGATGGGCTCCAGCTCGTTGTTGTACCCCTGCGACACGTAGAGGACGACGCTGATCTTCGTCCCCGCCGGCCAGGTGTTCATGATCGAGCTGCCTTCGGGCGCCGCCGACACCGCGTTGTCGCTGATGTCGTGCAGCACGAGGTGCGCATCGAACGCCTGCACCGGTCGCCCCGCGTGCCAGAACTTCTCCCACTGCTGCTGGGTGGAGACGAACGTGCCCGAGTCGTTGGCACCCTTCGAGCCGGCAACTGCCGAGCCCATCCCCAGGTCGGTCCACCACTTGAAGGCTTCGCCCGCGGGCTCGCCGGCGTGGACCCGGGGGCGCTCGGTCGAGCCATCACTCGAGGCCGGGACGAACGCCACCCGCAGGTTGTTGAACGAGCCGCCGTCGCCCAGCCGCTGGTGGAGCGCGGCGATCGAGGCTGTCGTCACCACGCCCTGGGCGTTGGCGCCGTTCAGGGAGAAGTAGGTGACCCCGGACTTGGCGTGACCCTCGTGACCCCACCAGCCTTTGACGACGGCATAGCCGGGATCCCCGAGCGTCCCGTTCTTACCGGTCTCGAAGATGACCTCGGCCGAGGAGCCGTTCGGAGCCGCAGCCGTGGCGAGCGCTGCGACACCGGTGACGACTCCGGTCGCCAGAGCGGCTACCAAGGCAACCCCGGTGCCCATGCGTGCGAGGGCTTTCATGCTCGACCTTCTTTCGCCTTGACGTCGGCGCGGCGCTTGTTGCTGCGCTGACCCTTGACCGGTGGGTGCTCCTTGCGGTGCTTGCGCCAGCGTCGGTAGCGACGCTGGGCCTCGAAGAGGATCAGGATCAGTACGACGATGATCGCAATCAGGATCCAGGGCACCGGCCACAGATCCGCCGTTTGCGACGCGGGTGCCGTGGTGAGCACGACCGTCGGGTCGACCGGCGTCCCGAAGGCACTCGCGGTGGTGTGCCAGGCGCCGAAGCCGAACACGCTGGGCACCGTCACCGAGACGTTGACGCTGGTGCCGGGGAAGAGGTTCGAGAGCTCACCCGGGTAGCGTCTCACCGGGTCGAGGAACCAGCGCGTCGTGTTCACCAGGGTGGAGGCGTTCAGGCGGACGTTGCCGGTGTTGGTCACCGTGAACGTGACCGTGAACTTGCTCTTGCCGAGCGCGCTGCCCGGCTCCTTCCAGTGCGCGGCCAGGTGACTGACTCGCAAGCCGGAGCGCAGCTCGCCCGCCAGGTGGATGTAGACGGCGACACCCAGGCGCTGGACCAGGGTGATGTTGGCGCCCTGACGGTTCTTCGCCGGCGCATCCAGCTCGGCCACGATGGCCGCGGCGTGGTCCCCGGGGGTGGCGTTCGCAGGGACGTGGGCGTTGAACGGAATCAGTACCCGCCCCGGGATGTTGCTGCCGTTCGGACCGGCGTGACTGGCCGGGATCGTGACGCGCAGGGACTTCTGCCCCTTGAGCGTCAGCCACGCTCCGGCGGCGACCAGCTTCTGCTTCCTCGTCGACAGCTGGAAGGTCGTCGACCCCTCCTGGGTGGCGTCGGCCGGGTAGACCTGCACCGTGACCGGCGTGCGGCTGACGTTGGCGAGCGCGACCGCGTCACGCACCACGCCGCCGGGCTCGGTCTGCGACGAGATGTAGGGGCGACCGTCGAAGTAGTGGTCCTTGGGGACCTGGACCGCCGGGCCGATGGCGAAGGTGACCTTCTTCTGGTTCTTCGCAGTCGCGGCAGGGGATGTCGGTGTAGCCGTCGGGGTGCTGTGCGGGCTCGGCGTCGGAGTGCTGGCTCCGCGGGCCGGTCCGGCGATCGCCGGCGCCGACAGGGCGGCCGTGCCCAGCATCGCTGCGACGAGGAACGCGACAAGCGTTCGGAGGGAGAGGCGCATTGGGGGCTTTCTGGTTCGGGGGTGTACGCCCCGGGGGCGGCGTGCCGGTGGGGCGGATGCCGTGGCATCCGCCCCACCTCGAGCGACGCGTCCGTCTCTCGCCGCCCCCAAGGCGGTCTGGTGCTACTGGGACAACGCGGTGAACGTCACCGTGCCGGCGTAGTGGCCCGCCTCGGTGTCGGCCGGAGCCAGCACCGTGAGCGTTCCACCGAAGGTCCACGCGCCGACACCGTGTGCGGTGTGGGCGATGGTCTTCGCCGGGAGACCGGCGAGGCCGAGGGTTCCGGTCGCGTTGGCCTCAACAGCAGGACCTGCCACGGTGGCACCAGGAAGCGCGCCAGCCGGGACATTGGTGTAGGTGATCAGGCCACCGGTCGGGGTCAGACCCGACAGCAGCCCGGTGATACCCACGTTCTGAGCGTTGATCACGCCGAGCCCGTCGGTACCGCCAGTCAGGTTGCTCGACTGGGCGGTCACCGTCCACGGAAGGTCACCCGCACGCGAGTCGATCACCGAGATTCCGGCGAACGGCGCGCTGCCCGTGTAACCCGTGGTCGGGTCGGTGTTCGGCGACAGCGTGCCCACGTT
>JACXTT010003845.1_pt1 | contig 22721 bp, 11 predicted proteins | sample 9270951 | NCBI WGS metagenome assembly JACXTT01 (sample SAMN15532306, study PRJNA645909) | rock metagenome | isolation source: weathered quartz diorite | place: Puerto Rico | collected 2017-06-21
CGATCCCTCTGGAGCAATCCGGCGTCGTTCTGTTCCGAGTTCATCCGGCAACACCGGAGAATATCGAGCCGCTCGTGCAGGCTTCTGTTTGTGGCGAATATGGCGTGGGCCGGACACATCAGTGTCATCGCCCCTGACGGGATTCAGATGCTGGCGGCTCGAAAGAGTTGACGGCCCGCTCTCGCCGCCGGTCCTGGTTGCCGGCAAGCGTGGGTGACAGATCGGGGACTCGAAGGTCCTCAGAAGCTGGCAGGGGGCCGCCGCGACCCACCAAGGGCGCCAGAAACAAGATCGCGGCGGCCTCCGTTGTCAGCGTGTTTCTCAGCAGCGCTCATTTGCCCAGGAGCCAGAGAATTCCGTTTTCAAAGAGTTTGTTTTGGATGTTGCTGGTGAAGATCTTGTCGCCGTGGCCCATGTTCATGTAGAGCATGCGGTACTCCGTGTTCGTCCAGACTACGGGCACATCGGGATCCCGATCGGTGATCAGGCCTTTGATGCCGAGCGGGTATTGCGCGGGGTCAAGGGTCAGGAGGACGTGAATATTCTTGTCCAAACGCGGACTGGGCCGCCAGGAATACCATTCATTGATCGGCGCCACGAACGTTTTGGGAATCCCCTGGGTCACGGGGTTGCCAGTGTCATCGACGATAAGTTTGGCCGGCAGCGGTGGCCAGTTATTGACACCGAACGCCCCGCCGCCGATGAATTGTTTGAACCACTCCCAGCGCGAATTGCGGTCGTTATAAGCCGAGACGTGAAAGCCGAGCCAGGCGCCGCCGTTCTCCATATATCGCTGAAATGCTTGCTGCTGCTGCGCGTTGGGAGGGCTGCCGTTGAGCCACACGACCAGTTTGTACGGCTTCAGATTCTCGTCGTTCATGTCGGCCCAGTTGGTGGTGGCTTCAGTCCGGAAATTGTGTTTGTCGGCCACTTCAGCGAAGAACCGCAATGCATCGGTGGCGAAGTGCATGTGATCCGCCTCGCCGTTCAAGGAGAAGAACAGCAGCACTCGTTGCGGTTGTTGCGTCGGTGGTGGCGCCGGCTGAGCGGCGAGACGGGCGCTTGCGAGTATGCAGACCACGCCGGCGGTGAGAAACGGTCTCACTGGCCTGCTCCCCAGAAGATGGCGTTGCGGAACAACTGAACGAAGTTGGGATCGTCGAACAATCCCGCGTGGTGTCCCATAAAGATGTAGACATTTCGCGCTTTGTAGTGTGGGTTGGACCAGACCACCGGATGGTCCCCGCCCATCTTGATCATGGTATTCGGCACATAGCTGGACTCATCCACCGTGGCGAGCACACGCACGTTCGGGCGCGGCGAACGGCTCCAGGTGTACCACTCCTCCTTGTCGACTACGAATGAGGAAGGTAGGCCTTGGGCTAGCGGGCTCGAGGAGTCTTCAATCCTGACGGTCGCCTTCGCAAAGTCGGGCAGGTAGTGGGTGAATCGGATGCCGCCCATAAACTCGGAAAACCAGGGGTCCATCGGATATCCGTCAAAGTCGCCGAGCAGGCTCGCGTGATGGAATCCGATCCAACCTCCTTTGCCCTCGGTGATGTATTCGACAAACGCCTGCTTAGCGACCGGCGCCCAATGATACGGCGGATAGTTGAGCTGAACGAACAGCTTGTATTGCGCAAGGAATTCCCGATTGATGCGCTCCGTGCCGGTGATGTAATCGACCGTGAAATCGTTTTCCGCCGCCAGTTTGTTGAGATACGCTTTGCCCGCATCGGCGAACGCCTGATGATCGCCGGATGCGCGCTCGGCGAGCGCGAGGACGCGGAACTTGGGCGGACGAGGCCATGCGGAGCTTACCGTTGGAACATCGATCAATGTAACGTTGGCGCTACTGAAGTTCGCCACGTAGACTTGGTTGGTTGCCGGGTCCGCGGCCATCGCGTAGGGAATCACTCCAGCGTTGACGGTCGCGATGGTCGCGTAGGTCTGGCCATCGAGTACCAGAACATTCCCTGCCACCTGATTGGCGATGTAGATCTGATTCGTGTTGCGATTGACCGCGATTGCGGATGGATGCGTCGCCAGTTGTAAGGTCTTTACGACTGTACCCGTTCGGCCGTCGATCACCGCCAGGGTATTCTGCGCGTAGGTGAGCACATAAGCGCGGTTCGTGGTGGGATTCACCGCGACCGCGAAAGGAATGTCTCCGACCGCCACGCTTTTGGTGGTTCCGGTGGCGCTATCGATGATGGAAACGCTGGCGCTATCTTCATTGACGACGTAGGTCTTGTTACCGCCGGCGGCGATCACCCACGGATGCTTGCCTGTGGGGATCGAAGTGGCGACGTTGGTGGCGCCATCGATTTCACTTGAATCCCTGCTGCCGTAATTCGCGGTGTAGATCTTGTTGGCGAGCGAATTCACGGTGACGCCGCGAGGACCCTGGCCGACGCGTACGGTCGTCGCGGTGTTTGTCGAGCCGTCGATTACAGTGACGCTGTGGCCGAAATTGTTAGTGACGTAGATCTTGTTCGTCGCCGAATTCACGGCAATTGCGTTGCAGTTACTCGACGTACGCACCGTGGCGATGACTGCGTTCGCTGCACCGTCGATCACGGAAACCGAGTTCTCGCCGGAATTGGCCGTATACACTCGGTTCGTAACCGGGTTGACGGCGATGGCTTCAGGTCCGGCGCCCGTCTTTATGGTGGCGATCACGGCCCGGGCCGTTCCGTCGATGACGGTCACGGTGCTGCTGTTGTGGTTGGCGACGAAAGCCCGATGAGTGGTCTCATTGACCGCGATCGCCATGGGCTGCTGTCCGGTCTGGAGGTTCCGCGAGACAGGCTGCGCGAGGCAGCAGGCTGCCGCGAACCCTGCGAGGCACAGCGTTCGCGCGTTGGTCATCGCGCCGGCTTCGGCTTCTCCGGAGCGAGCATCTGCTTCGTCGTGATTTTGGCGTCGAAGGCGACGTTGAACATGCAGACCATCATCTCGTCGAAGCTCTGCTGGCCCCAGATCACGGTCTTCGACGGGTCGGGATTCTCGGGATTGTTCTTGGAATTGTCGAAATGTTCCGTGCACTCGAGCTTCGTTCCCTTGGGCAATTTCAGGGGTTCGGCAAGGTCGTACCAAAGCTGCCAGTGCCAGTTGTAACGGGGTACATCGAGCAGTGTCTCCGTACGGCCATCGGCGAATACGATCCGGTATTGGGCGGACTTGCCACGCATGTGCATATGCGGATGCAATCCGAGCAGCGTCACATCTTCCGGCATAGTGAGCGATGAATCGACGCGGTAGTTCGGATCGCCCGGGGGAATTTTGAAATTCATGTTGCCGGCCGAAAGCGTCATGGTGCGCTCGGTGGGCGGTTGCTTTGCAAGCACGAGCCCCAGCCGCGATTGGTCCGAGGAGGCCTTACCTTCCGGCATGTAGTGGATCTCCAATACGATATCGGAACCAGCCGGAATCAGCTTCGCCTGGCCGGGCTTGAAAACGTCTGGCGGCTGGCCTGGAGCAAATCCTGTAAGCCAATCGCTTGGCACGTCATCCTTCGCAGGATTGCTTTTCTCATCGGTCTTCTTCTCGTCGGTTTTTGAGGGAGGCGCCTGGAAGAACTGATTCTTCGGCATATCTTTGAAGTAGTTCGATCCCGGCGTGCGCACGTAAGCCACGATGTGATGCACGACGCTGTAGTCCGTCGGCGCCGCCTGCACTTGCTCCACCCATGTGTCTTTTGTGAAACCGGTCGGGATGATGACGTATTGATACTCCAGAATTCCCGTGGCGGGCACTTGGAACGGCGTAGGAAGCTGAAAGACGATGTCTGGCTCAGGAATTCTCCAGCCTTCGGCAAATTGTTTGGGGGCAGGCAAGTGCTTCGGATCGCCCAAGGGCGCGCCACCATCCACCCATTCGCCGAGCGTATCGATGTCGCGTTGCGAGAGAGAAGGATTGTTGGCGAAATGTCCGTACTTTGGATCCGCGAACCACGGTGGCATCTTCCGTTGCAGCACGGCTTGCTTCATGGCCTTGGCCCACGGGCGCGCCTGCTCATAAGTGAGCAGAGAGAATGGCGCAGCCTGGCCCGGCCGATGGCACGACTGACAATTGTTTTGCAAAATCGGTGCGACATCCTTGGCGAAAGTCGGACTCGCGGCATGGATCGTTGACGGGGCGAACAGGCCGCCGGCCACGCCCAGCACCCAAAACGGCATTCTACGGATATGCATGCTCGTCCAAAATTATCATTTTCCGTGGATGGAATCGCCTATCCAGGGATAGGGGCGGCCAAGCTGGCAGTCATGGCAAGATGTTCCAAAGAAGCGAACAGAGATCGGCTTTGCGATCCAACAATGCACCAGAGACTCTCGATGCCGATCCCGTTGTTCGCGAGTTCCCCATAAGGAGTTCCTTTGACAATTTTGCGCTGTTTGGCATGCGCACTTTTGTTGGCGGCGGTATGTCCGGCGCAGCTGCCGGATTACTATAAGACCGTCAATCGCGTGACTTGGGTGGTCGAGAACATCGATAGAGTCAGGGCGGCCTGGGAAGCGATGGGTCTTTCCGGCATCCGCGAGTATCCCAATATCGAACTCGTGGGCCGGTATCGCGGAAAGCCAGTCACCATCTACGCGTGGCAGATTACCGGCCGAATAGGCAATCTAACGGTGGAAATGATTCAGCCGGCTGAGGGTCAGGCGAATGCATACACCGACTTTCTCAGCAAACATGGCGACGGCATTCTCTCGATCGTGCACGAGGTTCCGAGCCGGGAAGCGTTAGAACAGGAAATCCGACGGATGAAGGCAAAGGGTGCGGATGTGCTGCAGCAGGTCACGGTGCAGCAGGAACATCGTCCGGTGACGTATACATACTTCGATACGGAGCCCGCCGGAAAGTTCGTCCTGGGATTGGTAAGTGGAGCGGCGGCGCTCAGGCGGCCCGCGGACGGTGAAGCGAGGGCGACGGTATCGCATTTCGGATGGGTAGTCCGGGATGCACCTTCTAAGGAACTCGCCTCCGCAACGGAGCCGGACAGAGCAACGGAATCGAGTTTCTGGTCCATTGGTGGGCCGTCCGGCCCTGCGCAGGCTTCTAAGGAACTCGCCTCCGCAACGGAGCCGGACAGAGCAACGGAATCGAGTTTCTGGTCCATTGGTGGGCCGTCCGGCCCTGCGCAGGCTTCGGTGTCGGCATATTGGCAGCGGCTGGGACTTCCGCCGTTCCCGATGCAGCATGCGACACCGCGAGCCGATGGACGCTACAGAGGCAACCCGCTTTCCTTGGCGTTCGAAGTCGGGTTTCAGCGCCATGCGCAGTTTCGCTACGAGTGGGTCTCACCGCCGCCAAACCCGCCGAACATCTACGCCGACTTTCTGAACAAACACAATGCGGAAGGCATCCAGCACATCGGGATGCTCGTTGACGATCTGCCGAAATCGATTGCGGCCTTCGAGAAACTCGGATACCAGGTTCATCAAGCTGGCGCGTGGGGCGATGTCGGGAAGCCCGGATCGGGGCAGTATGCGTACATGGATACTGCCTCTTTCGGCGGCGTGAGCCTCGAGTTGATCCGAAGCTACTAAAACACGTACTTGAGCGCGAACTGTAGTTGGCGCATACTTCCGTTGGTCGACGTAATGCGTCCGTAATTCGTGCTTGTCACCGACGTATTCGGCAAGCCCCATGCCGGGTGATTCAACAAGTTGAACGCCTCCCCTCGGAATTGCAGCTCGTGGCCTTCCCTGATGCGGAAATCCTTGTGGGTGGAGAAGTCCCAGTAGAAGCCACGCGGACCGAGCACAGTATTCCGGCCGGCATTGCCGAACTGGTAGATTGGCTGCAAGACAAACGCCGCGGTATTGAACCACTGGTCGGTCGTCGGATGATCGAGCGCGACGCGCTGGCTGGTAGCATCAGGGCGGTCATTGGCGATATTTGTGTTGGCGCGATTGACTCCGTCGGTCGGGTTGATTGGGAAACCCGATCGCCAGGTGACGATGGAGCCGAGCTGCCACCCGCCGGCGACTCCATTCAGGAAGCGGTTCCGAATGTCCATGCGGCGGCCTTTGCCGAGCGGCAGGTCATACAGGCCTGAGACTACCAGCCGATGCCGGTTGTCGAAGGCCGAAAGTCCCCGTTCGCAACGCTGACAGGTTCCGTCCTGCCAAAACAGAGTATCGCCATCGGAAGTGCGGATGCCGGTGGTCCCGTCGATGGATTTCGACCACGTGTACGACACAAGCGCGGTCACGCCGTGGGAGAAGCGCTTGGTCAGTTTCGATCCCATCGAGTTGTAGTTGCCGTTGGCGCCGTTTTCGACGAGCACAAGCAGTCCGAAGTTCGGATACGGAGAGCGGCTGGCTACTGTGCCCGGTCCAGGCGCCGCCGCGCTGACGCCGCGATACGACTCCAGATGGTGGCTGATCGAGCCCAGGTACCCTACCTCGAAGGTTAGATTGTTGGCGATCTCCCGCTGCAGGTTGACGAGCCACTGCATCGAATAAGGCGTGCGCCGGTCGAACTTGTTGGAGAATGCCTGGGGCGTCAGAATGTTCGCTACCGATCCGGCGAGGCTGGCGGCGCCATTCAGCCAGGTCTCCGACGGGAAATCGGGATTGTCGTCATTGCGCGTACGTCCGGCGGCGTTGCGCCCGACATCGAAGCGCGGGTTGCCCTGATCCTGGTTGTAGAACATGCCGGCTCCGGCGCGGATCGCCCACTTCGAATTCGGACTCCAGGCGATGCCGAGGCGCGGTGCGAAATCGTTGTTGTCGCGATTGACCAGCCGGTTGCCGAGGCGGCCGTCCCGGACCAAGGGGATGTTCGGCCAGCGGACTTTCAGGCCGGCATAGGGATCGCCGTTGCTCGGCCCCTGCCGCAAGAAAATGGGATAGCGGCTCGAGTCAGTCACGTTCGGCGTTTTGTCGAACGCGTTGAAAAAGACCGTGGTCAGGTTCCCGGAAATGTCCTCCCAAGGCGGTGAGTTTTCGTAGCGGAGGCCCAGCGACAATGTTACTTTCGGCGAGATCTTCCACACGTCGTCGAAGTACACCGCGAAACTCGTCGCGCGGAAGTTTACCGATGCAATCTGCGCCGCGACCTCAGTAAGAGTGACATTGCCGAGCAGGAACGAAGCGAACGCGTCGCCTTGTGTGTGGGTCGTTGGGTCTTCGGTGGGAGTTCTCGAGAACGAGAAACTGCCGCGGCCATACTGATTGCCCACCTGATTGAACTGATCTTTCCGAATCTCTCCGCCGAACCGGAACGAGTGCTTGCCGCGGGTTACCGACGTGTTGTTCAGGAATTGCAGAGTGCTGTTCTTGTTTTCGAAGGGGCCGTCCGTGCCGTCGCCGATGCCGTTGTAATTGGCGATGCCGATGCTCGGAATGCCCCAGGACACGGGATCGCCACCCTTCAAGCCCGGGATGCCCAACTCATCCACGACATTGCGCTGGAACGCCAACAGCGTGCCCACTGAATTGTAGAACCGCGTATAGCCGAACCGGGTCTCGTTCACCACGCTCGGCGAAACAATACGGGTATTTGACACCATGTACTGCTCGAGATTGGTCACCAGCTTCGTGCCGTTCAGATTCAATCCGGGGCTCGACTCGTTCTCATCGCCCCAGCTATACCGCCCGGCCCACGATGACTTCGACGATTCCACGTAGTCTGTGCGCAGGACGAACTGATCACGGTTCTGAGGCCGCGCGAGCGAGGTGACGTAGTTGTTGACGGCGCCAGGCAACTGTGGCGTGCGGTAGAACTCGAGCAGCTTCTTCGAAATCGGGCTGATGCGATTCTGGGGCACCACATTGCCGGGAAACAGCGTCGCCGTGACGGTCTTTCCGTCGGCCGCGTACGCCCGCGACGCGGGATCGTAAATGCGGGCGACGATGGCGGACAAATCCCCGCCCTGCACCGCGACCGGAGCCAATGAATAGAGGCCGGTGGTGTTGCCGCGCTTCCGGTACGCCTCGTAATTGCCCATGAAGAAGAGTTTGTCCCGGCCATTGAAGATCTTCGGGAGCCACACCGGACCGCCCAGCGTGAAGCCGTACTGGTTCCACTTGAACGGATCCTTGGTGGTGCGGATGGCCGTGAACGAATATGGATTGGCGTCCATCTTGTCGTTGCGGAAGAACTCGAAGAGAGTGCCGTGATACTGGTTTGTGCCGGACTTGGTGAGCACGTTGATCTGGGAGGTCTGGCGGCCGAATTCCGCTGGATAGACGCCAGTCTGCACCTTGAATTCCTGCAGCGCATCGATCGATGGCATGACGACGAACGTGTTGAAGTTCGGGTCCGTGTTTTCGACGCCATCGAGCGTGTAGTGATTGAAGTTTGTGCGCTGCCCGGCGACTGAGATGGTTTGTGCGGCGCGAATGCCGCCCTGGCGTGCACCAGCCTGACCCTGGCTGGAAAACCCCGTTGATACGTTGGGCGCCAGCGAGACCAACTGAAGATAGTTGCGGCCGTTCAGCGGCAACTCCACGATACGTTTGTTTTCGATTACGGTGCCGACGGTGGCGTTCTCGGTTACGAGTAAAGCAGCGTCGGCGCTGACGTCGATGGATTCGTTCACCTGTCCGATTTGCAGCTCGAAATCGACGCGCGCAGCCAATTGCACTTGCAACTCAATGTGAGTCCGGATGACACTCTTGAAGCCCGGCTTCTCGACCTTGACCGCGTACATTCCAGGCGGCAGAGACGGGAATGTGTAGGCTCCGGCATCGTTCGTGGTTACGGTTCGCGCAGCGTTCGTACCGGCGTTGACGGCGGTGACCGCCGCTCCGGCCATTACCGCTCCGGTGCTATCGCGTACCTCGCCGCTGATGGAGGCGAAGGTCTGCGCGAAGCCCAGCGTCAGACCGAATACAGAGCATCCAAGTGCAAATAGTTTTATCCACATGGCTTTCGACACTAACAGCCTTGTGATTCGAAAGCGCCTATCTTCGGGTAGGGGTGCGTGGGAATTTTTCGATTATTGCGCGTGTTGTGAACGCCCGCGCGAAGCCCAAGAGCATCGCCCCGCCAACACGGGGCGGGGCGATGCTCTACTCTCTACTCATCCAGACGTGATTTGCTTTAGAAAATGTATTTGAGAGCGAATTGAATCTGGCGCATATTGGCTCTCGTCGATGTGATCTGCCCGAAGCTCGATACGGCCGTCTTATTCGAGCTTCCCCATCCCGTGTTTGGCGTTCCCAGTTCGACATGGTTCGGTGCATTGAACATCTCCATCCGGAACTGCAGTGAGTGGCCCTCGAGAATGCGGAAGTCCTTGATGGTCGAGAAGTCGATGTTCACCTGCCGGGGACCGCGCAGATTGTTGCGTGCGCAGTTTCCGAATTCGGGCGCCACGGTGTTTGAGAATGCGGCAGGGTTGTACCAGGCGTTCGCAGTCGGATTGTCGAACACCGGATTGACGCCGGCCACACAGTTCGTCCGATTGCCGTTGGGCGAAAACACAACGCCTGCAGAGTCCCAGGAGCTCGTCTCGGTAGCCGAGCCGCTTTGCATCGTGGTGATGGTGCTGATCTGCCATCCGCCGAAGACTTGATTTACGATTCCACCGCGATTGAGCAAAGCGTGTCCTTTGCCGAACGGCAGACTGTAAAGGACTGACGTGACAAAGCGATGCGGGATGTTAAATGTCGAGTAGCCGTAGTCGCAAGCCCTGCAACGCGCGTTCTCGGCGACAAAATCATTGCCGGGACCACGAATGGCGCTGCCATCGTCGAGCGCCTTGGACCAGGTGTAGCTGACCAGGGTGGTAAGACTCGCGCCGAAGCGCTGGGTCAACTTGAGTCCCAGACCGTTGTAGTTGGCGATTCCATCGTTCTTCAGGAACTGGATGCCGGCCGAACCGAATTCGGGATATGGCATACGAGTGAGCACCGGCGTCGTGCCCGGTAGCGGCTGCGCGGCGTTGATGAGATTTGCCGTGTGACGGCTGAGCGAGCCGTTGTAGCCGGCTTCGACCGTCGTCGCACGGCCGAGTTGCCTCTGGACGTTGAAGATGTAGCTCATGCTATACGTCGTGGGCAGGTGATAATCCGCGCCCCAAGTCAAACCGATCGGCAGCGTGACAGGGAGCACCGAGGCGTTGATGAAATTGGTGTAGCCGAAATTCGGCGCCGAGTATGTGTTGTCCGGCACGCGGCCGGTCCTGCCGCCGAGGCCGCGGTTGAGATCGAAAATCGAGTTCTTGCTCTCCTGCGAATAGAAGAAGCCGAAGCCGCTTCGCACCACCCATCGATCGCTTGGATTCCAGGCGATCCCGAGGCGCGGCGCGAAGTTGTTGTAGTCGGTGGCAATGAGGCGGTCTCCGAGCCGCCCGTCGCGAGCGACCTGGAGCGGCGGCATGCCCGCGATCTGCTGGCCTTGCGCGGCGTAATAAGCCTGATAGCGGAAATCGATTCCCTCGTAGAAGTTGCCGTTCCCTGTACGGACGTAAACCGGATGTTTCGTGATGTCCGGAACATTCGCGATTCCAGCAAGAGGTTCGTTGAGCTGAATGTTCACACCACGGCCGGATTTATCCAGCATCGGCTGCGCGACCTCCCAGCGCAAGCCAAGGCTGATCGTGAGGCGTGGCGTCACCTTCCAGTTGTCGTCGATGTAGCTTGCCCATTCGGAATTGCGGAAATCCGACGATACCAGCGCGACCGCGATGATCGCGTTGTTCATATAGCCTTGCAGGAAATCCGCGCCGGAATACCCAGTGCCCTGCGTATTCGGATTGCCGGTGAACTGCCCGCCGAAGAAGAACTGCCCGCGCGGAAATTCGTTGCCGACCTGCGGAAACTTGTTGTAGCGGTACTCGCCGCCGAAACGAAGCGAGTGCTTGCCTAATGCCCACGAGAAGTTGTCGACGAACTGGTAAACCTTGTCGTCAATCGTGAACGGGCTGCTGGTGTTGTTGCCGAAGCTGGAAAGATTTTGGCTGAGCTGAATGTTCGGGACGCCCCACGAGTTCTTATCCGTGACCTTAAAAGGCACTCCAATCTCCGCATTCACATCCTCGACCCCGGCGAGTTGTTGGGCGATGCTGTTATAGAGCGAGTTCAAGCCAAAACGTGCCTCGTTCACTTTAGTAGGTGAAATCGTACGGACATTCGACAGCACCCATTGGCTGGCCCGCGTGTAGGTCGTGCTGCCGTCCAGGGTTAGGCCGGGGTTGACGGTAAGCTCGTCCGTCCAGCTATAGCGGCCGAACCACTGGGACTTCGTGCTCTCGTTGAAATCGATGCGCTGATTGAATTGCACCTTGTCCACAGGTGTTTTCGTCAGGTATTGATAGTTGCGATTGGGTAGGCCGGTTCCGGCAGGCAGATTGGGGAGCGGAAAGAACTTGCTCATCAGGAGCATGGAGGCTTTGTCGAAACGATTGGCCGGCACCTTATTGCCTGGGTATGCGGACACAGTCACATTCGGAGGGACGCCAACCCGGCTGAGCGGATCCATCAAGACATTTGGAATGCCGGAAAAATCTCCGTCGCGCATGGCCTGAGGCATGGTAGTCGCGATCGAAGTGGTGGTGGTGCGAGATTTGAAACCTTCAAAGTTGGACATGAAGAAGAGGCGGTCCTTGCCGTTGAAGATCTTCGGAATCCTCACGGGCCCGCTGAGCGTGAAGCCGTATTGATTCTGGCGGTAAGGTGTACTGACCGGAGACGGATTCGTTGCGCTACGCGTGGCTGACAGGAAATCGTAAGCCCGGGCATCGAGCTTGTTGTTGCGCAAAAATTCATAAGCCGCACCATGAAAAGCGTTGCCGCCGGGCTTGGTGGAAACATTTACCTGTCCAGCTTCGCGACCGAACTCCGCGGGATAGATGCCGGACTGCACTTTAAACTCCTGCAGCGCGTCGACCGACGGAAGCATGATGTAAGTGTTGAAATCGACATCCGTGTTGGTGATGCCGTCGAGAGTGTAGTTGGCCCACGTAGCGCGTGCGCCGGATAGTGACATTGTCAGTGTCGAGCGCGTGCCCCCGAGCCGGCCGCTCGCTTGCTGCGCCGGCGTGAATCCGTAAGTGACATTGGGGCTGAGTGCGACCAGGCTGAAGAAATTCCGCCCGTTCAGCGGTAGATCCGTAATGCGCCGTTGTTCGATGACCGTACCGACCGTGGCATCTTCGGTGTTCAGCAGCGCGACGGCGCCGCTGACTTCGATGGTCTGGCTGGCCTGCCCGACGGTGAGCACAAAATCGATGTTGGCCGTCTGCTGGACCTGCAGCTCGATGTTGCTCCGCTGCATCGTTTGGAATCCCGGCGCCTCTACCTTCAAGGTGTAGTTGCCGGGAACCAACGCGGGGAACCCGTAAATGCCCGCGGTGTTGGTCAGGGTTTCGCGAGATACGTTGGTCTCCATATTGACCGCGGTGACTTTGACACCGGGCGCGACCGCGCCACTCGAGTCCTTTACGTCTCCTACGATACTACCCAGTGTCTGAGTCCAGGCCGAGCCAGAAAGCCCAATCGACAACATCAGCACGACAACACGGTGCGTCATTCCCACACTCCTGTTTGGACACGTCGAGGTGACCGGGAATGACTTGACCCGGCAATTGAAACAGACCCCAGAACGGTCGGATGTGTGAAAGTATCATGGGCGCCGCCAGTAAATCGCCTATCTCGGGATAGGGGGTAGGGGCATTTGACTCGAATCGGATTCCCGAACTAATTCGGCGGCGCCGGGAGCGTCGCGCCTACGGTCGTCCCTTTTCCCTTGCTGCTCGAGACCTCGAGCGAACCGCCAATTTGCTCCATGCGCTCGCGCATTCCGAGGATCCCGAAATGACCGTCGGCTGCGAGCCGCTTGGCCGACGGGGCGAAGCCACAGCCATCGTCCTCGATTTCCAGCCGGATCGCCGAGGGACTAAACGACAGGCGTAACCGGATTGCGGCAGGACTGGCGTGTGCGACCGCATTGCGAATGGCTTCTCTTGCGACCAGAGTGAGGGCACGATTGGCCGAGTCCGGTAGCGCGAGCGGATCACCCTCTACGTCAAGGGAGATCGGAACTCCCTTATCGTCCGACACAGATTTGGCCAGTTCGGACAAGGCGCCCGCGAGGCCGTTTTCGAACGAATCCTGCCTTAGGTCCGTCAGCGCCTGGCGGGCTTCGTCCAACGTCATCCGCAGATGGATCCTTGCGTTGTCGAGGCATTCTGACATTTGGTCCGGATCGGTGCGAGCACTCCCTACCGCGGCCTCGATCAACGTTGAAACGCCCACGCAGCCCTGTACGACGGTGTCGTGCATTTCGCGCGCGATCCGTGTCCGTTCCGCCAAGCGGAGGTTGTAGCGCATGCGAGTCTGGCGTTCCTGGAATCGAAAAACGCCGAATATGCTCAAGCCTATGAGCGCGGCGGTTCCCGCATAAAACCAGGCGGTTTGGTAGAAGTAGGGTCGCACAACCAAGGAAAACCCGGCCTCGGAGGACGAGTCCTGCAGAGACCCATCGCGGGCAATCACGTGAAAGCGGTATTCGCCGGGCGCCAGATTGTAGTAATTGGCCGATCGCCGGCTCGTGGCCGGCATCCATTTTGCATCGGCGCCGTCGAGTTTGTACCGGAATGCCAACCGCTCGGGAGACCTGAGTGCGCAGGCCGTGAATTCGATCTCCACGTGCCGCTCGCCGGGGGCAACCACCATATTCGAGGAGAGAGTTCGGCTCTGGTTGTCGACCAGCACGGACTCGATTCGAACCGGTGCTCGATTCTCGAATCGCGGGTGCTCAGGTTTGAAATGTATGGCGCCGCGGACGCTGGGAAACCAGAGTTCGTTGCCGGGCGAGATGCATCCCGCCAGTTGAACACCGCCGTTGATCTGCGCGCTCTCCAGCCCGTCGCCGGCTCCATAGGAGAGGACTGAAAGGGAGGGCAACCTGCCTTCCGCCACAGCGTCCAGATCGGCCAGCGACGCCGATGAGAGTCCTAGAGGGCCGCTCATCCAGAGCTTGCCGCCAGCATCGCCGAGCACCTGAAAGATCGCATTGCTGAGCAAGCCTTCCTGCGTCGTAATTCGCGATACCCGCCCGTCCGCGATCCGGACCAAGCCTGCCCCGCGAGTCGCGATCCAGATACGTCCTTGGGGATCGGGAAAGATGGACCAGACACGATCATGGCTCAACTGGGCGAATGCCGCATCCGGCACGAAGCGGCCCGAGTGAAACCGATTGATCCCCCTGTCCGTGCCGACCAACATGTCCCCGTTGCGGTCCTGCACAATGGCGCGCACCCAGCCATATGAAAGGCCGTGCTCGAGGTAGTAGTTTTGAAAGTTCGATCCATTCCAGACACTTATGCCGCTCGTGGTGCCGATCCAAAGCTTACCTTCGCGATCTTCCGCAAAAGCCTGAATGCCGTCGTTGCGCAGGCCTTCGTGAGTGGTGAAGCGCGAAATCTGCCCGTTCATGGAACGCACCACGCCGCGATTGTCCGTTCCGAACCATAGCGCCCCGGTCCGATCCTCGAAGATGCCGCGGAAACGGAGGCTGCGAGCGTCGTCAGGAAACTGAAAAGGCTCCGCTCGCCCATTCGTGAATCGAAACACTTTGCCGGTAGCCGAGGTGAGCCAAACAACTCCATGGGGATCGGAATAAACGGTCGAAATATTGTCGTCCGACAGGCCATCTCGAGGTCCGAGCACCTGCACGTAAGGGGTGCTCAGCCTCACAAGTCCGTCGGCAGTGCCCACCCAGATGTTTTGCTCGCGGTCCTGCAGAATCGCTGAGACGCTGTTGTTGGGTAGATCGGGAGCGCGGAATGGGGTCTCCTTTCCATCCCGCACCAGCACTAGACCCTCGCCAACGGCGCCGATCCATACATCCCGGTTATGGTCTTCCTCGATCGCTCCGATGATCGTCCCCTTCGGGTGTCTGAGATCAGGTGTTGCGCCGCCGATCGTCTGCAATCCATGATTCGTGCTCAGCCATAGCGTACCGTCGCTCGTTTCCCGGATCGAATAGATCTGGTGGTCGTGCAATGTGTTCGGGCCAAACCGGCGCACAGTGTTGCCGTCGACGCTGAACAAACCGGCAGGTCCGCCTGCAAGTATTACTCCGTCGCGTTGTTCACATAGCCCGAAGAATGCGATGTTGCTCAGATGAGCCTTCTCGTCGACCCGTTCAAAGCGGGTGGCGCGGCGGACATAGAGCCCGCGATTTGTAGCCGCCCAGATCTGCCCCCTTCGATCCTCTAGAACTGCGGCGACGAACTCATTCCCTAATCCGTCCTTTGGCCCGAAGGATTCGAATCGGCCGTCGCGATAATGGAGCAGACCTCCGCCATCTGTTGCGATCCAAAGTGATCCATCGCGGGCGACTGACAGCGAACGAATGTTGTCGTCCGTCATCGCCGGCGCATTAAACCGGGAATAAACTACGAACCGAACACCGTCGAATCTGGCGAGCCCGCCTGGCGTTCCAATCCAAAGATAACCATCAGGTGTTTGGGCGAGCGCTCGAATCCTGCTTTCCGGCAGGCCGTCCTGGGTGCGCCAGGTTCGGCTCACATATTTCGGCGCGATTGCCGGTCCGCTTTCAGTCCGGGCCGCGCTGGCTGCTGCAAATAGTACGAGCCAGCTGAAAAACGAGCAAAGGGACGTTGCGGGCAAGTGACAGTACCGGCTTTTTAGTGTACAATCTTTGAAAAATCTGCGGGGCGTCGATTGGTGACCGATTTGCAACTTTCCAGCAGCAACAGCGCGAGTTCCGTGGCCGCGGATGGCAAGGCCTCGAACACCGATGTCATTCGAGTACTGATCGCCGACGACCACCCCGTTGTTTGCCTGGGGCTACTCGGAATCATCAATTCTCAAGGGGATATGACAGTGGTCGGACAGGCGCGCACTGGAACCCAGGCAGTGGCGCTGGCGCGTAAGCACTCGCCCGACGTAATCCTGATGGATTTGCGGATGCCGGAGATGGGCGGCGTGGAGGCGATTCAAGCGATTCAGGCGGAACGGCCCGAAAGTGCGGTGATTGTGCTCACTACCTATCAGGGTGATGAGGACATTCGGAAGGCCATCGCCGCTGGCGCGCAGGCTTACCTGGTGAAGGGTATGTCGCACCTGAAGCTTCTGGACGCAATCCGAAGCGTTCGTGCCGGCCAGCCGTATTTCCCGCGAAGTATCAAGAACAGCGTGCCCGCAAAAGTAAACCGGTCCGCCTTGAGCCCGCGCGAATTGGACATCCTGCGTTTGATCGTAAAGGGTCTTAACAATCAGGAGATTGCTGACGCTTTGAGTATCACGCGAGGGACGGTGAAATGGCACGTCAACATCATCCTGCGCCGGCTGGATGTGAATGACCGAACCCAAGCGGTGGTTGTTGCGGTGCAGCGTGGGATCGTAGAAATTTGACAATACCTGCGCGTCCTTAATTAGACGGACAGGTCAAGCTTTCCTCTGCGCGCTGCCCTGATAGGTGTAAGTCATTGGCCGTTTCGGCACACAGGTGATTGAAAATTAGTCCAATATATTTTTGCTTTTCGGGAACCCGGACACTAGGCTGGGAGCTCAGGACCATGACACTGGCGGGTGAGCACGTCCAGGCTGCCGGCCACAATGGCCATTTTTGGGTTGAAGAAGTGGCGTCTCTTCTCACGGTCCGCAAACGCGGTCTGGCGGTGGCAGTGATGTCGAACGTCTCCTTTGCGGGCACACCGTCGGTAGCCGAGAGAATCGCGGAAGTATTCGCGGAACAAGGGAAGAGTCCAGCGGGCAGGTGATCGCCTTCCGGCAGCCTTGACATTACAGGCTCCGCACACATGGTGGGATGGCGACGGACGGGGAAGGTGCTTCTGACGGCGCGAGTTCCGCCCAATCAGCGGCCTTCCTTTCCTCATGCCCGCCAACTTACCCACGGCACAAGACGACACGAGCCGTCACGGCATGGCAAGCACTTCAAAACACTTGATCAAGATATGTTGCGCCCGTATGCTTGACGAAACGTGCTGCTCGGACCTTTCACCGTTCCGTTCGACCGAATCCGAGAAGCGTTAAGCGCTTCTTTGGCCCCGGCGGTCGTGTATTCGATGGCATCCAGCCCCTTTTCGATGGATGCGACCTTAAGCGAGTGGCTCGTCTCCGCGGATGAGATCCGGATCACGATCGCCACGGGCACACTGGTCGACTTGGACAAGGGTACGTTTTCTCTATCCGGACTGAAAGTAAAACTGCGCGCGGAAGGTTGGATGGTTCCCATCGGGATGGTCGCCCCAGGAGGTCTCAGCGAACTCCAGCAGGCGGTGGTCGTGGACGCCATCTCCAGCTACCTGAACCAGCCAGGTCTCAGCTACCGCGTTGACTCAATCGGACTGCACATCACCGCGGGCAACCGCACATTTCATTTTTCACCCATGAAGGAACTCTACTGATCTCGAATTTGACGCAAACAACATGGTAGTGGCATTGCGCGCCGGCGGTAAGTGAAGCGTCACTCGCCCATAAACGTACTAATTTCCTCCAATCAAGTACACTGGCTGAGTCAGCTATGCCAATCGAAGCCGGCAGCCACTTAGGACCATACGAAATTATCTCGGCCATCGGCGCCGGCGGTATGGGCGAGGTCTACCGCGCGCGTGACAAACGCCTCGAACGCACCATTGCGATCAAAGTGTTGGCCCCAAACCTTTCTGCGAACCCTGAATATCGCCAGCGATTCGAGCGCGAAGCTCGGACCGTGGCCGCACTCAGCCACCCGCATATCTGCCCGGTGTACGACATCGGCGCGCATGAGGGCGTCGACTATCTCGTTATGGAATACCTGGATGGCGAGAACCTGGCGTCGCGCATAGCAAAGGGACCTCTCCCCATCGAGGACGCGCTTCGCTACGCTATCCAGATTGCCGACGCGCTGGATCAGGCCCATCGCCATGGCGTGGTTCATCGCGACCTCAAGCCAGGAAACATCATGCTCACGAAGTCCGGGGCGAAACTGCTGGACTTCGGCTTGGCAAAGGCGTTCGAGCCTCGCGGCGGCTCTCCTTCCAGCACGCTCACTTCGCTGCCCACCGCGACTACTCCTCTCACCGGACAGGGTTTGATCGTCGGCACACTCCAATATCTGTCTCCCGAGCAGCTCGAGGGCGGGGATGCCGACCCGCGCACTGATCTCTTCGCCTTTGGCCTGATCCTCTATGAAATGATCACCGGAAAGCGGGTCTTCGAGGCTCGTAGCCAGGCTGCGGTCATTTCCAGCATCATGGCGAGTTCCGTCCCGCCGATTTCGTCCATCAACAGCGCGGTTCCGCCTGCGCTCGATCATCTCGTCACCGCCTGCATTGCCAAGGACCCCGATGCCCGATGGCAGAATGCCTCCGATGTTTTGCTCCAGTTGAAGTGGATCGCGCAGGGCGGCTCCCAGGCCGGCATGCCAGCGCCGGTCGTCGCGCCTGCCAAACAGCGTAATCTCCTCTTGTGGTCCGCGCTCGCCGCGAGCGTCGCGGCAGCGATGCTTCTGGCTTGGCTGCATTTTACGGAACCTCCCGCGCCGCCCCGGCCCGCCGTGAAGTTCGCGATTCACGCCCCCATGGAGGCGGTTTTCTTCCCGGCAGCCGACACCCCCGTCTTATCGCCCGATGGAATGCAATTGATTTTTATCGCAAGCCTCCGCTCCGGCGCCGGCGTGCTCTGGCGACAGCCACTCGATTCGCTGGAGGCCAAGCCGATTCCGGGCACGGAAGGCGCTGTGCTGCCATTCAGGTCTCCCGACAGCCGTTCGGTCGCCTACTATTCGCAAGCGGACCAAAAGCTAAAAAAAGTGGACCTTTCTGGGGGTCCCGCCGTGACTCTGTGCTCTTTCAAGAATGGGACCGGCAGCGGCGCCTGGCTCGCGAACGGCTCCCTCATCTTCTACGACGACAACAAGCTGATGCGTGTTCCGGCCACGGGCGGCGAGCCGAAGCCACTGTTGGGCCCCGATGTGCCAGCCCCGAAAATGGCTCAGCTATGGCCGAGGGCCCTTCCGGACGGCAAACACATTCTATTTCTCGCTGTCGGCCCACCGGACAAAGAGGGTATTTACGCAGCGGACTTGGAATCCGGACAAACGCGCATGGTGATACCGGTGCGCTCGCTCTTCGAGTATTCCCCCGATGGATACATCTTGTATAGCCGGCAACAGGCCATTATCGCCCAGCGTTTCGATGCACGAAAGCTGGCCATCCAGGGAGATCCAATACCGGTAGTAGAGCGAGCGGGCGCATTCAGTTCCCGATGGGGCCCGGTTGCCTCGGCTTCGGGCAACGGAACCTTGGTCTATTCCCGTCCCGTAAATCGAGCCGCGCAGCTCCATTGGTATGGCCGGGACGGCAAGAAGCTTAGCTCAATCGAAGGAGCGAGAAATTACAGCCAGTTGCTGCTCTCTCCCGATGGACGGCGCGTCGCGGTTGAGTTGGATGGTACAGAAAAAACTTCCAACCGAAGTCTTTGGGTGCTCGAGCTTTCCACCGGCATTGCTTCACTCTTCACTCCAAATATGGAGGCTCGATACAGCGACGCGATCTGGTCGTCGGACAGCCGGGACATCATTTACACAAGGTTCCAAGGCTTTAAGCCGTCGATCCTGAGAAAACCGGCGGGTGGGGGAGCCGAGCAGGTCGTGATTTCCCAGGAAACTGCCTTGTACCCGGAAGAGTCGCTTCCAGACGGCAGTATTCTTGCCTTGAGCCAGAATGGCAAGGATATCGTTCGGATCCCTTCGTCAGGGGGCAAGCCTGAAAGTATTTTCCATACCGATTTCGAATCCGACGAGCCCCACGTTTCGCACGATGGTCGCTGGATCACCTACACGTCTAACGAATCCGGTCAATGGGAGGTCTACGTCGCCGCATTCCCTTCTTTCGGCAGCCGCCGGCAGGTGTCAAACGCAGGCGGAATGGGTCCCGTATGGCGCGCCGACGGTAGGGAGTTGTTCTATCTCTCGCCGGTTGGCAAGCTGATCTCGGTCGCATTCAAAGGTGGCGCGCAGCCCGAGACGTCGGTTCCTGTGGAGCTGTTCCAGACTCGACTCCGCGCCGACAGCCGATACAACCAGTACACGGTGACCGGTGACGGACAGCGCTTTCTGGTATACGACCCGGTCGAGGAAAACGACCAACCCTACCATGTGGTAATGAACTGGACGTCCTTGTTGAAGCGTTAGTAACTGTCCGTCATGGTCCTTGCAAATCGTGGCTACACAACTCCAGAACGATAGCGAGCGCGACCGGCAGAGGTTTTCTAAAACCCGTCCAGACCGGGTACCCAGTCTGGACTGGGCTGGCGCTGGAGTTTATTTACTGTGGATCACCACGCTCCCGCCAGCTAGAGCTTGCGTATTGTTCGACGTCATGGCGTCAGTGGCGCCGAGCATATTGTCATAGATGACGTTCGTTCCAGCGGAGTCCATAATCTTCATGCGGAAACCATCCGGCGTATTGCCACCCGCCAGACTGCCGTCGCGCGCGGTCAACATAAATGTGTAACTGCCCGAGCCGTTGATTGTACCGGCGCCCTTGTACTGAGCCATCGGTCCCGAGACGAGCAGCCAGGAATAACTCGTGCTGTGGAAGTCCAGATTCCCCACCTGGAACTGGAACTGAGTTTGGCCGTCGGGCACGGTCTGCCCCTTTTTGTACTGGGCGTTGAAGCCGAAGCTTGCCTTCCCGGTCAGACCGCTGCAATTTGAACAGAAAGAAGAAGGCGGCATCGAGCCCGCGAGCGAATTGATCCAGCCGCCGCCAGTAACGAATCCGGCACTTGGATCGTAGATGACGGTGAATTCCGGCATGCCGGCGTAGGTCGCGGCGGTCCCAGTTGCGCCGGTGAGGTCGACAACATCCAACTTCACGTCGTACACGCCGGGGCTGCTGAATGTGTAGTTGGCGCTGACAGTGCCTCCGCCGCCGGGGGACTCGACAACCGCGCCTGTGACAGGGGCGAGGACAACCGTAGTACCCGAAGTGTTGACGTACGAGAAAGTCCACTTGGCGGTGTGTGAATCACCGGCAGTGTCGGTGAATGAGCCTGTGAAGTTGACGGATGTTCCGGCTGCGGCAATGGTTCCGGTGGTCGGTCCGGTGATCGAGACGACGGGCGTGACATTGTTCACAACCTGGGTAAGCGATGCCGCGCTTCCCACGAAATTCACTGGGCTTGCGGGCGTGTATATGGCGGAGATCGAGTGCGACCCGCTGGCCAGGGCCGTCGCCGCAGCGCCGCTGGTGGTGAAGTTAGCGGTTGAGCTTGTCGCCGTAGCCGGCGCCAGGAGTGCGCTGGCCAGAGTGTTCGATCCATCCATGAACGTCACGGTTCCCGCCGGCGGAACGTTGGTGCCTGTGTTGGCGACCGTGGCGCTGAATGTAATAGCCAATGGGAAGACGGAGGGATTGGACGAACTGGACACCGCGGCCGCACTTGGCGCCTTGGTAATCGTAGCCGTGGCTCCCGTGGTCGTGTTGAACGTGTAGTTGCCGGCGTCCGTGCCGCTGATCGAGATCCCGCTTACGCTCACGGTCTTAAGGGTTCCCACGTTCGCATCCGCAAAGGTTGCAGTATTGTAGTTGTCCGAGAACATGTCGCCGGAAAGGCGATTGTCCGAAAGTGTTACCGTCGCGGCGGTGGAGCCGTTGTACACCTTGTCGATGCCGCTTGCAGTGATGATCAGCGTCGCCTGTTGGATCACCCCGCCGTTATTGGCCGGCGTGGTGACGGTGTAGTTGCGCCCGCTGTTGCCGTCGTTCACCGTATAGGTGGCAACCGAGAGCGTCTTGCTTGTGCCCGCGTTTTTGCTGTCGTAGGTCTCCGTGAGGCCCGTGACCGTGTCACTGCCCTGCAGGCCCGTGACCGCGGGTTTGGCTATCGCGCTCGTCGTCCCGTCGTAAGTCTTCGTGTTGGCCACCGCCGCGATGGTCAGCGGCGCCGGCGTCACTGTCATCGTTCCGGCCACGAAGCTAATGGCATAGTCCGTGTCCGCTGCTCCGCTCGCCGTGATCGTGTATGCGCTAGCCGACACCGGGCTGGAGACCGTCGCCGTCGTGCTCAACGTGGGCTGCGGCGTTAGACTGGTCGACGTATCCCCGTTCACGAATCCCGTGTAGCTGGCCGTCAGCGCCGGTAGCGCCGCGCCGTAGACCTTCGTCTTGTTGTCCGCTGTGATGGTCAGAGCCGCTGGCGTCACCGTCAGGGTTCCGGCCACATAACTGATGGTGTAGTCCGTATTCGCCGCCCCGTTGGCCGTGATCGGATACGGGTTGCCCCCGACATGACTGGCAGCTGTCGCTGTCGTCGTCACGGCCGGAGGTGTGTTCGGCAACGCGCTGAAGGTCGCTGGAGTGTCGCCGTTCACCAGACCGCCATAGGTCACTGTCAGCGCCGGCAACACCGCCCCGTAGAGCTTCGTCTGGTTGTTCGCCGATATTGTCAACGGCGCTGCCGTCACCGTTAGCGCTCCTGCCACATAGTTGATGGGGCTGTAGTCCGAATTCGCGGCGCCGCTGGCCGTGATCGGATAAGGGTTACCCGACGCGTGGCTGGCAGCCGTGGCTGTGGTCGCAACGGTTGGGGGCGTGTTCGGCGACGCGCTGAACGTCCCTGGAGTGTCCCCGTTCACCAGACCGGTGTAGGCGACTGTCAGCACTGGTAGCGCCGCTCCGTAAACTTTCGTCTGTTGGTCCGCGGTGATCGTCAACGGGACCGGCGTCACCGTAAGCGTTCCAGCCACGTAGCTGATCGTATAATCCGCATCTACGGCTCCGC
>JACXTT010003846.1_pt1 | contig 22718 bp, 19 predicted proteins | sample 9270951 | NCBI WGS metagenome assembly JACXTT01 (sample SAMN15532306, study PRJNA645909) | rock metagenome | isolation source: weathered quartz diorite | place: Puerto Rico | collected 2017-06-21
TCAACAGTCTCGCCGTAACGGTGCGCATGAAGCCGTCGGCCTTTCTCACCACGGAGCTCGGCTGGGAGCGCAACAGCGCGCGCCTGCCGGGAGGGAATTTCGTCCAGCGGCTCTACAGCGGACGCGTCCAGGTGAACGTCTCGGCCGATCTGCAGGTCTCGAGCTTCGTGCAATACGACAATGAAAGCCGCAAGCTCGGCACCAACACGCGGCTGCGCTGGACGTTCAATCCTCTGGGTGACCTGTTCGTCGTCTTCAACCACAACATGCTGCGCAATCTCAGTGACCGATTCGCGTTCGACTCCAATCAGCTGCTCGTCAAGCTCCAGTATGCGTACCGCCTGTAAGCTCGCCGCCGGTGCGGCGCTGGCGCTCGCGTGCGGCCGCGCCCCCGACCGCGCGGCCCAAGCAGCACCACCGCAGGCGCCCGACCTGCCGGTCCTCGACGCCCGACGCTTCGTTCGCTCCAGCGCAATCACCAACCCCTGGATGCCCCTCACCCCGGGAACCCGGCTCGTGTACGAAGGCACCGCGGTCGAGGACGACGGCACGAAAGTCCCGCATCGCATCGTCGTCACGGTGACCGATCTCACGAAAGTCATCGCCGGCGTACGGACCGCCGTCACGTGGGACACGGATTACAGCGACGGCGAGCTGGTTGAGGCGGAGCTCGCCTTCTACGCGCAGGACTCCACGGGTACGGTGTGGTATCTGGGCGAATACCCGGAGGAATATGAAGACGGCAAGTTCGTCGCCGCCCGGCCGTGGATCCACGGGTTCGAGGGCGCGAGCGCCGGGATCATGATGCACGCCGATCCGCGACTCGGGACACCGAGCTATGCCGAAGGTTGGGGACCGGCGGTCGAGTGGACCGATCGTGGGCAAGTCGATCAGATGGGGCAACGCACCTGCGTCACCGCCGGGTGCTACGACAGCGTGCTGGTGATCGCGGAAACGAGCGCCGGCGAGCCGGACGCGCAGCAGCTCAAGTATTACGCCCGCGGCACCGGCAACGTCCGCGTCGGCTGGCGGGGCGCGGGCGAGAGGACCCAGGAAGTCCTGGAGCTCGCCCGGGTGGAGCGGCTCGACGCGCAGGCCCTGGCTGCAGCGCGGGCGGAAGCGACGAAACTGGAACAGAGCGGTTACCAGCGCAGCAGCAGCGTCTACGCGCACACGCCGCCGGCGGAAGGGATGGCACACCCATGATGCGCTCGCTCGTGGCCTGGAGCACGAAATATCGCGTCGCGGTAGTCGCCATCGCTGCGGCACTGCTGGTCGTGGGCGTCCGGCAACTGCGCGAGCTGCCGGTCGACGTGCTGCCCGAATTCTCGCCGCCGCGCGTCGAGATTCAGACCGAGGCGCTGGGACTCTCCGCCCAGGAGGTAGAGCAGCTCGTCACGCTCGGGCTCGAGCAGGACCTGCTCAACGGGGTGCCTTGGCTCGAGTCGCTGCGCTCGGAATCTGTCCCCGGCTTGTCGTCGATCGTTCTCACTTTCAGACCGGGGACCGACTTGATGCGGGCGCGCCAGATGGTGTCGGAGCGTCTCACACAGGCGTTCGCGCTGCCGCACGTGTCGCGGCCGCCCACGATGTTGCAGCCGATGTCGTCCACGAGCCGCGTCATGCTGATTGGGCTGTCGTCGCAGACGCTGACCCCGATCCAGATGTCGGTCCTGGCACGGTGGACGATCGCCCCGCGCCTCCTGGGCGTGCCCGGCGTCGCCAACGTCGCGATCTGGGGGCAGCGGGATCGCCAGCTGCAGGTGCTCGTCGACCCCCAGCGGCTTCACGATCGCCATGTGTCGCTGCTGCAAGTGCTCGAAACCACCGGCAACGCATTGTGGGTGTCGTCGCTCAGTTTCGTCGAAGCCTCGACGCCCGGTACCGGCGGATTCATCGACAACGCCAACCAGCGGCTCGGGATCCGGCACATTCTGCCAATCGTGTCGCCGGAGGGTCTGGCGCAGGTGCCGATCGAAGCCACCGGCGTGCATCTAGGAGACGTTGCCGACGTCGTGGAAGGACACCAGCCGCTCATCGGCGACGCGCTGACGAACGGCAGTGCCAACCTGCTCCTCGTCGTCGACCGCTTCCCCGGCGCGAACCTGCGCAACGTGACGCGCGGTGTCGAGGCCGCCCTGCTGGAGCTGCGCCCCGGCATGACGGGTCTCGACGTCAACTCGTCGATCTTCCGGCCCGCCGGCTTTATCGAATCGGCGCTGCACAATCTCGGCTGGGTTGCGCTCATCGGCTTCGCGCTCGCGGCCCTGGCGATCGCCGTCTGCTTCTCCGACTGGCGCGCAGCGTTGATCGCGATCGGCGCCATCGTCACGTCGCTCGTCGTGGGTGCCTGGGTCCTCTATCTGCGCGGGGCGACGGTCAACGTCATGGTGCTCGCCGGCGTTCTCATGGCCCTCGGAGTGGTCATCGACGACGCGATCATCCACGTCGACGCCATGCGGCGGCGCTTCCGGGAGAGTCGCGACGCATCGCGCGCGGCTGCCGTCGCTGCCGCGATCGGCGAGCTGCGCAGCGCCACCGTGTTCGCCACCCTGATCCTGCTGCTGGCGGTGCTGCCGCTGTTCGTCTTCGGAGGAGTCCCGGCGACGTTCTGGCGCGCGTTCGGGGTCTCGTATGCCCTTGCCGTCGTGGCATCCATGCTGGTTGCCCTGACGGTCACGCCCGCCCTCGGTCTCCTGCTGTCGCCGCGCTCGCCCGCACCGCCGCGCGAGGTTGCGCTGCTGCCACGGCTGCAGGCGTGGTACGAAGCAGCGCTGGCGCGGACGCTGCAGCGGCCGTGGCGCGCGGTGGCGGTCGTCGCGCCGGTCCTGATCGTCGGGTTCGCCCTGCTGCCGCTGGTGAAGCGATCCGGCGGCGCGCTGCCGAAGTTCGCCGAGCGGGACTTGCTGGTTCATCTGGCGAGCGCTCCCGGCACGTCGCAACCCGAGATGAGCCGCATTTCCGGGCGCGTCAGTGTCGAGCTGCGGTCGATCCCCGGTGTCAAGGACGTCGGCGCACACGTGGGCCGGGCGATCTTCGGCGACCAGGTCGTCAACGTCAACTCCGCCGAGCTCTGGGTCAGCATCGACTCGACTGCGGATTATGATCGCACCGTCGCCGCTGTCCGCGCGCTGGTAACGAGCTATCCGGGCCTGCGCCCGCGCGTGGAGACGTACCTCAGCGAGCGCACCGAGCCGCTCGTTGCCCATTCTCGTGATTCGATCATCGTCCGCGTGTACGGCGACGCCGATGCCGTGCTGCGCACCGCGGCAGGCGACGTGGCGAAGGCCGTGACTGACGTCGCCGGCGTCACCACCGCGCGGGTCGACCGTCCCGCGCAGGAGCCCGTTCTGGAGGTCGAGGTCGATCTCTCCGCGGCGCAGCGCCACGGCATCAAGCCCGGCGACGTGCGGCGCGCCGCGGCCACGATGTTTTCCGGTCTCCAGGTCGGCAATCTGTTCGAGGAGCAGAAGGTTTTCGACGTCGTCGTGTGGGGCACGCCGGCATCGCGTCATAGCCTCAATAGCATGCGCGACCTGATGATCGACACGCCGGGGGGCGGTCGCGTTCGCCTGGGGGACGTGGCGCAGGTCCGCATCGTCTCGAGTCTGCGAGCGATCCGGCACGAGGCCGTCAAGCGATACGTCGACGTCATCGTCGGGGTGCGGGGGCGCGACCTCGGCGCCGTGGCCGGCGACATCCAGACTCGGCTGCAGACCGTCCCGATGCCCCTCGAGCATCACGCAGAAGTGCTCGGCGGGTTCGCCGACCACGAGACGGCACGGCAGCGCACGTTGATGCTCGCCGTGGCGGCGCTGATCGGCATGCTGCTGTTGCTGCAGGCAGCGGTGGGGAGCTGGCGTCTTGCCGCCGCCGGTCTCGCGGCGGCAGCGGCGGCGCTGGTTGGTGGACTCGCGGCGACCGTCATCGCCGGTGGCGCGATTTCCATAGGATCGCTCGTCGGCTTGCTCATCGTGCTCGGCTTCGCCGTCCGCAACACCCTGCAGCTCTTCTCGCGCTATCACCGCCTGGAGGCCGAGGGCCGCGAGCCGTTCGGTCCGGGACTCGTGATGCGCGGAGCGGCGGATCGCGCGGCGCCGATCCTGATGACTGCTGCGGTGATTGCATTGGCGCTCGTGCCCGCGGGGTTCGCGGGCGACCGCCCCGGACTCGAGATCGCGCGCGGCGCGGTGTTCGTGGTGCTGGGGGGCCTCGTGACCACGACGCTGATCGCTCTGTTCGTTCTCCCCCCGATGTACCTGGTACTGCAGGTCACGGCCGCACAGCGCGACGACGTGGAAATGCCCGCCGGGCTGGCGGACGTCGCCGCACTGGGCGTCACCAAATCGTGATCAGGAGGAAGTCATGAGTTCCCGGATACTCGCGTGGCGAGCGGCGTTGATCGTCTGGCTGTCGCTCGTGGGGTGCGGTCGCAATCAGGCCAGCGAGGAGAGCACGGCGAAGGCGGTGAAGGTCGAGCCGATCGACGGCGCCGACGTCAATCGCCTCATCCTCACCGAGGATGCCGCCCGGCGTCTCGACATTCAGACCGTCAGCGTGCGGCGCTCGGCGGTCAACGGCGTGTTGCGCAAGGTGATTCCGTACGCTGCGATTCTGTATGACGCCGAAGGGCAGGCGTGGGCGTACACCAACCCCGAGCCGTTCACCTACATCCGTTCGCGGGTCACAGTGGAATCCGTCACCGGAGATCTGGCCGTCCTGTCGACCGGACCGGGACCCGGCGAATCGGTGGTGACGGTGGGCGCCGCGGAGCTGTTCGGGAGTGAAGAGGAGTTCGAAGAAGAATGATGATGCGAGCGATCGTCGGCGCGAGTCTGCGGTACCGGTTCATCGTGCTCGCCGGGGCCGCCGCGATGATGGTGTACGGCATCGCGCAGCTCCCCCATACCCCGGTGGACGCGTTCCCCGAGTTCGCGCCGCCCCGCGTCGAGATCCAGACCCCGAGCCTCGGCCTGTCCGCCGAGGAGGTCGAAGCGCTGGTCACCGTGCCGCTGGAGCAGGCGTTCAACGGTCTCGATCGACTCGATCTAATGCGCTCCAAGTCGATCCCCGATCTCTCGTCGATCGAGCTGCTCTTCAAGCCCGGGACCGACGTCGTGCGGGCCCGGCAGCTCGTCCAGGAACGCCTCACCGGCGTGCTCACGACGCTGCCGACCTGGGCGGCGCCGCCGGTCATCATTCCTCCGGTCTCGTCGACCGGCCGCGTGATGAAGATTGGGGTGTCGTCGAAGGACATTTCACTGATGGACCTCTCGATGATCTCCTACTGGACGATCCGGGCGCGGCTGTTGGGCGTGCCGGGCGTCGCCAACGTGGCGATCTGGGGAGAGCGCATCAAGATGCCGCAGGTGCAGGTCGATCCCGACCGGCTGCGGGAGCGCCACGTCTCGCTCGATCAGGTCATGGAAGTGACCGCCGACGCACTCGACGTGGGCATCCTGCAGTTCTCGAAAGGTGCGGTGATCGGCACCGGCGGCTTCATTCAAACGCCCAACCAGCGGCTCGGCATCCGCCACGTCCTGGCCATTTCCTCGCCACAGGACCTCGGACAAGTACCGATCCAGGACCGGCGTAAGAGCGACGGCACGCCGCTCCGCCTCGGCGACGTGGCGGATGTCGTATGGGACACGTGGCCGCTGTTCGGCGACGCCGTCATCAACGACGGCCCGGGGCTGATGCTGGTGGTCGAGAAATTCCCGTGGGCCAACACCCTGGACGTCACGCACGGGGTCGAGGCGGCGCTCGACGAGCTGCGCCCCGGATTGAAGGGGATCGACCTCGATCCGACGATCTTCCGTCCGGCGGACTTCATTCAGGTCGCGCTCGACAACCTGTCGCACGCCCTGATCCTCGGCTGCATCCTCGTGATGCTGGTCATCGTCGCGTTTCTCTTCCAGTGGCGCACCGCGCTGATCAGCATGGTCGCCATCCCGCTGTCCCTCACCGCCGGCGCGCTGGTGCTGTACCTCAGCGGGGCGACGATCAACACGATGATGCTGGCGGGCTTCGTGATCGCGATCGGGGTGGTGGTGGATGACGCGATCATCGACGTCGAGAACATCACCCGCCGGCTGCGCCAGGCGCGTCAGGAAGGGCGCCGGTTGTCGACCGGGCGCATCATCCTCGAAGCGTCGCTCGAGGTGCGCCAGGCGATCGTGCACGCCACCCTGATCGACGCCGTCGTGGTGGTCCCCGTCATCTTCATGGGTGGCCTCTCTGGCGCCTTCTTCCAGCCGATGGCGATCGCCTATGGACTCGCGGTGCTGGCGTCCATGGTGGTGGCCCTCACCGTTACCCCCGCCATGTGCTTCCTGCTGCTGCGGCGCACGCCCATCGAGCGCCAGCGCCAGCCGCTGGTACGCTGGCTGCAGGGAGTTTACGAGCGGGCGCTGACCCGGATCGTCGCGCGTCCGCGGCGCGCGTTCGTCGCCACCGCGGCCGTCATGGTGGTCGGGGCCGCTATCGTGCCGCTGCTCGGCGAGTCGCTGTTTCCGCATTTCAAGGAACGCGACTTCCTGATCCACTGGATCACGAAGCCCGGCAGCTCGGTGACCGAGGAGCGGCGCATCGTGACGCGACTGAGCCGCGAGCTGCGCGCCATTCCCGGCGTGCGCAACTTCGGCTCGCACATCGGTCAGGCGCTGCTGGCCGACGAGCTCAACGGCGTGAACTTCGGGGAGAACTGGATCAGCGTCGATCCGGCGGCGGATTACGACGAAACGATCGGCAAGATCGAAGAAGTGGTCTACGGGTATCCCGGGCTGTTCCACAACGTCGAGACGTACCTGAACGAGCGGATCGACGAGGTGTTGTCGGGATCGAGCCAGACCTTCGTCGTCCGCATCTACGGGCCCAATCTCGACCTCATCCATGAGAAAGCCGAAGAGGTCCGCGATTCCCTCGCGGGGATCCCCGGCCTCGCCGATCTGAACGTGCAGCTGCAGTCGGAGGTCCCGCAGATCCAGGTCGAGGTCGATCTCGCGGCCGCGCAGCGCTACGGGATCAAGCCGGGCGACGTGCGGCGCGCGTCGGGGACGCTGCTCGCCGGGGAAGAGGTCGGCGACATCTTCCGGGACGGCAAGGCGTACGACGTGAACGTCTGGAGCACTCCCGCCACCCGCCGGAGCCTCACCAGCGTTCGCAACCTGCCGATCGACACCCCCAACGGCGGGCAGGTGCGGCTGGGGGACGTCGCCACGGTCCACATCGTGCCCGCGCAGAGCGTGATCTACCGGGAGAACGATTCCCGCCGCATCGACGTCGGCGCCGAAGTGACCGGCAACGATCTGGCTGGCGTGATGGACGAAGTCGATGATCGCCTCGAGCACATCCTGTTTCCGCTCGGCTACCACGCCGTCGTGCTCGGCGAGTACGCCGAGCGCGACGAGGCGCAAACCCGGTTGCTGGCGTTCGCGATCGCGGCGGGGATCGGCGTTTTTCTGATCTTGCTCGCCTCGTTCGAGAACACGCGGCTCGCGGTCCTCGGCTTCCTGACCCTGCCGTCCGCGCTCGTCGGTGGGGTGCTGGCCATCTATTTCACAGGCGACGTAATCTCCCTGGGCTCGATGGTCGGGTTCCTCACGATCTTCGGCATTGCCGCCCGCAACCAGATCATGTTGATGAGCCATTACCAGCACCTCGAGCGCTTTGAAGACGAAGCGCTCGGGCCAGCCCTGGTATTGCGCGGCGCCCGCGAGCGATTGTCGCCAATTCTCATGACCGCCCTCGCAACCGGCCTCGCACTCGTGCCGTTGCTGATCGCCGGCGACAAGCCTGGCCACGAGATCGAGTACCCGATGGCGATCGTCATCCTCGGCGGACTGATCACGTCGACGTTGTTGAATCTGTTCGTGGCACCCAGCCTGTATCTGCGGTTCGGCATCGCCCGGAGTGGGCTCACGCCGAACCGTGCGAACCCCTGACGCGCCCGAAGGAGTGGCGACCCGCTATGACACACAGTGACACGACTCGGACCGAAGTCCTGGTAGCCGAAGGTCTGCAGAAGAAGTACGGACCGAGGCACGCGCTGAGGGGACTCTCCTTCACCCTCAAAGCCGGGCGCGTGCTCGGCTTTCTGGGTCCGAACGGCGCCGGGAAGACGACGTCGATCCGAATCCTCACGACCATCATGGAGCCCGACGCCGGCCGGTTCTCGGTCGACGGCGTCAGCCACGAGTACCCCGAGCAGATTCGCCGTCGCATCGGTGTGCTCCCCGAAAGCTTCGGCCTGCCGAAGCAGATGACGGGCATCGAATACCTGACCTATTTCGGTCAGCTGTATGGTCGCACGGCGAGCGACGCCAGGGCGGTCGGCATGGAGCTGTTGGAGGAGGTCGGCCTCAAGCAACGCGCCCGCTCGCTGGTGAGCACGTACAGCCACGGCATGCGGCAGCGGATCGGTATCGCGCGGGCGCTCGTCAACGATCCGGTGGTGGTGTTCCTCGACGAACCGACGATCGGGCTCGACCCCCGCGGCCAGCAGGAGCTCCTCGGCCTGGTGCAACAGATCGCGCTGGATCGGAGCGCCGGCGTGATTCTCTGCAGCCACCTGCTGTCGGAGGTGGAGAGCGTGTGCGATGACGTCGTCATCCTGAGCTCGGGCGAGATCGTCGCATCCGGCACCGTGAGCGACGTCATCGGCAAGACCGAGCAGAACGTCATGCGGATTCGCGTTCCCACCGAATCCATGGAAGAGGCGCAGCGCGAGCTGGCTGCCATACCGGCCGTGCGTCGCGTCGCCCCCGCCAGCGTCGCCCCCGCGAGCTCGATGCAGGGCTGGATTCGCGTCGAGCTGGATGAGGCCGCTGCCGATGATGCGCACGTCAACAACCGCGTGCTGGAGACGCTGCTCCGGGCCGAGATCCCGATCCTGAGCTTCGAGCCCGAAGGCGGGCGGCTGCAGGACGTGTTCCTCCAGCTCACCGCCGGGGGCATCAAGTGACTGTCGCGACTGCCCGCGGGGCCGCCCCGCGGGCGTCACCGGTGTGGCGCATCGTGTTCTGGCGCGAGCTGCGCGATCAATGGCTCGGGGGCAAAGCCCTGGCCATGATCCTGATCTACACGATCCTGCTGGGCATCTACGCGTACCTGTTCGCCAGCAACTCGGAATTGCAGCTGCTGCCGTTGAAGCAAATGGTGCTGGAGATCGTCAAGGCGGCGGTGTTCGTCGGATTGTTCATCTGCCTCATCGTCGGGGCGGACAGCGTCTCGGGGGAACGCGAGCGCGCGACCCTCGAAGGGCTGCTGCTGACGCCGACCAGCCGGCGCCAAATCGTGGTCGGCAAGTTTCTCTCCGCGATCTCGCCCTGGCCCGTGGCACTGGCAGTGGCGATCCCCTACTGGGTAGTGCTTTCCAAGGGCGACGTTGCTCTGGGGCATGCGCTGGTGTGGGGACCGATGCTGGGAACACTGCTCGCACCGGCGTTCGCCGGCATCGGGATGCTGGTGAGCGTGTGGTGCAACACCAATAAGACCAGCATGCTGGTCAGTATCGGCGTCTATCTGCTCCTGATTCTGCCGTCCCAGTATTCAGGACTGGCCACAGTGACAGTGAGCACGCAGGCGACGGACCTTTCGGATCTGTTCCAGCTCCTCAATCCCCTGGGCGCTGCCAATCGATCGCTTCACGACAGCATCGTGCTGGGCGCCCCCGCGGATCACCTGTGGATGTGGGTGGCCAGCCCACTGCTGTTTCCGCTCCTCGTACTCGGTGTGCTGTTCGTATACGTCGGCCCCGGTCTGCAATTGGAAGGTGGGGTGCGGCGGTTACGGGCCCGGACGACATGAACCGTCCCGGACTCGGCACGTGGTGGGTGGTGTGCCGCCGCGATCTCCAGGATCTCTGGGTCGGTGGCCGGGCGCTGATACTGCTGCTCGTGTACACGATCGTGATCGGCGCGATGACGTTCCTCATGGTCAAGGATAGCCAGCTGGACCTGACGCCGCCCAAAGAAATGGTCTGGTCGACGTTGCAAACCTGCATGTATGTCGGCGTGTTCATGGGGCTGCTCATCGGCGCCGACACGTTGAGCGGTGCTCGAGAGCGAGCGATGATGGAGACATTGTTGTTGACGCCCGCCAGTCGTACGCAGATCGTGCTGGGCAAGTTCCTCGCCAGCATGTCCGCGTGGCCTGCCGCGCTGACGGTCACGCTCCCGTGCGTCTGGGTGGTGAGCCAGGGAGAACCGATCCTGGCGTCTTCGCTCCTGTGGACCGCCTTCATCGGAACGATGCTGATCGTCGGGTTCACCGGCCTCGGGATGCTCGTGAGCTTCTGGTCCAATTCCAATCGCACCAGCCTGTTCATCACGCTCTCCATCTATCTCCTGTTTTTCTTGCCGGCGTTGTTGCCCGGCCGGGCACAGAAGGGACTGGTCGGGAAGTTCTTTCAGCGATCGAACCCGCTGGCGGCGGCGGATCAGTTGCTGGAACGACTCATCGTGAACAACCAGACCCTGCACAGCTATGGCGACTGGTTGCAGGGGCCGGTCGTGTTCCTCATGGTGGTGGTCGTCCTGTTGTTCGCCTACGCGGGTCCCCGCCTCCGGCTGGAGTCGGGTGGCAGGGCGGCGTTGCCCTGGAGCTGAGTCGTGCGGAACGGTTGACGGCAAATCGCTGACGCCGGAAGCGCCGGGTCCTGGAGGGGGCATGAAGCGCTGGGAAGTGGTGCCGCGATGAGCGGCGGCCGCCCATTTGGGTCGGGCGCAGGCGCGTTCGCCTGGTGGTTGGTGTGCCGCCGTGATCTCCACGAGCTCTGGATCGGGGGGAAGGCGCTGTACCTGTTGCTCGTGTACACGGTCGTGATTGGAACGACGACCTACCTCATGGTGAGGAGCAGTCAGTTGGATCTGACTCCTCCAAAGGAAATGGTGTGGGCGACGCTGCAGACCTGCATGTACGTCGGCGTGTTCATGAGCCTGCTGATCGCCGCCGACATGCTCAGCGGGGCGCGGGAGCGGGCGATGATGGAATCGCTCTTGTTGACGCCCGCCAGCCGGACGCAGATCGTGGCCGGGAAGTTCCTCGCCAGCATGTCCCCGTGGCCGGTGGCCATGATCGTCACCTACCCGTGCCTGCTCGTGGTTTCCCAGGGTGACCCGATCCTGTACCACGCGATCAAGTGGGTCGGCTACGTGGGCTCCCTCTTGGTCTTCGGATTCACCGGCACGGCCATGCTCGTGAGCTTCTGGTCCAATTCCAATCGGACGAGCCTCTTCATCAGCCTCTCCATCTACGTGCTGTTCCTGTTGCCGGCGTTGCTGCCGGGTCAGGCCCAGAAGGGGCTGGTGGGGAAATTCTTTCAACGTTCGAATCCGCTCGCTGCGGCGGATGAGTTTCTGGAGAAGGTCATCGTGAACAACCGCAGCCTGCGCGATTACGGGTCGTGGCTGAAAGGGCCGTACGTGTTCCCGATCGTGGTATTCATCCTGCTGTTCCTGTACGCCGCTCCGCGTCTCCGCCTGGAGGCTGGCGGGAGGCGTCTGTTCCGGTTGAAATGGGGCACCTGAATGACTGACCCGCGCAACGCAAGCGCCGGCGCGCCTCCGTGGTGGATTGTGTGTCGCCGGGAGACCAAGGACCTCTGGGTCGGGGGCAAGGCGCTCTATCTGATCCTCATCTACATGGTGTTGCTGGGGGTCTACTCGTACACCCTGGCCGGCAACGCCGAAGTGAAACTGCTGCCGATCCGCGAAATGATCTCCGAGATGGTCAAACACTCCATCGCCCTCGGCCTTTTCATCTGCACGATCGTCGCCGCTGACACCTTCAGCGGAGAGCGCGAGCGCGGCACGCTGGAAACGATGCTGCTCACGTCGGCGAGTCGGCGACAGATGGTCCTGGGCAAGTTTCTGGCGAGCATGACGGCCTGGGTCGTGGCCATGATGGTCGCCATTCCGTACTGGGTGGTGCTGGCGAAAGGGGACGCGGTCCTCGGCCAGGCCCTACGCTGGGGAGTACCGTTGGGAACCGTTCTCGCGCTCGCCATGACCGCGCTCGCAATGCTCGTCAGTCTGTGGTGCAACTCCAACAAGACGAGCATGATGGTCAACCTGTGCCTCTTCCTCCTCGTCCTGCTCCCGTCCGAGCTGTCCCGTCCCGGGATCGTACAATCCGCCGCCGAGGCGAGAAAGACCATGCTCTACTCGGCGGTCAATCCGTGGGCGGCGGGCTCGAACTTCCTGGTCAAGACGCTCGGGCAGCAGGTGCCGCTCGCCGACCTCTGGTATCTGCTGGTCTTTTGCGCGGCCTTCGCCGTGGTGGCGCTGGTCGTCCTGTTTGGGCTCGCCGGCGGGCGGGTTCGCCTCGAGGCCCAGACGGCGAGCAAACTGCGGGTGGCGTGGCGGCGTTGGCGTAGCCCCGCCAGGCCCGCTCCGCGGCCGGTCACGGTTCGCCCAGCGGCCGCCAGAGTTGAAGCGCAGCTGGCTCCCATCGTCAAACGGGCTCCGCGGCGCATCGAGCGGCGCCCGCAACCGACCGTGCCGGCGGCTCCCACCTGGTGGGTCGTGTTCCGAAAAGAGCTGAGCGACCTCTGGGTCGGCGGCAAGGCTCTGCACCTGACGATCGCGTACACGGTGGTGCTCGGGATCTACACCTGGGTCACGGCGCGCGACAGCACCATCGGTCTGATTCCGCCCAAAGAGATGGTCTTCGAGCTCATCAAGGCCGCGATGGTCGCGAGCGTGTTCGTGAGTCTGATCATCGGGGCCGACAGCCTGAGTGGCGAGCGCGAGCGCGCCACACTCGAGGGGCTGCTGCTGACACCGACCAGCAGACGCCAGATCGTGGTTGGCAAGTTCCTGGCGGCTGCGTCGCCGGGGCCGGCGGCGCTGCTCATCACCATTCCTTATATGCGTGTGCTCGCTCAGGGAGACGAGGTGTTCGGTCAGGCCGTCATCTGGGGGCTGGGTCTGGGATTCATGCTCACCCTGGCCTTCACGGCGTTGTCGATGTTCGTCGGGTTCTGGTGCAATTCCAACAAGACGAGCCTGTTCGTCAGTCTCTGTCTGTACATCGTGTTTCTTCTCCCCTCCCAACTCACCGGGCATGCCCAGGGCGGAACTATGGGACTTCTGTTTCAAGCCTCGAACCCGTTACAGTCACCACGCTTCTTCCTCGCCGCGATTCTGGTGAACAACTGGACGCTCGAGCGAGCGTGGTCCTGGTTGGTCTCACCGTTCCTGTTCGTCCTGCTCACCCTGGGGCTGTTGTTCTGGTACGCGAGTCCCGCGCTGCGCCTCGAGGCGGGTGCGATCCGCCGCATGAAGTTGACTGGTGCGAAGGCGGCGCTCGTGGTGTGCGCCGCACTGGCATGCAGTGCCGCGCCGCTCATGGCATGGCAGCAACAGCCGGTGCAGGGACCGGCCGTGAATCCGGTCAGTATGACCATGGACGTCCAGACCAAAGCCGTCCGTGCGGGGACCGCGATCGAGTACAACACGGTGTTGGCCAACAGCGGGAGCGAGGCCTCGGCGCCGATGATCGTGGCCATGAACATCGTGAATCTGAGTAAGACGGGCGACGTCGTCGATCCCGAAGACTGGTCGCCGCAGCGCACCCAGTACGTGGATCCGATCCCCGCGGGCCAGTCCGCGACGCTCGCCTGGAGAATCAACGCGATCCTCGACGGCAACTACATGGTCTACATGGTCGCGATCCCGGCTCCGAGTGGCCCGGACGCGACGAGTCATCCGGTCGCGAGTCCGGGGATCCACTTGATGGTGTCGAAGTACACGCGCCTCAATCCGGGTGGCGTGTTGCCCTACGCAATCGGCGGACCGGTGGTGTTGGGGCTCGTGATCTTCGCCGTCTATCGGCGCCGGCACCGGGAAATCGACGCCGGCGGCGATTGAGACGTCACAACCAGAACGGGGGCGCCACATGAAGAATATCCTCGCAGGGGTGCTGGTCCTGACGGTCGCGCTCGGAGCGAAGACCGCGTCCGCCCAGCAGCCACAGCCGAGTTACGAGCGGGAAATCCCGCCGGCACTCCTCGCCCAGGCCATGATCAGTGAAGACTCGGCCCGCGCCCTGGCGCTCGCCAAGGTGCCGGGTGGAATCGAAGCGGTGGAGCTGAAGCGCGAGCACGGGGCCCTGCTGTGGATCTGGGACGTCAAGATCAAGGGCAAGCGCGGCATCACCGAAGTGAGCGTCAACGCGATCGACGGTACGGTCAACAGCCATGAGGAGTAGCGGGAGGTCCAGAACCGCCTGCGCCTCAACGCCATCGTCACTTTCTGAGCGAGGCTCCGATGAGCTGGAAAAGCATACTGCTCGAGGCGCTGAAGATCGCCGTGATCGCCTTCGTGGTCTTGCAGCTCAAAGAACAGTACGACGCGGGCCAGTTCGACACCCCGGCCAACGCCGTCGATGGAACGCTCGTCGGTGCGGGGACTTTCATGGTGGGCGCGGTTCAGAAACTCCTCAAACGGGGAGGCTGATATGGCGTGGCGCTCTGCCGGACTCCTGATCGCGTTAGCCGTTGCTCCTGCAGCCGTATCGGGACAGACACGCACCCAACCCCTCCCGCCGTATCTGCGCGACCGCGGCACTGGCGTCCGTATGTCGATGCTCGGCACCTACGTCCGGGATGGTGAGCTGCTCATCTATCCCTTCTTCGAGTGGTACGCAGACAACAACCTCGAGTACAAGCCGATCGAGCTCGGGTACGGGTTCAACCATGACTACCGCGGACGATTTCGGACCTCCGAGGGGATTCTGTACTTCGCCTACGGCATCTCTCCCGACCTCGCCGTCGAGTTCGAATCAGCGGTCATCACTGCCGAGCTGCGCAAATCGCCGTCTGACACCGCGACGGTGCCACAACGAATCCGGGAGTCAGGGCTCGGGGACGTCGAGGGACAGATCCGCTGGCGCGTGCAGCGCGAAGACGAGCACCGTCCGGAGGTCTATACCTTCTTCGAGACCGTTTTTCCGCTGCAGCGGACGCGGCACATCATCGGGACTCAGGACTGGGAGTTCAGCGCCGGCTTCGGCCTGACGCGCGGCTACGGCTGGGGGACGATGACGTTCCGGGCCGGGATCGAGTATGCCCGCGAGGCCCGGCAGATTGACGCAGGCGAGTACGCGATCGAGTACATGCGGCAGTTCTCGCCGGCCTGGCGCGTGATCACGGCAATCGAAGGTTCTCAGGTCGACGAGATTTCGCTGCTCACCGAGGTCCAGTGGCGGTTCGCGCGCAACGCGATAGTCAAGATGAACAACGGCTGGGGGCTCACGCCCAATGCGACCGACATCGCCCCTGAAGTGGGCATCATGTTCAATTTCTGAGCCGGCCGCGCACCGCATGCTCGCCTGGATCGTCGCCGCGGTCGCCATCCCCCGGGGCCTCGCAGGGCAGGATTCACTCCCGCCGGCGGTCGCGAGCGTCTTTCAGCAGTCCTACCCTGCCGCGCGAGTGCTCCACGTGAGCAAGGAGCGCCGGGACGGGAAAGTCGTCTACGAAATCGAGAGCCGGGATGGCGACACGCGCCGCGACCTCATCTACAGCCCGGTGGGCGCCATACTCGAGATCGAAGAGCGAATCCCGGCAGACTCCGTTCCGGCGGTGGTCCGCTCCGCCGCCGAACGACGGGTCGCCGGGGGAACGCTGGTTGGTGCCGAGCGTGTGACGCGAGGGAAGGTCATCCTGTTCGAGGTGCAGCTGCGGCTCAACGGTCGCTCACGCTTCTTGACCTACGATCCTGAAGGCCGACCGGTCGACTAGCGGCTAATGGCAGCGTCCAACCCCCGAATCGCTGACCGGCGTTCCGGCGACGGGGATGAACTCCCAGCGATAGCGGCCCGGCAAGAGCGCCAGCTTCAGCACGCCCCACACGTCGGCATTGCGCACTTCGCTGTTCGGGAGGGGCGGTCCGAAGGCGTAGTGATCGGCCCCGCCCGTTCCGACTACGAATTCCCTGATCCCCCGCACCGGATCCGCGGCCCCCGCCGGAGTCTGCGGAGCGAACCGCTCGTAGTTGTGCTCGTGACCAGCGACCACGACGTCGGCGCCGTGGTCGTACAGCGCCTGCCAGAGGAACCGAGTGCGCCGGTCGCTGCCGTGCTCAGTGCCCGAGCTGAAGCGTGGATGGTGCCAGTAGGCCAGCACGCAGGCTTTCGGGTGCGCCGCCAGGTCGTCCCGCAGCCACCGCTCCTGCGGCGAGCCGGCACGCATGTCGATGTTGCTGTTGAGCGAGATCACATGCCACGTGCCGACGTCGTAGCTGTAGTAGCCGCGTCCCGTGGGGCCGGCGCGTGCGCCGTAATAGTGGAAGTAGGGCGCTCCGTCGGCGCTCCTGTAATCATGATTCCCGGGGGCGGGGCGCGTCCGCCCTCTGTGGCGTCCCCAGCTCGCCGCGTAACAGCGCGAGAACTCCGCTTCCGTACCATCGCTGTACGCGTTGTCGCCCGCGGTGAATACCGTGCCGGCGATGCGGTCGAGCAAAGCGGCCGTCTGTTCGTCACCATTGGACTCGCAATCGGCGATGTCCCCCGCGCCGACGAGGGTCGTTGCGCTGTCGCCGGAACGTTCCGCGATCGGACCGGGGCTCGTGGCCAGCTCGCGCTCCACGGTCGCCGCGAGGCGCTGGAATTCCGCTGTCCCGCCGAATCCAAAATAACGCTCGATCACCCGGCCACTCCGGTCGAGGAGGACGGAGTAGGGCAGACCGCGGTAGTGATACGCCTGTTTCATCCGGCCGCCGCCGACCAGCACCGTGAATGGCGGGCGGTACTGGCGCACGAAGGCGAGCATCCTGGCGCGGTCGACGTCATCCGAGATCGCGACGATGTCGAAGTCGCGGCGCGGGTACCGCCGGTACAGGTCGATCATGTGCGGGAATTCTTCACGGCACGGATCGCACCAGCTCGCCCAGAAATCGACGAGCGTCACCTTCCCGGCGAAGCGGGCGAGGGTCAGGGTATCGCCGGCGGTGTCCGGCAGGGCGAAGGCCGGCGCGAACGGCTCCCGACCGCCGCTCGGCGCCCGTGCCGCGAGCGAATCGGCGTTCAATGTCGCCAGTCGCCCGCGTGCGTCAAGCGCCACCGCCGTCTCGCCGGTCCCGAGGTGGCGCGTTTCGAGGATCGCGCCGCGGGCGGTATCGAGCACGTCGACGCGCAGCTTCGTCGCCGCCGAATCGTCTGCGCCGAGCACGTACAGCCGGCCGTCCGGTCCGAGGGCGAGGGCGACGTTGACGATGGCCTCGTCGACCTGGAGGTCGCGGCCTTTGGCGGGCAGATACGCAGGGTCGGTTTCCTTCGGGTACAGCCCTCGCCGGGCGACCCAGCGCTGCATCCCGCTGCGATCGAACTTGACGATCTCGTCGCGCACCAGCGGGGCGTAGTAGACTGCGCCGCCGCCATCGACCGCCGCCGGACCCGCGTTCGTGATGCCGGTGAGGAACGGGGTGGCCGGTACATGGATCGTCGCCAGGCGATCGACGGGCCGCCCCAGCGTGTCGAGCAGCTGCACGAGCGGCGCATCGGCGGGCTCCGCAGCGAGCGACGGCACCCGGTAGGGGGATCGTGAGGCGACGATACGCCCACCGGCGGCATGGTACAACGCGACGGCGAACGGCGCCGGGCTCGACCATTCCCGCAGCGGGTGCCCGGCGGTATCGAGCACGACGCCGTCACCCGTCTCTTCGCTGACGAGCAAATCAGCGCCCAGCGGGGTCACGCTCATCGGGAGCGCGATCGCCGGGCCGGCGAGCGTCCGCACCGGCTGCAGCGCGCGATCGAACGCCACGAGCCGGCTGTGGTCGGGATCGGGAACCCACGAGCGGTCGCCGACGGCGGCCGCAGGAGAACGGTTGAAGAACAGGAGGGTAAAGCCGCTGGGCGCCCCGCTGTCGGGACGGCACGACGCCGCGGCCACGATCACCAGCGCAGCGCCCAGCGCGTGACGCACGAGCTCAGCTCGCGGCTTCGATCGTGGCGATCTCGATCGTATGCAGGCCGCTCGCCATCCGGTGCGTGCCGGTAACCTTCACCTTGCCCTCAGCGAACGATACGAGGCGCGAGTTCTGCGGGTCTGCGGGCTTGGAGCTCACCGCCATGTAGATCGTGCCGTCATTGGTGAGGATCGCCAGCGACACACCCTTGTTCGCGCAGGCGACGGCGCAGGTCTTGTGCTGCGCGCCCGAGAGCTGATGCGTCGAGTAACAGTTGACGTCGATGACCTGACCCGTGAGGGTCACCTGGTCACCGCCGCCGCCGGCGGCGGCAGCCTGCGCCCGGAGCGGCAGGGCGAAGAGTGCCAGCGCGGCAGTCGAGGCCAGCATGCGCTTCAACATGGTTTGTCCTCCTCATGAAACGTGATGAGCGTCCCCGAGCGGGACACTCCGTTCTACGTACGCCGCCGCCGCGGGTTCCGGATGTCAGTATATTTTGCGGCCCATGGCGACCCCCGTCTATCGCGAGCTCATCGACACCTTCGGCGACGCCTGGCAGGCCGCCGACATCGATCGCCTGGTTTCGGTTTTCACGACCGATGCCGTCTTTCTCGAGACCCCGTTCAGCCGCAAGGATGTCGGCATCGGCGCGATCCGCGCCTACTGGCAGGACCTTCCCACGACGCAAGCCGAGGTGTCTTTTCGCTCCGGAGAGATCTTCGCAGTGGGGCCCTGGTTCGCCACCGAGTTTCGCTGCACCTTCCGGCGACGCAGTAGTGGAGAGTGGGTCGACGCCCGCGGCGCAATCTTCTGCGAGACGAAAAACGGGAAGATCAGCGAAATGCGGATGTACTGGCACAGATACGCTGGGGGCAGAGAAGAGCCGAAACCCTAGGGTTACTCAGCCGCCTTGTTCGCGAACTCCACCGCCCATTCTATCAACTCCGCATTTCTCGCTCCGGCCCTCATCGCCGTCTCCACCGCTTCTTCTTCTGTGAACTCCTGATCAATCATCAGATAGGGAATCAGTGTAGCGCCGACGCGGTTTCCGCTGGCGCAGTGGTACAGCATCTTCCGCTTCCCCACATTGGCAACCAGCACTTCCCGGATGCGTCGCAGCGTTTCGTCCTCGCCGCGCGTGTGACCCACCGGAATCACAATGTATTCCATCCCGGCTCGCTGGACTTCTTCCGCCTCGGAGAGGGGACGCGGCTCCATCGGGTCACGGCAATCGAGGATCAGTTCGCATCCCGCCTGCTTCAAGGCCGCGAGCTGTTGCCCCGTCGGTTGGCCGCCCGTAACGAGGCCGGGAACGGGCTCACTGGCATTGGCGAGCCCGGCAATTGCATCGAGCAGGGCAGTCACGCCGCAAAAAGTAACTCCTCTTCCTTATAGTTGGCCTCGAAAGGGAACACCTGTCCACCAGGTGAGACGCCTCGGCGTTCCCGTCGCGCTCAGGCCTCCCGGCGCGATTCTTGAGAGGGCAGGACATGACTAACCCCGCGTTTCAGATGTAGTTTGGACATGGGAGGCAGCATGATCTCCGCACTGTTCGGTGTCCTGGTCGCAGCGACCGGATCGGCCGTTTCACCCACCGTCGCGCCGCGCATGACGGTGGAGGCAGATGACCCACCGATTCGCATCTCGCTCAATTCGGGCGGCTACTTCTACCAGGGCGATCGGGCCAAAGTGCGGGTGCGGGTGGCCGAGGACGGCTACCTGCTGGTACTGCGCGCCGACGCCGATGGCCGCGTGCGCGTGCTGTTCCCCCTCGACCCGGGCGACGACGACTTCGTGCGCGGCGGTCACGAATTCGAGCTGCGCGGGCGCGGTGACCGGGAAACCTTCTTCGTCGACGACGTCCGTGGTACGGGAACGATCCTGGCGGCGCGATCCGCGACCCCTTTCCGATACGATCGCTTCGTGCGCGGCGACCACTGGGACTACCGAGTGCTCGCGAGCGACCGGATTCGGGATGACGCTGAAGCGGGGTTGCTGGACCTCGTCGATCAGATGGCCGACTCGGCGCACTACGATTACGACGTGACGAGCTACAATGTCGGCGGCGGGGCGTATCGACCGTCCTACTCCTATTACGACGGCTACTACGGCTCGGGTTACTACCCGAGGTTCTCCGTCGGTTTGTATTTTGGCTCGCCCTACTACCGGCGCTACTGCGATCCATTTCTGTACGATCCGTTTTACTGCGATGCCTTCTACTACGATCCGTTCTTCTATAGTCCGTTCTACTACGACGTGATCTACCGGCCCTACCCGTACTATGGGTACGGCTGCTTCGGCAATCCGTTCTGTTACGGCAATCGTCGCGTCTACTACGCGCCGGGCGGCGGGCGTCCGTATACCGGTCTGACCTTCAAGCGGCCGATGCCGCAGCCGCCGCTGGTGTTGCCGCGGCAGCGCTTCCCGTCATTCGGAACGCCGGTCCGGTTCAACGATCCGCGGTCCGTCAACTCGGGGTTCGGTGGACGCGGCCAGCCGCTGGGGGATCCGCGCCGGCGCGCTGCGGCTTCGTCCGATGACCACGGCAGCTGGCGCCGCGATCCCCCACCGTCCGAAGCGCGTCCGCGTTCGAGTGACGGCAGCGGGTGGAGCGGTGGCGACAATGGCGGCCGACGCCGCGATCCCCCGTCGTCCTCCGAAGCGCGTCCGCGGTCGAACGGTGGCTCGAATAGCGGTAGTAGCAACGGTGGCGGGCGGCGCGATCCCCCGCCGTCCGAAGCGCGTCCGCGATCGAACGGCGGCAGCGCCTCGAGCGGTGGGGACAACGGTAGCAGCCGTGGAGGACGCAGCGGCGGCGGCTGGTCGTCCGGTGGCAGCGGTGGCGGCCGTTCGGCACCGAGTTCCTCGTCCGGCGGATCGCGCCCGTCGAATGGCGGCGGGGGTCGCCGGCGTCCCTGACCACTAGCGACATCTGATCGTGGAGGCGACCGTTTGGGCTCGCATGATCGAGCTCAAACGGTCGCTTCACGTCCGGGATGGCTTGGCCATGGTCGTCGGGATCATGGTCGGCTCGGGGATCTTCCGCACTCCCGGTGGCGTGGCATCGCAGCTGGGGCGTCCCGGTCTCACCTTTTTCGCCTGGCTGACAGGCGGCATCGTCGCGTTGATGGGCTGCCTGATCTTCGCCGAGCTGGCGACGCGATACCCGCAGGCCGGCGGGAAGTACGTCTATGCGCGCGAGGCGTTCGGGCCTCGCATGGGTTTCGTCGTCGGCTGGGTGGAGGCGGTCGTCTATATCGCGGCGATCGCCGCGATCGCCGTGGTGTGCGGCGAGTATCTCGGCCGGCTGATCGGAGCGCCGGACGACGCCGCGCAATGGCTCGGCGTCGTCTTGCTTGTTCTGTTCACCGGCGTCAACCTCACCGGCGTGGCCTCTGGCCGTTGGGTGCAGAATATCTCGACCACGCTGAAGGTCGCTGGTCTCGTCGTTGCGGTCGTCGCGGCGTTCGCCCGCGGCACAGGTGTCGGCTGGTCGACGGCGCTCCCATCAGCGCCACACGGCGCGGCCCTGTTCGCAGCGATGGCGGTCGCCTTTCAGGCGGTGGTGTGGTCCTATTACGGCTATCTGGACGGCGGAAAGATCGCCGAAGAAGTGGCGGAGCCGTCAACGAGCCTGCCCCGCATCTATATCGGCGGGATCACGCTCGTCACGGTGCTGTATCTCGCTCTCAACGCAGCCTACGTACAGGTGCTGCCGCTCGACAAAGTCGCGGCCTCGAAGCTGGTCGCCGCTGACGTGATGACGGCGGTGTTCGGGGGAGCGGCGGGTGCAGCATTCCTCGCGTTGTCGCTGCTCGTCGTGATCGCGTCCCTCAACGGCAACATCTTTGTCACGCCGCGGGTCATCTTCGGCCTCGCGCGCGACGGTCTGGGACCGCAGGATCTGGCGCGGGTCAATGTGGGTGGGACACCGTGGGCGGCAATGATGCTGGTGGGGGTTACGGCGATCCTGCTGGCGTTGAGCGGGACATTCGAACAGCTGTTGGCGCTCACGATAACGCTGATCCTCATCGTGGACTCGATCGCGGTACTAGCGCTGGTCGTGGCGCGGCGCAAGAATCCGCGAGCGCCGTTCCTGACGCCGGGATACCCGGCATTGCCGATAATATTTGTCGCGATCTACGCGGCGCTCTTCGTCGGGACAGCTATGGCGCAGCCGGCAGTCGTGATGCTTTCAGTGGGAGTCATGATAGGGACCTACCTGCTGAGTATCGTCTCAGTCAATCGACAGGCGGCAGACAGTGACTAGGGACTGCTCAGCGGCTTCGTTTCTTGGGGACGGTCTGTACGTCTCAACATGAGTGACGCCGCTACAGCCCCCGCCCCTCCCAGCAACAATCCTCCCACTACGTCAGACAGGTAATGCACTCCCAGGTACACCCGGCTCCACGCTACAAGAACAGCGACGATGACCCCGCTCCATACCAGTATTCTGCGCGGGCGCTGTCTGCGTTCACCGTCCCCCGCGATCAGGGCCAGGGTGATATAGAGCGCGCTCGCCGCGACCGCGTGACCGCTCGGGAAGCTGTAGGAGTCGGGGATCGCAATGATGGCCTCTGTGGGGCGCGGATGCTGGAACAGGAGTTTCAGGACATCATCGAGGAGAAACGAGAGCGGCGTCCACAGCAAGGCGAGGACGATGCGCTGCCGGCCGGCGGCGAGGGCGTAGAGTGTCGCGAGCAGCGCGAACAGCGTGACGAGCGGGGCAAGGCCGAGCGCGGGGAGATTGACGGGGAGGCAGGTGAGCAGAGAGGTACGGGGGCGGGGGACGCGAACACCGAAGGG
>JACXTT010003847.1_pt1 | contig 22715 bp, 21 predicted proteins | sample 9270951 | NCBI WGS metagenome assembly JACXTT01 (sample SAMN15532306, study PRJNA645909) | rock metagenome | isolation source: weathered quartz diorite | place: Puerto Rico | collected 2017-06-21
TCCGGCAAGCGCCTCGGCGACGTGCTCACCGAGACCGGGCTCGCGGACGCCGAGGCAGTGTGCTCCGCGATCGCCGAACAGCTCGGCATCCCCTACCTCGGCTCGAACGACCTCATCCAGCCCGAGCCCGCCGCGCTCGCCCTGCTGCCGGAGACCCGCGCACGGGAGAACCGCGCGCTTCCGCTCCGCGTCGACGAAGACGGCCGCCTGCACGTCGCGATGGCCGATCCGCTCGACCTCGTCGTGCGCGACGACCTCGCGAAGATCACCGGCAAGAAGATCGCGCCGGTGATCTGCGCCGAGGCGCTGCTCATGCGCGTGATCGAAGTGAGCTACGGCGCGCGCGGCGCCGAGGAATGGAACACCGACGGCGCCGACACCGGCGACGTGAACCTCGACGACCTGAAGGAGCGCGTCGAGGAAGCCCCGATCATCAAGCTCGTGAACTCGCTGATCGTGAAGGCGATCCGCGACCGCGCCTCCGACATCCACGTCGAGCCGCAGAGGAAGCGCCTGAAGATCCGCTACCGCATCGACGGCGTGCTGTTCCCGCTGGCGAGCGTCTCCCGCGACCTCGCCAACGTCGTCGTCTCGCGTCTGAAGGTGCTCGCGGACATGGACATCGCCGAGCGCCGGCTACCGCAGGACGGGCGCTTCACGGTCGTCTTCGACAAGAACGAGGTCGACCTCCGCGTCTCGTCGCTGCCCGGGATCTTCGGCGAGAAGCTCGTGCTCCGGCTGCTCGTCAAGGACTCGGTCATCTTCGACTTCAACGAGCTCGGCCTCTCGCCGACGGCGCAGACGATCCTCCGCCGCCACACCACGCGCGCCCAGGGCATGGTGCTGCTCACCGGACCGACCGGCAGCGGCAAGACGACCACGCTCTACACGTGCCTCTCGGAGATCGACCGCAATTCGGTGAACGTGGTGACCCTGGAAGATCCCGTCGAGTACCAGCTCTCGGGCATCCACCAGGTGCACATCAACGCGAAGATCGGGCTCACGTTCGCCTCCGGCCTGCGCACCTTGCTTCGCCAGGATCCCGACGTGATCATGCTCGGCGAGATCCGCGACAAGGAAACCGCGGAAATGGCGATCCGCGCGGCGCTGACGGGCCACCTGGTCTTCTCCACGCTGCACACCAACGATGCGATGGGCACGCTCACGCGGCTCGTGAACATGGGGATCGATCCCTACCTGGTGGCCGAGTCCGTGAACCTGGTCGGCGCCCAGCGCCTCGTGCGCATGAACTGCCGCGAGTGCCGCGTGCCCTACGACCCCGATCCGGCGCTACTGCAGCGCTTCGGCCTTGAGCACGCCGGCCAGGCCTTCATGAAGGGCGCCGGCTGCTCGCTCTGCCGCAACGTCGGCTTTCGCGGACGCGTCGCGATCACGGAGTTCGCCGAGATGACCCCGGCGCTCCGCGAGCGCATGATCGCCGGCACGCCGGCCTCCGGGCTTCGTGAATCGGCCGAGCGAGAGGGTATGATCACGTTGAAGCGCGATGCGATCGAAAAGGTGATGGCGGGGGTGACGACGATGGAAGAGATCTTCCAGGAGTTTTCCGAGGGCTAAATGTCGACCTACCGTTACAAGGCGAAGGCGCTCAACGGCACGAGCGTCACCGGCACGCTCGAGGCCGACGGTCGCGACGCGGCGTTCAGTCAGCTGCTCGCGCGCCGGCTCGTCGTGCTGAACATCGAAGAGGCGAAGGCCGCGACGACCTCGGCGACGAGCGCATGGACGCTCCCGCTACGGAGCCAGAAGGTCCGCGCCGACTCGCTGATCTTCTTCACCTACCAGCTCGCGGCGATGCTGAGCGCCGGCCTGCCGATCGTGCGGTCGCTGACCGTCCTCGAGGAAGAGATGGCGGAGCCCTACTTCCGCCACGTCCTGAAGACGATCCGCGGCGACATCGAGAGCGGCGAGGGCTTCTCGGCCTCGCTCGCGAAGTTCCCGAAGGTCTTCAACAAGGTCTACGTGAACCTGGTCGCCGCCGGCGAGCAGAGCGGCAACCTCGACGACGTGCTGAAGCGCCTCGCGCAGTACATGGACAACATCCTGCGCCTGATGCGGAAGATCCGCAGCGCCCTCGCCTACCCGTGCGTGCTCGTGCTGGTGACGGTCGCCGTCGTCACGCTGCTGATGGTGAAGGTGATCCCGGTCTTCGAGGACGTCTACAGCGGCGCGAACGTCGAGCTGCCGGCACCGACCCAGCTCGTGATCACCACCAGCCGGCTGCTGCGCATGAACCTACTCGCGATCTTCGGCAGCCTGGTCGGCATCGTCGTGTTGTTGTCGTGGTTCTACAAGACGCCGCGTGGCCGGAAGATGTTCCACCAGCTGTTCCTGAAGATCCCGATCATCGGCGTGCTCATCCAGAAGAACTTGTTCGCGCGCGTCGGCCGCACGCTGTCGGTGCTGGTCGCGAGCGGCGTGCCGATGCTCGCGACGCTGAACCTCGTGAAGCAGGCCGCGGGCAACGTCATCCTCGAGGAGGCGCTCGACAAAGTCGCGAAGGACATCGAGCGCGGCCAGAGCCTCTCGGGCGGGCTCCGCAACTGCGGGGTCTTCTCCGCGATGTTCGTACAGATGGTCAGCGCCGGCGAGGAGACCGGCAAGCTCCCCGAGATGCTCTCCAACGTCGCCGACTTCTACGAGAACGAAGTGAACGTGATGGCCGACATGCTCGCGTCGCTGCTCGAGCCGATCTTCATCGTCGGCGTCGGCACGACGATCGGCTTCATCGTGGTCGCGATGTACCTGCCGATCTTTCAACTCGGGAAGGTGTTGGGCTAAGCTCGACGGCGTGCCGGGGCCACGAGTCGGCTCCGGCACGCGGTCGAGATGGCGCTGCCTTCCGAGATCTTCGATTTCCTCCGCACTCTGACGCCCATCCAGATCGCGGCCGTCGTCATCCTGCTGGGCGCCGTGGTCTACCTCCGCCGTGCCGGCGTGGCGTTCTCGCAGATGGGCCTCGAGAACCGGAAGCTCCGCCGCGGCATCCAGGGCTACGAGCAGCTCGAGCACGACCACCGCGAGATCAGCCAGGAGAACCGCGAGCGGAACCAGTTCCACGGCACGCTGCCGATGCTGATCTCGCGGCTCGCCGAGGAACGGACGCTCGCCGGCATCCTTCGCGAGCTCGTCGACTTCGCCGCGCGGACGCTCGGCGCGAGCGAGGTCTCGCTGCTGATCGCCGAGTCCGGCGCGCTCATCGTGCGGACCTCGCGCGGCGTCGCTTCGAACGGCCTCCGTATCCGGCTCGGCGAGGGACGCATCGGCGCCGTCGCGCAGTTCCGGCGGGTCATGGCCGTCGAGGACTTCTCGAACCTCGACCGCAACACGCGAGAAGCGCTCGCCGCGCGAACCAGTCTACTCGACACCGTGGTCGCGGCGCCGCTGATCGCGCACGGTCAGCTCCTCGGCGTGCTGAACGTCGGCGGCAACGTCACCGCGTCGCCCGCGCTGCGGAAGGAGATCCTCTCCGTGCTCGCGAACCTCGGCGCCACCGCGGTCGAGAGCCAGATGAACTTCGAGCGACTAGAGCGCGAGGCCACGACCGACGGCCTGACCGGGCTGTCGAACGTCAAGAACTTCAAGAACAAGTTCCGCGAGGAGCTCGCGCGCGCCACGCGCTACGGGCGGCCGCTCTCGGTCTTCCTCTTCGACATCGACAACTTCAAGAATTACAACGACCAGAACGGACATCCGGCCGGCGACCAGTGCCTGCGTCTCACGGCCGAAATCCTCAAGGAGAACACCCGGGTGAGCGATCTCGCGGCGCGGTATGGCGGCGAGGAGTTCATCGTGCTCCTCCCCGAGACGGATGCCACCGGCGCCCTCGCCTACGCCGAGAAGATCCGCGGCATCATCGCGGCCAAGGATTACCCCCACCGCGAGAAGCAGCCACTGAAGTGCGTGAGCATCTCCGGAGGCGTCGCGAGCTTCCCGGACCACGCGAAGACGGTCGAGGACCTGGTGAAAGCGGCGGACGCGACTCTGTACGCGTGCAAGCAAGGCGGGCGAAACCGGGTCGGGGTGGCGGAACCGTCGGAGTCTTCCGGCAACCGACCCGCAATGTAGCGTGCGGGAATCGTCAATCACCCGACGAGCGTGCGAATTTGAAACATGAGAGTACGTTCAGGGCGCATCACGTCACCCTGATTTCCGCCGGTTTTTCTTTCAGTTCTCGCTAGTTCACTCGATCTCGGAGGGGATCTTCAGGTGGTATGCAGATTGCTCATACCTCCGACCATGCCTGGACTTCACCCGCCCCGGCTCGTGAACGGAGAGCACGGCCTCTCGCTGATCGAGATCCTGGTCGCCTTCACCATCCTGTCGATCGCCGGCATCGCGCTCTTCAAGATCGGCAGCACGTCGATCACGGGCAACACCAAGACCGCAGATCAGGTCGTCGCCGGCGCTCTGGCCAGCGCGAAGCTCGAGGACCTGCGCAACACCGACTACGACTCCCTGGCGTCCGGGTCGGACGGGCCGCTGACGGCCGGCGGAGCATCGGGGGGCATGTTCACCCGCACCTGGACCATCACGTCCACTCCCATCACCGGCGTGTCGAACAACGTGAAGACGGCCGCCGTGTCGGTGTCCTGGACCGGCGGAGGCCCCGTCACGATGACGACGATGATCGTGAAGCCGGCGCAGGTCCTTCCGGACTTCGGGTCCGGATTCCCGACCGCGGCCGTGAAGAGCATGGAGCAGACCAAGTGAAGCGACGCCCCCGCGAGGCCGGCCTCACCTTGATGGAGCTCCAGGTGGTGAGCCTCATCCTGGTGTCGATGACGTTCATCCTGTGGGGGACGTTCCGGTACCAGAGCCGGACGCTCACCCGCGAGACGGGCCGAGGCGCAACCCAGGCCGACATGCGCATCTGGGCGGCGCGCATGATGCTCGACATGCGCAACGCCGGCTACGACCCGCTCGGCACGATCTTCACCTCGGCGTCTCCCGCGGTGACGACGGCGACGCCCACCGACTTCGAGTTCAAGCTCGACGCCAACCGCAACGGAGCGATCGACACCTCGGACCCCAAGGAATACCGGGGCTACCGGCTGAGTGGATCCTCCCTGCAGCTCCGCCAAGCCGGGAACTGGCGGACGGTCGTGACCGGCGTCACCGGCCTGTCGTTCACCTACTACGACGTGCGCGGCACCCAGGTGAACGCTTCGTCTCCGTACACTTCCTACAGCGACATCGCGCAAGTGCGCTTCACCATCACGGCTCAGGCCACGGACGCGTCGACCTCGTTCACCGAGAGCGGCGCCGCCATGATCCGCAATCCGGCCTGACGAAAGCAGGAAAACCATGCCATCACTCGAGCCGATCCGATCCGACAAGGGACTCGCGCTGCTCTCCGTCCTGGCGCTGGTGAGCGCGCTGCTGGTCGCGGGCGTGGCCACGATCTCGCTCGTCCGTACCCAGCTCCACGCCTCCGCCGACCAGGTCGCGGCGCAAGGCGCGTACTACATCGCCGAGGCCGGCGTGCAGCGCGCGGTCGCCCAGCTCGACCACGATGCGGCGACCGCCGCGACCTCGACGTACGTGAATCCCACCTTTGCCACCACGTCGTTCGGCGGCGGAACCTACTCCGTGACGATGGCCCTCGACTCGACGCTCTTCCCCGGCGACTACGGGCGCAAGCGGATCACCTCGACCGGGACGCTGAACGGTCAGACCGCGACGCTCGTCGCCCACGCGCTCGTGCAGGCGCCACAGGATCCGTGCGCGCAGTACGTGATGGTCGCGGCCGGCGGCAACGCGCGGACGATCGTCAAGGTGAGCGCACTGTCGACGTTCTTCAACGGCGACATCCACTCGAACCAAGACATCGACATGAACGTGCTCTTGGCGTTGACGCCGATTATGTTCCAAGCGTCCGGTAACCTCTATGCCGTCCGGAACTTCATCAACGACTCGCTGCTGAGCTTGGCGGCAACCTTGAGCGCGAATCTCTATCGCGGCGGATCCTACACCAGTGCCCCGCTCGCGCTTCACAGCGACCTACTCATTCCGCTGGGTATCCATTTCACGAACGGATCCGGTGGCCACGGCGTTCAGCAAACCGTCGCGAGCAAGACCCTTCCCACTCCCGACTGGAACGAGGCGAAGCGGAAGGCGGACGTGATCGTGAACAAGGACAATTACGCGACGGCCGTCCCCGGCTCGTCGTGGGTCAGCGGCTCGCCCTACGACATCTGGAGCGTGAGCACCTGGTCGATCGACCCGGCGAAGCGCTACTACGTCGACGGCAGCGTGAACATCGTCGGCCTGCGGCTCGCGAACGGAGCGATCCCGGAGATCTGGGCGCGCGGACGTCTTTCGGTGAACACCCTCACGCTGCTCGGCGTGGGCAACACTCAGACGGTGAAGCTCGTCGGTGAGAGCGACGTGGCGCTCGGTCGCGCGCTGGATCTCGCGCTCGGTACGCTCGTCTCCGAGAACAGCGCGCTCGGTTCGATCACCACCGGCATCTCGCTCGGCGCCTCGGCGGCCGTCGGCGTCGCCACCCAGACGAACATCAAGGCCTTCTCGAAGAGCGGCGAGGTGTGGGGTCTCAGCACGACCGCCGCCGCGCTCTCGAAGACCGGTATCTGCTTCCTGGCGCAGTCCGGTCAGACGACGCTCGCGGAGACGGTCGCGATCGGATCCGCCGTCACCAAGTCCATGTGACGCAGCGAAGGTTGGCTCGATGCTGGACGTTGGTGGTATAGAAACCGTTGGCATGACGATCACTTCGACGCTGTCTCGCTGGATCGGGGGTCAGGCCGGAAACCATCGCGGGCTGGTCGCGATCGACGTGGGCACGCAGGCCGTGCGCGCGATCCGCGTCCGCGCCGACGGCAGCAAGCCCGTACTCGAAGGTTTCCGAATCATCCGCGGCGTCGGCGAGGACGTGTCCACGTCGGAGGCGATCCGCAAGGCACTCGAGCTGCGACTCGGCCGCGAGCCCGTGGCGGTGGCGATCAGCAGCCCCGAGGTGACGATCCGCCGCATCGAGGTGCCGCCGATGACGTCGCGTGAGCTCCGCGAGGCGCTGCCCTGGGAAGCGCGCCGTCACATCGCGGGCCTCGGCGAAGACGCCGTGCTCGACGCGCACGTGCTCGGCCCCAACGACGGCAAGAGCCAGCTCGGCGTCGTGCTGGTCGCGATCCCGCGGCCGCTCTACGCCGAGATCTCCGAGGCCACCGCGGCGCTCGGCATCACCCCCGAGTTCGTCGATGTGAGCGCGCTCGCCGCGATGAACGCTTTGCTTCGCGATCATCCGACCGCGGACGACGCGCCGATCGCGCTCCTCGAGCTCGGCTCGCACGTCGGCTGGTTCTCGATCTTCACCTCGAGCGACCTCGCGCTGTTCCGAGACCTCGGCCAGCGTGCGGAGCAGATCGACCGCGCGCTCGCGGCCCAATTCGGGATCGATCCGCGCCAGCTCGACCAACTGAAGGCATCGGGCAAGCTGCCCTCGGGCGAGGCACCGGACCCGGCGAGCGCGCAGAAGGCGCTCGCGCCCGTCACCTCCGAGCTGGTCGAGGATCTACGCTCCGCCCTCCTCTACCTCGAGAGCCGTAGCGGCGGTTCGCTGGAGCGCGTCTACCTCGGCGGATCGCACGCCTCGTTGCTCGATCGGCTCGGCGTCGTCGAGATCGTCAGCCAACAGAGCGGCGTGCCGCTCGAACGGTGGAATCCGGTCGAGCGCTTCCGCAACGCCCTCGTCGATTCCAACGGCCTCGCGTCGGCCTCGTCGGAGCTCGCCGCCGTATCGGGCCTCGTCGCACGCTACTTCCAGGGAGCCTGATCCATGTTCCAGATCGACCTCCAGCAGAGCTCGAAGCCCGGCAGCACGTCGTCGCAGGGGCCGAGCGCAGAGCGACTCGCCACGGTGCGGCCTTTCGTGCCGGTGCTCGCAGGACTCGCGGCGCTCGTGATCGGGCTCGGCATCGTCGATCGCCGGCTCGACGGCGAGGTCGCGGAGAAGCGCGACAACGTCACGAACCTCGAGTCGTCGCTCGCGTCGAGCAAGCAGCAGCTCGCGGAGCTGTCCGGCAAGACCCGCGTCCTCTACGAGAGCGGGCAGCAGGACATCTACTGGTCCGACGAGCTCCGCATGATCAGCGAGAAGCTCTCCGACAAGCTGTGGCTCACCCAAGTGCACTCGAAGCCGCCGGAGGTGATCAAAGGCCCGGACGGCGAGCAGGTGACGAAGCCGGGTGGCGTGATCGTCGAGGGCGGCGTGCTCTCGAGCGCGAGCGAGGGCAACCTCGACGTGATCGGCAAGCTCGTCGCCGACCTGCAAGCCGACCCGCGCTTCCAGCAGAGCTTCGCGAGCGTGACGCTCGACTCCGTACAGCGCTCACCCGACCCGCTCGCGCTCACGTTCTCGCTGCGGCTGGCGGCGAAGAGCTAGTTCCGGCCGCGCCGCTCGGCCCGGCCTCAGCGCGGCCGGAACAGCCCGAACGAGCTCGTGTAGCCGTGCAGGAACGTCTGCCCGTGCACGGGGCCGATCTCGCCGTTGCAGAAGAAGCCGCCGAGCGGCACGTCGCCGAGATGACGCCGGAACACGTCGGTGTCGTGATCCGGTCGGCCGTAGAGCTGGCGACCGCGGCCCAGGCACGAGAACAGCAGGGCGCCGGCGCTCTTCTCGCGCGTCTCGCCCGGCACCTGGCCGAGCATCGCATCGAGGTCGCGCGCCGACGTCTCCGCGTCGCGGAGATGGAACTGCACGATCGCGCCTTCGGGCACCACGGCCCCGACGCCGAGCGCCTGTCGTTCCTCCGCGATGCCAATCACGTTGCGGATCAGGAAGTCGCCCTGACGGTAGGCCTGCGTCTTGGCGCGCATCACGACGCCGAGGAACAGCGAGTGCCGGAAGAGCTCGCGGTCGCGGGCGTCGAGGTGCTCGAACAGGTCGCGCAGCACTTCGATCGGCGTACGGCCGTCGAGGCCGGTGATCACGTTGCGGTTGGCTCCGGTCACGAACATCGGCTCGCCGATCGGGCGGCAGCCCTGGGCGACGACGGTGTCGATGTCGATCGCTCCGGAGAATCCGACGCCGACCAACCCCGCCCGCCGGATGCCGTCGCCGAAGATCAGCGCGTTGCCACCGGCCTCGAGCCCGCCGCTCGCGAGCCCGCCGACTTTCGGTGCCGACGGAAATCCGAGGTCGAGATCGTGAAGGAACGATTCGGCGTCGAACGTGAACGGATCCGCGAACAGGAGGAAGCTCTCCGAGCCGGCGAGTGCCGGCGAGCCCACGCCTCCGCCGACCTCGAACGGACGCATCCGAACGCCGGGTAGAATCGCGCCCGTCACCGAGACGCCCGGAGCGTCCTCGATCTCGCGCCCGCCTCCGATCACGCCTCCCGCGGTGCATCCGAGCGAGGTGCGCGCCGTGAGCGTGCGGCCGAGGAGCCGCGGCACGCGATCGAACGACGCCTGGTGGTGGGGCGAGACGAACGTGACGAGGAGGTCGGGGCGCGGACCGAGCGCGGCCGCGACCGCCTCGACAGCCTCGGCGATCGCGTCGGCCAGCACGGGGCTCCGCGACACCATGGAGCACCAACGCATTCCGGAGTCTTTGGACGTCATCGTCCCTCCTTCCCGCGGGTCGTGTTCGCGTGGCTCACACCAGGCTCCGCATGCGCTCGGCGTCGAGCGCTCCGGCCGGATCGTCCTCGTGCTTGAAGTAGACGTAGGCATCGGCACCATCGTCGAGGACCGTGCGGATCCGGCCGCTCCACTCCTCGACCTCGGCGGCCTCGTAGCCGGGCTTCCGCAGGCGCAGATACACGAAGCCCGGCGCGGCGCTCGGCATCGGCGCGGCGCCGTCCTCGGAATCGACCGCACAGCGGGCGATGCCTCGTTCGGCGAGCGCCGCGTCGACGGCGGGATCGTCCCAGCTCGGGTGGCGGAACTCCATCACGAAGCGATGACGATTCCGCGGCAAGGTCGCGAGAAAGCCGGCCAAGCGCTCGGCATCGTAGCGGAGGTTCGGCGGGCACTGGAACAGGATGCACCCGAGCCGCGGCGCGACGGCTTCGGCGACGCCGAGGAAGTGCGCGACCACGTCGCCGGCGTCCCGCAGACGCGCCACGTGCGTGATCCGTTGCGGTGCTTTCAGGGTCAGCGCGAATCCTTCGGGCGTCTGCTCGCGCCAGCCCTCGAGCGCCTTGCTGCTCGGCATCCGGTAGAAGGTGTTGTTGATCTCCACGGAGGACAGGCGCGTCGCGTAGTAGCGGAGCATGTCCGCGTTCTTCAGATCGGGTGGATAGAAGCCGGGCTTCCATTGCTTGTACGCAAACCCGGAAGTCCCTGCGTAGAGTCGCCCGCGCATCGTGCCGTCGCTCCCTCTTCACGAGCGTGACACCGATTCCGTCCTCGCGCCAGACGGAACCCGGCGCGCCCCTTCGCGACTTGAGCCCCGAAGGGACGTCGTGCAAGAAACGCCGCGTGCACCGAACTTCTCTGGCGGCCCGTGGAGCCGCGCTCGTCCTCTGCATCGCGAGCACGGCGTTGGCGACCATCACCGGTGACAACTACGAGATACAGGCTCGCATCTCGGCGCAGAACAGCTTCCAGCACGACAACACGAAGAGCATGCAGTGGGTGCAGGAACGAAACGAGTTCCGGCTCGACTTCAAGTACGATCTCGTCCCCGCCGGCAAGCCCGCGCTCGGGTTCCTGAAGAAGGCGAAGTTCAACATGCTGTACCGCGCGCGCTACGACAGCGTGTTCGACGCGCGCCAGTCGTACAAGAACCGCGGCTACAATCGTGACGACTTCCGATTTCCGGAAGGCGAGTACCCGCGCGAGCTGTTCTTCGATTTCGAGTTCGAAGGACTGCTGCAGAAGCTCGGCGTGCGGCTCGGGCGGCAGCAGGTCGTCTGGGGCGAGGCCGATCTCTTCCGCTCGCTCGACGTGGTGAACCCGCTTCGCCTCGATCAGAACCAGCTTCTGGGCGAGGACTTCGCCGACTACCGGGAACCGATCTGGGGCATCAAGTTCCTGTACGACATCGGCGCGATCGGAAGAGTTCTCGAGGACACCGGCCTCGAGGTGTTCTACACGCCGAACAGCCGGCCGATCACGAACCGGCTCGTCGTCGGTGAATCGTTCCGCATCGGCCTCGACCAGAACAACCCGCTCACCGGTTTCACGCGGCGGAACTCGCTGCCGTTTCGCCAGGTGCGCTACCCCTGGGAGCTGTCGCGCGTCGGATCGCGTTACGGCGACGCCCAGGACTTCGCGCAGCTCGGGCCGCCGTTCGGCAATTCCGACTTCATCTACCTCATCGACGACGAGACTTCGAACTCCGTCGTCTCGTTCCGGCAGCAGGAAGCCGCGGTCCGCTTCCTGGGGCACGGATTCGGCATCGATTTCACGCTGAACTACATCTACAAGCGCGCCGAGCTCCCCGGCACCGACCTGCACGCGACCGATCTCTTCGACCCGAACCTCTCGACCACGGGATCGTTCAACGCCCGCGCCGATCTCTTCGCGCAGATGGCCCTCGCCGCCGCGATCCCCGGCGGCACCGACGATCTCGTCCGCCGCTGCGTCTTCGATCACGAACCGCTGTTCGTGCTCACCTCCATCCACGGCAGCGGCAACCTGACTTCGGGCTGCCTGCGGGCGACGTTCTGGTACCCGTGGACGCACATCGTCGGCTTCACCGCCACCTACAACGACAACGACTTCACCGGCGCCGTCTTCCGGATGGAACAGAGCATCTCCTCGAAGGAACCGCGGAACGGCGTCCCGCCGCTCGCCGGGCCGCGCGCCGGCAGCTTCCCGACGGCGCGCGACTTCGCCACCGACGGCCGCCGCGACACGATGGTCTGGCGGAGCATGATCGGCTTCGACTACCTGCGCTCGATCGGCCTGAAGATGGCGCGCAGCCTACCCTCGCCGTTCAACTCGCTGCTCGGCCAGGACCAGTGGCTGCTCAGCATGCAGTTCTTCGACGAGTACTACAGCCACTACGACCACCAGATCGGCCTCGGCGATTCCGTGACCGACCGGATGCAGCAGTTCAACCCGCTGCTGACATTCGTGGCGACCGGGTTCTTCGTGCAGCAGCGCCTGCGCCCGTTCATCTCCGCCGGTTACGACATCAACGCGAAGTTCCCGTTCCTCTGGGCGCAGGCCGAGTACAACATCGGCAAGCGCTGGTCGATCCGCGTCGGCGAGGTGAACTGGTTCGGCAGCAAGAACGCCGAGAGCTTCCTCTACCTGAACAAGTACGCGGACCGCGACAACCTGTTCATCAGGATCACGTACTTCCTGCTGTAGGGCTTCGCACCCGGGACGCGAATCGCGGACACGCGCCGCGATTCGCGGGGGTCCGGGGGTATCGGAGCAGCGAAGCCGCGCACGGGCCCCCGGGGTGGGAATCCTAGATCCCGAGGATGCGGTCGTAGTTCCGGATCCTCGTCGCGTCCCCGCCCGAGATCCGCCTCGCGTTCAGCTCGACCGCCAGCATGTGGCGATGGATGAACGCCGTCGCGAGCTCGAGGCGCTGCTGCGAGATGTCGGCCTGGAGCAGCAGCTCGCCGGCGACGACCACGTCGATCACCATCTCGCAGACGCGCTTCGCGTTCAGCAGCGCGTACTGGGGGTCGCCCATCAGCGCCGGCAGCGACTGCTGGATCCACTCGATACCGTGGCTGACCAGTGCGACGAGCTCGGGATGCTCCTCGCGGCGGCGCTCGAGCTCGGAGCGGGTCTTCTCGAGCGTGCCGAACAGCGCGCCCTTCGCCATCTCCTTCAGCGCGAAGCTTGCCTGGATTTCGGACGTGCCCTCGTAGATCGTCGTGATGATCGAGTCGGAGTGGTAGTGGCCGACGCGCGACTCGGCCATGTAGCCGATACCGCCGTGCACCTGGATCGCCTGGCGCGCGACGTGGTTCGAGATCTCGGTGCCGTAGAACTTGCAAAGCGGCGTGAAGAACCGGACTTGCTGCGTGGCGTGCTCGAGCTCTTCCGCGAGCCGGCCGCGCTCGGGGTCGTTCTTCCCCGTCTCCGACGCGAGATAGCGACGCAGCGCTTCGGTCTGGTCCATCATCGCGCAGGTCCGGTAGAGGAGCGCGCGGGCCGCGGCGATGTTGATCGCCATGGTCGTGAGCATCGACTTCACGAGGGGCTGCTGCAGGATCGGCGCGCCGAACTGCACGCGCTGCCCGGCATAGTCGAGCGCCTGTTGATACGCGGCCTCGGCGATGCCGATGCCCTGCGCCGCGACGCCGAGGCGTGCGTTGTTCATGAGCTCGAGCATCGCGCGAAATCCTTGGCCCGCGGTGCCGAGCAGGTAGCCCTCCGCGTCGTCGAGCTCGATCACGCACGTCGGCGAGCCGTGGATGCCGAGCTTCTTCTCCGTGCGGGCGACGCGAATCCGGTTCGGCGTGCCGTCCGGCAGCGTCACGGGGCAAAGAATGAGCGAGAGTCCGTTCGTCGTGCCCTTCGACTGGTCGAACGTCGCCGCGTCGCGCGACAACACCAGGTGAATCGGCGCACCGCCGTTCGTGATGAAGATCTTCTCGCCGGTCACGAACCAGCGGCCGTTCTCCTCGCGGACGCGCGTGCGGATCTCGCCGAGATCCGAGCCCGCTTGCGGCTCGGTCAGATCCATCGCGCCCTGCAGCTCTCCGGACGCGAACCGCGGAAGATAGCGCTGGCGGATCTCCTCGGTCCCGAAGTGCTGGATGTCCGCGGCGACGCCCGTCTGCAAGCCGACGATCGTCATCAGGCTCGCGTCGGCGCGGGCGATCATCTCGAGGTAGAAGCTGTTCAACAGCACCGGGAGGTTCTGCCCACCGTACTCGGGGTCGAGCGTCAGGCAGACGAGCCCGGCGGCGCGGAGCTTGTCGTATCCCGCCGCGATGTGCGGCGGAACGACGACCTTGCCGTCCTCGAGGTGAACCTCCTCGTGCCAGTGATCGCCCGCGGACGCGTCGATGTCGGCGCAGACGTCGCCGATCGTGCGGAGGATCATCTTGAACGTCTCGATCTCCTCCGCGGGCTGCGTCTCTTCGCGACGGTACAGCCGGAAGTAGCGCTCCCAATCGACGCGGTGGTCGATGAAGAGCTCCATGTCCTGGTTGAAGAAGTCCTTCGCCATGGCCTCTCTCCCCTCCCCGTCGCGCCCTCCCCGCGCCGGCCTATGGATGGCTATCGGATCGTGGTCGCCGGCTCACATCATGCCGAGCTCGAGGCGCGCCGCCTCGGTCATCATCCCCGGATTCCACTGCGGCTCGAAGACGACCTCGACGTTCGCCTCACGGATTCCCGGAAGCGCGGAGATCTTCGACTGCGCGTCGGCTGCGAGCACGCCGCCCATCCCGCAGCCCGGCGCCGTCAGCGTGAGCTTGACTTCGGCGCGGTAGCCGCCGTCGTCGAGCGGCTTCAGTGCGCACTCGTACACCAGACCGAGGTCGACGATGTTCACCGGGATCTCGGGGTCGTAGCAGGTGCGGAGCTGATCCCAGACGACCTTCTCGAGATCTTCGGCCTTCTCCGGCGCGCTCTCCGGAACGGCCGCGGACGCGCTCCGTTCGAGCCCCATCGCGTCGGCATCCCTGCCCGCGATGCGCACCATGTAACCGTGATCGGTCGTCACCGTGTAGGTGTCGCCGAGCGATTGCGTGATCACCACCACCGTGCCCGCGGTCAGCACCATCTTGGTGCCGTTCGGGATCTGGATGACCTCGACCTCGCGGGTCAACGTGATCGGCTCGTGGGACTTCATGATCGGCTCCTCACTCCGTGCTCGCCTTCTCGTCTTCGCCCGCGAGCGCCGAGCGCAGCGTGTGCCAGGCGAGGCTCGCGCACTTCACGCGCGCCGGGAACTCCCGCACGCCGGAGAAGACGGCGAGCTTGCCGAGCGACTCGGGATCGGGGGCATCGTCGCTGGTGACCAGCTGATGAAAGCGCCCGAACAGCGCCTCCGCCTCGTCGGCCGACTTCTCCTTCACGAGCGAGGTCATGAGCGAGGCCGAGGCCTTCGAGATCGCGCAGCCCGAGCCTTGAAAACCGACGTCGCGGATGACGCCCGCGTCGTCCACCTTCAGGTACAGCGTGATCTGGTCGCCGCAGAGCGGATTGAAGCCTTCCGCCTTGCGGTTCGCGTCCTCGAGCTTCCGGAAGTTCCGCGGCTTCTTGTTGTGATCGAGAATGACCTCTTGGTAGAGGTCTGCGAGCTCGGACATCAGGCGAACACCTCTTTCACGCGCTGGATCGCACGCGCCAGCGCATCGACCTCGGCCTTGGTGTTGTAGAACGCGAACGAGGCCCGTGCCGTCGCCGGAACGCCGTAGCGCTGCATGATCGGCATCGCGCAGTGGTGGCCGGCGCGGATCGCGACGCCCTCGCGGTCGAGGATGGTGCCGACGTCGTGCGGATGCACGCCGTCGACCACGAACGAGAGCACGCCGGCCTTCTCCTTCGCGCGGCCGATGATGCGCACGCCCGTAGTCGCGTCGAGGCGCTCGGTCGCGTACGTCAGCAGCTCGTGCTCGTGCGCGACGACGGCGTCCCAGTCGAGCGCGGCGAGGTAGTCGATCGCCGCGCCGAGCCCGATGCCGCCCGCGATGTGCGGCGTCCCGGCCTCGAACTTCTGCGGGATCTCGGCGTAGTGCGTCTTTTCGAACGTCACCAGCCGGATCATGCTGCCGCCGCCCTCGTAAGGCGGCATCTTCTCGAGCCACTTCGCCTTGCCGTAGAGCACGCCGACGCCGGTCGGGCCGAACAGCTTGTGGGCGGAGAAGGCGTAGAAATCGCAGTCGAGCGCCTGCACGTCGACCTTCAAGTGCGGCACGGCCTGCGCGCCGTCGACGAGCACGGGGATGCCGCGGCGATGCGCGGTCTGCACGATCCTCTGGATCGGATTCACGGTGCCGAGCGCGTTCGAGACGTGCGCGACGGCGACCAGGCGCGTCTTGCCGGTCAGCATCGGCTCGAGCTCGTCGATCAACAGGTCTCCGTCGTCGTTGATCGGCACGACCCGGATGCGCGCACCGGTCTGCTCGGACAGGATCTGCCACGGCACGATGTTCGAGTGGTGCTCCATCGCCGTCAGCACGATCTCGTCGCCGGGCTTCACGAACGCTCGGCCGTAACTCGAGGCGACGAGGTTGATCGCCTCGGTCGTGCCGCGCACGAACACGATCTCGCGCTCGTCGGCGGCGTTCAGCATCGCGCGCACCTTGCCGCGCACCTGCTCGTAGGCGATCGTCGCCTCCTCGCTCAGGTGGTGGATGCCGCGGTGGATGTTGGAGTTCGTACGCTCGTAGTAATCGGAGACCGCGTCGATCACCGCGCGAGGCTTCTGCGCGGTCGCACCGTTGTCGAGGTAGACGAGCGGCTTGCCGTGAACCTTGCGCTCGAGGATGGGGAAGTCGCGCCGCACGCGCTCGGGATCGAAGCCCTTCGCAGGGACGATCGTGGAGAGCGATCCCGCGCGTTCGATCCGGGCGCTCATCGGTCCTCCGTGAGATCAGCCCGAAGCCGATCCGAGAGCGCGCGTCCGAGCCACGGATGGAGCGAGGGCACGGCGATCCGGTCGACCATCTCCTGGCCGAAGCCGAGCGTCAGCAGATGGCGCCCGAGGCGCTCACCGACGCCGCGGCTCTTCAGGTAGAAGAGCGCCTGGTCGTCGAGCTGGCCGATCGCCGCGCCGTGCGCGCACTTCACGTCGTCGGCGAAGATCTGCAGCTCGGGCTTGGTGTCGATCTCGGCCCGGCCCGACAGCAGCAGGTTCCGGTTGGTCTGCTGCGCGTCGGACTTCTGCGCGTGCGCGCGGACGATCACCTTGCCGTTGAAGACCGCCCGCGCCTCGCCGCCGAGAATGCCCTTGTAGAGCTCGCGGCTCGCGCAGTGCGGGACGGCGTGATCGATCGTCGTGTGGTGATCGACGAAGTCGCGGCCACCCGCGAGGTAGAGGCCGTCGAGCGAGCACTCCGCGCCCTCTCCCGAGAGCCGCACGTTCACGTCGTGGCGCACGAACGAGCCGCGGAGCGAGAGCGCCGAGGATGCATATCGGCTGTCGCGCCCCTGCACGACCTCGGTGGTCGCGACGTGCGCGGCGCCGCCTTCGTCGGCGATCACGCGGACGTGGTCGAGCGCGGCGCCTTCCTCCAGCACGAGCTCGCCGACCGCGTTCACCAGCACCCGCGATCCGCCCTCGGCGCGGTGGCACTCGACGATCGCGGCGCGGCTCTCCGCGCCGCACACCACGAGCATGCGAGGATGGAGACTCGTCTCGGCGCAGAGTGCGGTCGTCTCGAACGTCACGGCGATCGGCGCCGGAACGGACGTGCGGGGCGCCAGCACGACGTACGCCCCGTCCTGGAGCATGGCGGTCGAGAGCGCGGTGAATCCGTTGCGGTCGAAGCTCGCGTGACGGGCGAGGTGGCGACCGACCTCGGCGTCTCCGGCGGCGATGGCGTCGGAGATTCGGCCGACGCGGCAGCCTTCCGGCAACGACGTCAGCGTCGATGCCGCGGCATCGTAGCGGCCGTCACGAAAGACGATCTCGGCGCAGAGGTCCACGGACTCGGGCCGGGACGCGGGGCCGAAGCCCGTCACGACGACGCAGCGTACCGGACCGCCGTGATTCACCCACGACGTGACGTTCGTGTACTTCCAGTCTTCGTCCCGAGGGGTCGGGAAGCCGATCTCGCGGAAGCGCGCGGTCGCGGCCTCGCGGAGCCCGCGCATCCATTCCGGGTCTCCGCTGCGGCGCGCGCCCACGCCTTCGAGCTCGCGCAGGTACGGCGTCGTGTCGTCCCGGGTCGTCACGCCGCGGCGTCCTCGCGGATCCAGTCGTAACCCTTGGCCTCGAGCTCGAGCGCGAGGTCCTTGCCGCCCGACTTCACGATCCGACCCTTGAACAGCACGTGCACGTGATCCGGCGTGATGTAGTTCAGCAGGCGCTGGTAGTGCGTGACGACGATCGCGGCGTTGTCCGGCCGGCGAAGCTTCTCGACGCCCGTCGCGACGACGCGGAGCGCGTCGATGTCGAGGCCCGAGTCGGTCTCGTCGAGCACCGCGAGCGTCGGCTCGAGCACCGCCATCTGCAGCACCTCGTTCCGCTTCTTCTCGCCGCCCGAGAAGCCGACGTTGACCGGCCGCGACATCATCGCCTGGTCCATCTCGACGACCTTCAGCTTCTCCTTCAGCAGCGACAGGAACTCCATGGCGTCGAGCGGCTCGAGCCCGCGGTGCGTGCGGATCTCGTTCAAGCCGGCGCGCAGGAAGTACGCGTTGGCGACGCCGGGGATCTCGATCGGGTACTGGAACGCCAGGAACACGCCCTCGCGCGCGCGCACCTCGGGTGCCATCGCGAGCAGATCGGTCCCCTTGTAGAGCACGCTGCCGCCGGTCACCTCGTACGCCGGGTGGCCCGCCAGCACCTGCGCGAGCGTCGACTTGCCGGAGCCGTTCGGCCCCATCACGGCGTGCACCTCGCCGGCCTCGACCGTGAGGTCGATGCCGCGCAGAATCGGCTTCCCGGCGACGCTCGCCGTCAGTCCTCGGATCTCCAGTAGCGCGCTCACCCGACCGCTCCCTCCAGGCTCACGCCGAGGAGCTTCTGCGCCTCGACGGCGAACTCCATCGGCAGGTTCTTGAAGACTTCCTTGCAGAAGCCGTTGACGATCATGTTGACGGCGTTCTCGCCCGAGATGCCGCGGCTCTTGCAGTAGAAGAGCTGGTCCTCGCTGATCTTCGAGGTCGACGCCTCGTGCTCGACCGACGCCGTCGAGTTCTTCACTTCAAGGTACGGGAACGTGTGCGCGCCGCAGCGGTCGCCGAGCAGCAGCGAGTCGCACTGCGAGTAGTTCCGCGCATTCGTCGCGCCGGGCTGGATCTTCACCAAGCCGCGGTAGCTGTTCTGACCGCGTCCCGCCGAGATGCCCTTCGAGATGATCGTGCTCCGCGAGTTCTTGCCGAGGTGGATCATCTTCGTGCCGGTGTCGGCTTGCTGCAGGTTGTTGGTGAGCGCGACGGAATAGAATTCGCCGACCGTGTCGTCGCCCTGCAGCAACACCGACGGGTACTTCCAGGTGATCGCCGAGCCGGTCTCGACCTGCGTCCAGCTGATCTTCGAGCCGCGGCCGCGGCACGCGCCGCGCTTGGTGACGAAGTTGTAGATGCCACCCTTCCCGTCCTTGTCGCCCGGGTACCAGTTCTGCACGGTCGAGTACTTGATCTCCGCGCCTTCGAGCGCGACGAGCTCGACCACCGCCGCGTGCAGCTGGTTCGTGTCGCGCATCGGCGCGGTGCAGCCCTCGAGGTAACTGACGTAAGCACCCTCGTCGGCGACGATCAGCGTGCGCTCGAACTGCCCGGTGTCTGCGGCGTTGATGCGGAAGTACGTCGACAGCTCCATCGGGCAGCGGACGCCCTTCGGCACGTAGCAGAACGACCCGTCGCTGAAGACGGCGGAGTTCAGCGTCGCGAAGAAGTTGTCGGAGGCCGGCACGACCGAGCCGAGATACTTCTTCACGAGCTCCGGATGGTTCCTCACCGCCTCCGAGAACGAGCAGAAGATCACGCCCTTCTCGAGGAGCTTTTCCTTGAACGTGGTCGCGACCGAGACGCTGTCGAACACGGCGTCGACCGCGACGCCGGACAGGCGCTTCTGCTCGTCGAGCGGGATGCCGAGCTTGTCGAACGTGGCACGGATCTCGGGATCGACCTCGTCCAGGCTCTCGAGCTGCTTCTTCGGCTTCGGCGCCGAGTAGTAGATGATGTCCTGGTAGTCGATCGGCGGGTAGTGGACGTTCGCCCACTTCGGTTCGGCTTCCGCCTTCTCGAGGGTCAACCAGTGGCGGAACGCCTTCAGCCGCCAGTCGAGCATGAACTCGGGCTCGTTCTTCTTCGTCGAGATCAGCCGGACGATGTCCTCGGAGAGACCGCGCGGCGCGACGTCGGCGTCGATGTCGGTGACGAAGCCCCAGCGGTATTCACGCTGCGCGAGGTCTTCGATGCGGGTGTTCGTGGCCATGGTCCTCCCGATCTCGGTCAAGCCCCGGTACGAAGCTCGGTGCGGCCGGCGCGAAACGACGCGAGCGCACTCGCGGGCAACGACGGCGCCGCCATCTCGGCCAGACTGATTCCACGCAGTGCCTCGAGCACCACGGCGTTGATCTTCCGCCAGTTGCTGGTGACCGGGCACGAGAGCTCGATGCCGCAGCGTTCCGGACCCTGGTGCGCGCTGCACTCGGTCAACGCGATCGGGCCTTCGAGCGCCTCGATCACGTCCGCCACGGTGATGTCTGGTGCCGGGCGCGCCAGGCTGAAGCCACCCTTCGCGCCGCGATGCGGCACGAGCAGGCCCTCGCGTGCGAGGCGTTTCAAGATCTTGCTGACCGTCGGGAGCGGCAAGTGCGCCAAGGCCGCGAGCTCGGGCGCGTTGTGGGTGGGACGGTCCAGGTCGCGGGCGATGTGCGTGAGCAGCACGATCCCGTAATCCGTGAGCTTGGTCATGCGAATCATCGCGCCTCGACCTCCTGCGGCCTCTCAATCAAGACCCAATCGGTACTCTTTCGGAGTCTAGCCTCTGCCGATTGCTTGTCAACCGCGGCCGGTGCACTAGACGGGACGATGCCGACCGACGCCTCCTCGCCGCTCGCGTCTGCCCGCCTGAAGATCGTTCAGGCGGGCGAGCCGGTGCTGCGGGCCGAAGCGCGCGAGCTCTCGATCGCAGAGATCCGCACCCCGAAGATCCAGTCGCTGATCGAGATGATGCGAGCGACCATGCGCGACGCACCCGGCGTCGGCTTGGCAGCTCCGCAGGTCGGCGAGTCGCTGCGGATCGCAGTCGTGGAGGATCGCGAGGAATACTTCCAGGGTGCGGAACCGGCCTGGATCGCCGAGCGCGAGCGCCTCCCCGTACCGTGTTACGTGCTCATCAACCCGCGGCTCACCGTGACCGACGCCGAACCGGTCGAGTTCTTCGAAGGCTGCCTCAGCGTCGCGGGTTTCACCGCCCTGGTGCCGCGGGCACGGGCGGTGCGGGTCGAGTTCCGAAACGAGCAGGCGGACCGTGTCGTGGTCGAGGCACGCGGCTGGCACGCGCGGATCCTGCAGCACGAGATCGACCACCTGCACGGCCGGCTCTACCTCGACCGCATGGAGACCCGCTCGTTCGCGACGACCGCGAACCACGCCCGCCACTGGCGCGACCTCCCCACCCGAGACGCCCGCGCCGCGCTCGGTCTCCGCACCAAGATCTGGCGCGCTCCGCGCCCTGAGAAGAGCTGAGCCCGCGAGCCCCGCCCCGATCACGCGGTTCGCGTGTTCGATGGGCTGAGCCACGGTTCGAGCGGGTTCGGATTTAACCGAGGTACCGGATTCCGACGTCGAATCGGAAGCGAACCCAGGTCCAGCGCGGCTCCCGTGAGCGCCGCGGCCGGACCCTACCCGAAAGGACGTTCCATGACGACTCGATCACGCCTTCGTACCGGAGCCCTCGTCGCGGGCTTTGCCTTCGCGAGCTTGGCCTCGCCGCTGGTGGGCCGCGCCGCGGCAGACGATCATCACCACCGCGCGCGGCACTGGTACCACGACGACGACGACGACGCCGACCATGCGCGCTGGTGGCACGACCACCACGAGAGCACCCTCGACGGCCACACGCACGGCGACAACACCAAGGACTGCCGCGCGATCCGCGACCGCATCCGTTACGACAACTCGAAGATCCGCGACATCCAGCCCGGCCGCCACGAGAAGGCGGCGCAGTGGTACCGGGACGACATCCAGAACGCGAACAACGACATGCAGAGCTGCCGCCGCTGACGCGATCGGGGCTCGCCGGCGCGGACCGGCCGCTCGTCAGCGCCCCACGAACCGACCAGAGCCCGAGTACGTTCCGCGATCCGGAGGGGGAGCTAGAGGCGGAGGCGGACGGACCGGCCGCTGCACCACGACCGGCGGTGGCGGGCGGTGATGGTTGCCGCCGTCCCCGCCGTCGGGCCCGTCGTGGTGGTGATGATGGCGCCGGGGCGGGGCGATGACCACGACGTTCGTCGTGCTGGCATCGTCGACCCATTCCCGGTCGCGGATCGCGGCTTCCCGCTCCTCGCGCTCGACATCGGCGGCGCGTGCGCTCTCGCGGTCCTGCTCGCGGCGGCGGATGATCTCACGGCCCTCGGCGGCCGCGCGCTCGAGATCCGTCGGACCCTCGACGACACCCGCCGGACGCGCCGAGTCGGCGATCGTCTCGACGAGCTGACTGCCCGGCGGCGGGCGATCTCCGAAGAAGAGCGTTCCTTCGGGAGTGCGCCACTTCTGGATCGGATCGCCGTGTGCCGCGCCCGCGAGGGCGATCGCGAAGACCGCGATCCCGAAGCTCCGCCATCCCATGCCTGGAGCGTGCGACCGCCCCGGCGCGGAGTCAAGGAGAGGCCCTCCCTCAGTCGTCGTCGCGGGGATCGCGGGAAGGAGCGGCTTCGAGCGCGCGAGGAGCACGTTCGACCGGATCGAGCGGCGGAATCGCATCGGTCGCTCCAACACCCAGATCGCGAAGCCGTCGCGCCGTCACCAGGACCCGCCGTTCCATCGACCCCGCCGCGTCGTTGCACGCCGCGACCGTACGGTCGAGGCTGATGCCGAGCCGGGCGAGATGATCGGCCATCGTCGCGATGCGATCGTGGAGCTCACGGCCGAGATCGCTGATCGCCTGGGCGTTCTCGGCGAGC
>JACXTT010003848.1_pt1 | contig 22712 bp, 25 predicted proteins | sample 9270951 | NCBI WGS metagenome assembly JACXTT01 (sample SAMN15532306, study PRJNA645909) | rock metagenome | isolation source: weathered quartz diorite | place: Puerto Rico | collected 2017-06-21
CACGGCAAGCTGCCTCGGTAGAAAAGCGGGCCTCAAATTCAGCCAGATTTTGGGGATAATCCTCCACGGCCCGTCATACTACATCTTGGGGTCACATGAGTCAAGTAGATACCCCACTTTGCATCAAATGGGACGCGCCACCGCCCAAAAGGCTTCCGCGATGCCTTCAGCCGCTTTCTCGACGGTGTATCCGTTTACGCGCTCGCGGCACCGCTCCCGGATTTCGCTGCGTCCTGTCAGCATCGAAGCTCGCTGAACGGCGGCCACCAGGCTTTCTATGGATCCTGCCTTGCAGATCTCTCCAGTCACGCCGGGCATGATCAGATCCGGTGCGCAGCCGACGGCATCCGAGACCACGCAGGGCACGCCATGGATTTGGGACTCCCCGCAAGCCATGCGTTCCAAATCTGGTTGAAGCTCCCCGCTGCCTAGAGAAAGAGGACCACGGTCTTAGCGCGAACCTCTACGGGCAAATGTTTGACAGCCGACACAAGCAAGTCCGGTCCCTTTCTTGTGCTGAGTTTGCCCGAAAACAGAAGCACCGTTTCAGTCTCTGAAATTTCCAGGGCGCGGCGGGTTACGGCGCGGAAACGCACCCGGTCCTGCTCGGTGCATTCAAATGGACTCGTGTTCACGCAGTACGGAGAGAAAACAAGTCGGTCTTCCCGGTGGCCAAAACGTTTGAAATGCTGGTACGAGCGCTGCCCGACGTAGAGTAAACGGGTGCACGACTCGTAAAACCAACCCAGCGCGCGGCTTCTTGCCCATGCTTTGATTGGAGTGCGATTTCGGTCATGGTCCGTAGTCTCGCCCGGAAAATCATCGGGCGACCGGAGCGCCACGAATGGTAACAGGCAACTTGATGGAATCGCGGGCTATAGCCCACCAGGAGAATGGCTGACGGAGCGACATCTTGAAGCAACTTGCCCAGCCCGTGTGCAGATACCTCCGCCGCCGTGCGTGCACCGGCGGCACGTACTCTAGATAGAAAGAGAGACGTGTAGCCTGACAACAGATCACAGTCCCAGGCGAAAGCAGTTCCAAACTCCGGATCTCGATAGCCCATGACGCTGAAGTCCGAACCATAGATTGCCGTCACAGGAATAGCGAGGCTTTGCTGCAATATCCGATACACCGGAGCGTGATACTGAATCGGATGTGTTTCAACGACGACCAGGGGACCGACTCGCATGGCGCTGATACCTCAAGCTTGAGCGATTGCCTTTGGAATCTCAGGCTTCGCGGGGCTTAATTGGAACCGCTGAGTGACACAAACAAAGGCTTTTTGATAATGCCACTCAGTCAATATCCGCTGTTGTCCCAGCGTTCCCATGTTGTGCGTTTCTTGGGGATGCTCTACAAGCCATCGCAAGGCGGTAGCAATACTCTCGGGATTTTCAGGTCGGCAAGCCAAGCCATAACCCGGCTTTACAAAGGTGGCGCTCCAGTCCGGCAGGTCCGTTACTAGAAGTGCTAGTCCGCACGCCAAGTAATCGAAAGGTTTGTTCGATGCGCCGGTCATAGTTTGCTCGTTTATGTCAAGACTCTCCTGTGGCATAAGCGCTAGCCCTACGTCCGACTTCTGGCCCCACTGCAGAAGGTCTGCCCGCGTCGGAAGAGAGCCGAGAAATTGAATGCGGTGCTCGATGCCGAGATCGCGTGCCTTCTGCATGAACTCAACTAGATAAGTGCAGTGGCCGACAGTCTGGTACCCGATCACGCGAAGCTTTACGCGATCGGGTAGCTTCGTCATCGCGCTTAGCATCGTCATCGGAAGTCGCGAGGGCACGATCGAGCCATGATATAGCAACCACCACTCGCGGCCGTTCGAATGCGGTCGGAGTTGGGCCACTTCCTCTTTGGTTGGACAGTTCCACACACAGAAGACATTCTGACGCCGTCCCGTGGTCTCTTGAAATCGTGTCAGTCGGAGTTCGTTGGGCAAAATACAGCACTCGGATCGGTGGGCCAGCCTGCGGCGTGCACGCAAAACAAGGCAGTTGAAAGGGCCAGAAGTGTTCCTCGCTGTACCATCACCGCTGCTCGGCGAGTCGTGCTCATGATAGACGACGCGCAGTCCGGGCAGCCAGGTCAAGGCAAGTGCGATTGGACATGCCAGAGGATCTGAAGCATAGATGACCTCTGGACGCCAAGTGATCGTGCAGAAGAGGACCCAGGCACAATAGCGTGCGTACTGTAATTTCTGCCGCCAGCCGGCTGGACAAAAATTCATCTGCCGTACCGTGATCCGAGGGTGCGATGGAAACCGAAGGTTATAAGCCCCAAATGCTCCGGTGCCTAGAAACAAAACCTCCCAGCCTCTGTCGGCCAAGATTCGGGAGCTGTGCTGCAGCGGTGGATAGCCGGCCGGATTGGTGTACTGAACATAGAGAATGCGAGGCATTCAGACGGTATCGGACTTTCGATGCGCGACAATCTCGCCGTAAGACCGGAATTCCTTCACAGGATGCCCGTACAGGTCTGAGACTTCGTAGCTACAACATGTGAGCAAATCGAGCAGCGACTCGCTGGTCGTGCCCATACTGCGCCACGCATAGGGATGCACCTCGATGTAGATCACTCGTGGTTTGCGGTTGTGATCTTGAAGCAGCCGCCGGCCGCCCCTCATTACCGCTTCCTCGTAGCCCTCGACGTCAATCTTCAGGATGTCGACACGGCTGTCCGCGAAGACCGTGTCCAGACGAACGCCGGGAACAACACTCGATCCATTATCAAAGGCGCAACTGATATGTGATTCGCTGGCTCTGCCCGGCTTGAAAGAAACAGCCCCATCTTTATCACCAACGGCAGCCCGCACCAAAGTAACGGATGCTTGCAGTCCGTTGAGCCTGCAGTGCGCTTCGAGGGCGGAAAAACTGTCGGGGTCGGGCTCGAAAGCCACTAGTCGTCCCAGGGGTCCCACTCGCCTGGCGAGGGCCATCGTGTATAAGCCAATGTACGCTCCGACATCCACAACAGTATCCGCAGGTTGGACCTGCGCCATCATGTGCTTCCAAACCTCTGGCTCATAGCGCTCGGTAACACCCCGGAATCGAGGCAGAACCCGAAGAGCGTCCGTGCCATTAATCATCCGTTTGAGGCCATTACGGCCATACCGTGCCAATAGCCGGTTGTAAGGATCCCGCAAGCGATCCCAAAGCCAGTCGGCTTGGCCAACCCATGGGCTATGCCGTAAGTGAATGCAAAGATGCTCGATCCTATGCATACACTCGACGAAACGAGATCACGCTGTGGAGCCGCTCTCGGAAGCAGAACATCTTCGAACTGACAGAGCGCCGCGGCACTTTCACACCTCAAACATTGCCCAGCCGCACAATTGTCGAAGAACGGATACATTGAAGAAGATTTACGAAAGTCCGGCCGATCATTGCGCCGGCCCGGGCTGCACGAGGTACGTTACCCAGCCGCAGCGAGCTTACAATGCGTCGGCATCCCCACCATCCCCGCCCGAAATGAAAAACACTCAAATCCTTTGCCGACAACACCTCCCCATACTGTTGAACAATCCGCAGACTCTCTGAAATATCCCTGTGGACTTGAAATGACTTCGATGAAACGCTGGACGGATGTTGGCGGTAGAACAACAATGTCTTCGGAACGTATTCAATCGCCCAACCTCGATGCAGGCACCGAAGAGCCCACTCCCAATCACCCATCTGAGGCAACGTTGGATCGAATCCACCCACATCCTGGAATGCCCGAATCCGGATGGCGCAACCCGAGATGTGCCACCAACAGCCTCTCAACAGAGTGCCGCGCACCGAACCGGCGATGCCCTCAATCACCTCCGTCTCTCTATCGTTGTCCTCACCAGGCAGCACAGAGGAATCAGGCATAAGGATATCATAACTCGAACAAATGCTTGCGATATCTTCTCTCGACACTTCTATTCGCGATAACAGCGTCGCGAACCAACGGTCCTTCGCGACGTCATCAGCATGCAATAGCAGCAACCAGTCTACACCTGGTTTCAGCTGTGAAAGTGCCTTGTTGACATTTGCTCTTTCTCCAAAATTCTGCGGTGAAGAGAGAACGTGCAGCGGTACATAAGAGTGCCAGGCCTTTTGTGCGACTGCGCACGTGTCATCCGTTGAACAGTCATCCGCCACGTAGACACCTGCGACGTTGCCGCAACCCGGCAGCTGCTGTTGTACTGAGTCAAGTGTTGCGGCGATGGTATCTCTGCTGTTGTATGCCGGGATTAATACGGCGACTGTTGAGCTCATCTTGCGGAGCCGGGGACTGCAGTCTCGCGTTCGGCGTGCGGTAGAGATGCTCTATCGCCTGCGGGCAAATGCCATCGTGTTCTGCGCATAGTCGTCGGGCAGCGTCTGGAGATATGCCGAGAATTTGTCGTTGAACTCAAGCCCAAGATCCGCAAGTTTCCTGATCCAATAGCTCCGCGGTTGTTCATTGAAGTGACCGGTACCTCCTTGACCTGGAGAGGCTACTGACAAAACAACGATATCGCCATGCTTAATCAAGGTATTGAGAAAGGTACATGTGTACTTTGGGTGCACGTGCTCCGCAACTTCGTAGCTCCAGACCAAATCGAATTTTCGACCTAGTGCAATGGGGCGATTTAGATTTGCTATTGTAATGCGGTTCTTGACTGGTGATGCGGATGCGGCAGCTCTCGAGCCTTCGATGCCAAAACATTCAACGCCCTTTCCCGTTAGGTATTCCATGGCAAGTCCTACACCGCAACCAACATCAAGAAATGTTCTTGGATTCCACTTGTCAATGACAGCATCGAGAATATTCCGTGGGCATCCGGCAGCCATCCATAATTCCGCTTCATCAAACCGGCTGTCCTTGAAAATTCGCATCCTTGCGGCCCGCCTCATACTCGGGTTTCTCGTCGCTGCTCCGTAGACCCAACTAAGAGCGTTGTATAGTGGCGAATACGGATCAAGAGAAGATTTCGCCTTCTGCTTCAGGCTAATCATGGCTCACCGCATAGTCGATATTCGCAACGCTCATGACATTAGGCTCGCAGACTGCGCCAACGCTCTCGCCTTCAATATTTCGGCATACACCATCTGCATCTCCGCTGCCGAGTCGCGAATGCTTCGAGGCGGCTGGGTTCCCGAACGAAGCTTGGCCAGGAGGCCGCTATCGCTAGACAGGGTTTCCAGGGCCCAACCCCACGCTTCTGCAGAGTGGGGATCTACCAGGAGGCCGCTCACGTCATGCTCTACCAGTTCCGCAATTCCACCCAGGTTCGAGCCAATCACTGGAATCCCGGCGGCGAACGCCTCCAGCACCACCATCGGGCCGGTCTCCAGACATTGCGAGGGAACGGCTAGTAGATCGTACTCGCGCAACCTCGCGACGACATCCTCTGCTGGAATGGGATCACGAAAAGCGATTGGCGTATCGTCGGCCGCCAGGCGTTTCAGGCGCTGCAAGTACGAAGAGCCAGCCTCTCCCTGAATCACTCCATAGATGTCGAGCTGCACGGGGGCCTGCGGAATTCGACGAAGCGCCTGAATCAACACGTGTGCGCCCTTGGTGGCGTCCATGCGTCCCAAGAAAGCGACGCGGAGTGGTCCGGACTGCCGCGGCTGTTGGTTTGGCTGGCTCCATACTTGGCACCAGCCCTGCCGCGAGACAGTAACCTTTTCTGTCGCGACACCGTTGCGTAGCAGAAGCACTTTGACCCATTGGCAGAGAGCGATGACGTGATCTACTTCGGCCATCAACTTGCGAAACGCCGCGTGCCGCAATTCCACTAGCTCAGTCATTCTGAGCGCGGTCCACATACCGCCCGATGCGCCCACTCCACCCAAAAGCCGCCCGACGCCCGTTGGCAGACTGCCTACCGCCAGGCTTGCCGGCCTGTTGAGTCCATGACCGTGCAGTGTGCATCGGGCGCAGGTACGAACGTCCAAGAGGCCGTCACATACTTTCGTGCCCCAACGCAGCAGCGTTCCTCGCTGGCAGCTCACCGTCGGAGTATGGTAACTAAACACGACTGGAATATCCCTGCTCTTCGATTCACGCACTAGCCGCATTGAAACGCCCCGGGTGAACGCGTGCAGGTGGACCAGATCCGGGCGCTCTTCGTCCAGAATTCGCCCGAATGCCTGCGCGGCTTGCCGATCACCCTCGCCATACAGCTCGCGGAGGTCACCTGCATGTTCGGAAACCGCAAAACGCCGAACTGCCAGGCCGCCATGCCAGTAAGTATCATCGCGGTTGCCGGGCGCCGCCACGACCACTTCATGCCCTTGCTCATGTAGTTGGCACGCCAGTGCTTCGACGTAGACTTCAGTGCCACCGACGGGATCGGGGTAAAAGCAGAAGGGAACGTGGATCAGCTTCATCGAGTCATCCACGCACGAGCGCCGACTTTATGAGCGCCTTTCCGAACTCATACCGGCGACGGCCAAGGAGCGTGGCCGCTAGCCTCCGCTGCACGTCCGGCCGCAACAGATAAGCGGGTCGGTTTTGTATCGCCTTGAGGTAAGACCGCCGGGCGTCGGCGTTCATCTGCGCCCCAAAGTACTTGTTTGCGAGGGTCAGATACTGCGCCCCATAGACTCTTCGCTTAACTCGACGCTTCGCCTCCTCCAAAGGGCTCCTCTTTTCCCGCTCGGCATAGATGCGATCAAGCAACCGGAAGATGGACGCTCCTTCACTCTTGTCCAGGACAATCTTGCTATGGTGATTGGCCGGATGCACGCGATACTCCGCAACCACGCGATGGATGTAGCAGAAATTGTACTCGCGAGCCATCATTACATTGAAGTACCAGTCATTGAACGCCAATCCGTGTGGAATAGGCAGCACCTTCTGCCATGCCTCACGGCGCGCAATCGCGGTTGGAGCACAGATGCAGTTATCTTCCAAGAGACGCAAGAATTCGTTTCCTTTGAAGTCTTTTCCACCGTGCGCCCGATCGCTGTTCTCAGTATTACGCTGCCCCTGCTCATCGATGACCGCGGCATCCCCGTAAACCAGCGCGACATCGGGAAACTCGCGGAACTTATCTAACGTGGCCGAGAGAAAGTAAGCACGGTAACGGTCATCAGGGTCGATGCGTGCGACAAACTCTCCTCGTACTTGGGCCAGTCCCTCGTTAACAGTCGCCACGTGTCCGAGGTTTTTCACGTGGCTGATCACATGCATTCGCGAATCGGCGAATGAGCGCAGTACCTTCTGCGTGTCGTCTGTCGATCCGTCATCGATAGCGATGACCTCGAAGTCGTGCCGGCCTTCTTGGGCAAAGATGCTAGCCAGACAGTCCGGCAGGAATCGAGCGTAGTTGTAACAGGGAACAACAAAGCTGACGAGTGGCGCGTTATGCATTGTGCTGCTTGATCACCCGTGCCGGCACACCTACTGCGGTGACATGTGCCGGAATGTTGTCGACAACAACCGCACCGGCTCCGATCACAGTCCACTCGCCTATGGTCACGTTGTCGAGGATGGTTGCGCCGGCCCCGATAAAACAGCCCTCGCCGATCCGCGCGTTACCGGCGATCACCGCACCAGGATTGATATTCACAAAATCTCCCACCACGCAATCGTGTGACACAGAGGCATTGACGTTCACAATGCAATGCTTGCCCATACGCACCCGCGTGATCACGATACTCCCCGGGGCCAGACACGCGCCCACTCCGATCTCAACATCCCGACCGATGACGGCCCTGTGGTGAATCAGCGACCATGCCGGCAGGTTCAGTGCACCTGGACTCTCGGCCTTTTTGACGAACGCGCGGCGCCCTTGATTGTTTCCCACAGCAGTGATGTAGCGCCAGCTTTCGTGAAGCCTCGAACTCGCTCTCAACTCCTCAAAGTTGCCGAGGATTTCCGTTCCCAACCATGGGCCCCGAGGCTTGTTCTCATCAACAAAGCCCGCCACGCGGAGGCAAGGATCAAGAGCCGCCAGATCCTGGATGTAGGAGTAAACTTCGCTTCCGTGCCCGCCGGCGCCGATTATGACGATTTCCACTACTTGGATTCAGCTTCGGAATGGTGAGCCCGTGTGCGCCATTGTTTCCAACAAGCTAACAACTTCCAAATGGCCTTTGCTGCCAATCTCACTCAGTTCCTTCAACCACTTTGCGTTTCGATAATAGACCGACTCGGGATCGGTGATCAGACCACTCAGGATCGCTTCGATGATTGCCTCCGCCCCCGTCGACACATCGTGGCGCGTTTTGAACCCTTCCGCCCGCATCCGCGCCGCGGACACCCGGTAGTTCCGCCGATCCAGATCCGCCGTATCGAGATGGGTAACCCTGAGCCGGGGATTCAGAAACCGGAAAATCCCGGCCAGATCGGCCACCCGCAGGTTCTCATGCGAAATGTTATAGCAAAGATATTTGCGTTCGAGAGTTTCCGCAAAGAAAACGAACGCACGAGCGCAATCGCTCACGTGCAGAAACGGCCTCCATTGTTCACCTGCGCCGAACACCTTGATCTCGTTATGAAGAGCGCTGTATAGGCTGAAGATGTTCACGACCAGGTCGAAGCGCATGCGCGGCGAATACCCAAACAGAGTGCCGTTGCGCAGAATGACCGGCGACCAACTATTGTCGGCCATTTGCTCGAGCGCTCGTTCGGCTTGAACTTTCGTGACTGCGTACGTGGTCAGAGGGTTGACGAACCCTTGCTCGTCGATCTCGCCATCTGCTTCGCCGTAGACCGAACACGACGATGAGAAGACGAACCGGATTCGCTTTCGCCGCGCTGCGCCCGCCAAAGCGATAGTTGTTTGCAGATTCACTCGTTCGGTCAATTCGGGATTCAGCTCGGCCGAGGGGTCGTTCGAGATTGCCGCGAGGTGGATCACGCAATCGCATCCATCGAGAAGCTGCGTGCAAAACTCGGGTTCGTCGATGGTGCGGCAAAGGTCCTCGCGAATCAGCTCAACCGATTGGCGTAGGGATCGCAGATGTCCCAGGCCAAAATACCCCATATCGAGGATTCGCACGAGGTGTCCCCGCGCCAGCAACTTGGGGACAAGGACGGAGCCCAGATAGCCTGCGCCGCCTGTAACCAGGATGTTCATGCTAGTCGCCGCTCCGCTTCGACAAGCGCGTCGACAACGTAGTCCATCTCGGATTCAGTGATGGTGGTGTAAAACGGCAAGGTAATCACGCGCCTGGACATGGCTTCCGTGCGCGGGAGCGGCCGGTCGGCGAACTTTTGGAAAAAACACTGCTCATGTACCGGGGGACAAAAGTAGGCTCGTGTCTCGACGCCCTGCTCCTTCAACAGACCGATCACTTCGTCGCGACGCCCGTGGAGCCTTTCGGGCGCGAGCACTGTGAAATCCTTGAACGTGTGAACGACATCCTCCGGCCAGGGAAGGACCGCAAAGCTTGTCAAGGACTGGATGCGGTCCAGATAATACCGGGCGCTGCGTTCGCGTGTAGCCATGTACTTCTCCAGTCGGTGCAGATTATACAGCCCGATGATGGCGTGAAACTCGCTCATCTTACCGTTCAGCCCAGGGTAGTGGGCATTGTAGTTGTCCTCAATCCCGTAATTGCGCATCTTGCGAATGCGCTCAATTAACTTAGGGTTCCGGCTGGACACCATGCCACCCTCGACGCTCACCAGTGCCTTGGTCACAGAGAGTGAAAACACTTCGGCATCGCCGAAGGTGCTGACACGTCGGCCATTCAGGGAAGAGCCGAATGCATGCGCGGCGTCGTACAGGAGAGCAATCCGCTTGCCTCGCTTCCGGCCCGCCTCGTCGACCACCTCTTGGATCTCGTCAACACGGCACGGCAAACCGTAGGTATGCACTCCGATCACAACAGCTACATCGTTGTGCCGGGCCAGCAATTCCTCCAAATCCGATGGGGAGATTGTCAGATCATCCTCAATTTCCGCGAAGACCGGAATACCACCAGCAAACAGGACGGCCTGAGCCGTTGCCGTAAAAGTGAAACTCGGCAAGACGACCTTTTGACCCCGATCGAGTCCGAGCGCTTGCAGAGCAAAGATTAACCCCTGCGTGCCAGAGGAAGTGGTTGCCACCGAAGCAGCGAGATAGTCCGCGGCTTGATGCTCGAATTCCGTAACATACTTGCTGAAATTTGTGATCTTGCCGGACCCGAGAATCTCCTGTAGAGGCGCTGAGATTTCCGCAAGGGATGGCAGGTCCGCTCGAATTAGGGGAATCGCTTCCATAATGCTCAATTGAGAAGTGCTGCGAGTGCTCTGGTCACCAGCCCCGTTCGGCCAAGTACCTTCGACCGCTCTCGGATACAAAGCGGCGGTAGATCAAACCGAAGGACTCCGCCGCCTGGGGACCGAACAGCCTGGCAATAAATCCATACAGCGGCCTCTCGCCGTAATAACTAGGGGGACCGAGTTCTTGAGCGATCCGAAAGGCTACGCGAGCCTTCTGTCGGGCACCCGCCCTGAACAGGATGGAGCCAGCCCGAGCTGCCTTGTACGCCAGGTCAGATCTATAATGCGGATCGATTTCCTTTGCTAACAATCGAATCGCCTCCAGTGCTGACGACCAGACTTCCTCGTGGTTCTGGCTCCTCGAGCAGGACCGAATCCGTATTGCCACCAAAGGATCATCAATGACCGTGTAGCGGATGCCACTGGCAGCAAGCCGCACGTGGAAATCAAAGTCTTCAGACTGCCAAAGCTGCTCCCGATAGCCTCCAATTGCCAATACCCTTTGCCGGCGATACGTGCCAGCCGCGGGAAGCATCGCACCACGAATGCAAAACCGCACCAGATCCTCGCCGTTAAGGAGGCGCTTCAACCCCAGCATGCGGTCAGATCCAAGCTGTCCGTCTTTGTATGAAGAGATCTCCGTAAAAATGGCGTCGGGCGCCGACCCTTGGATAATGTTTGCCACTGACTTGCACCATCGGGGATCGAATAGATCATCCGCATCATGAAAATGGACGTAGTCGCTGCGGCTCGCTCGTAGGAGTGCGTTGCGTCCACAGGCAGGGCCGCGGTTGACGTCCCCACGGATTACTGGAATCCTTACACCAGCGGGGATGTATTCTTCTGCAGGATGAGTCGACGCGTCGTCATACACTATGATTTCGCTAGGCCTTGTTTTCTGGCCCAATAACGATGATAGACACTCGTGCAGCAGATTGCGCTCGTTGTAATAGGTGATCAGAACTCCAAGACGATCTTGCATCATGCGGATCGATGAGGAAGCTTCATCGTCGATATTGCCGCGCTCAAACGCTTCCTGCCTCTCTTGGCGATGAATCGCATCACTTCGGGGACCGCCCGCCTCGCACCCAGATTCTCGAAGGGATCGTTGACTTTTATGCTTTTCAGGCTGAACGCATCGGATCCAATGACCGCCATGAACGTGAATCCGATCTCCTTGTAGAGGTGTGGAAACCCCATGAAATCTGCAGCACTCCACTGGCTTCGGTGCCTCTCATGCTCATTCCCATAGATGGCGCCTTGGGGGGCGAAGCCCCGTGGCGAGGTTACCACTGCAATATCAGCGTGTTGCAGCAACTTGGAAATCAGCAGCCGACCCCTGTTCTTCTCAAAGTGCTCGATTACGTCGCAGCACAAGACCAGATCGTAGTGACCGAGGAGGTCCAACATCTCCATCGCGTCGCCAATGTAAATGTGATCATAAGCAAGCGTCCATAGAGGATTTCGGTACGGTTCGTGTATCTCGATGCCGTCTATAGTAGCCGCCCAACTCTCCGGCTGCACCCGCTCTTTATATAGCTCCAAGATCTCCCGACAAAGAATTCCCCATTTGCCAAAGCCCACGCCGACGTCCAAGACACTGCCCGGATTCACTTGTTCCACTACGTGCAGAACGTCGGAAATCTGATGGTAATCGCTGACAGGCACGAGTTGGATCCGTCGAGCGCTTATGAGTGGCTGACGGGGGAGGCAACAGTTTCCACCCCTCGTAAATACCGCTGTTCACTGCCGCGATGGATCGAGAAGTTCCAGGGGATGTTCAAGATGCCTGACCAGTCATCACTTGCGTGGTTAAGAGGTTCGGTGCCTACAACGAGCTCTGGAGTGCAGTCCCATTGGTCCACAAGACCGGCCTCGTCGTAAACGGTAGCCAGCCAACGGTACAGTCCCGGCTGGAGCGGCACCATGTCCAGCCTGTAGCGGAATTCGTATCTACCGGGCGAGAGGTCAAAGTGGCTCACGCCATTTGCCCATATCAGTTGATCTTGGCTATTGTACAGGGCGATCCCGTGAAAACATCCTTGGAGCGGGCGTGATGCTTCGAATGTGAACTTAATGCAAACGGGGCCTGGGCCGCATATGATATTCAGCTCCCTCGTGCCAGAATCGGCGACTTCCCAGCCTGTGAAATGGCCCCCGGCACGCCCCGCGCGCGGGCGATTCGGAGGACTGGCTTGGCGCGGACCAGCCGCTTCGTATGCACCAACGATCATCGGTGTTGATCCTGTTGACCGAACTTCCCCTTCGTCGAGCCAGATACATTCAGTGCAAAGCCGACGGATTTGGTTCATTTGATGGCTGACAAAGATGATAGTGCGACCGTCCTTAGCCACGTCCCCCATTTTTCCCAGACATTTTTTCTGAAAGGTCAAATCCCCCACTGCCAGTACCTCGTCCACGATCAAAATCTCTGGCTCCAGGTGCGCCGCAACGGCGAATGCCAGGCGCATGTACATGCCAGTCGAATAGTGCTTAACTGGCGTGTCGATGAACTTTTCGATCTCCGCGAACGCCACAATCTCGTCAAACTTCCGTACGATCTCCGTTCGGCGCATGCCGAGTATCGCGCCGTTCAGGAAAATGTTCTCCCTCCCGGTCAGCTCGGGATGAAATCCGGTGCCTACTTCCAGCAGCGATCCCACGCGGCCATGGATCTCAACTTGTCCCTGAGTTGGCTCGGTAATCCGTGACAGGATCTTGAGCAGCGTAGACTTCCCGGCGCCGTTGCGGCCAATCACACCGACGACTTCGCCGCGAGGAATATCGAACGACACGTCCTTCAAGGCCCAAATTGAGTCGTCCCCATTTCTAGGCTCTGCTTGGGCCGAAGTTCGGAATGCCGAGCGGAGCCTGCGAAACGGCGCGTGCATCGCGTCAGTCAAGGTATCGCGCAGTGCCCGGTACCGCTCCCGCTTCCCGATCTGGTACAGCTTCCCTAGCCCTTCAGCACGAATCGCAATCTCGCTCATACAATATCCGCGAACGTGCTCTCTGTCCGCCGAAAGTACCGCAACCCGCCAATCAGCATCACGAGCACTGCCGCAATCGAGACGGTCAGCAGCGGCCCCGGCGCGTCCGTCTTTCCCAGTAGCGCCCAGCGGAATCCCTCCACCACTCCCGCCATGGGGTTCAGCCCATAGAGCGCGCGCCAGCGCTCCGGTACCAGGCTGGCGGGATAGGCCACCGGTGTGGCGAACATCCAGAACTGCGTCAGAAAGGGAATCGTGTAGCGCACGTCGCGATACTTCACATTGAGCGCCGAAAGCCATAGCCCCACCGACAGTGCCGTCACCACTGCCAGAAGAAGGAACAGCGGGAGCCACACGATCGCCGCCGTCGGAACGATTCCGTAGTACCGCATCAGAACGAGAAGCACTAGAAACGCGATGGCAAAATCCACCAGCCCCGCCAACCCCGCCGCAATGGGGATCACCAGCCGCGGAAAATAGACCTTGGTGATCAGGTTCTGACTGGCCACCAGGCTGTTTCCGGATTCCGTCAGTGCATACGCGAAAAGCTGCCACGGCAACAGAGCGGTGAAGGCGAATACCGGATACGGAATCCCGTCCGAGGGCACCTTGGCCAGTCGGCCGAAGAACACGCTGAACACCAGCATGGTCATCACAGGCTGCAGGATTGCCCAGGCGCCCAGCGCAGTCTGTTTGTAGCGCACTTTGACGTCGCGCCAGACCAGGAAGTACAGCAGCTCGCGGTACTCCCAAAGATCACGGAGATTCAAACGGAGAAACCCGCTCGAAGGTCGCAGAATCAATACTGGAACGGAGCTAGCTGTTTCCATAGGGTCTACTGTGTTGCGGTTCCCAGCACGCTCAACGCCCAAGCGCGCGACCAGTGCAACCGTCCCGCATCGAACTGCTTCCACAACGCGCGGACCGTGCCCCCATCGAGAAGTGTGGTACCCGCCGCCATTTCTTGCAGCTCATTGACATGGCTGCGCATCCAGCGATCCATAGGAAACGAAAATCCGCGTTTCTTCGCGGCTCCGGCCTTGAGGAGCAGCGGTTCGTCCACAGCGCCCACGAGCAGCGGCTTGTTGATGCCGTTTCCGATTTTCAAGGCCGGCTGGATATGCGCTGCGTGCTCCACGATGGTGTGGTCCACGTACGGCACGCGCACTTCGATCGAATGCGCCATGCTGAACGTGTCGGTATCGCGCAGGAGCTGGTCGTGCAAGTACCGCTTGAATTCTAAATAGTTGAAGGCATCCGCGCCAGTGCCGTTGCCGCCAGGCATCTCAAAATGCTGTTCCACTGCCGCGTTGAGCTTGCTCTGGCCGATTCCCATGAGACGCATGACCTGCTGGGGCGGAAAGAAGCCACGCATGAGCAGATAGAGTCCGTGGCCGGACGCTTGCCTGTTCAGGAAACCCATGCGCATCCAATTCTCGCGGCCACGAATTCGCCCCCACGTGGCTGCACCTACGGTCAACGCTTTCCGCGCGGCGGCGGGGCACCGGACGAGCCAGCGAGCGCGCCCTGCCAGCCACCGGTAATGCCGGTATCCCCAAAAGACCTCATCTCCGCCCAGTCCGGAAAGCACTACCGTCAGGCCGGCCTGGCGTGCGGCTCGGGAAACGAAGTAGGTATTCACACCGTCGTTGGTCGGCTGGTCCATAGCCGCGAGAATGCCCGGCAACTCTCGTATGAAATCACCGCTGGTCACGCGGATCTCATGGTGCTTGGTTTGGAAATGCCCGGCGATCTCACGGGCTTCGCGCGCCTCGCTGAACTCATGCTCGTCGAAGACTACGGTTAGCGTTGTCAGCGGCAGTTCCTGGGCTTTCGATGAGCGGCTGGCGAAGGCCACCAAAGCAGCCGAATCCACCCCTCCGCTAAGAAATACACCGAGCGGAACGTCGCTTACCAGGTGGCGCGACACAGCATCTTCGAGAAGATTGCCCAGGCCTTCTGTGTTTCGATGCTCGTCTGGATCCAGCGGGCCATAGCTCAAATCCCAGTACTTGCGGATCGTGATATTGCCTTCTCGCCAAACCAGGTAATGTCCTGGACACAGGCAACTAACACCTTTGATGGTGGTGACCGGCGCTGGAACCGAACCGGCGAGCAAAAAGCCGGCGACCGCGTCCAAGTCAAACTCTCTCGCCACGTAGCCGCTGCTCCGCAGTGCCTTCACCTCGGAGGCGAACAGCAAGAGCCCGGCTTTTTCCTGAACGAAATAGTAGAGCGGCTTGATGCCGAGGCGATCCCGAGCAAGGATAAGTCCTCGGCGCGAGTCATAGAGTCCGAAGGCAAACATCCCGCGCAACTTTTCGAGCAGGCGTTCGATCCCCCATTGCTCATAGCCGTGCAGGATTACTTCCGTATCTGAGCGGGAGCGAAAATGGTGTCCTTGCGAGACCAACTCGCGCCGGAGCTCAGGATAGTTATAAATTTCACCGTTGTAGGTCACCCACACATTGCCGTCTTCGTTCGACATGGGCTGGTGGCCGGCCTGCGAAAGATCGATGATAGAAAGCCGTCGATGTCCCAGCACCACGTGCTCGTCGCTGTACAAGCCACCTGCATCGGGTCCACGGTGAGTCAAGCTGGCCGTCATGCGCCAAACAGCTGGCACATCATCCAGAAACAGCCGTTCAGTTCGGATCAGTCCGGTAATACCACACATTACGAACCACTTCCGTTTCCACTGTGATCGCCATTGCCGTTACCGTTTCCATTTCCGTTTGCGTCTTCTTTGCCGTAGTAGTGATAATAGCCCGCGTAATAGTATTTGTAATACCCGTACCCGGGAGTGCTCGGGTTCCACCAATTCAAAATCGTTCCGAGTACTTGAATACCATCTTCATTAAATCGGCGCTTCGCCAATAGAGCCGCGTCACGCGTCGTCGCAGCAGAACGTAGGATCAGAATTACAGCGTCGCCATGTCGCGCCACCACACGCGCATCGGATATATTCACCATGGGAGGCGTATCCACAACAACCGTATCGAATTTGTCGCGCGCTATCTTGAGTAATTCCGGCAACCGCTCGGAATGCACCAGGCTTGACGCACTGTGGCGCGAGCTACCACTAGTCAGCACGGAAAGCCCGGGAATCGGTGTCTGCTGAAGCGCGGCTTCCAGATTTGTGCTGTTCAGCGGTATTTTCTCCAGCAGCATGTCGCTCAGACCTCGCTCGTTCTCGAGCCCAAACACTGTATGCAGACGTGGCCTTCGCATGTCAGCATCAATGAGCAAAACTGTGTGATTAATTTCTGCCAGTGAGATGCCTAAGTTACAGACTACGGTGGTCTTTCCCTCCTTAGGGCTCGCGCTCGTAAGAACTAGAACCCGAGGTCGATTACCGTTTCGGCCGGAGAAAAGGATCGAAGTCAATGTGGTCCGAAATGACTCTGCCAGCAATGAGGACTTACTGTTCCACGACACTAGTTCCATTGCCTGAGTCCCTCTCTCTCCGTCCGGCAGCGCCCCCTTTCCGTTCCGCAGGGTCAAGTGGGCTGTGAGTGGTTGCCCCTTTCCGCCCCGCAGGGTTAACTGGGCGCCCCGATGCTTCGGGGTCTGCAGTTTTGGTTGTAGGCTGCCCACTGGTACCACACCAAGTTCCGGCAAGTTCAGATAGTAGGCGGGATCACCCGGGTCCTGAAGGGTTCGATCGGCGCGCTCGCGGAGGACCACTAGACCGACGCCCAGGAAAATGCCGGTAAGCAGGCCCACAATGGTGCTGCGTGAGACGTCTGGCTTGTAAGGGGCCGAAGCCGGCTGCGCCGCGTCCACTACCCGAATGTTGCTCGCTCGCAAAGCCGACGCAATACTTGCTTCCTTAAGTTTCTGGAGCATGCTTTCGTAAAGGAGACGGCTAGCGTCGACTTCACGCCTGAGGAGTTTGTAATGGGCACTTGTGGATGCCTGTTCAGACACCAGACGGGCTTGGCTTGCGTAAGAAATCGATAGCAGTTTCTCTCGCCGTTGGGCCGCCGTATAGTCATTCCGGATGCGTGTCAGAATTTTCGACCATGCCGTCTGCTGCGCTTTTTCCAGGGTTGCGATTTGAGCCTGTACGCGTCTGACGTCAGGGTGAGTGGGCGTGAATGAGACCCGGAGCTGAGCCAGCTTTCCCCTGAGCTCGGTAAGGCTAGTCTGTGAATCTTGCAAGGAAGAGTCATCGATCACGTCCGGCAAAGCGTCGGGCGGGCTTGCGGCGGCCATCTCGTATTTCGACTGTTTCGTCACGCGGTCTGCCTGAGCCTCGGACAGAGCCTTTTGGAGATCGGACAGTTTGGCTTCGTCGACATTGTTCTTCTCTTCGGTGAACACGAGACCGGTAGCGCGCGCGTACGCCTGCAGCTGCTCTTCTGATTTTTCAAGTTTGATCTTGAGATCCTGCAGCTGATGGGTGAGCCACTCGCCTGTGTGCTCGGTGCTCTTCCACCGGGCCTCGAGGTTTCGCTCGATGAATTCCTTGGTCAGAGTGTTGAGAAAATCGGCAGCTAATTGCGGGCTAGTCGAATCGCCGGATACTTCCACGATTCGATTCGTGCCTGACGCGCGTACCTTCAGATTGCCGGCGGCAATTCCCAGCGCCTGTTTCCACAGGGCATCGGGAGTGGGAGGATTGATCCTCAATGCCTTTCGCCATGCAGAAAGTCGATCCGGGGGGCGAAGCGTGTCGGTTCGCTTTTGCGCGTCCATTAACTCTCGTACACGGTTAATTAAGGACCTGCTTTGTAGGATTTTGACCTGTGTTTGGATGTCATAATCAGGAGAATAACTACTGCCAGCCTCAGCCGTTGGATTTACGTTCCGCATGTTGAGGAAGTCTTCATTCAACCCCTGAATCTCAAGGGTGGTCCGAGCCTGATAAATGCGAAGTTGGGTCAGAGTAAGTAAGTACCCGATGAGGCCCCCGAGGAATGCCGCAAGAATCACCGCACCTTTGTGGCGGCGAATCATCTGCCAGTACTCGAGAACCCCTTCGTAATCGCGTTTCAACCCAGGGCCAGGCATCTCAACTAGTGGCATCCGCGCTGGAGCCAGTTCCATGCCGTTGACCGGAACGATGGCGTCCTGACCCAGATCTCTCGGTATTTGCTGAAACTCTCTCATATCTGCCGCCTAACGGACTACTCCGTAAGTAGCGGCAAGGGTTCCCGATTGAATCGCCGCCTCGAGAACTCGCATTGCTGCTTTTTTGCCGGAACTACTGGGAACAAAAAGGATGTCCCCGGCCAGAAGGGTCTGATCATCGGCTTTTCCCTCTAGAATCTTCTTGATATTGACGGGATGCTCGCTCCATTTGGTGCTACCCGCGATAGGGCGAAGAATCTTGGAGTTGCCAGTTGCCGCGGTTCGTAATACTCCTCCAGACGAAGAGACCGCTTGGAGGACCGAAATCGAGTGCCCGTCGTTGAGCGTAAGGGGCCCCACCTTGCCGACATCACCAATTACATACACGATTTCTGCAATCGGAACCGAGATGACATCATGAGGACGAACGACAATGTTCTTCTCCGGACTCTTGGCTGCCATCAGAGGCTTGAGATCGATCTCCGCGATGCTGAACTTGCCCGTGGGATCGTCAGCTGCGCCGGGGAGCGGAATCCGGCCCCAGTCCAGCTGCCTGGTAATTCTCATACTGGGGCCAGCGTCGAGGCGTACTCCGCCAGCCATTGAAAGAATCTCGATCAGGGTCTTACGCCCTTCCAGCTGATGGACGCCCGGAGTGCCGACCGCACCGATCACTGACACTGGCTGGCTGTGAAATTCCATAACGGTCACGGCAACATCGGGTTCTTCCAGATATACCTTCAGGTGCTTGGTCAGCTCAGCTTCAAACTGCTCGGTGGTCAGGCCGGCCACTTGTATACGCCCCACCATTGGAATTGTGATCTCACCATTCAAATCCAGGCGCAATGGCTTCTCACTAATATCTGGAACATTCATGGCATGAATTACAATCTGATCTTGTGGACCCAGGACATACGTTGTCCGGATGCTAGAGTCGCTCTCGGTGGTGGACTGGTCACCAAGACCCGGCTGCGTCGATTGTGAACCGGGCGGCACCGCCTGGGAAAGCAACGGCAGGCCTGAAACCAGGAGAGCGCCGCAGATTACGCCGATTGTTTTGGTCGTAGCATGCATGCTAAGCATTCCTGAAGTCCGCTTTCTGATTCGAATCATGCGAGAGCGGATTATTGAAAGACTGTCGGGGGCCCTCGAGTAATTCAGTGAGCCGACGAATGTCACGATTGAGCCGCCGGACGTCACCGCTAAGCTTCTGGACATCTGCTTCGAGGTGGCCGTCTGACTTGCTCGTTAAACCGCATAGGGCCACGCGGGCGTAGTCGGAAACACTCCGCGCTCCTTGTGCTTCAGAAGTCGATTTCAGCTGCTCGAATTCGTGCTGAGAGAGCCTGAGACTGATCATTTTTGTTCTGCGTGTGAAACTCATAAGCACTCTTTGCATGGACAGGGATGGTCGGCGATCGAGCTGGGCTACATCCAAAAGCGCGCTAACTGCTGTGTCTCTTCGGCATTAGCTAATCGCCTAACTGCGGCGAATCACCGAGGCCCGGCCCGCGCCTGCCGAAAAGGTGGTACCATCTCCTCCTTTTGGGGGGTGCGGGTTCAAACCACTCCAGAGGTTCGCCAACCAGCGTGGCCTTAGGATTCGCCACAAACAGTCTTTCCGCTTGGTCAGAGCCATAGGTGCTTGCCACGTACCGATAAGCCTCGGCCAGGTCAGGTGTCCGGTCCTTCGGGCCATGCGCGTCACTCGCCACAAAGTGGACCAGACCCCTCGTCATCAAATCGTCGGCGGCATCTTTGGCGGATTTTCCGAAACGGCCCAGACAAGATTGCGCGGTAACCTGCACCAGGCACTCGTCCTCGACCCAGGCTCTGATTTGCTCCAGATCCGACTGCAACAGCCGGTTCCTTTCCGGGTGCGTGATGATTGGTATCATCCCGGCGGCCCGCATTCTTCGGAAGATCTCGGTCGAAGTAGGCGGGATCAGGAAATCAGCGAATTCTACTAGCACATAGGATCGATGGTTAATGGTGTACTTTGTGGGATTTGCAAGCGCGTCTTCAATATTCGTGGCGCTGAGATGAAAATCACAACCGACATGGATCTGGACCGCGTCACAGGTAGCGCTCCGTAGCTCAGAAACTTTCCGCTCAATCACTTCGGGATCAAAGCGGTATTGAGGATTCGCGTGCGGAGTGGCCAAGATGTCCGTTGTCCCTGAGGCGGCTGCCATCCGCACCATTGAGATCGACTCTTCGAGTGTCTTGGCGCCGTCATCTACTCCGGGAAGAATGTGGCAGTGAATATCGATCATTTTCTAGGGCACCTGCGATGATTCGACAGCCTGCAGACTGGGCACGGAATCCAATCTCCGCGGTTCGATGAGCCCCGCCAGCCTCTTCACCTCACGGTCCAGCGCTCCAAGCTTGCGGTAAATCTCGCGGAGCGTGTTTTCGGGCTTGCCAGTTGATGTTTTAGCCTCAAACTGGCTGAACGTGGCTAGTCGAGCAAAGTCCGAGAGGCTCCGTGCTTGCCGCATCGCGCAGAGGTTAACTAAATCTTGGTATTCTTCCTCGGATATACGAAAGCTCACGATACGCGTGCGGCGCCTAAGCACGGCCATTCAGTTTTGCAACAACGGCGTTTGAAGTTGAAATGGTCCTGGCTTAATCTCTAGAGACGGCAAAACGTCGGTGCACCGAGAGTTCTTTGACACTCAGGGGTTGGCGAAGGTCTGAATCATTGAATTCCAATCCCCTGCCCCCCTTGGTGAGGTTGACGATGGAGAGAACTTTGAGGGAGTGGTCGTACACCGGTCCGCTCGATACACACGCTTACCGAACGCTGAAGAAGAGTAATCGAAATGATCAAGTTGCGAGTACCCTTGGCTTCCTTCAGGATCCCTTCTACGTTACGGAGCGGCCCCTGCGGGTGCCTTACGCCGACTACACGGGATATATTCCTTTGAATCCTCCGAGCACCGTCCCGGTGAATCCCGCCACAGTGGTCGATGTGAATCATTGGCAACCCCTGCAGTATTTTGACGCGACCGGAACGTTCGTTACTCCGAAATACATAGCCCCATTCTGGGGCAAGGTGATCCCCTTTGCTCTGACTTCCGGTGATCAGTTCAGATCTCTAATCGCACAATCGGCCCCTGCGCTTTTTGGCTCCGCGGTCTTTGTGAAACAGGCTCAGGACCTGATCACGATCAGCGCCAATCTCACCGATGAGCAGAAGATGATTGCCGAGTACTGGGCGGATGGCCCGCATTCGGAGCTGCCACCAGGCCACTGGGACCTCTTCGCACAATTTGTCTCGGCAAGGGATGACCTCTGTCTCGATGACGACGTGAAGATGTTCTTTGCCATGACCAATGCCATCTTTGACGGCGGTATCGTGGCCTGGGACGCCAAGCGAGCCTTTAACTCGGTACGCCCCGTCACAGCGATCCCATTCCTTTTCCAGGGGCAGCAGATTCAGGCCTGGGGTGGTCCCTTCAAGGGAACTGTAACCATGGACGGCCGGAACTGGATACCGTACCAAGCAAGCACGTTCCCCACACCGCCATTTCCGGAATGCAGTTCGGGACACAGCACGTTCAGTGCAGCGGGAGCTGAAATCCTGAAGCTGTTCACGGAAAGTGATGCCTTCGGGGACTCTGCCAAGTTTCTTGCGGGAGCCTCGAAAATTGAACCTGGCCACACGCCCGCGCAATCGCTGACTTTGACCTGGAACACCTTCACGGATGCCGCCAATCAAGCGGGCATTTCACGACGATATGGCGGCATCCATTTTGAAGCGGGTGACCTGACGGGCAGAACGACGGGCAGGTTGATCGCGGATCAGGCTTGGGCCAAAGCGGTAAACTTCTGGCGCGGCGGAAAATCAGAAGATGAGTCAGGAGACGAGTGATATTGGAAAGCAGCGGATGCTGACCGGATCCTGTGCACGTCGATGCGCTGCCCGGTCGGTGAAAGCGCACGAACCCGAAGGCTGGGTGGTGCTGTTCAACGTCAACGGAAATCTCGCCGAAGGAATGGGCAGCAACATCTTTGTCGTCCGCCGGGGCACGCTCTATACCCCGAGCGAACGTTACATCCTTGCCGGCATCAGCCGCCAGATGACGCTCGATCTCGTACGCAAGCTCGCCATTCCAGCAATTGAAGGCGAGATCGATCTCTTCGACGCGGCGAACGCCGAAGAGATTCCTGACCTCCACGAGCCTCTGAATCGCCGGCGTGCGCAGTTTCAACGGCGCCAAGATCGGCGACGGCCGCGCCCCGGGTCCGATCACCAAGCGCCTAACCGACGCCTACATCGCTGAGGTGGGCTGCGATTTCGTATGCGGCCGCCGAGCCGGCGGGTTGTCGAAGTTTTCCAGCTATTCTAGTCTCCTGTCCCAGTGGTTCGTGACATAAGTTAGTTCGAGTGGGCGGTGGTTGTGCGTTGAGCGTAGCGAGCAATGCTGGCCAGGATCTGGTCGGCGGTCTTGGTCCAAACGA
>JACXTT010003849.1_pt1 | contig 22708 bp, 25 predicted proteins | sample 9270951 | NCBI WGS metagenome assembly JACXTT01 (sample SAMN15532306, study PRJNA645909) | rock metagenome | isolation source: weathered quartz diorite | place: Puerto Rico | collected 2017-06-21
GGCCACCATGTAACATTCGATTCAACGTGGGATAGGGGGTGGGGATTCGCTGCACCCCGGCCCCGGCATTGCGCTGAAGATACTCAACGTACTCAGTGAGAAGGGTAAGCTTGTCCTTGCGTGTGTGCTGACCAATTAACGCGGTCGCCTCCGCTAGTAACACCTCGGACCGCTCGATCATCTCGAAGGGGTCTCGGTCTTTAGAAATGAAGTCCCGGAGGTTCACGAATTTGTCGACGAGGGCCAGTTCGGTGAGTTTCTTTGCGAGCAGCGCGGGATCCCCCCCGCCCATTCCGGCACACTCTGTGAGACACACGGCCTCATCTCCGGCCAATTTGCCAACCGTCGCAACGTTCACGACATCGAGAGCCAGGTCAGATTCGAAGCATCGAACGATGGCCCCTGCGATTTTCCTACAGACCGGGTCTTGAAACAGTTCCGGCGGTAGAACACTCCTCAATCGGGCGAACTCCTTTGGATTGGCCAGAATCGAGCCTATGATATTACGTTCAACGGTGCGGCGATCAATATTCACTGTGGAATTCCTGCTAGTGCTTTCTGTGTGGCCGTCATCTCCCCTGGGCTGTCGGGGTTCGCAACGAGCTCGGGCTTGCGGGCGGTCTGCGTGCCACGCTGATGCGACGAATATTTTCCCTTACGCCGCATCCAGTTCCGTGCGGCGGCTTTCCAATTCTTAATCGGCTTCCCCTTACCCTGGACCCACCCGTTTGCCTCGTAATGGTCATAGAATTGTTCCGCTTCGGAACTATCGCTCTCAGCGAGAGATGCGAAGTACTCGATCACCTCAGCGCGGGATTTGGGAGTGACGGTCCCTCTCGTTTGATGATCTTGTGGGGACGCGTCGCAAGTCGCGCCACTCTCTTCTAGATGGTTAGTATGGTTAGTATAGGGTACACCAGTGGTAGAGTTTTGGTCTACCAGTGGCGCGTCTCTGGTATCCGTGGTACACGGCTTTTTCAGCTTTTCCCATCTATTCTGTGCAACTTTCAAATTTCGGCTTCTGAGAGCTTGAATGTGACCCTGCTTTTCCGACCACGCGTGAATTGCGTACTTTGTGCGAGTTCTTGTCGACTTCTTGTCGCCGTTTGGTAGGATCTTTTCAAGAAAACCCGCGCGAACTAGCGCTGCGACTGCGGCCCGAGGCCTGCCCCACCAGTTCAGATTTGTCTCAATTTCGCCCACCGTGCAATTGGAAAGATCCCCATCTGCGGGCCGGTACTTAGCCGCCCAGCACCATAATCGTATTGGTAGAATCTCCGCCTCTCGCCCCAAGATGCTCACCAGTTTTTTGGTCTTGGGATGCGACGGGTAGTCCGGGTCCAGGTTTAGGTCAGTCATCTCTCGTGCACACCGAGCGAGTTGTGTTTTTGGAGACTTTTGCCGGGGGTGGTTGGCGTTTCCGCTCCTGCGGCAGGTTCTGTGGGAGATTGCTCGTTCAATCGACGGAGAAGGTCGAGGAAGTGATTATTACGCGTCCTTATAAAGAGATTTGCAAACACCCGATTCACGGCCTCCTTGAGTAGAACCGGCCCGTCGTGTCGGGGATCAACATCTTGGTTCTGACTTATCCATTCCCGGTGCGATGGCATTTGATTATAGTCCTTTCAAATAAAAAGGCCGTTGGGGGATCGGCTAAGACCCCAACGACCTTAAATTTGGGACTCCCCGCTTTTGTTAAGCGGAGATTATAAGCCGATCAACTTTCGGCCTTAAATCTACCTCCACGGGTACGTACCGGGTACGTACCTAATGAAATTTTATTTTTGAATGTTTCTCTACTCCTCTTCCATATCCCCTTTAACGCGCCAGGTGAATAATTCCGTACAATAAGTTTTAGTTCCTTCCACTTCCTCTTCGCCCTTTTTGAAGCTTCTAAGAAGACTGCTTCGCCTCGAGTCCCCCCGTCATACACGTCCTTCATTAAATCAATAAGCCTAGGATAGTCCTCTTCTTGCACCATGACAGGCCTTTTTTTCGAGCCTGTCCTTCCCAAACGACCGACACTGGATATCGGGGGTTGGATATTGAAATCCCGAGAATCAAACAATGATCTCAATTCTCGCAGGTGTTCCCAAGCTGACGTGGACCCGGCTAACTCTTTCTGTCGCACTTTCAAAATCTCGGTTTTCTGCGCAACCTCCTCGGTTGTTAGTTCCTCATCTGACCGAAGGATCGGAATTTCATTAGGCGGATCATCGTTAAAGCGCATCATACGAGGCTTTGCGTATTCATTCCGTTTGATTTTGTCGATCTCCGCGCGCAGGAGTTCTATTTGAGATTTGGACTCGAGCATCCAGCCGCCGATGCTCATCGTCCTCGATTTTCCCCCGGCGCGACAAGTTAGCCGGAGTTCTGTCACACCACCAGGGTAAGTATACTGAAACGCTTTTTGAAGTCCCACTTCCCGTTTTAACGCCCTCAGCACATCTTCCTGGTTTCTCATAACTATTGATCCAATGAATGAATTGGTTATTAACGACCCCGTTTAAGAAGAAAACCCCAACCGGTCCGCAGAGGCTCGCCAAAGCCTTTTAGTTCCGGTTGGGGTCAATTCGTCTCTCCTGGTGCCAGAAGGATCACTGAGATCCTCACGGAGAGACAACTCTCACAATCCATTTGGCGATTTCTGCGGATCCGTTTGAACTATCCAGACAAATATACCTTAATGCCCGGAGCGAATCAACTCCTCGCCGGCTTTCGCATCTTTTTCACGAATGCGCTTACCGCTTTATCTCTGACCTTCTTTTCCCTCACGTCCCTCGGAGGGATGACCTCGGGAATCGCCCTGAGAATCTTTCCCCAGACATCACTGAGTACGACGGCTGATTCTTTGGCGACACAATGGCAGGCGAGGATAACGCTCTTGTCTTCAACAACCCACTGTACATCCGCCTCGGTTTCCTTAACATTGCGTCCCAAAGTGCGACCCAAAAGGATTAGTTGGTTGATGGGTCCCTCGAGCCGGAGGAGCTCGTGCTCAACGTCGTCCCTCATCCGAAGGTGCTCTTCTATCGAGAGGCGGGTATGACGAATGTCGCGAGCCGCGGTGGGGTTTGTTGTGGTAGGCATAAATTGCTCCTTTCATGAACTCCGAGCGTCCTGCGACTGCTCTATGAGAAGCAATTAGCGTCCTTGCGGCGCGCCCGGGCGCCCGGAGATGGCGGTTCATAAAAACAGCAATAACCCATTACGTGGGTAAGTCGCTCATAGAATTTTCGCACTGGAAAGGTAAGCAATCCGGCCGCGAAAGTCAAATCAACTCCTAGGAGCCCACCCTGATTCTCAGTGAAGGCAATCTCTTAGGGCAACGACGGCTAGAAACCCCGTTAGGATAAGGATTATGAGCGTGTAGATCTCGATTCTCCTCTGTCCCTGAGACAGCGCCCGGTCCTCTAGTTTTTTCCGCCGAAGAATCTCACGGACCGCGGCCTGATGATTTTCGCCCGAGGCTACCTGGGTATCACGCATGGTCTCAAGCTCTGCATCGGTCATTTTCTTGCAGGCATCATCCAGAAGTTTTATTCGGCCTGCGTCAGTCATGGCTTGGCTCCGTGTCTCTGACGGTGTGTATTAAAGGGAACCGAATCATGGCAATTTCATCGCAATAGAGCTGGCAAGCCGGCTGCTGTAATCTTCATAAGAGTGCGAAATGGTCGTGAACTCGCTGGAGGACGATTGGGCGCTCGCCGTAGCCTCCCAAACCACATCCCCCTCCTCTGAATCCCATATTTGGGCGAACGCAGAGACCTGTGCGCTTTCTTGAGTTTCCAATGAACCGGTTAGGCCACTATACCCCACGCGGGAACTCTTACTGAAGTCTTCGAGACTGACGAAAAAGAGATAGCGCGCTCCAATCGACTGGCCCAGTTTCTTGATCAGAGACTTGTCGACTATCGATGTGGAGCGATAGGTCATGATAACACTCTCATAACTTGAAGCAAGACTGTCCCGGTTGAGGTTTGAGAGCGTCTCTTGCCATCTGATGTATTTCATCCCCGGGCGCCGTACCGCGATAGAGGTGTCCAGGGATTCACCAAGCGGCCGTCTGTATCCCTCTTGCCCCTGTCCGGCAATGATGGGCAGTAAGGCCAATCCACCATCATGGAGCGTCTGGGTCGTGAATCCCGGCTTTAGATACTGAACTTTTACCGTATTCTGAATCGATGCTGTGCATGAAATCAGGAAAGCGGATGTGGCAAACAAAAGAACGATTCTAGGCATGGCTGCCTCCTAAGTGAGTGTGTTTTGTCTCTCTGTGGTCAAGACCTTCTCCTGAGCTCATCTGTCGCTCAGTGCGTTCCACGGAAGCTGGTGGGTTGCCCGCTTCACGAGGCTCCCCAGCCCCCGCCCGTCGTGAGGATCCGTCCCAGTTCCAACGGGAGCAATACATCGCGTTGTTCTCAACGTGGAAATCGTGGCTCGTCTGGATTTAGGATGTTACGAGTCCGGAGATGGCATCGATATGCCTCTGACCTACTCACCCCCCATCCCTCCCCATCTCCGGGAGCAAATTTAGGAAATTCCCTTGACGCAATCAATCCGGATCTCGGGATCCTCCGAGATGTGAAAAAGTGAACCGATAGCCCTATATGCCACAACGAGATATAACTGCGTTTTGACCTTTTCCTACTCTTGATACGTGTGCGCGCATGATTACCACTAAGTCATTGTGGGATAAGGAGAAATAAAATGCCTCGAAATCGCATCAGTTTCGCCGCGTCAAGATTGTTGAAGGAAAGGAGATCGGCGATGAAGCCCTAGTTGTTTACTCCCTCCGCCTCCTCTTCCTCGGAGTCGTGTGAAGCACTTCCCCCTCGCCCTCGACGCGGAATTTCTGAATGAAGCTCTCAATGTCGGAGCGGCGGAATTTGTAGGAACGGCCGTACCGATAAAAAGGGAGCGCGTGTTCGGCGAACACTTTCCTATCTGTCCACCTGCGGAGCTCACGGACCGAGACCTTGAACTGCGCCGAGGCTTCCTTTGTCGTGAGAAATTGGTCGGACGGCGAACAGAGGTCGGTCAGGGCATCAATCTTCTGCTCAAGGCGGGAAAGAACCTCGTGTGCGTCTTGGGCGGTAATGACTATGGCGTTATCATCTGCGAGCACTGCCGTGCCGTGTGTTAGGCGCCGTGGCCCCCTCCTGCGGGGATTTGTCGATAACAGTCCTTCGAATTTGATCATAGGTGACGGGCGACGAGAGAGTCCGCAACGACTTGAGCGTGATTGAGTGTTGGCTCCTCTTGTAACCATTGAGTTCGGTTGTGGACAAGACATAGAATTCCCACTGATCTAAATTGAGCGGATCGATGGTATTCTTGTCAGCATGTTTGAGCAGACAAAAGACGTAGACATGTGCTTGCCGCTTCGAAACCTTAGCCAGAACGTTGGATTCACTGTCCCAATATCTGGTAGCACGAGTTGAGAAGGAAATGATCGAAGGCTGCTTCTGATTCCAGCTTTGGACTAAAGCGGCGGACTTAACCTCGACCTTCAAGCCTTCAGGTGTGAGGAGATCGAAGGCCTTCCACTCATCACGGATGGTAGTTAGGTCACACTGGAGCGAGGTGGCCACAATGAATTCTGCAAATCGCCCTCTTGTGACGTTGCTTACCAAATCCGACACGCTCCATTGCCAGAACTCGCGCAGGGCCAAGCCAGTCGACTTACCCTTGAAAACGAGCGGTTCGTCGCCGGTCTTGAGGGTCTTGAAATTCATCCTGTATTCTCCATTGTCTGCCGGCGGGCCACTCAAACCGGAAAGCTCGCGTCCATTCATTTCATGGCTTTGCCGTCGTGTCCTTGACGCCGGCGCGCTCGAGGATCAATACTTTTGCAGTATCCGGAAAAGCATGCTCGTTCTTGATGGTCACTTCATTTGAAGACTTGTGTGTTGCAATCTGGTAGATAACGGAAAACGCGGAGACCAAAATACTGGCGAGAGCCAAAAACTGCGTCCACCTTTGTGCCTTGCGACGGTCCCCCCTCTCTTCTTTGAGTGCCGACATCTTCTCCTCCGACTCTATCTCCTCCACAGTGAGGTAACCTTTCTCGACAAATCTCCGAAGATCTCCCGTGGGCACCAATGACTCCTGATTGAATTGATTGAGGACTGACAGGGAATCGAAATCGGGTTCGAGATGGTCCGTGTCGTACGGTTGATAATATAGCGGTAGGATAGCATCTTTTTTTTTAGGAACAATGACCACGAGATTCGCAGCCGTGAGTTTCTGACGGAGTACAACGAACTCCCCCAGGCACTCCAGCGCCCCGCTCTTATCTGAGACAACGAAGAAGTTGTCGGGGGCCTTCACATCGATGAGCGCCCTGCCTTCGAACTCACCTGGACGGCCAGAGTCGCGCAAGCCCCCGATTTTCTCGAAGTACTTCAGGAAGAATGTCTCGATATCTCTGGCCTCCCCCGATATAATCGTATCGATAGCACGCTTTTGAAGATCAGTCAACACCATGGCTCAGTCTCCTCGCGGTTGTGTTCTCCCAAACCACTTTGCGGATATCGATCAATTCCCACCCGCCCCTCTCCGCATCTTTGAGTGCCAATGTAGGAAACTTCCCCAACGGGATCAATCCCATCCCCAACGTCCCACGGTTTAGGGTCTAGTGGCCGCAAAGTCGCGCAGGTTCAAGTCCTGTTCCGGGGCACTCGATTCCGACGCTTTCCCCGTGATTGTTTGCCCCCCTCACCCAAAGTTCGGATAACTTTTCCCTTGTTACCCTCGGGCAAATCGTGTAGATTGCCTTCAGAGGGAGGATGTTCCTACCGAATCAATTCTAAAGGAGATACAAAATGCCCGACGAAAGAGTAAGACAGCAGTTCCGCGATTGGTGCCGGAATAAGGCGACGGATGCAGATCTCGAACTTATCATTGAGTTGAAAAAGCGAGTCCCGGAGGATATTCTGGATGCAATCGATGAGCGTCAGAGGAGGCGGACGGCGAAGGCAGAGGATAAAGAGAAGCATGACAAGAGGAAGGAGATACTGGCCTGCGCCGCATCCCTCGCGAAGGCGATTATCGGCCTGATACTGAAGATATTGGCCGGGCACTGATTTCTACCCCCCGGGAGGTGGGATACTTACCACCCTGGGCTTTCTCACTTCTTCGGCCGTTGGATGTGACGTCTTTCTTCTGGAAATGCGGCCGGCGTGGAAAACCATTCATTGGATATTCGCACCTTTTGACATATTACATTGTTCACACAGCAGTTCGATATTTCTGACGCTATTGATTCCGCATCACTTTTGAAAAATTGACACCCGTTGGAAGAAATCCAGCCACTTGGTACGCAAAAATTTGTCGAGTTCCTTTCGAAGGTTCGGATCCGTTTTCCCCGTCAGTAAGATGACCGTCCTTCCGCTCCATTCCTTATATGTTTCTATCTGGCCGATTAAGCGCTGATACTTTCCCGTGGAGTTGAGGTTGTGTTTTAGCTCAATTATGATCTTATCTGCGACAACGAGATCAGCCCTGATCCGCCCGGAGGCAAATTGTTTTGTGACCTGGATGTCCCCCAATTCTTTGTGCAAGAACTCGTAAAGGGAACTTTCGTATTCCTTCTCAGTCCGAAATGCTCCCGGGGTCCATTTTTCGAAAAGCGAGACAACCGCGTCGACGTCACTCCAGAATCTGAATTTGAGCTTATCGCTTAGCGACATTTGATTCTCCCTTCATTTGCAGAATGCCACCTGTCTCAACTGTCAATGGAATTCCAGTTCTATTTCCCCAGCTTTGACGGGAAAGGCGTTCGCCATTACTCCAGACAACTGTGGAGACGACTAACATTTCTGGAGCCTAGCGCCTGGGTCTTCGAAGGATCGAATGGATAATCCGTCCCCAGCCCGGGTTGAGCTTCAAAAGTTCACCGTCCAGCGCGGAAGCGCGCTTTTCGTCCCCCGTTGCAAGACAAAGGAGGGCATAATCGTGGAGGAGTTCGACATTCTGAGGATCGAGTTGTAGGGCGCGGGCATAAGCTTGTTGCGCATTAGGGTATTCCCCCATGTCCTCCAGAGCGGTCCCGAGCAAATACGTGGCTTCTGAATTGCTTGAATCCAATAGCACCGCATCGAGGTAGTCCTGGGCTTCCAGTCGATAGTTGCGAATCCGAAAGTAGGCATCGGCGCGATCCATGTACGCTTGGACAAACGCACTGTCGATCTCGATTGCTCTTGAATACGAAAGAATTGCCTCGTCCCACTTCTTCTGGTTTGCCTCCGAGATGCCTCGGATGTAGTAGCCTTGCGCACTAGTGTCCGAGGAGGCTTGCTTGCCCTCAATCGTTTCCTTCAGCTCGTTGATTGGAACCGCATAGTTTAGGTTCTGAGTAGTACCGGCCTGTGGACCTTGGCTAATGTTAAGCGACGCAGAGGTGATACCGATGACTTCTCCCGCGTTGTTGAATAATCCGCCCCCACTACTGCCGGGGGAAATAGGAGCGGTAAACTGAATGAGTTTTCGTCCGTTGAAATCCCTGTTTCGGTTACTGATGTTCCCTTCCGAGACCGTCCCCTCTTGTCCGTGAGGAGTACCGATGGCAAAGACCTTTTCTCCTGGTTGAATGTTATCTGAATTCCCCAGACCGACAACGGCGGGATTTTGTCTCGCATCGAAGTGAAGGAGGGCGATATCGCTTACCTTGTCAACATTTTTAACATCCTGTAATTCGTAGAACGCTCCGGAGGAAAGCTTCGCACGAACGGTTGTCATGCCATTCAACACATGAGCATTGGTGACGAGTAGGCCCTCCGAGTTTATAAAAAACCCACTAGCCTGTCCTATAATGGCTTGATCTTTGTCGAAAACTATAAGTGTCGCCACCGCGGAGAGGTTTGTTTCTATCGCCCTTCGCTCTGTTCGGACCTTCCATCCCTCAATACCGACTGCGGCGACCACGGCTAGAATAAATGCTAGGAAGAACTCCTTTGAGAATTTCCTTGCAAACGCGCGCGCAGCTTGGAGTCTATTGTTGAATTGCGGAGCCATCCTGCATCACTCTTGAATTCTCATTGCACGGGAAAACTAGCCAGAACCGCTCGGGAAATCAACCGATTTGAAGCGTGGATCACATGCTAGCGCCGGGGACAGCAACTCTGGCCGTTCTAATTGTTTCCCTAATTGGACTTGGCCGCGCAAATCCCCCGGGGGTATACTCTGACCCGTCCGGACGGAGATAGCTCGGAAATCGCTCGTTGAGTGGGGGGTTTCTGCCAAAGAACCCCCTTCCAAGAGGGTGCCGAGAAGTCAATTCAAATCAAGGTCAATCCGGTCCACGGTGCCGTGGAGTCCTTCGGATTGGAGGTGGGAATAGACCTGTGTAACCTTGATATCGCTGTGACCGAGGAGGCGCTGCACCTCAAAAATCGACGTCCCGGCCTGGACTAACCACGTGGCAAACGTATGGCGGAGGCTGTGGAAGTGAAGCGTGTCGTTCTTGAGCCTCGCCTCGTAGACGTAGTATTTGAACTTATGAGACAGCCAACCGGGGCGCATCTGCTTGTCGTTCAGGCAAAAGACGTATTCTCCCACCGCCCGGGTATGTTTGGATTTCAAGAGGGCGGTGGCGGTAACGCCTAGTGGAACGGTCCTAGTCTTACCCATCTTGGTTCGGAAGGTCGACGAGCTTCGCACGTGGATCAACCTGCGCTCGAGGTCGACGTCCGACCACCTCAGGTTGCAGATCTCGCCGCACCGGAGACCGGTCATGACGGCAAAGAGTACCACCTCCCGCAACCACCCCTCCTTGATGGTGCTCAGAAGCCTCTCAAAATCCGCCTTAGTAAAATGGCTTGGCGAGGCTTCAGGGACAGAGGCGAGTCTTACGCCTTCGAAGGGATTTCGGTCAAGGAGTTTCCATCGCACGGCCGTGTTGAAAGCTGCTCGCAATGTCCGGAGCTCGATATTGACCGTGACGGCCCGGACTGTCACCAGCCGTTGGGACTTGAAGTCGTCGAGGTGTCTAGCGGTTAGGGAGCTGATGGGGACGTCGCCCACGAATTCCCGAAGCTTTTTCAGTGCGCTCCGGTATATGGTCACTGTTCCGGGAGCGAGGTTCACCTCTCCGTAGGCTAGAAGATCACGTGTGAAGTCAGCGAGGGGCGTGGCGGGCGGTTCTTGAGCGAATAACCGCCTGAATTCGGTTAGGGTCCGAAGCGCCTCGGCTTTGCGCGTACAACCGGTCGATTTATACTTGCGCTTGCCGTTGGTCTCGAGGATGAGGTAGTAGATTCCGTTGGAGCGCCTGAAGAGTTTGAACGTGGTGGGAGCCGCCACTGTCGCACCTTTTGGTTGACAGTTCCGTTTACAGCGGCTAGAAAAGTGTCGAATGAGAACGAATTTCCGCGAATCGAACGCGCAACCCTCAGCTTAGAAGGCTGATGCTCTATCCAGTTGAGCTACGGGCCCAGGGTTTTAGAGCACTTTTTCCGATCTAAGGGAGGGACACTGTTAGCAGATCTGTTAGCACCTCGATCTCCCGGACTAACCCCAAGCTAACTTGGCTTGTTGGATTGAAATGAAGATTCGAGCGAACGGCTCGCTATTGAGCCAGTGGATCGTCAGTTGAAAGTTACAAAATTCCGATGGTAAACTCAAATCTCTGAATCAACCATCGAAGAATCACTTGATTTAGTCCTGGACGGATACACACGGGGGTGGAGATGCAAGTCCAGAAAACGAGTTTTGGATCCAATTCACCGGAAGCAATACTCCCAATTTGGGCTAACCGACCGTGTTGCCCAAGCCAGGGAAATTACCAAATTCAAGTTGGTACATAAAACGGGGGCAGGTCAGCTTGACTTCCGGACAACGGTGCGATCCAGCGAGGACGAGGAGCGCTCTTATGCCAAGACCGTCGCCGGTTTAACGTATAAATGAATAACTAATCGTATGGCGGCAGCGCTCCAATTTGATTGACTTCTGCGAAGAGTTGAACAAGTTCAACGGGAGTAAGCGCGCCATTGAACTTTACATCGAGAAATTCTCCAACAGAAATCGGGCCGCAATATTTTCGTAAACCAGGAACCACGGCGAACAATGTACCGTCAATATCCACCTTGCCAGCCCAATGATCTTGATCGGACGAAACAACTATCGAGGCGGACTGTTCTCCGTAAAAGATCGGAGCGAGGATCAACTTGCCATCAATCGGGATCATGAGAATAACGTGTCCCTCCGACCATCCGACAAGCCGAGCCACTGGTAGTAGACTTTGAGAAAGAAATGTGGTCCCGGCTATTTGTATGTCGCCGCGAGCATCAGGATCTTTCTCCCACATAAAGTCCCGCAATCTTTTCGCCTCATTGCTCTTGAGAAAGCTGTCGTTGAGGAATAGTGCGCCCATCCCCAACGCAAGCTTCGCCATAAACCTATGTCCGAAATCTGTTCCAATCGCAAAGGTAACGTTGTGCCACTGTGCGCCCATTGCCTTGAGTTGGGTGTGGAGCGCGGACAATCTAAAGGGAATGTCTGAAAATCTTCCACCCGGTGGCGTGGGTCCGTTTCCCAAGTAGAGCGTCGAGTCCTCAAAATGTTCAACGAAGGAAAAAATGATGCAACGGTGCCAGACGGGATTGCTGGCCCGGACGAAAATAAACGCGAAGCCCGGATCGATCTCGTTTGCACGCAAGTACAAAGGTGGGCCCGAATGCGGATCGGCGCCCTTGTACTTCGGATATGGATTGTGGAAATGATATATGATATCACCCGTAGGACCGAGCCAAAGATCGCATACAGTGTCCGCGAGCCAAGTTTGTCGGAGCTCCCCCATGAAGGTCAGTGGAATAATCGGATCACGATTAAGATCAACGAATTGGCGAGCATTCTGAGAACGCGAGTTCTGAATGAACCAACTTCGGATAAACGGTCCATCAATGTAACGACCGCTGGCAGAGTTGCACGTTGAACATACATTCTTCAAAAGGAAAGGGTTGTTAGGTGAGGGGTTGCCACCCATTTTTCTCGGAAGGACGTGTTCATCGGTCATTTCGGCGTGAGGTTTGGCCCTATTGCAGTACGCACAAATCATATATCCCCAGGAAGTAGTAAGAAACCAGCTCTTGAACGCTTGCCATATGTCCGCAGGCTGTCGCAACTTGTCAATATACGAACATCTCCAAATCCAGACAACGGAATTTACCCCCCGCTATGGTTCCCATTGGATACCTTGACAAGATTTCATCGCCGTGCTATGATGGATTGTTATCGCTAATCCCTTATCCACAACCCCTATGTCTCAGACGACCGCACAAGAGAAGGAGTTTATCACCCACGAGGCAGGCGAGCCCGACGCATGGCACTGCCTCTGCGGAAATGAACCACAAGAGGAGGGATTCTCAACCTGCGATGATAGGGGCGTCGAGATCGAGCCCATCAGTCATGGAGCGTGGAGCGGGTTGTACATATGCCGGCGTTGCGGTCGCATCATTAGCCAAGCCACGCTCGAAGTCATTGCGCGGAATCCACACGCATTGTAATCTTCGAATGGAAAAAGCCCGGCACATATTGCATCGGGCTTTTGAGTTACTTTAGGAATTGCCATTTTCGGGAAGCGAACAGATTGTGATGACGCCATTCTCGAATTGAATATCGATCGGAGCCCCAACAGAAAATCCGTACGCCTCAAGATACTTTCCGACAAAGCGAATCATCGGATGAGGACGACCGAATTCCGAATCGTAATGGCGATAGTGCACTTTCCGGAAACGAGCAACTTTCCGAGGAGGATTCATCTCTTTGACGTCGAGAGTTATCATAGCAGTCCCCTCTCCGCGAAGCTCACATAGCCATTGTGCTCAGTAGCGATCACATGGTCATGGAGCGGGATTCCCAGAATCTTGCCGGCATCGACAAGCTGCTCTGTAATCGCAATCTCCTCGCTTGACGGTTCCGAGTTACCCGAAGGGTGATTGTGTTCCGCGATGACCGAAGCGGCCGACATGTAGAGCGCGACCCTGAAGAACTCCCTTGGGTGATCAAGCGATGAATTGAGAATTCCCACTGAAATCGTATGGAGACGAATGAGCCGGTTGGCACTGTTCATGTACAAGCCGACAAAGCTTTCTCGATCCACACCCCGCAGATACTCGAGCACGATCCTCGCCGCATCATCCGGTGAACGGATACACTTCTACGCTACTTCGACATTGGCTTCATGAACGAGCATCACCCTATACACCGGGGCTGTGAATACTAGATTGTCCCGTTTCATGAGAGTGCCTCATAAAGGACACTTTCCTCAACGGTGTCCGGTTGTGTCCCATCCGGAAGATCCACAGCCCCGACATCGAATTTCTCGCCGAGTTGCTGTAGTAATGCTACCTGGGATTCACGACCTGGAGGGTCACCGTCGAGCATAAGCATCAACGACTTCACTCCGTTATCCTGCAGGAGTTTTTCTTGCTCTTGCGAGAGCGATCTGCCCATGAGTCCTATGGCATAGATACCGATCTTGTGCAAACGTATTACGGAGAAGAAACCCTCCACGATAAACACCGTTTCTTTTCCTTTAATGCGGTGCAGGTTGTAGAGTACGATCGATTTCTTGAAGCCCGGGGGTAACTTGTACTTCTTTTCACCCTCAGGCAGATCCCCGCTTACCCAACGTCCGGCATAAGCAACGAGGTTGCCGTTCGCGTCGTGTATCGGAATTGCGATGCGATTTTTCATCATGCCGCGCTTGCAGAAACCAATCCCGAACTCTTCCGCGAGCTCTGGTTCAATCCCCCCTTCCTTGAGGTATGGATGGTCAAACGTGAGCTTGAGTGTGAAACCAAGCGGTTGGTTCGTTTCAGCTGGCTCCGTGGAAGCCGAATTAGCCTTATTAGCGTGCTCTGTAGGGCTCAAATTTGACTCAGGCGGGGCTTTCCCGTTGTTTCCTATGCCAAACCACTCTGAGAGCATTACAGCCGCTTTTCTGATGGTCACGCTTTCTTTGCGAGAAACGAAGTCCAGGACGTTTCCTTTGGCGTCGCAACCGAAGCAATGGAAGACTCCCTTCTCCGTGTTCACACGGAACGACGGCTTAGTGTCCTCGTGGAACGGGCACAATCCGAGAAGCTCGTTCCCCTTCGCCGGCTTGAGTTCGATGCCGTAGTGATCGAGCACTTGATTGAAGCTCACCCCCGCTTTGATCTCTTTGAAATCTACCCAGTTCTTTTTCATAAGCACTGGTCCTCCCTTCTGGGGATGCTACCGACCTGAGTAAGATAGCCGGTGAGGTTGTACTTATCGATGCAGGTGTTGCAGTACCCGCTTTGCGGATAACGACAGCAGTCGTGACAGACGAGCGCGTTGCACGAATCGCAGAGGATCCAATCGCGATCCGGGGAGGAATCCATCGAGACGACCGGTGTTCCGTCGGTTAGTTCGTATTCACGAACATCGATGTGACCAGTGACTTCCCGGTGACAGATTGAACAGCTCATGACGTATCTCCTTATATCGTTTTTGAAAGGACAGTTTATGTGCGCCATCTTAGCACGCCCTCAAGACACGTCAAGTAGCTTTGGAATTGTTCTACACCGTCAAATGGTTGTCGGTAATAGTTTGATCGCTTGCATTGCTTAAAATCCCCCCAACCAGCATCATTCATCACCGCTGTAAGGTTGATGCATTTTGATTATTTCAGAAATTTCGTATCTTATCGCCATTCTAGAGAACGGGATCTACCGCACGCTGCATTCACCGTCGTGTAAAAGCCCCATCTCTCTACGGAAGGGAGATACAAATCATGAAAACAGATACGGAATGTCTACATGAAAAAAGAATCACCTCGCAAATTCAGGTGGTTCTAATCGCACTCGTGATCTTCTGTGCTCTATCCTCTGTACCAGACCAGCTTATCGCTCAAGATTTCTGGCAACAAGCCACGGGGCCGGGGGGCGGAACGGTACATACTTTTGCGGTAAGCGGTTCAGATGTTTTTGCGGGGACTGACGGCGGCGTTTTTCTCTCCACTAACAACGGTTTAAGTTGGATTCCCGCCAATTCCACGTTGGTCAATACAGATGTATCTTCCCTAACCATCAGTGGATCGAATCTCTTTGCTGGAAGCTATGGGAATGTGTTGCTATCTACCAACAGCGGAGCAAGTTGGACATCGGTCAGCGCCGGTCTCCCATTGAGCTACGTAAATGCACTTGTGGCAGACGGAGGCAATCTCTTTGCGGGAACCTACGGAAACGGTATCCTCGTCTCCACCAATAACGGGACTAGTTGGACCGCAGCTAACACCGGTCTGGGGGACAATTTTGTGTACGCTCTCGCTGTAAGTGGGTCGAGTCTCTATGCAGGGACCAACGGCGGGGTATTCCTTTCCACCAATATGGGTGCCAATTGGAATGCAGTCAATACAGGACTAACTAACAATTACGTCCGAGCATTTGCAGTCGTAGGATCGAATCTGTTTGCAGGAACCAGCGGCGGCGGCGTTTTTCTGTCCACTGATAATGGCTCCCACTGGACAGCAGTCAATGCGGGCTTGACAAATTACTCCGTTGCTGGTTTAGCGGCAAGCGGATCTACTCTCATCGCAGGTACTGCTAGTGGGGGCTTTGTTTCCTCAAATAACGGGACAAGTTGGACATACATCGGTAGTTTTCAAACTCCATATGTGAATGCGGTGGCAATAAGTGGGACCGCGATCTTCTTGGGTACCGACCTCACAGGAATTTTCGTCTCTATGGATAATGGATCTACTTTGGCAGCAGCCAATTTCGGCTTGACTAACACCGCCGTGAACGCGCTTGCAATGAGCGGCTCAAATTTATTCGGCGCCGTCTCCGGCGGAATTCATGTTTCCAGCGATGGTGGATCAAATTGGGAATATGTCCCCGGGGGTCAGCGACTTGCTTACTACTCAATTGTATCAGCAGGGCAAATTCTTTGCGCCGGATCGTTTGACGGGGTCAACGTTTCAACCGATGGTGGCTCGAGTTGGAATCCAACAATTCTAAATTTGGGATTTGTGAATATTAATGCTCTTGCCATAAACAGCACAACCCTTTTTGCAGGAACATCTGGAAATCTTGGAGTTTTTCGTTCCACAGATTATGGATCAACCTGGACGTCCGTGGGCGGTGGAATGCCATCCGTTGCTGTTAACTCTTTTGCAGTAAAGGGGGCCGCGCTCTTTGCAGGAACCAGTGGCAGTGGCGTTTTTCGCTCCACCAACAATGGCGCTAGCTGGGCCGCAACCAACACGGGCTTGACCAGTCCCTATGTTGGTGCCCTTGCTGTACTTGATACGATACTCTTTGCGGAAACGTTCCAAGGTGTATTTCGATCAACCAATAACGGTGCAAATTGGACAGCGGTCAATGCGGGACTATCAAACAATTACGTCCGAGCATTTACAGTCGCTGGATCGAATCTGTTTGCAGGAACCGATGTCGGTGTTTTTCGCTCCACCGATTATGGCTCCAACTGGACGGCAATTAGCAGCACGGGTCTTTCAAACCAGAAAGTTCAATCGTTAGCTGTCAATCTGAACGGCCAGGTTGTCGCCGGAACGAACCATAGTGGAGCATTTAAAACGACACAATCTTTCTCTGCGCAGCCACTAATTAGGTTGAGATTCCCGCTTTTGAACTCGTTACCATCATCTGCATCCATCTCTTCAGTTTTGGATCATGTCCATTGCCCGTATCGCAAAGACATGAGGACTGCCTTCGTTGATTTTCTCAACGAGCGCGGGGGCGAGCATCCATATGAATGGAGCAAGTTCGGAACAAAGTTGTATGCCGCGTTTAAGAAGGGAAGTACAGATCCTTATCTGCCCGGTTATAATTACTATCAGAACAATAAGAACTCAAAGAGGCTGTGGTATCTTGGTCACCCAGGATACGACTATCCCGTTGTATACGGCACAAATGTATATGCTGTTGCTCCTGGAAAAGTAAGCTATCCAAGTGGATTCGGGTACTCGCTCAAACAGTCAGCAAATAGTTTTGCTACTCTCACAATTGATCATCGTCCGACTCCTGGTTTCGGCACTGGATATATCTCTTACTACTTGCATCTCTCTACACATCCAGAATATATCAAGCTGGGAATTGATCCGCCCATTGCTCATGATGGAGACATAATTAGTCAAGCACAAGTCGATGCGGGCTTAGTTATTGCGAAATCAGGATCAACGAGTGGCGGCAAGAAAGGTGGAACCGGAAAACACCTTCACTACGAGCTACATTGGGTCAATGCTCAGGGCAGACACATCATCGTCGATCCTTACGGATGGAATCCGGGGGATGCAACACCAGACCCTCTATTTACGAACTCCTACAACAACAACGGAGACGACCGGCCTGCAAGCGACAAAGGGAAATGGCTATGGCTGTCGTCGCCGCCAACCATCATTCAGAATACTCCACTGGCAATGCTCAATTCGCATCGGAATTTGAATACGGTTTCGCAGAGCACATATGCTGATTGGGCACAGAAAAACTCTCCTACCGCTGAACCATTGCTCGGTGTGGATTTTCCTTCTTCATCCATTGGGTACGCAGTCGGTCTCAACGGAACAATCATCAAAACAAGCGATGGTGGTGAGAACTGGCAATCAATTCTTACTGCACCATCAAGTGATTATGCAGGAGTAAGGTTCACATCTTCCACGAACGGATTCGCAGTTGGAAGGAATGTCATTCTTCAAACGACTGACGGCGGTAATACCTGGATACAGCGCTGGTTAATTCCGGGTCAGGCATCACTCTTCGATACTGTCAACAATGTGGTTTTTCTACAAGACGTTTCCTTCCCATCTCAAAGCGTAGGATACATTGCAGGCGCTTACCTGAATACGCAGAATGTCTCACCGGTTTTTCTCAAGACTACAGACGGTGGTATCTCGTGGACAGCTATCGCAGATTACTTTGCAACCGGAAACTACGATGAAAAGTATCTTCAGTCTTCGTACTTTTTCAATGACTCTGTTGGTTTTGTCATTCTTGCTTCCAGCCTTTATCCGCAAAACGATTCGGATGCAGTGATCGACTCGACTCAGGTGTTAAAAACCACCGATGGCGGTGCAACGTGGTATGAAGGAAGTGGCGGTGAACTCTCTGACTATGCTTCAAATATCTTGTTCGTCAGCCCCGATACGGGCTACATTGTCGGAAGCGGAACTATCTTCAAGACAACGAACGGTTCAATCAACCTGCCGGATTGGTATGCTGATTCGCTCTTCCCGGGTTCCCTCCAAGCTCTATCCAAAACCCCCGACAACTTTATAGGCGTCGGCTTGATTGGGAATATTATTTCCTCGCCCAATGGAAACACTTGGTCATTCGAAAACAGTGGAACACAGAGCAACTTGTTCTCAATAAACTCAAGGAACGGAGTTGTATGCGCTGTCGGCGATAGCGGAACCATTTTGATCCGTCAAACTTCCGTCACCTCAACATTCCAACTCGCGGACGGATGGAACATGGTCTCGAACCCATTGATTGTTTCTAACAATGCCAAACCATTTCTTTTCCCTACGGCGACCTCAAATGCCTTTGCTTATAAGGGGAGTTACGTAACCGCGGAATCTTTAATGACGGGACAAGGATATTGGCTCAAATTTCCGGCTAGCCAGGGCATTGGTATCTCCGGAGTACCAACCACCTTGGAAACCGTTGCCGTAGCTCAAAGATGGAACATGATCGGCTCAATCTCGATGCCAATACCGGTAACCTCTATCACGAGCATTCCACCGAATATTGTAACAAGCAACTTTTTCGCATACGCAGGCGCCTACTTTATCGCCGACACGATAACTCCAGGCCAGGCATATTGGGTAAAGACAAATCAGAATGGGTCAATAATTCTTTCAACGGGTTCTTCTCAGGGCGCATCAAACCGAATTAGAATACTTGCAACAACAGAGACACCACCAGCTCCACCGGCCAGTGTTGGCACCAAACCAAGAGACATTCCGTTTGAGTATTCGCTGGAACAGAACTATCCGAATCCTTTCAATCCCTCAACCCTCATCAAATATGCATTACCCTCGGAGTCGAGACTTACTTTGGAGATATTCGACCTACTTGGTCGACGGGTAGCATTGCTTTTTGACGGAACTCAACAAGCCGGCTACCATGAAATTCTCTGGACCGGTTCAAGCGACATTGGAAGTGGTGTATATTATTATCGATTGAAGGCTGGTGACTTCATAGAAACTAAGAAGCTTTTGCTCCTCAGATGAACAGATAATCACTGCTTGCTGCTGACGCACCGCGATCCAACGTACAATCTGACAACGTAGGCCGAAGCAACTCGCTACAACCACCCTCCAGTTCGGATTTAGGTATCCAATTGCACCTTTCAGTAAATCCCGTCCTCCCCCAAGGCGGGATTCTTGCTTTATATTCGTCGGTGTGGTATATTCCAGTTGCACTTAAGAGCTATTTTATGCAACTAGAAAAGACCCTGTTTTACTGCACCTATACTCGCAACGCCGACGAGCCGGCCAAGCTAAGTCACCCCTTCCCCACCCTGGAAGCCGCGCGTGATGAAGCGGCCGCACTCATACCCTCCGGTTATTGGGGAACGATCGAGCGCGTCATCGAACAATTCTACGATGAAGCACTCAGCCATTCCGTTGACGTTGAAATTATGGAGCACTTCTAACGTCATGGTGATGCAACTCCCAAAATATCTCACTCAAGACGAGCTCACACGGTTCTTTCGCGCGATTCCCAATTCACGCGACCGGGCTCTCTTTGCTTTGATATACCATTACGGGCTACGGGTAGAAGAGGCGTGTCTCATTACGCTCCATGATCTTGATCTGAAGAACCTCCGCGTCAGATTGCATCGACTCAAGAACGGATTAGGCGGAGAGAAACCTCTGTGGCGTCACACTGCAAAGCTGCTACGATCATACCTCCGGATCCGGCGAGATGCTGGTCCGTACCTTTTTACCGGTCGCGAAGGACCGCTTAAGAAGCGACAGATTCAGAATTTGTTTCTTAGGTACGCCGGCGTTGCCGGCATCGAGGGTAGGTCAATTCACTCATTGAGACATTCGATTGCGGTACATCTCCTGGAAGCCGGACGAGGAATCGAGTACGTGGCAGATCACTTAGGACATCGGAACATTCAAAACACCCGCATCTACGCGCAGATTACGAACCCACTCAGAGAGCAAGTTATGCGAGAGCTCGAACATCATCCGAAGATTGTCAGGGTAACGTAAAAACATCCCAACCTTCACTTTGTATTTTTCATTTTCTTAATTTTTTGTTGCATCAGTAGCATGGTTTGCGCCCCTAACACAACATGCCAACATTCTCGAAGTGTCAGGCTAGAGAGTGCATAAAGAACAACCTTTAATGCCTCGTATGCTTTCGTACACGACGGTGTAGGCCACACCTTATCATAAACCCCGAGACCTGCTGATGCCCAAAGCACAATCGTAATTAGAATAACGAATATGGCAAGCTGGTACGTGTAAACATATTCCACAAACCCACCCACGTGCCGCTCTGCGAGTTCCTCAATCTCAGTAGATTGCATCAACGCCTGCGCGTTACCTGCCCAAGCAAATGCCAGTGCAATTAGTATCCCAACTAACGGAAGCAGTACTGCACTCGCGGCTGTACTAAGATCGACGGGGACGACAAACGACAAAGTAGATCCAATCAGGATATGGAATAAGATCCACCAACTCAACAACAATCTCCTGAGTCCAGACTTACCACCGCTTCCTTTCAACAGCCAAGCCCAAAACTTTATGAAATCTTTTTCCCCGCTCAACGTTCATCCCTCCCCCGGATCCTTCTATACACCTCTCGCATCCGCCGCAATAAGGTTTTTTTATCCTCCGTTTCTGTTACGTCTTCTTGTGTGATAACCACGGGGTTTTGCCTGAGAGTTTTCTTCACCCTTTGTCCTGCCTGATCAAGTTGCATTGTCGCGCCAGCATTGTCTCCGGTGGCAGCAGCAGAACGAGCCACGTCCTGTAATACCTCTGGTCTAAGGGCCGTCCCCTTGAGTTCCGTCTTCCCCTGATCACCGTCAGAGTCGCTTAGAAGTTTCTGCATCGGCCTAACAAAATCTTGGTTGACATCAAACGGGTTGGGTTTGCTAAATGCTACCCAGAACTTTGAAACGTTGTAGGCACTTGCAAGTTGAGCGATAAATTCCTCCGGATCTGCCATTTCGCCGATCTCGAACTTGGCATTGAGTCGTGCACCTTCTTGTGATTCATTTAGAAGACGCGCAAAGGCATCGGCTATTGCGTTCGCTCTTGGTGAAAGACGCGGCTTTCTTGCAATGGCCGAGACCTCTAGTTCCAGATCCACAATCACGTGCGTATACGGGGCCGCTTCAAACGGTTCATCAACAAAATTCCCGTCCTTATACCTTTCGACGGTAGATTTTGTTGTACGCCCCAAACGAAAGTAGAGCGCGGTTTCTTCAACGTCACTTACATTCCCGATGTGCCAAACCGATCCCTCTCTCAACTCGACTTCTGGAACTGATCGTATAACGGCAGCAAGGACTTCGGCGCGAGTCATTTCGTTTCTGAATAAATCCCCCTGCCTCGTGGGGAACACCTTGAGTCTAAAGAGTTGGAATTCGAGCATTCGACATCCTGATTATTTCAAGTGAACAAATTCGTTCATTTCTCTCATTACTTCGCCTCTATGATCGCAATCTCCTCTGGTTTCAGGTCGTACAGATTGTAAACCAACCGATCAATGTTCTTTTCCAGTTGGATAGTATCGATATTCGGGTCTCGCGCCTTGGAAGCGAGAATCTTTTTGACAAGACCGCCTATCTTTTCCTGTTCAGTTTTATCCGCAATCACCATTGGCAGTTTCTTTACGTGGGTGATTTTAACCTGGGGGAACACCCTGCCGGCTTCTTTCACAAGTGCGTTATACGTAACCTCGATGTACCGGGAGTTGGCAATACCAAGAACGTAGTGTATGTCTAGACTCTTCCTAAAAGCGGGTTTTATATATCCACACTGGATGGTATTCCGGAACCAACGACACTCCGTATCGATAGTCGCCCGGAGACAGGATGCCGTTTGTCGCCACAATATTTTTGGTGAAACGTCAAACGCATCTTTGGTGAAACTGACGCTTTCATTGCTCTTAAGAACTTTGCGAAAATCGAGATTGAAGTACTCATCTGTGGGCTCTTGAATAACCCACCGGTCAATTAATCTTCCGTACCAAACCGGGATGTTGGACTTGAACGTTTTCTTTTCGTTGCTGAACAGGCGCTCATACAGATCATTTCCGCCTTTGTTTTTCAAGCCAATACCTGAACGATGATACTGAATTCCTGCGTCCTTTATCTCCAAGACATCACCGAATGGAACTTCATTCTTCTTGAGAGGCTTTCCAAAATACAGGCTCAGGTCCTTTGATGTGTTCACTTGCACCAAAGAAATCAAACGAAAAGAAACCTGGCTTAGCTCGCCGGCGAATTTACTATCCCTACTCAGATCCGCAAAAAGATAAGCGTCCGCTGGACGTGCGCGCCTAATAAAAGATAGGCATGTTGGCACAACAACATACTCAAACACTTCCTCTCCTAGGTTAACAATTTTCAATATGCGAGTAAATATCAATAGTTGTGGAAAATATTTTTAAGCGGCTCTCCGTACCTTTGATGCCTTTTTGTGCGTGGCATCGATTGTCGCTGCCACCTGGGTGTATCCGTTGATTCGTCTGAA
>JACXTT010003850.1_pt1 | contig 22704 bp, 22 predicted proteins | sample 9270951 | NCBI WGS metagenome assembly JACXTT01 (sample SAMN15532306, study PRJNA645909) | rock metagenome | isolation source: weathered quartz diorite | place: Puerto Rico | collected 2017-06-21
GGCGTGAACCCGAAGAGCGGTCCCGAGATTCAAGGCCGGCTCCAGGATTGAAAGGACGGCGGAATCGGCGGCCTTATCACGGACGACAATGGTCGGGAAACCTTGCAGATCGCCGATCGGGACTATATCTTGGCCGATGGAATGATCCTTAAACACGGCTTGCCCAGCGAAATCGCAGAGGACCCTGATATTCGACGGGTCTACTTGGGCGAACGGTTCAAACTGGACCTTGGATAAACGATCGATGGCTCAAGGTCCCTTTCTCTCCCAGCGGCTTAGTCAAAGCCAGACCCTCGCCCTGACCCCGGCGATGCAGTTGAAGTTGAAGCTTTGGCAGATGAACCTGCAGGAGCTCAGCCAGACCATCGAGAAGGAGCTGGAAGAGAATCCGCTGCTGGAGCTCGCTGAAGACGGGGATGAAGTTCCCAGTCTTGAAGCCATTGAAGAGGGCCGGGATTCCGAAGTGACCGAGTCCCACACGGAGACTGCGGCCGAAGGCATGGAGATGCCCGAAGACGCCCACACCGTGGATTTGGAAGCCGCCCTTGGCGACGCGCAGGAACTCAACGCTCAGAACCTGGAGCAGTTCACCGAAGAGGGTGTGGCTCAGGTCCAAGAGACGGAGATGGGTGCGGAGAACAGTTGGGACGTAGACGTGCCCAAGACCTCCAGCCTGCCGGATGAGGAAAAATCCAGCTGGGAGGATCGGCTGGGCTCCATGGAGACCTTGCAGGAACATCTGCTGGGGCAACTCTATCAAAGCCTTCCCGACGATGACCCACGCGCGCCTCTCGTGGAAAAGCTCATCGACCGCCTGGATCCCAAAGGGTTTCTGCGACTGGATGCGGATTCCACGCAGGAAACGAAGCCCGCGGATCTGGCCGCTGAGCTGGTGGTGACAGAGGCCCAACTCGCTGCCGCGGTGGAAGTGTTGCAGGAGTTCGATCCCAGCGGCATCGGCTGCTTCACGTTGCAGGAATCTCTGCTGCTTCAGCTCCGCCACGCGGGTGTGGAGCCGGACGATCTTGCCGTTCGCATTGTCCGCGATCACGTGGATCTCCTCATGCAACGCGACAGTGCCAAGCTCCGTAAGGCCTTGGGCTGCACCGACCTGGAATTGGCGCAGGCTATGGATTTGTTGCGCCACCTTCATCCGGCGCCTGGTCGGGCCTTCGATTCGGAGACGGACCGTGTCGTGAAGCCCGACGTGGTGGTGCTGAAGGCCGAAGACGGCAACTGGAAGATCTACCTCAACGATGAAGGGCTGCCGCGCTTGCGTATCAACGGCGAGTACCGCACCTTCCTCAACACGGCTGAGGCCAAGGCGGATAAGGATTTCATCCGCGACCGCTTCCGCAGCGCGCGGGATTTCATCCGGGGCGTCGAAGACCGCAATCGCACGGTGCTTCGGGTATCCGCCCAGATCGTCGAGCTCCAAAAGGAGTTCATGGAGCATGGTGTTCAGGGGCTTCGACCCATGGTGCTGCGGGATGTGGCCGAAGCCACCGGCTTCCACGAGAGCACCATCAGCCGCGTGGTGAAGAGCAAAACCATTCACACGCCCCAGGGGCTTTTTGATCTCAATTACTTCTTTTCGGCCGCTTTAGGCTCAAACTCGGGTGAGGATGTTTCCGCCACGGTGGTCAAACACAAGATCAAGACCCTCGTCCAGGCGGAGGACCCTGCCAAACCCCTCTCGGATGAGGCCCTATCGGTCCTTCTGGGACGGGATGGAATCACTGTGGCCCGCCGTACTGTCAACAAATACCGCGAAGAGCTGAAAATTCCTCCAGCCTCCAAGCGCCGCCGCCGATAAGGCCCCCATGATCTCCTTTTCACCCCGCCCGGAACCGACCTTCGGTTACGGGCATGTTTTTTACCTACGGGCTGATCAGCCCTTTCTCAGGAGTGAGCGATGAAGGTCCACTTCACCGGCCGCCACGTTGAACTATCCGACGCCTTGAAGCAGCACGCCCAAGGCCGCCTGGACAAGCTCGCCTCCTTTCTCGACAACATCATCGATGTGCACGTGATCTTCAGTGTGGAGAAGCAGCATCGCCACACCGCTGAAATCACGCTGAAGACGCGCAGCTCCAGCCTCGTGGCCTCCGCCGAAAGCCAGGACATGTACAGCAGCCTGAACCAGGCCGTGGACAAGCTGGAAGCCCAGGCCCACAAGAGCCTGGATAAGCGCTCGGACCGCCGTCAGAACGGCGATAAGGTCGGCGCGATCCTGGCCACCGAAGTCGAATAAGACCTGCTGTCCGAGTATGGAAGGGGCCTTCGGGCCCCTTTCGCGTTAATCTGAAGCGTCACGGAGACCGAGCCATGCCCGATCCCACTCACCTCTACGCCCCCAAGGACACCACCGAGCCGACCCAGGTCTGCGAGAAGTGCCGCAGCAAGTACACGCTGCAGCATTTCAACCATGGTGTCGAAGGCCAGGATTCCGTCTGCCGACGCTGCCCCAAGTCCATGGGTTACGACGTTTAGAAAGCCGATAATGAGCCACACCCTGGAAACCACCCGCAGCGCCGAGATCGTGGACAAGGTCCTGAACGGCGGGCGCGTGGACGAGAACGAGGCGCTCCACCTGCTGGAGCATGCTCCGCTGGAAGAGTTGTCGCTGGCGGCTACCGCGGTGCGGAATCGCCACAACGATCCGTCCAAGGTGAGCTTCATCATCGACCGCAACGTCAACTACACGGACGTCTGCAACGTCTACTGCACCTTCTGCGCCTTCTACCACAAGCCCGGCGACCCCCGGGGCTACACGCTGACGAAGGAACAGCTCAAGCAGAAGGCCGATGAGACAAAGGCCCTCGGTGGCACTGGATTCCTCCTTCAGGGCGGCGTGAACCCCGATCTGCCTTGGGAGTACTACCTCGATCTCGTGCATTACCTGAAGCACGACCTCGGCATCTGGGTGCACGGATTCTCGCCGGTGGAGATCCAGATGATGGCCAAGCTCAGCGGACAGACGCTGCGCAAGACCATCGCGGATCTGCGCGAGGCTGGCCTCGGCTCCATCCCCGGCGGCGGCGCCGAAGTGCTCGTCGAGCGCGTGCGCAAGAAGATCGCGCCGCTGAAGGGTGGACCCGACAAGTGGCTAGAAGTGATGGAGGCCGCTCACGAAGAAGGCCTCAAGACCACGGCGACGATGATGTACGGCATTACGGAAACGATGGCCGAGCGCGTCGAGCATTTCATGGCCATCCGCCATCAGCAGGACCGCAGCCTGGCGCGCAAGAATGGCGGTCAGTATTCCGCCTTCGCCGCGTGGCCCTTCCAGAGCGGTCACACGGTGTGGGAGGGCAAGCTACCCAAACCCACGGACACCGAGTACCTGCGCACCATCGCCGTGGCCCGCATCGTGATGGATAACGTGCCGCACGTGCAGTCCTCCTGGGTCACGATGGGCAAGAAGACCGGCCAGACGGCCCTGGCCTTCGGCTGCGACGATATGGGTAGCCTCATGCTGGAGGAGAACGTCGTCAGCGCCGCGGGTACTTGCTACAGCGTGAACAAGGCCGAGATGATCCGCCTGATCGCTGATGCGGGCTATGCCCCCTGGCAGCGGGACAACATCTACGGCGTGGTGGACGCAGCACCGAAAGCCTGAAAAGAGGCTGGTCACAGAGGGCGCAGAGAAAATCCTTCTGCGCCCTCTGCGCTTGCTCTGTGACCTCTGTGACCAGTTCCGTTAAACTAAACGGTTCGAGGAAGTCATGTCCCTTCAGCAAGAGATCCAACGCCGCCGCACCTTCGCCATCATCAGCCACCCTGATGCCGGCAAGACCACGCTTACGGAAAAGCTCCTGCTGTACTCAGGTGCCATCGACCGGGCGGGCTCCGTGAAGGGCCGCGAAGGCGCAGGCCATGCCCAATCCGATTGGATGAGCATCGAGCAGGAGCGCGGCATCAGCGTCACCTCCGCTGCCATGCAGTTCGAATACGGCGATGCGTGCATCAACCTGCTGGATACGCCGGGCCACCAGGACTTCAGCGAGGACACGTATCGAGCGCTCACTGCGGCGGACAGCGTCGTGATGCTGCTGGACTGCGCGAAGGGTGTGGAAGAGCAAACGAAGAAGCTCTTCCGGGTGGCGAGCGAGCGCAAGCTTCCCATCTTCACCTTCGTGAACAAGCTGGATCGTCCCGGCCGCGAGCCGGTGGAACTCATCGACGAGGTGGAGGAGCTTTTCGGTCTTCACGCCGTGCCGATGACTTGGCCCATTGGCAACGGCCCCGACTTCAAGGGTGTGTACGTGCGCGCCACGGGCCAAATCGCCCTCTTCGAGCGGGCGAAGAAGGGCCAGAAAGCGCGGCTGGTGGGGAAGGGCACCTTGGATGATGCCGAGGTAGGCCAATTGCTCACACCGACTGAGCTTCAGCAACTCAAGGACGACATCGAACTCATGGATACGGTGCTGCCCGCCTTTGATCTCGACGCCTTTTTGCGCGGGGAGCAGTCGCCGATGTTCTTCGGCTCGGCGGTCAACAACTTCGGTGTGGGCGAGTTCCTCGATGTGTTCGTGAAACTGGCCCCAAGCCCGGCGCCGCGCCCCACGGTGGATGGTGGCGCGATTCAGCCGGATCAGAAGGGCTTCACGGCCTTCGTGTTCAAGGTCCAGGCCAACATGAACAAGGCCCATCGCGACCGCGTTGCCTTCGCCCGCATCGTTAGCGGCAAGTTCGAGCGCGGCATGGATGCCATGCACGTGCGGGACAAGAAGAACATCAAGCTCAACTACCCGCATATGTTCTTCGGTCGTGAGCGGCTCATCGTGGATGAGGCTTGGCCCGGCGATATCCTTGGCCTCATCAACCCGGGCCAATTCCGCATCGGCGATGTGCTGAGTGCCTCGGGACCGGTGGAGTTCCATGCGGTTCCGCGCTTCTCTCCCGAACAGTTCGCATCGGTGCGCCTGGCGGATCCCGGCGCCCGGAAAGGGTTTTTGAAGGGGCTTCAGCAGATCGCGGAAGAAGGTGTGGTGCAGGTCTTCTGGCCCAAGGGCGGTGCGCCGCTGCCTGTATTGGGCGCGGTGGGCCGACTGCAGTTCGAAGTGCTTCAGCATCGACTGAAGGATGAGTACGCCTGCCAAGTATTGTTGGAACCTCGCGGCTTCCAGATGGCGCGCTGGCTGAAGGGCGGCTGGCCCGAGCCCAACCGCTATTGGGGAGAGCTGGTGGAGGATGCGGATGGCAATCCGGCCATTCTGTTCGAAAACGATTGGCAGCGTCGGACGACGGCGGAAAAGAACCCGGATCTGAGCTTCTTGGAGCATCCGGCGCGCTGAGCCCGTCCTTGCGAGATTCATGGCTGGATCCCTGAGCGCCGATAGGCGGAGGGGTCTTGCTGGGGACCTCGTGTTTGGAGGGAACCGTGGGGTGGTGGACGCAAGGCCATGTCCGGCGGCTCATCACCATGACGGGTTTGATTCCGGCAGCCTTCGCCCAAGAACGTGGGCGAGAGAGCTTTGATCGCGAAGCCCTTGTCGCCCTGATGCACACGCCGGTTATCGCTGCGAGTAAACGGGAACAGGAGCTCCTCAACAGCCCCCAGGCCATTGAAGTGCTTACGGCAGACCAGATCAGGGCCTCTGGTGCCTTCCGACTAAAGGATGTGTTGAAACTCCTCACGTCGGTGCAGGTTTGGGAGCATCCAACGCTGACGCGCCTCGCGATGCGTGGGGTCGCCCCTAATGGCAATCCCAAAACCATCCAGATCCTCGTGGACGGGGTGCCCCTCTACAACTCCGAGTTCTACGCCGTGGACGTAGATAATCTCCCGGTGCCCATCGATCTCATCGAGCGGGTGGAAGTGGTCCGAGGGCCCAGTTCGAGCCACTACGGCGCCAATGCCCAACTGGGTGTGGTCTCCATTACCACCCGGCGCGCGGAGGAGGGAATGGCAGGCGGCGCCAGGATCGGGCTGGCCTCTGGAGGTGGTTTTCATTCCCAGGCCTTTGTCGAACCGGGATCGGAGGCCTTCCGGATCACTGCCGGTGCGGGGGGATTTTCCGTTCGCGGTTCAGGTGCTCAGCCTTATTCCGTGGGAACGGGCAGGCCTTCCAACCTGGAAGACGCCATGCGTGGTGCGGAGGCCTTTCTTCGATCGGAGTACCGTTGGACGGACGGTATGGCCTGGGCCCTTTATGGCATGGCCCGGAAGCGGGGCACTCAGGAAGACATCGAATCCGTCTTTTCGGGGGCGCCGCTGGTTCGTCTCCCCCAGCAAGGTCCCACCACCAGCATTCTGGCGGGGGGCTGGTCTCAGTCGTGGAGCCCCACCTTCCGAACTCAGATCCGCCTTCAAGAAAGCTCGCAGGAATACTGGGTGGCTAAGCTCACGGCCTCCGACCCGACGAATCCAGGGTCGGTCGGAGCTTTTAAGGCCTACCTGGCCTTGGACCCATCCTTCAACGGGGATTACACCTACCAATCGGTTCAATCGAGAGAGCTGGTCCTCCAGGCCAATGGCGATCCATCGGAGTCCCTCCATTGGGTGTTCGGCTGGGATGCCCGACGGATGTATGCCCCCCGAACCTTGGTGCTTGGACTCCGAGAAGATCAGCACGAGTCGGGAGTAGGAGGATTTCTCGCGCTCGATGGGCAGGTCGGGGCTTGGACTTTGGGAGCGGGCGCTCGGGTTGAGAACGAGACCTTGGGTGGATCGCGCGTAAGCCCGAGGGTGACGGCCCTTCGATCTCTCGGGAGCCAGCGGTCGGTCCGATTCGGGGTATTCACGTCGACGCGAAGTCCCCAGATGGTGGAAGAGCACGGCTACCCCTCGACGCCGGCGGCTACGACGATCCCCAACCCGGATCTGCGTCCTGAAAAAGCGCTCAATTATGAAATGGGCTTCCGGCAGGCCACGGATCTTTATTCGCTCGACCTCACCCTCTTCCAGACCCGCCTCAGGGGCTTCATCAACAACGTTGGAACGGGAAGGACCACCGTCGTCGGAGGGCAGACCCTCATCGTGAACCAATACCAGAACACGTCGGATGCGACGGAGCGTGGGGTGGAGGCGACGGCCGAGTGGGCGCCCGGGCAGGATTGGCGATTCGGCCTTAACGGAACCTACTGCCGTTACATCGACGAAATGCTGGGAACCCAGGCCGACTATGCGCCGCGAGAGCAAGGGGCCCTTTGGGTCAGGGGAAAATCCGGGGATTTTCGAAGCTTTCTGGCGCTGCAGTACATCGGGCCCTATGGGCGCTATTCCCAATTCGCGACCACGGTACTTCGAGAGGAATCCAAGCCCGTGCGGCAAATCCATTGGAATCTCTCCTGGGATCTGGCTCGCGGTTTGAGCCTAAGCTGCTACGGCATCAACGGCGCTGAGCCCATTACTTACGCGGGCAACTTCGGCATTATCAACGCGCATCTGGTCCATTACGCTCGAAGGGAGTGGGGCCTTCAGGTGAGCTGGCGCTACTAGGGCCGGGGATCCGTCGTGGCCGATCTTCTGGCATGGTTTAGGCTTTCCTACCGGCTGCCGATACATTCCCGACCGAGGTTTATTCATGACCAACCCCCAGGACATACGCCCCGAGGATCTTATTGTCACTGAGCAGGACGGGACGAGGCGCATCAATCATGACGTGCTGGAGGCCTACGGCCTCTTCAACCTGCCGAAGAGCCTCATGCGCAACGCGCTGATGGTCTATTACGATAACGCCACCCGGCAGGGCCAGGGCGCGGCGCACACCGTCCGCACCTTCATCACCCTCGCGAGCAACATCACCAAATTCCCCAGAGCGGTCGCCATCAACTTCACGCGCGGATCCGCCTACCGCAGGAATATGCGGATGCTGAGGCGCTATAGCCGCTAAAGGAAAGGGCCCCGAGGGGCCCTTTCCTTTAGGTCTTCTGAGGCTCAGAAGTAGGGTCCGACGAGCTTGAGGAAGCCCGCAGCCAGCAAGGCGCTCACGGGGATTGTCAGCACCCAGGCCACCACGATATTCGCCGTGAGACCCCAGCGCACGGCTCGGGCGTTCATGCTGGCGCCCACGCCCATGATGGCGCCGGTGATGCTGTGCGTGGTGCTCACGGGGATGCCGAGATGCGCGGTGGTGAAGAGCACGATGGCGGCGGCGGTCTCCGCGGCAAAGCCGTGGATGGGGCGCAGCTTCACGATCTTGGAGCCCATGGTCTTGATGATCTTCCAACCGCCACTGGCGGTGCCCAGACCCATGAAGGTCGCGCTGCCGAGCTTCACCCAGAGGGGCACATCCACCTTCGCGCCTGTGCCGTGGAGCTTGCCGTAGGTGATGAGCGCGAGACAGATGATGCCCATGGCCTTCTGCGCATCGTTGGAGCCGTGCGTGAAGGACATGGCGGCAGCGGACACGAGCTGCAGCTTGCGGAAGACCCAATTCACCTTGTGGCCGCTGAAGTGGCGCACGATCCACAGCAACGCCACGATCAGAATGGCGCCGATGACGAAGCCCAAGGCCGGCGATATCACGATGAAGAGGCCCACTTCCTTGAGCTTCTTCCAATGAAGGGCATTCCAGCCGGCGTGGGCCACCACCGCACCCGCCAGGCCGCCCATGAGGGTGTGGCTGGTGGAGGAGGGGATGCCGAACCACCAGGTGAGCAGATCCCAGGTGATGGCGGCGAGCAGCGCGGCGGCGATGACCGCGGGCACGACGTTGTTGCTATCGGCGATGCCCTTCGCGATGGTCGTGGCCACCTGGGTGCCCGCGAGGGCGCCCGCGAAGTTCAGCACGCCGGAGAAGAAGACGGCGTATTTGGCGGGCATCACGCCCGTGCTGACCACCGTGGCGATGGAGTTGGCAGTGTCGTGGAAGCCGTTGATGTAGTCGATGGCCCACGCGAGGAGGACCAGGACCACGAGGGCCGGGATGAGTCCGGAGAACATGGGCGCTCCGGGCCTAGGCGTTGCGCATCACGGTGGAGCCGACCACCTGGGCGACATCCTCGATGCGGTCAGTGGCGTCCTCGATCTCGGCGAGGAGCTCCTTCCACTTGATGAGTTCGATGGCGTCCTTGGGATCTTCGAAGATCTGGGCCAGGGCGCTGTGGTAGATGCTGTCCGCCTGGTTCTCCAGCGCGTGGCAGTGGCGGATGCGCAGATTGATGTCCTTCTGGTCGCTCATGGTGCGGAGGTGCTTGATGAGGTGTACCAGCTCGCCTGCGCCTTCCACGATGATGGAGCTCAGCTCCTGCACGGCCGGCATGATGTGGCCCATGCGGTAGAGCACGAGGCGTTCGCAGGTGGCGTCCAGCTTGTCCGCCACGTCATCGAGGGCGTGGGCCAAGGCCAGGATGTCCTCCCGCTCGATGGGGGTGACGAAGGTCTTGTTCAGGTGATCGATGATCTCGTGGGTGTACTGATCGCCCTTGTGCTCGAAATCCTTCATCTGGCGGCGCAGCTCGGCCCAGCGGGAAGGATCGTTCGTGCGGATCTCTTTATCGAAGAGCTGGGCGGCGCCGAGCACGTTCACCGACGAAGCTTCGAGCAGATCGAAGAACACGGTCTCACGGGGCTTCAACCAGCGCATGATGGCGTTGAGGGACATGGAGGCTCCTGGAGGCACGAAGCTCCATCATATGACGGAGAGGTGAATATCCAGTAACGCGATTTTCCGCTGGGGCCCTTCTGGCAGAATGGCCCATGGACTTCGGCTCCCGGCAATTCTTGAGACTCCTCGGCCTATTGGCCGTCGCAGCGTTTCTTGGCTTTTGCACGGAGGCCCTCGCGGGTCAGGGGCTGGTCTGGTGGGGATGGACCCTCTCCCTGCTCATCCTTGCGGTGCTTCTAATCCTCGTGGCTCGCATGGAGGCCCTTCGGATCGATACGCCGCTCCGATCCCTCGGGGTGGGGCACGGCGATCTGGAAGATCTTCCCCGCATCTGGGCTGAGTTGGAGCGGGAGAAAGGCGATCTCAAGGCCCTGGCGCAACGGGAAGACGCTCTGCGGCGCGAGCTGCTGAGCCGCCTATTGGAAGGGGTCGTCCTGCTGGATCCCCAGCGCAGCGTCCGGCTCTTCAATCCTGCGGCTCAGGAGCTGCTGGGTTCGCGCCTACCTATCGCACAGGGCACCTCGCTTTCGGTGCTCTTCCGCGAGCCTGAAGCCATCGCCCAGATTCAACGGGCCTACCAGGGCGAGGAGGCCGAGTGGTCTCAGATGCGGGGCCATCGGAAACTGCGCGTCCGCGCGCTCCCTTTGGCGCCCGGCGACCATTCAGGGGTGCTGCTCACCCTCGACGACATCACCAGCCAAGAGCAGTTGGAGACCACCCGCCAGAAGTTCATCTCCAATGTGAGCCACGAGCTGAAGACACCGTTAACGGCGCTGCGGGTCGCTGCTGAAAACCTGCAGGCCTCTGATCTGGATGAAGACGGCCAGCAATCTGTGCAGAGCCTTCTGCGCTCCGTGGATCGTATGACGTTGCTCATTCAGGATCTGGCCGAGTTGAGCCGCATCGAAAGCGGCGCTGTGGCTCTAGATTCCCAACTTCTCCAACTTGGGCCTTTCACGCATCAGGTGGTGGAAGATCTGGATCCCTTGATCCGAGGTCGGGGCATCCGTGTCCATTTGGATATGGACGGAGCGGCCGAGCGATCCCTCCGCACAGACCCGCTCCGTCTGCATCAGGTGCTTGAAAACCTCTTGGGCAACGCGGTGAAGTTCAGCCCAGTGGGCGCCGAAGTGGCCGTGCGCCTGCGATCAGAAGGCCAGCGAGCGCGATGGGAGATCCAGGATTCGGGCCCCGGTATCCCTCTGCAAGATCAATCCCACGTCTTCGAGCGGTTCTATCGAAGCGCCTCTACCCGTGGCGTCCCCGGGACGGGGCTAGGCCTCGCCATCGTCAAACACTTGGTGCGCCTTATGGGCGGAGAGGTGGGCTTTGAAAGCGAAGTGGGGAAGGGCACGACCTTCTGGGTGGAGTTGCCCGAACACTGACTTTCCGAAGCGCGCGGTTTAACTCAGATGTCTTGGTGCCTGACCGACTTGTTCCTTTAGGGCCGCGCGCTTGCGGGCGACAATGCCTTCGGCGATCTGGCGGACTTTCAGGCCCAGCCACTTGGCTGTAGGGCCGCCTTCTCGGTAGTCCGCCGGGCCGTAGTGATGGACTCGTCCGTCTTCCCGTAGACGCTCCACCTGCTGCAGGCTGGCCTCGCTGGCATCGTCGTACACCGCGTAGGCGAGGCCGCCATTTTGCTTGAGCACACTGAAGGCGGGGACGTCGCTGGGCCCGTCGGCGATGTAGATCATCTGCTCGAAGGGCACTCGGCGCACTTCCTTCGACATGGTGGCGTTCACGTCGATGCTCGAATCCACGTTGCTGCCCTTGTTGATCTCGAAAATGGCGCGGGTCTTCGAGGTGTTGTCGTAGGCCACGGCAATCTGGCTGATGCCGTGGATCTGCAGCAGCCCTTCATGGCTGGCGGGCTGGGCGCTGGGCGGCACGGCGGGGTTGAAGCCCGGAGGCGGCGGCGTCTCGATGAATTCGCTGGCCCAAATGCCGTTGACGTAGGGACGTACGGCACTGCCCTCCACCATCTCCCGCAGGCCGGTGGAGACGATGTAATGCTCTAGCTTCAGCTCGAAGCGGTCCGCTTCAGGCACCTTCTCCAATTCCTTCGCGAGGTGCGAGAAGAGGTCGGGCAAGCCTTGATGGAAGCGGATCTCTTTGCCAAGCTCCCGCAGCTTGGCGTTGGTGAGCCCGGCCATGCGGCCCGCCTGCACATAGGTGAGGAGGTGATTGAGATAGCAGGTGTCGGGATGCACGTGCACGCCCACCTGTTTGAAGTAGCCCGTGAGGGCATTCACTTCCTTCCAAAAGGCTCCGCCATCCACACTGTAGGCTTTGAAAATCGGATCCTGCATGTAGCCCGGGATGAGCGTCTTGTCGAAATCCCAGATCAGGGCGATCACGTTTTGAGGATGCGCGGTGGACATAGTGGAAGGCTACCAGGGTTAAGGGCCCACGCTGGCCAGCCCGAAGCGCCAACCCAGGCCCACTTCGACAAGGGGGCTATCGATCCCGTGGCGTAGAGATTTCAGGCGACCGACCCGAAGGTGTACTTCCGCTTGGGTGCCCAGGCTTTGGGCAAGACCAAGCATGGGTTGGAAGATCGCGCCACCACGGCTATCCAGCCCACCGCCTCCGCCAGCGCCAACGAGGGCTTCCAGATAGGCGCGGGTCCTTCCGCTAAAGAAGCTTTCCTCTGCGCCCAAACCCACCAGCCCCGTGGCCCAACCACCGGCGCCGCCGCTGGTGCTGAAGGCGCCTTGCCCAGTGAAGTAGAGGTGGGTCGTCATGGGGAGATCCAAGGCGAGGGTTTGGGTGCGCACGGGCTGATGTGTGGGATCGGATTGACGAGGTCGCGTGAGTTCGGAGAGCCCTGCCCGCAAACGGAAGGGCACCTCCTCTACGTTCCAACCGGATTGCGGGGGATGGCCTTCGGGGTCGGCGATGCGGAACCGGCGCCCCAGGCTGAATTGGGTGGTGACTGCTTTGAAGCTGGCGCCAGGCGTGACGATCTCACCGGCCTCCATTCCAAGAAAGACACGGTGGCCGAGATCAACTTCCAATCCTGCGGCCACTTTCCAGGCCATGCCGCCACCCACATCGAGGTGTCCGCCCCCCACGGGGCCGCCCGCCAGGCGGAGATGGGCTCGCCAGCCTTCGGCGATTTGGCCACGCAGACCGAGGCCAAGAAGCCCTTCCATGTAGCCGTCGGCTTGTCCGCTGTGGGCTGCCGCCAAATCGAGGCTCAGAAACCAAGGACCGCTCCAGGCCGCTTTAGCCGAGAAGCCCAACAGCCCAATAGATCGGTGGCCCGGCGATCCATCCAGCAGGGTCACTGAGCTGGGCGGTGCGTAGTTCAGCGCCGTCGTCTCAAGGCTGATCTCCCGCCAGGGTAAAGCGGGTAAGGATGCCCCCTCGCGGAACTGCGGCATGGAGAAGGGCAGCCCCAAGGAGAACCTCCAGTGGTGGCTGTCGATGTCGCCGTTGGGAAAGCGGATGCGCTGATAGGCCAGGCCCACTCGAAACGCATCGAGACGAAGGTCCACGCCACCGTGTCCTTCGACCATCCACCCGCCCCCAACCGCTGCGCGCCCGGCCCCGCCGCCGCCGCTGAATAGGCCCAGGTCCAGGGCGACGCGATCGGTGAGCTGGGGCCGCCAGGCCCCCGCCAAGCCCAGCGTGATGAATCCGCCTCGCTTTCCAGTGACTGCGCCATATGCGCCAATACCCGCTGCAAATCCAGAGGCGTTCTCGTGCATCATTTCGAAGCCGTAAAGGCCCATGCGTTCGCCAGGGAAGGGCAGCGCGAGGGTTTGAAAGCTGCTGCGGGCCTCTAGGGGGAAGGGATCCTGGGCCATCAGGGCCAACCCTGCGAGGGCCGGGATCAAAAGAGGTCTCGAAAGCATGCGCGCAGGTTAGCAGGCCCTATGTCAGGTTGGGCGCGTCAACTCTGAGGTAGGCTCTCGCTACAGGAATCTAGCTTTCAACCGTTCGATCCGAAGAATGAACGAGGTGCCCCATGGCTCGCATCGCCATCTTCGACGACAACCGACTCGCTCGACACACCTTGGCGGGGATGCTGCGCCTTCAAGGACATGAGGTGAGCGATTACGATCCCACCGCGCTCTTCGAAGCGCTGCGCGCCCTGCGGGACGACATTCCTGAGCTGGTGATGGTGGATCTGATGATGCCGCAGTGTCCGGGGATGACGCTGGTCCGTGCGATTCAGGAAGATCCGGTGCTGGGAGGCCTCAGGATCATCGTGGTCTCCGGCGCCACGGAGCCAGAGTTGATCGTGACTTTGACGCAGATGGGCATTCTCGGGTTCATCACCAAACCGCTTGATGCGGCGGAAGTAGAGCGCCACGTCTCAGAGGCACTTCAATGTGATGTCCCTGATCCAGGCCGAACCAAGCGGGTCGCCGTGATCCACGGTCAGCTCGTCGCGCAGGCCTTCGTACAGCAAGCCCTGGCACCCTCTGGCTATCAGGTGCTCAGCCTGGCCCCATCCTCGCTGGTGGAGACGCTGGGCTTTCTCGTATCCGATCCTCCGGATCTCATCCTCGTCGGGCTTTCTCTGGTGGCATTTCCACCCCTCTCGCTCGTGCGCGCTGTGCGTGAAGACCATCGGCTGAAAGACCTACCGATCCTACTGTTGATGGGGGAGGACGATGACCCTCCTGGTTCGCTTTCGGAAAGCCTGGGTGTGAATGCGTTGCTTCCGTACCCATGCGAGCCACTCGTGCTGCAAAGGGAAGTGCGCAAGGCGCTCGATGAGGCTGCCCAGCGGCAAGCGAGTTCACGACCTCCGGCCCCTGCCTATCTCGCGAGAAAGTAAGGGCCGCCAATACTCTGCGCCGCGGAATGTAGGCCCAGTGCGATAGTGGTGGCATGGACCGGTTCTACTTCGATGCCAATGCCAGCGCACCCCCTCATCCCAAGGTGGTGGAGGTGGTGCATCGGGCCATGTCGGAGGATTGGGCCAACCCTACCAGCACCCATCGAGAGGGGCAGCGGGCTCGTCACCGGCTGGAAGAAGCGCGGCGGGCTTTGGCAGAGCACTTGGGCGTCGCTCCCGCGGAGCTGGTCTTCTGCTCTAGCGCGACAGAAGCCGCCCATCTGCTTTTTGGAGGGATGAAGACCGAGCTTGGGGACCGCCCCATCTGCGTGAACCCCGGAGAGCACAGCGCCGTGCTCAATCAGTTGCAGGATTGGAAGCATATCAATTGGGCGCCGGAGATCCCGAAAGAGTGCGCCATGGTGGTGCAGATGGGCGCAAATAACGAGACTGGCGCTTTAAAGCCCATGCCTCAGATCGGCAAGGCCCTCCGCATCATGGATGCAGCCCAGATGTGGGGCAAGGTTCCCATGGACCTGTCAAAGAGTGATGCGGCCTTTCTCAGCGGACATAAGATGGGCGGGCCTCGTGGGGCGGCCCTCCTGTGGATGCGCCCCATGCTTCCTTTCGAGCCCGTGATGGAAGGCCCCCAGGAGCGTCGACGGCGCGGTGGCACCGAAGATCTAGCTGCGATCCTCGGCTTGGCCGAAGCGGCCAAGCACGTCTCTGAACGATTGGAGGCTCAAGCTCGATTGGCTCCGCTGCGCGATGCGATGGAAACCGAGATTTGCAGCTGGTCTTCGGATTTCGACGTGTTGTGCAAGCCCGAAGCACGACTGCCCAATACCTCCGCCCTCCTGTTGCGGGGCCACTCTGGCGAGGCGGTGCAGATGGCCTTGGATCTCGCAGGTTTTGCGGTGAGCACAGGAAGCGCCTGCCATAGTGGTTCCGTGAAGCCCAGCCACGCGGTGATGGCTCTGGGCTACAGCGAACCCGAGGCCCGCAGCGTCATCCGCATCTCCATGCTCCCGGGAACGACCGAAGTCCAGGTTGAAGCGCTTACGGGGGCCTTAAAACGCATCCTTCGGCGCTAACGCCGAGAAGTGCTAGCTTGGGGTTATGACCATGTCCTCTTGGCCCTATCCCCTCCTTCGGTTGAAGCCTGGCAAGGAGCATCTCGTCTCCAAGCGGCATCCCTGGATCTTCAGCGGAGCCGTGGCGAGCGGATCCGAATCACCCCTGGTGCGCATCGCCGATGCCTCGGGCAATGTGCTAGGCGTGGGGACGGCCTCCGGGAGCAATCCGCTGGCGGCGCGCCTTTTCCGATTTGAAGACGCGCCCCTTGATGCGGCCTTTTTCCGCGAGCGATTCGAAACCGCCCTGTCCCTTCGCAAGGCGCTGCACTTGTGGGGCCCGAATGAAGGCACGAGATGGGTGTTCGGAGAAGGGGACCTTCTTCCCGGTCTAGTCGTAGACCGCTACGCCCAAGCCGTAGTGATCCAGGTGGGTACCGCAGGGCTGGAGGCTCTACGCGACCTCTGGTGGCCCGTGCTGGAAGAGATCGGACGCCGCGAAGGTTGCACCGTGTTCGTCGAGCGGAGTCAAGCCGGCCGAAAGGAAGAGGGTTTGGCGCCCGTGAACCGCATTCTCAAAGGCAGCCTGGGCGGACCACTGGTGATTCAGGAAGGCCCCGCGCGTCTGAAGGTGGATCTGCTCCGCGGGCAGAAGACGGGCTTCTTTCTCGATCAGCGGGCCCATCGACTTCAACTCGGCGGGATCTCAGAGGGCCAACGCGTGCTCAACGCCTTCGGCTATACCGGAGGATTCAGCATCCACGCGGGCTTGGGTGGCGCCACCGAAGTGGCCACACTGGATATCAGCGCAGCAGCGCTGGATCAGGCCGAGGCCGATTGGAAGGACAACGGGCTCGATCCCGAGCGGCACCTTCGTATGGAAGGCGATGCCTTCGAACTGATGCGAAGCCTTGAACCCGGCGCCTGGGGCCGCGTCATCGTCGATCCACCCGCCTTCGCCAAGCAGCGCAAGGATGTGGATAACGCGTTCAAGGCCTACAAGGATGTCTTCCGCCTCGGCGCACGCGCGACAGCGCCGGGCGGTATGCTCTGGTGCTACAGCTGCAGTCAGCATCTGGATCGCGTGCGTTTCCAGGAAGCCGTATGGACCGCGTTGCTTGAAGCGGGGCGGGAAGCGCAGGTGCTCGCCCATTTGGGGCAGCCCAGCGACCACCCCTACGCGCTCAATCACCCTGAGGGGTTCTATCTCAAGGGGCTGTGGCTGAGGGTGCTGTGACCTTCCCCGTTCCCATTCCCATCGGTCCTTGGAAGATCCATCCCCATCGGTTCTTCGAGGTGCTCGCCTACTTCGTAGGAGGTCAAACCTTCTGGTGGTTGCGGCGACGGTGGAAGGACGCCTTGGATGGGCGCACGCGATTCTCCGTGATTGGAGGGGCTATCCTCGGTGCCGGAATTGGCGCCAAAGGGCTACACGCCCTCACCATGGCACCGTTATTTTCGGAGATTGGTTGGCTTGGTATCTTCAGCGGAAAAACCATTCTCGGTGCCATTTTGGGCGGACATATCGGCGTGGAGATCGCCAAGCGATTGGTGGGTGAAACGCGTCGCACGGGAGATCTTTTCGTCATTCCGCTCTGCCTTGCGGTGGCTATTGGCCGCGTGGGCTGCTTTCTCACCGGGCTTGACGATGGCACTTACGGTGGGCTGACATCTCTGCCGTGGGGCGTTGATTTTGGAGATGGCGTCTTCCGTCACCCTACACAGCTCTACGAAAGCATCTTCCTGTTGTTGCTGATCGGAGCCGCGCTGCTGGTGCGAAAACGGTTATCGAGAGCGGGTGACCTGTGGCGGTTGTTCCTCGCTACTTACTGCGGCTGGAGACTTGTCATCGACGGGCTCAAACCCTATCCCAGGGTCGGTGGGCTCAATGCCATTCAATGGGCGGCGATGATGGGGTTGGCGTGGTTAGCGTTCGAGATGATCCGGGACCGCAGGCGAGAGATTTCGGTCTGATTTCCTCGGGGTTGCCGAAAAGTTCTTGCTCCATTCGTATCCGTATGGAATCTTGAGAACACTTCCCCAAGGGAGTTCCCATGAACCCAACTACTCCTCCGCCCCCCGAAACTGGACCGAGTTTCGGATGGGGGTTCGGCAAGAGCCTTTTGATTGGGTTCGGCTTTCTGGCCGCCGGGGTCATCCTGTTTGCCGCGTCCACCCAATCGCTTTCCAACGTGGCGATCGCCAAGGTCGCGCTGGGGCTAGGAACGGCGATGTTCCTTTTCCATCTCGTGTTAACCATCCGGCTCGCGAATGCCGTGGGTGTTCCATCTCGGCATCGTTCCGGGCTCTGGGTAGGCGCGGCGGTGTGGTGGGCCGTTCTGTTCTTAAACCCGCTCTCCCTCTGCGCCATGGTGATGTGCTCGGAATCTATGAAGTAGCGCTCTGTTCCATATTGAGATCCCATGCCTGCACCTACGCGTCCCTATCTCTTCTACGACACGGCCGTGAGCGTGTGCGGCACCTGCCTGCGAAAGGTGGATGCCAAGCTCATCATTCAAAATGGTGCGGTCTACATGCTAAAGCGCTGTCCGCGTCACGGTGCTGAGCGCGTGTTGATGGCCGACGATGCGGAGTATTACCGCCGCGCTCGCGAAGTGTTTCTCAAGGCGCCTGAGCAATGTCGCGCTCCGCAAACCCCCATCAAATATGGCTGCCCCTATGATTGCGGCCTCTGCCCGGATCACGAGCAGCATAGCTGCCTCACGTTGATCGAGCTCACCGATCATTGCAATCTACGCTGCCCGATCTGCTATGCGGGGAGCGGACCCGAGCGCCAAACCTACCGCAGTTTCGAAGAGGTCGTCTGCATGCTCGATGCGGTGGTGGCCAGTGAAGGCGAGCCCGATATCGTGCAGTTCAGCGGCGGCGAGCCCACGCTTCATCCCGATTTCTTCCGCATCCTCGATGAGGCGAAGAAACGCCCCATTCGCCATCTCATGGTGAACACCAACGGCATCCGCATCGCCCAGGACGAGGCCTTCGCGAAACGACTCGCATCCTATGCGCCGGGCATCGAACTGTACCTGCAGTTCGATAGTTTGGAGAAAGAGCCGCTCATGGCGCTGCGCGGTGCGGACTTGCGCGAAGTCCGCACCCAGGCGCTGGCCCGCCTGAACGCGCTCAATCTCAGCACCACGCTCGTGGTGACGGTGAAGAAGGGGCTCAACGATGGCGAGTTGGGACGCATTATCGATTTCGCCACGCAGCAACGCTGCGTTCGCGGCGTCACCTTCCAGCCCATCCAGCATGCGGGGCGGGCGGAAGGCTTTGATCCGGCCAAAGACCGCCTCACTCTTACGGAGGTGCGCCGCAGGATTCTGGAACAATCGCCGCTCTTCCAGCCTGAGGACTTGATCCCTGTGCCTTGCCATCCGGATTCTCTGGCCATGGCCTATGCGCTGCGGACGAGCGAGGGCCTGAAGCCGCTGACCCGCTTCGTGCCTCCCGAAGTGCTCATCGAAGGTGGCCGAAACACCATCGTGTATGAGCAGGAGGAGGGGCTTCAGAAGCAGCTCTTCAAACTCTTCAGCACGGCTCACAGTCCCAGCAGTAGCGCGCTCAGCCTATCAGAGTTGCTGTGCTGCCTCCCGAAATTCCTTGCACCGAAAATCAGCTACGACCAAGTGTTCCGCATCATCATCATGCAGTTCATCGATGCCCACAGTTTCGATCTGCGGAGCATCAAGAAGACCTGCGTGCACATCGCCCAGCCCGACGGCCGCATCATCCCCTTCGACACCTTCAACCTCTTCTACCGTGGCGAGCTGGAAGAGGAGGTGCTGAATCCGATTCGGCGCGAACTCGAATCCGCGGGTTGCGTGGAGGTCTAGGATGGCGAGCCTCCTCTCGATTCTCGGCGGATTGCTGGTGCTCATGCTGGGCATCTGCGGGGGAATCTGCGCGAAGGACAACTGCGATCGGGCCGCCCGGGAGCGTACAACCCAGCGGGAACATGCGGAGGAGGAGGCCTTCGCAGCTCGCCTTGCGCCCCTTCTTCAGACGGCGTTGCCTCCAGAGGTCGGCGGCTGGCGTCGGGAGTACCGACCTGAGGAGCGCAAGGGACTGCGGTGGCAGATCGTCTATCGGGATGCCTCCTACGCGGCCGAGGTCGACTACCAAAACAGTCCTGAAGGTGAGGCGGAATATCAGCGTTGGGGCACAAAGCTTCGTGCGGACCGCGATGCCGCGAAGGCCAGCCACGACGCGCTTGTCGCCGCGAACGCCCCCCAGCCCGCTCGCTTCGAGGCTTCGGAATCCCTCGACTACTTCCTCGCCCTGGAGCGGCAAGGGCGCGGAGCCTGGTCTTCCCGGCGGTTGGCCTCCCATCAAATCCTCGTGCGGTGCCTCGTCCTTCGGCAGGGCGTTTCTTCTGGGGCATGGGAAGAATTCGGAATTCCCGGCATCGACCTCGCGCTGCCACGTTTCGGTTTTGTGCACGAAGACCGCATGACGCTTCCCGATCACCGCCGGGCCCGTTCTTGGCATTGGCCGGAGGTGGCCCAGTACACCTACCGCCATCGGGCTTTGGCGGGTGGATGGGAGCACTCTCATGGCCCCAACTGGATTCCGATGCCGAAGGCCCCCACGCCGCATGCGGTGGAACTCACCGTATGGGCCATGGACAGCGCCGCCTTAGATGCCTTCCAATCCGCGCTCAAGGCTTCGGACTTTGAAGCCCTCAGTAAGGCGCGCTGAGGGCTCGGAGCCTTTAGACGTTGGCAGAGACAGAGGTGGGAATCGGTGACGTCCTCAGACGGAAGGGCTGGGCGCCTTTGTAGGTGAGGCGGCGCCACAGCCATTCCACGGGGCCCATGCGGAAGCGCGTCAGCCAAAGGTGGCTGCTCCACACCTGCATGGCAAAGAACACGAGGCCGCCTACCAGGTAATGACTGACGGGCACCTTCCCGTACAAGCCCAGACCATGACCATTGAAGATCCAGGTGCAGACGACGGATTGCAGGAGGTACTGCGTCAACGCCATCCGCCCAAGGGGCGCGAAGACGCCGAGTGTCTTGTGGATTTGGGCATGTTGAAGCAGCAGCAGGATGCCCGCCGCGTATCCGAGGGTGAGCCCGGGCCTCGCGAAGAGGTAGGTGATGCGGATCAGGATACGGAAGGGCTGGAAAGAAAGGTGGGAGGCGAAGGACCAAACGAGGTCCTGGGGGACCAAGTTCGCCGCGAGACCGAAGAGGCCGAAGATCAGCGCTAAGCGCTTCAGCGTGGCCTTGTGCCGCTCGGGTTCGGAGAAAAAGCCCTTTTTCCAGAAGTAGACACCGAGAACGAAGAAGGGCAGGAGGACCTGCAGACGGCTGGTGATGCGCACAGGGCCCATGACGTGCACCATTTCCCAGGCGCGGTACTTCAGCACCGCAAACCAGGAGGTGGCGCTGTAGTGCTCCGCACTCATGGCGTTGAAGCGGGCGGCGGATTCGATCAGTTCGCTGGCGGCGCCGATGCGCTTGGCGAAGGGCAGGATGAGGAGCCCCGCGGCGGCATAGAGAAGCGGGAGGGTCCATAGGATGCGGCGGGCACTCACCTTCAGCACGGAGAGCATCAGGAGGCTGATGAGCGCGTAATCGAGGAGGATGTCGCCGTCCCAGAGGAGGAAGCTGTGGGCAAGGCCGAGGAGGGCGAGGGCCCCCACGCGGCGCAGCGAAAAGGGGAGATGCCGCTCGCCGCGCCGCGCCAGGGCTTCAAACTGGATCACCAGACCGGCCCCGAAGAGCATGGCCAGGAGCGCTGCGGACTTGGATTCGAGCAGCGCGTTGCAAAGGAACTGGAGGACTGAGCCTCCCCACCCCATGGGGTAGGGGAGATGGGCCTCATGGACCCATTCGGAGCCACTGAAGATGCTGAGATTCACGAGCAGCACGCCGAGCAAGGCGATGCCCCGCAGCACATCGAGCTGGAGGAGCCGAGCCTCGGGGGCCACGGGTTTCAGGGTCGGAGAGGCCGTGAGCATGAGTGTCCTTGGGCGTGGGATTCCTGGGGTCCAGAGGGACCCGTGACCAAAGCGGAGAAGAGGTTAACTGGCCTTGGCGCGAGGTTTGGAAGTGTCCTGCAGCAGGAGGAGCGCGGCCATGGATTTGGCGCGCTGAGCGGCAATCGGGTCCCCGTGACGAACCCAGCTGACAATGGCCCCGTCGAGAAGGAGCAGGAGGTCTGGCGCGAGCGATTTCTTGTAGCCCGCCTCCCGAAGAAGCTGTGCCAGATACAGCTCTGTGCGTCCTTTGAGTGCGGCGGCGGCCTGAAAGGCGGCTTCGTTTCGATCCGCCACTTCAGCCATTGCATTGATGAAGGCGCAGCCACGGTAATGGGGGGTCTCGAGGCGCTGAGCCAGTGCGTCAAAGAGGGCGAGAGGTCGGTCCGCCGGATCCGGGGCCAGCCCTTCGATGGTCTCTTTGAGCCAGGCCCGCCACTGGTCATCGCGCTGTTCGAGGTAGGCGAGTACGAGACCTTCTTTGGATTGGAAGTGGCGATAGAAGCTCATGCGCGCCACTTCAGCCTGGGCGATGATGGCGTCAACGCCGACGGCCTGGATACCCCTTTGATAGAAGAGCTCCGAGGCGGCTTGGAGGATGCGTTCGCGGACGCGACTCATGGGACCCCAGGGGAAGGAGGGATGAAGTAGAACGACCAGTCTCATTTTGGACTTCTCGGTCTACTCGCCCACCCCGAGGCGGTTTAGTCGCGGGTGGGAGGATTACTTCTTCACGGCCCCTTCGAGGAAGGCGCCCACGTCCTTCTTGAGCTGCATGAGGCTCTTTTCATCGATGTACATCATGTGGCCCGCTTCGTAGAACCCCTGCTGGATCCGGCCGTGGGCGGCGGAATCCAAGCGCATGTGGGAGAGGGTGTATTGGGTGGCGAAGTAGGGCGTGGCCACGTCGTAATAGCCGTTGGCGACGAAGAGCTTCATGAAAGGGTTCTTGCTGAAGGCCTGGCGAAGGGCATCGCTGGTATCGGCGTATCGGTTGTCGGCGCCGAAGTCCCAGCGTCCCACACCGCCGCCGAGGATGTAGTACTCCGGATCGGTGGTATAGCCCGGCTCGCGGCGCACGTAGTCATTGAATGCGGCGGTGTAGGGCGGACGGATGGCGGAGAGGCTGGGATCGTTCTCGGGCGTCTCGCCGATGCCGTCGGGATCCGTGCCCTTGAAGCGGCTGTCCAAGCGCCCCACCACTTGGTCTTCGCTGCGGAGGAGTTCCTTTTAGAAGTTCTGATCGGGAATGCGCAGATGGGCACGCAGGATGTAGTT
>JACXTT010003851.1_pt1 | contig 22703 bp, 19 predicted proteins | sample 9270951 | NCBI WGS metagenome assembly JACXTT01 (sample SAMN15532306, study PRJNA645909) | rock metagenome | isolation source: weathered quartz diorite | place: Puerto Rico | collected 2017-06-21
CCAGGGATTATGGCAGATTTTGCCCCTGAAGGTCACGTCCGGGGGGGACAAGCAAAGGAAAAAATCGTTTCCAGCTCAACCGACCTTGACAGCAAAACACGCATTCACCGGAAGAGCCAGAATTTAGATCGCCAAAAAATCAACAGAACTCGCGTGGCTGGCGAAATGCCGTGACAATGACACGTTCTCTTTTCTGATCCGTGCCATCGGTGTGCTCCGTGGTTCATTATTTTAGGCGTCCTTGGCCATGAATATCCGCACCATGACCGCCGTCGATATCCCATTCGGACTGCGTCTATCGGCCCAGAACCGCTGGAATCAGCTCGAAGCCGACTGGCGTCGGCAACTCGATCTCGAACCGGCCGGCTGCTTCATAGCCGAGCACGACGGGCTGCCCATCGGTACCGCGTGTTGCTGTGTCTTCGGCAAGGTCGCGTGGATCAATCTCGTGCTAGTCGATCAAGCGCAACGTGGCCAAGGCGTTGGCACGGCATTGATGCGGCACGTTGTGCAACATCTCGACGAGCGCGGCATCGCCACGATTCGGCTCGACGCCACGGCGCTGGGGCAGCCGGTTTATGAGAAGCTCGGTTTCGCCGGCGACTTCGCCTTGACGCGCTTCGAGGGCATGATGCCGCCAGCGCAGAACCAAGATCCGAATGTTGAATCGATGACGCACGCCGATCTGCCCGCGGTGTGTCAGATGGACGAAGCGGTCACGCAGACTGGGCGCGAAAAGTTGCTGAGGCATCTGTGGGAAGCCGACCCGAAGGCGATGCGCAAGTTCGCACCGAACGATATCTTGGAGGGCTATGTCATGGCCCGGCGCGGCGCGCAGGCCTGGCAGCTCGGGCCGATGCAGGGATCACTGGCCGCGGGGCGCGCCCTGCTGGCGGATGCGGCACAGCGCTTTGCGGGCCAACCCGTTTATCTCGATGTGCCGGTCGATCATGCGGACGCCGTCGCTCACATGCGGACGCTCGGCTTGACGCCGCAGCGCTCCTTCCTGCGCATGACGCGCGGACGGCGTCTGCGCGAGAACCGCGCGCATTACTGGTGCAGCTTCGGGCCGGAAAAGGGATGACGAGACCGCCCGCGGGCCAAGAGGCACTGCTTTTTTTCACGCATTCTGTTATCATCAATCGGGGAATTCATCGAAATTTAACCGTCGAGCATGTAAATCCTTCATGGCTCGACAGCCGTCAATGAGACAAGGACATGAAGGGTTCTCTGAACAAACCGGGCATCGTTGACGGGCCGAACCAGACCAGCCCGCCGCCCGAGTTCGGCCCCGGTTTCGGATCGCCGCCGGGTCCGGGCGACCCGAAGAAAGAACCGGCCAAGAAGTAAATGCGGCTTGCGGCTTCGCGTTCGCGCGCCGCCCTGCGAAAGCTCAGCCGCAAGTGGCAGTCAAGGAGAGAAATTCATGACCGAGGAGACGTCAACCCCGGCTTGCAATCGGAATGGGGATGCCAACGGCAAGCCGTCGGGGGACATACGCGAAGTCGCTAACGGTGTTTTCACCTGCACGCCGCCGGCGTCGCTTTCTCCCGCCTTGTGGCAGAACCGCGAGGAACCCGCCTTCGAGCTGAAGTTCCGGCTCGCCGAGCAGCAGGCTCGCGACGTCGCCGCCTGGGCCGCCCAGTATCTCCAGCTCGATCCACACGCCCGGCCCGAGCTCGGCAACGCCTACCGCATTCACGGACTGTACTTCGACACGCCCGCCCTCGACGTCTTCCATCGCACCCCCGGCTACAAGCGCAAGAAATATCGGCTGCGCCGCTACGGCGCCGATCCGCTGATCTTTCTCGAACAGAAACGCAAGTCGGCAGGCAAGGTCGCCAAGCGCCGCGTCGAGGTCGCCGACACCGACCTGGAGCGCCTGCGCGACACCCCTACCGATGCCGACTGGTTGGGCGCCTGGTTCCATCGCCGGCTCAGCGTGCGCCGGCTGGAGCCGAGCTGCCACATCAGCTACGAACGGCAAGCCTACTTCGGCCACCACGCCGAGGGCCCGCTGCGCTTGACGCTGGATCGCCGCCTGCGCAGCCAGAATGCGGAACGCTGGACGGTCGAGGAAGTCGCACACGGTCAGCCGATGATGGCCGAGCACGTCTTGCTGGAGCTGAAGTTTCGGCGACACCTGCCGGCCCTCTTCAAGGGCTTGATGCAAGACCTCGCGCTGACGCCAGGCCCGCTGTCGAAGTACCGCCTCGCCATTCAAGCATTGGGCCGGGCGACCCTCGGGGGGCCGCGTGATGAATGACCTGCCAGAGTTTCTGCGCGATGCTTTCCCGCGTGCTCAGGACATACATCTCAACGATTTGCTGCTTCGCCTGGGCCTCGCCGTCCTGCTCGGCTGCGTCGTGGGCATCGTCTACCGACTGACGCACCGGGGCGATTCCCCGGCCGCACCGAGCTTCGTGGCGACGCTGGTTCTTCTGTGTGTGATAATCGCCGTGGTGACGCAGGTCGTCGGTGAAAGCGTGGGGCGCGCCTTCACGCTGGTCGGCGCCTTGTCGATCGTCCGCTTTCGCACCGTGGTGGAAGACACCCGCGACACCGCCTTCGTCATCTTTGCCGTGGTTGTCGGCATGGCATCGGGAATGGGAAACCTGCCGGTCGCGCTGGTTGGCCTGGGCGTCGTCAGCGCCGCCGCGGTGATGTTGTTTTTTTTTCAGCGCGTCACCTTCAAGGCCGACGTCGAGTGGACGCTGCAACTGCGCGTCAGCACCGGCGCCGGCGGCGACAGCCCCTGGGAAGCCTTGTTCGCCAAGCATTGCGAGCAGGTTCTTCTGCAAAGCACCGCCACGGCGCGGCAAGGAGCCGCCATCGATTTGACTTACAAACTTCGCCTCAATCCCGGCGTTACGCCGTTGCAATTCCTCAACGAAGTGAATCGGCTCGAACGGATTCAGAACCTTGAACTGAAACGGAATTGAACCGCTTGCGTTTGGCGTTCAAGCGGCATGAAGGAGATTTCCCATGTTTCGCAGCTGGCCCCTCGCTCTTGCCGCCATTCTGTGCGGTCTTGCTCCGATTCAGGTCCGCGCCCAGAAGCCCGCGGCAGCGAGCGACGACTTCTTCAAGGCCGATAAGGTCCTCACTCTCGAAATCGAGCTCGGCAAGAAGGAACTCGACGCCCTGCGCCGCGATCCGCGCAAATACGTCGAGGCCACCCTCAAGGACGGCGACAAGGTCTACGCCAAGGTCGGCGTTCACATCAAGGGCGCCGCTGGCAGCTTTCGCGGCATCGACGACAAGCCGGGCCTGACCATCAAGATGAGCAAGTTCAAGGAAGAGAAGCTCTTTCAGGGCATGGACAAGTTCCACCTCGCCAACTCCGTGCAAGACCCCAGCTACCTCTCCGAATTGATCTGCGGCGAACTCTTCCGCGCCGCTGGCGTCCCCGCCTCGCGCGTCGCCCATGCCACCGTCACCATCAATGGCCGCAAGCGCGGGCTCTACTATCTCAAGGAAGGCTACGACAAATACTTCCTGAAGCGCCACTTCAAGAACAACGACGGCAACCTGTACGACGGCGGCTTCCTGCGCGACGTCGATCAGCCGCTGCAACTCCTCCACACCAAGAACGACGTCAAGGACCGCGCCGATCTCAAGGCCCTCACCGCCGCCGCCCGCGAAAATGACCCGAAGAAACGCTACGACAAGCTCGAAAAAATCCTCGACATGGACAAGTTCATCAGCTATCTCGTCCTCGAAACCGTCACCTGGGACTGGGACGGCTACCCCATGAACCGCAACAACTACCGCATCTATCACGACCCGAAAGTTGACAAGATCATCTTTATCCCGTCCGGCATGGATCAAATGTTCGGCAACCCCGGCGGCCCGATCCTGCCCGGCTTCCAGGGCTTCATCGCCAGCGCCGTCGTGAATACGCCGGAGGGGAAGAAACGCTACTATGCGAGGATGGCGGAGGTCCACAAGACGATCTACAACGCCGACGCCCTCGTTAAACGCCTCGACGACCTGCAAAAGCGCGTGCAGCCCGCCCTGGCGGCGGTGGACAAGGGTGCCGGCAACGACTACCCGAACCAGGTCAATCGCCTTCGCGACGCCATCCGCCAGCGCGGCAAGAGCATCGAGCAGCAACTGAAAACTGTGAAGTGATTGGGCCGATCTCTCGTTCCCAAGGTCCGCTTGGGAACGCTGTCCTTGAAGCTCCGCTTCAAGTCCATCCGTTCGACGAGCAAACCTGATAACCAATCGGCAGTTCGGCCCTTGAAGCAGAGCTTCCAGGAACACGTTCCCACGCGGATCTAACTTACGAGGAGCTTGGGTACAAGGAAGATGAGATTGTTTGCCTCGACGCGCTCTCTTCGATCATGCACGGCATCTATCCATGCAGGGGGTTCGTGTGGTTCCGACAACCGAACGACAAGACTGGGAACTCGAACGCTTCCGCAATTATTTGCGCCTCCTGGCTCGGCTGCAACTTGATGCTCGGCTGCAGGCAAAGCTTGACGCTTCCGACATCGTGCAGCAAACGCTTTTGCAAGCGCACGAACACCGCGACCAATTTCACGGCACGAGTGAAGCGGAACTGGCCGGCTGGCTGCGGACGATCCTGGCGAATACCCTGGCGGCGGCCGTGCGGCGCTATTCGACCGAGGCACGCGATCTGGCAAATGAGCGCGCGTTGCAAGATAGCTTGGCTGAGTCGTCGGCACGCCTTGAGGGTTGGTTGGCGGCGGAGCAATCGTCGCCGAGCGAGCGGGTGATGCGCGTGGAGGAGCTGGTGCGTCTCGCCGGTGCGCTCGCCCAGTTGCCGGCAGACCAGCGCGAAGTGATCGAGCTGCACCATCTCAAGGGCTGGCAAGTCGCCCAGATTGCGGAAGCCGTTCAGCGAACCAAGCCAGCGGTGATGGGATTGTTGTTTCGCGGGTTGAAGAAATTACGTGAGCTACTCCAGGAATCGGGTGCGTCATGAGCGATGAAATGACCGAAGCTCCGCAGAGACAAGAGCAGTTGCAGGCAATCCTGTTGCGTTACGTCGAGGCCGCGGAGGCCGGCGCCGTGCCGGATCGGCAGGCATTCCTGGCCGCGCACCCGGAATTTGCCGCGGACCTTGTCGAATTTCTAGCAAGCTACCATCAACTCAACCGGCTGACAGCCCCGTTGCGTGAAAGCGATGCTCACCGGTCCAACCTGGCCGATGTGGCGGCGAAGCAGACGACCTCGACCGAACCTCCAGGTACGCCAGGCGACGGCGCCAGCGCCGCCGACCTGGGTCAGCTCGGCGATTACCGACTGCTTCGTGAGATCGGCCGCGGCGGCATGGGGGTCGTTTATGAGGCGGAGCAAATCTCGCTGCGCCGGCGCGTCGCCCTCAAGATTCTGCCAGTCGCAGGCGGGGCCGACGCCCGGCAGCTTCAGCGCTTTCGCAATGAAGCGGAGGCGGCCGCGCATCTGCATCATTCGCATATCGTGCCGGTCTTCGCGGTCGGCTCCGAACGCGGCGTGCATTTCTACGCGATGCAGTACATCGAGGGGCAGAGCCTGGCGACATTGATTGGCGATCTGTCCGATCGGCAAGCAGAAAAGGACGCGGCGAAAGGGAACCACGGCAGCAAAGAAAGCCCTGTCACCAAGTCCACTCAGGCTGCCATGGCGATTTCCACTGAACATTCGACGCGCTCGAATCGATTCTTCCGACGCGTCGCCACGATCGGCACGCAAACTGCTCAGGCGCTCGAATATGCCCATCAGATGGGGGTCATCCATCGCGACATCAAGCCGGCCAACTTGCTTCTCGACGGGCGCGGCGAAGTATGGATCGCCGATTTTGGGCTGGCGCAGTTCCAGAGTCAGGCCGGTCTTACGGTATCAGGCGAACTCGTCGGTACGCTGCGCTACGTCAGTCCGGAACAAGCCATGGCCAAGCGCGGCCTGGTCGATCACCGCACCGACATCTATTCGCTCGGCGCAACTCTCTATGAACTCCTGACACTCCAGCCGGTGTTTGACGCCAAGGATCGGCACGCCCTGCTCCATCAGATCGGCTTCGACGAACCGAAGCCGCCGCGAACGGTCGATCCGTCGATCCCTTTCGAACTGGAGACGATCGTTCTGAAGGCCTTGGCAAAGAACCCGCCGGAGCGCTACGCCAGCGCACAAGAGCTGGCCGACGATCTCGAGCGTTTCCTGGAAGACAAGCCGATTCAGGCGAAACGGCCAACCCTCGCCGAACGCGGCCGTAAGTGGATGCGTCGGCACCCTTCCGCGGTCATAGCCGCCATGCTGCTGCTCGTGTGCGGCCTGATCGGCCTAGCGGCAAGCACCGTCGTGATCGCGCGCGAACAGGCGAGAACCCAGAGGGCCTTCGACGACCTGGACGTTCAGGAGAAACAAACCAAGTCGGCCTATGACCAGCTAGCCATTGAAGAAAAACGCACCAAAAGAGCCAATGTCGAGCTCGCCGCGGAGCAAACCCGCACCAAGGCCGCTTTGGACGCCGAGGAGCGACAGCGCCGTCTTGCCGAAGCGGATTTCGCCCAGGCTCAGCGCGCCATCGAGCTGGTCGTTCAGTTCAGCGAAGGCGAGCTGGCACATGATCCCCGCCAGCAAGACGTCCGCCGCCGGCTGCTCTTGACCGTGCTCGACTACTACGAAGATTTTCTCGCCCAGCATGAAGACGACCCCAACCTGCAAGCAGGCCGCGAGCGCGTGGCCATGCTCGTAACCGAACTGTCCAGCCTGCGCGGCAACACGCTGATCGCGATCATCCGCGAGGCCAACGTGCAGAAGGACCTGCATTTGTCCGACGAGCAGAAGAAACGACTCACCGCCTACGTCAACAGCCAGGCCAAGCAGCCAAATCCCAAGGACAAGGGCCCGCGCCCCATGGCAGCGCTGGCGGCCGTCGAGAAGTCGCTCGGCGAAATCCTGGAGCCGGCTCAGCAAGATCGATTTCAGCAGATCGTCCTCCAGGTGCAGAACCAGGGACGTTATGGCTTCTCGGACCCGAAACTCGTGGACACACTCAAGCTGACGACGGGGCAGCGCGAGCGGATTCGCCAGATTCAGAACGAGACCCATCAAGCCTGGCGCGATCATGTGTTCACGACCGACAAGAAAATCAAGCAGCCCGCGGAATTCTGGGCGGACGTCCAAGATCGCGTCTTGATGGTGTTCGAAGCGGGACAGCGCCAGCAGTGGCGTGAGATGGCGAGCACGCCGATCATCGTCGATTACCGCGAGGGCTACCCATTCGACGGCAAGAATGTTGACCTGCCCCCGCGCCCCGCTTTTGAATTTCCCGATTGGCGCGGTGCGATCGCTGTCATGCAGACAGGAAAGGACCATACCGGCTCGGGATTTGGACACAAGGTGCATTTCGACGACAAGCAATACTATTCCTGGCGCGGCAAGGAGATTGCGCCAACCGCATTTGAGATTGCCGTGGCACCCGGTCCGCTCACCAACGAGGAGCGTCTGAATCTGGTGACCAAGGATGATCGACCGCCGAAAGAAACGAAGGCCGCTACTGATTGGATGGTGCTATTCCGGTCGGCCGACCCGTCCGTGTGGAATACCGACAGCCCGGACCAAGCGAAATTCGCCATCCCCGTGACTCGAGCGCCAAAGAGCATTCGCTATCTCCGTCTGAAACGAATGGACACCGGCGAGACGCAGATCATTTCGGTCCGGCACGCCGATTTGGCCCAGGCGCCGCAGCAGATACCCGATCATCCGGATTTCGTATGGAACGGGTCTGCAAACGAGGCCTTTGGCGGTCGGCATCTGGGTATCGCGGAAACTCGGCCGCTGCGCGGCATGTCGCCCAAAGGTCCGCCGAAAAAGGGGCCGCCGCCGGCCTGACTGTTGCCAGCCCAGGTCAACGGTGCGCGTAGGCGAGGGATTGAATCGTCCGCCTCCCCATCGCATTCGGCGCTTGCGCGCCCGGCTAACAAAGATATTTCATTTTCGTGCGCTCTCCCATCCAGTCCGGTGCATCTACTTCCTTAGCAACGAAGACTACTACCCTTGCCGAAAACGTGCTCGATTCCTCCAACTGGAAAGGTCGAACATGAAACTTTGCCTTTTGCTGCCGTTCTGGAAATCCGCGGCCGGCCTCGCGGCTTTGACGGCGATTTTTCTTGGTGGCCGTTATGTGTCGCCAGCAGCGGCGCCGGAGCCGATCCATTTCAAGAATGTGCGGGAACTCAACGACTTTGCTGTCGCCCAGGGTTTGTTTTTTCAAAGCGGCATGTCTGCCGGGATGACCTGGAATAATTTTTACATCGCCGATCATACCATCACGTTTGACGACGTGAGAGACCTGGTGCGACGGGATTGCGGCCTTACGCCGGCATGGCGCGGCATTCTCTGGGTGGCGCAAATCAACCCTGAAAACCCGATCGCTCTCAGCCCCGAATCCGTCGGCGGAAAGTGGCGTGTCTGGGGAAGCGTGTTGGTCGCCGGTGATGAAGAATTGATGGACCGCTATGAGGAACGGTACCGGATCAAATAGGATGGTACAGCAAGGATTTCTAAACGCCATGAGAAAAGAAGCAAATCTTCTCGTTCCCAAGGGGAGCTTGGGAACGAGGAAAGCAGTTGCACCCATTACAAATATTCAATTTCGTTTCCTGAACGCACGGTCCTTTTTTCGGTCGCGACCCGAAGCTGTTCCTGTCTTGGCGGTTCGGCCTGGTCGTTGGCGGTAAGGCGCGTGAGTTCCGTACTCAGCGTGTTCAAGGAATGTGCGGCCTTCTCAATCTGGTGGAGGGCCGCGACATGTTGTCTGGTGACTTGCTCGATGTTCTTCATCGCCTGGTTGACCTGGGTCATGCCCAGCGCCTGCTGGTTCGCGGCGGCGACGATTTGCGTGGCCGCCTGGGCGGTCCCAGCGAGGGTGTCGGCGAGCAGTTTGATGGTCTCGCCGGCTTGGGTCACCACTTTGGTGGCGGAGGCAACGGCCTTGGTTCCCTGCTCCGTGGACAGCACGGCGGTGTTGGTTGCCTTTTGAATGTCGCCGAGAATCGTGCGGACCTGGGACGTCGCTTTTTTCGATTCCTCGGCGAGCACCTTGACCTCGGCGGCCACCACCGCGAAGCCCTTGCCGTGCTCGCCCGCCCGCGCGGCCTCGATGGCGGCGTTCAGGGCGAGCAGATTGGTCTGCTCGGAAATGTCGTTGACGGTGGCGATGATTTCGCCAATGGCCTGGGCTTGCTCAGCCAGCGACAAGATGTTCTCGGCGATGGACTCGACTTCCTCGTAGACCGTGCCCATGGCAGTGATCGAGTCTTCAATCGCTTTGCGGCCGTCTTTCCCGGACTGGGCGCTTAGCTGCGCCGCTTCGCCGACGTTTTTGGCCCGCTGCACCGACTGCTCCGCGGTTTGGCCGATCTCGGCCAAGGTAGTTACGGTCTGGGTCATCGCCGCGACCTGTTCCTGGGCGCCTGCCGACTGTTGGGTCGTGCTGGTGACGATCTCCGCGCTGGCCGTGGCCAGCCGGCCGACCGCCTCGCGAGCGGTCTGATAGGCGATTTCAAGATGGCGACGTTCCTGTTCCAAATCCGTGTCGCGCTTTTGGATCTGGGCCAGCATCGCGTTGAAACCGTCGTAGAGAGCGCCCAGTTCGTCATTGCCCTGCTTGTGCACGCGCAGGTCGTAATCTCCCTTCGCGGCGATGGTCTGGGCGGCTTGGGCCAGGTGGAGGATCGGCCCGGAAATGAGGCGCTGCAAGCTAAACCCCAACAAGACGGAAATGCCCAGCACCACCACCAGGACCGCCAGGGCAATGAGCACATTGCTGTAGATCTGGGCATCGAGCCGCTCGGCATTGCCTTGTATCTGGGTATCGAACCGCTCCATACTGGCCCGCAGATAGATGGTGCCGATGGTCTGAGAGTCCTGGGTGACCCGCTTGAACACCTCCAGAGTTCCCTGGTCCGTGAAAAAGTGGCCCTCGTCCTTCAGCGCGGGCGGCGAAATCTCTTGCTTGTCTTTTGCCTTGTAGGTCGCCAAGGGTTTGCCCTTGGCGTCATAAATGCACGCGAAGACTACGGAGGGTTCCCGCTGCAGCGACGAAAGCACCTCCGCGGCATCGGTGGGATTCTTGAAGTTCAAGGCCGCCGTGCTGTTCGCCCCGAGCACATCCGCCAGGACCGAGAAATGATCGACCAGCGAAACCTTGCCGGTCCGGACATCGTTCTCCAGGAACGCCCGGTTCAGGCGGACATCGTTTATCAGGAAGACCGCGCACGAGAGCACCAAGGCCACACTGACCACCACCAGCAGGAGCAGAATCAACTTGGTGCGGATTGAGACGTCTCGAAACGCGCTCATGCTATTTCGTCTCCTTCGCGTCCTTGACGATCCTGGCCACGCGGAGCAACTGGGAACTAATCGTTAGACCTGCCCGTTTCGCGGCGTCGGTATTGATCTCGAATTTCACGGTGCTCTGGTCATCGATGAAAAAATTAACCACCGAACCTCTCTGGGCAAAGCCTTCCATGTCACCAACCAGCAGGACCGGCGCTTTTTTGGTGGTCGCCAGCGCCTTCGTCAGCCGTCCGTCGGCGTCAGCCCCCGCAACGATGAAAAGAATATGGCACGGCTTGTAATCCTCGATCGCTTTGAATTGGCGAACGACGATTTTCTTGCCCTTTACCGTTTGTTGCCCCAGTTTGTCTAGGTGGTCGCCAAAGGGATCGGGCCCGAGGACGCCGACCACATACATCTTGTCGTCCCCAGGCACGGCATTGTTGGGCCAGTCGACGTAATGGCAAAAAAACTTCAGGCACGCGGCCTTGACCCCGTACTCATCGGTTCCCTGGGCATCGCTTCTTAGCGATCCCACGGCCAAGAGGAGCAGAGCCAGCAAGCCAATCAGCCAAGAGGGGGCACGAACCATAACTGGCCTCGATCCAGAAAAGGGCTACCGGAAGAACCAAGAGTCTTTGGAAGAACCATCCAAGTTGGCAAGAGCGCGAGCTTGGGAATCCCAGGGGACCATGCCAAGCCGACCTTTAGCATACTTTTCACTGTTAGAACATGCAATGAACAATCCAAGAATTCAGGGACCGCCGCGGTACTCTGTGCAAGCTGTATCGATTGTAGCACTTGAAGCACAGCCGCTCAATGTCGTTACCAGCGATACGTCATCATCCCGTAGATGCCGCGCGGGACTTGGGCCGGGCTGCCACCCCCCAACTCCACGTGTTGTCTGCTGAGCAGATTCATGCCGAGGACCGACAGCTCCAGGTTTTTCGACGCCTTCCAACCCACGCGAACGTCCAGCTCAAAGTACTGCGACACCGTCGGGGTGAAGCCGCTCAGACCGTCCACATAGCGACCCATCACGTCCAACTCCAGGCGCTCCGTCAGGTCCCAGGAGGACTGCAGAAAAACCTGGTTGCTGGGACTTTGCCGCGCAGCGGCCTCCGAGCTGGTTATGGTCCCGATAGGGAGCGTCGGCTCGGCGTGCAACTGCATGTCCAGAAAAGTGTAGGCCGCGTAGAGCCGCCACTGCTCGGTCACTTTCCAGTTGGCTGCGATCTCGGCGCCGTAGGTCTGTCCAGCCATGCGATTCTGAATATTGATCGGAAAGATGAAGGCGGGAACGGCGGCCATGAGTGGCGTCAGCTTGCCGGGAAGGAATACCTCGAGCCTGCCGTAATCGTTGGCGAAGACGGCGAAGTCCAGAGAAACGGTTTCCGTGGGCTGCACGCGGTAGCCCAACTCGTAGGCGATCAACGTCTCGGACAGGAAACCCGTGTTGGGTTGCAACTGGGTAAAGACGGGAATGGCGCCGACGGGAGGGATCGGCGCGCCCGTGATCAGCAACTGTTCTTCGATCAAGGACGGCGTGCGGACAGCGCGGGAGACCGCCGCCCAAACGCTTTGCTTTTCCGTGGGGGTCCAGAGCAAGCGCGCCGTCGGTTGGTATTCGAAGCCGGTATAGGTGTTATGCTCGAACTTCGATCCTACCGTGAGGTACAGGCGATCCTTCACCAGGGTGATCTGATCCTGGATAAAGGCGCTCACGATGTTCAGGTCGCGGGTGGGCGGGATAGACTGAATCGCGTTGATTCCGGTGTCTGGGCCGACCGGCTGAACCACCACGTTCTCGCGCCGGAACCCGAAGCCGTAAATGATCTGCTGCCGGGCCGTGAGCGGAAATTGGTGTTGGAAGTCCAGATCGAACGTGTTGATGTCGAACTTGGTGTCGGTGCGGTGCAGCGCGAAGTTGTCATAATAGATCTGCAGCCGCCAATCCGATTTCTCGTCGATCTTGTGGCTCCAGCGCCACAGGACATCCTTGCCGGAAAAGTTTTCTTTCTCCGCGGTGCGAAAGGCGAAGGCGGGCGGGATGAGGGTCGGATGCGTGCCGAGCACACCCGTCTGTTGATCGAAGGTGTCGGCTTGGAAGGTGAAAGTATCTCGTTCGCCGGGTTTCCAGTCCAGCCGCAAACCGACCTGGCCGTGCTGCCAGCCGTCGTTGAGGCTGCCGGCGGGGCCAGAGAAACTGGCCATGTCAAGCCCCTTGCCGTAGACGCGGTAGTACAGATCGTCGCCGATTTTACCGCCGTAGCGAAAGCCGCCGGAGACGCGCTCGGGGTAGCCGCCGCCGCCGGTGATCAAGCCGCCCTGGGTGTCGGCGGCGCTTTTCGTGACGATGTTGATGATGCCGTTGACGGCGTTGGCGCCCCAGACGGTGGCGCCGGGGCCGCGGATCACTTCAATGCGCTCCACGTCCTGGAGCATCACATCCACGGTATTCCAGAAAACCCCCGAGAAGATCGGATTGTAAACGACGCGCCCATCCACTTGCACCAGCATCTTGTTGACCAGCGAGCCGTTGAAGCCGCGCGAACTGACGCCCCAGCTGTTCGAGTTGGTACGCGCCACGTCCAGACCGGGCACCATGCGCAAAACTTCGGGAATGCTGGTGGCGCCGGAACGACGGATCATTTCATTGGTGACGATGAAGACGGCCGAAGGGGAACGACCCACCGTGGTTTCCTGGCGGCCTACCGAAGTGAGTTGCTGCGGGGAAAGCGTCGGCGCCGCCGTGGACGGGGCCGACGGAGACACCGGGACCTGGAGGAGCTTGTCGAGATCGAGCTTGAAGAGGTCTTCTTTCCCTTTCTTTTCTTCGGGCTGGTCCTTGCCGGGAACGGGTTGCGGCGCCACTTCCCCAGAGGGCACCACCGGGGCGAGCAGTTGGGCCTTCTGTGCGGCGGCGGGGTTGGCCGACAAGAGCAAGAGGAGTGGGGTAAAAAGGGTGGACCCTAGCACGCTTGCGCGGAACAGGCTAACAGCAGACATGGGCCAGTCCTCCCTGACTTGCCAACTCCGAACAAGACGTTGTTCCTGTTCGCCACAAATGAGAATCGCTTGCTGTCATATCGCCATCGCTTTCTGTTCTGCACAATAGAAAATTGGATTCCTTGACGGCGATCACTCGAAAATGGGTGGAATGTGTCGATTGAGAAAGTGAGGGCGTGCCTGCTGCCCAGCGGACTGACGCTTGCGGTGTCGTAAAAGTGGCCTGTCTACAACAGCGACATTCGCCATCGGCAGAAGCCGATCCGTGCGGTTACCAGCGATACGTCATCATCCCGTAGACGCCGCGCGGGATCTCAATCGTGGGACGTCCCACCAAGGGATTAGTGCCGAATTCCGTATGATGGGCCTGCAGCAAGTTCTGCCCAACGACCGAGAATTCCAGGCCAGGGCGCGGCTTCCAGGCCAGGCGCGCGTCGAGAGAAAAGTAGCTTGGCACGATCGGGTTAAAGCCGGTAAGCGCATCGACGTAACGACCAATCAGGTCGAACTCCCAGTGACAGCCCAGGTCCCAGGAGGATTGCAGGTAGACCTGGTGGCTGGGGCTTTGGTGGGCACTGCCATTTACCGCACCAGTCTGGGTCGCGGCAGGTAGACTCGAATCCGGGCGCAGTTGCATGTTCAGGAAAGTGTATGCGCCGTAGAGGCGCCAGTACTCGCTCACTTTCCAGTTGGCCGCCACCTCCGCCCCATACGTATCGCCGACCATGGCGTTCTGGAATTGCAAGGAATTGATATTGAACCCCGGGAGGGACAACGGGCCTCCAGGGACGGTGACCCGGAGGTGGCGGTAGTCGTTGATGAACGTCGCCACGTCGAAGGAGAAGGAATCGGTCGGCTGGGCCCGGTAACCCACCTCGTAAGCCACCACATCTTCCGACAAGAATGACGGGTTGGGAAGAATGCGCGGGAAGACCGGGATGCCCGCCCCCGTCACTGCCGAGGGCCGTAGCGTATTCGCGATACCTTCTTCCTGATAATTCGGCGTCCTGACAGCCCGGGAAACCGCTGCCCAAATCGACTGCTTTTCGGTCGGCGTCCACAACAGGCGTCCGGTCGGTTGGAATTCGAAGTTCGCATAGCTGTTATGCTCGAATTTCACGCCTCCCGTGAAGTTCAGCTTGTCTTTGACCAGGGTGATTTGATCCTGGACAAACGCGCTGAAGATGCGCTGGTCGAAGTTCGGCGGGAAGCCCGCGACCTGGAATCCGGGCGGGACGGCATTCGTCTGGAAGTCGCCACTGAAGCTGCCGCGGAAGAGGATGCTGTTGAGCCGGTAACCAAAGCCATAAATGATCTGCTGGCGTGCCGTGAGCGGAAATTGATGCTGGAAGTCCAGATCAAAGGTGTTGACGGCAAGCTCGCCGACGGTCGTGGACCGCAGGGAAATGTTGTCATAATAGATTTGCAGCCGCCAATCTGAATCCTTGTCGATCTTGTGGGTCCAGCGCCACAGGATGTCGGCGCCCTGGAAGTGCCGGTTTTCGGTGACGGGGAATGCGTAAGACGAAATCAAAGTAGGCGGGCCTTGCGGAAAGGGGGTTGGATGGACCTCGTAGACGCCGGCCGCTTCCCGGTACATGTCCCCTTGCAACGTGAACGTATCCCGCTCACTGACAAGCCAGTCGAAACGGATGCCGAAGCGGCCCTGCTGCCAGTTGTCGCGGGCCAGGCCGTCCGAGTTGAAGCCTCGGCCGGTATCGGTCCATTTGCCCCAGACGCGGTAGTAGAGGTCATCGCCGAGTTTACCGCCGTGGCGAAACCCGCCCATGCCCTGGTCAAAGGAGCCGCCGCCGCCGGTGATCAAGCTCCCCTGAGTGTCGCGGGCGCTCTTGGTTGTGATGTTGATGACACCGTTCACCGCATTGGCGCCCCAAACCGTCGCGCCCGGGCCGCGGATCACTTCGATGCGCTCCACGTCCTGGAGCAGCAAATCGACGTTATCCCAGTAGACGCCCGAAAAGATCGGATTGAAAACTGTGCGGCCGTCAATTTGCACGAGCATCTTGTTGGCGAAGAGATCATTGAAGCCGCGCGAGCTGATGGCCCAGGTGCTGGAGTTGACGCGGGCCACGTTCAGGCCAGGCACCATGCGCAAGGCTTCCATGATGGTGGTGGCGCCGGAGCGGCGGATCATGTCCTGGGTGATCACGAAGATCGCCGTCGGCGAATGCGCCACCGTGCTTTCCTGCCGGGACACGCTACTTACTTGCTGTTGCAAGGAGATTGGCGCCCCACTGGACGCGGGGGCCACAGGGACCTGGAGGAGCTTTTCGAGATCAAGCTTGAAGAGGTCCTCTTTCCCTTTCTTCTCTTCGGGCTGGTCCTTGCCGGGAATAGGTTGCTGGGCCGCTTCTCCGGTTATGGGCACGACAGGGGAGAGCAGTTGGGCCTTCTGTGCGGCGGCGGGGTTGGCCGACAAGAGAAGGACGAGCGAGGTGAGCAGGGTGGACCCTATCACGCTTGTGTGGAACAGGCGAACAGCATGCATGGGCCAGTCCTCCCTGACTTGCCAACTCCAAACGAATTTTCTTCCTAGTTCGCTCTAAAATAACAAACGCCTGCTGTCCTATCGTCATCGCTTAATGTGTTGCACAGAAGAAAGTGAGATTCCTTAACGGCGATAGCTCGAAAATTGGTGGAATGTGTCGAATTGAGGGGGCCTGCCGTCCCCTGTCCCCCGTAGCGGGTAGAGAGCCGGGGCACACCCTGGGATACCCCCTCTCGCCGTGGCGACTTGCCGCAAGGAAGATCGCAAGCTCATGAAGTGAAAACGCCCGCAGAAATCCTGCGGGCGTTAGATGGCAAGCGTGGTTACTTGATGTTGACCTTGACCTGCAAGACCTTCACGTCCTTGTCGCACTTGACCTGGACGCTGGCGCCCTTGGCCCCTTCGAGCAGCTTGAAGCCGTCGGCGCCGGTGCCGGTCTTCTTGTCGCCGCCCTTCATGACGATGAATTCGGTCGTGCTCTCGATGCTGAGTTCGCGATCGACCACTTCGTTCTTGACCTTCTGATTGATGATGAGCACGTTGGTGTCGAGCTTGACTTCCTTGATGGTCCCCTTGACCATCTGGGGCTTCTGATTGGCCGCCCCTTCGGTCCCCGCCTGGACGAGGAACAGGAAGGCAAACAGCGTGCAAACAACCGCGACGACGCGAACCATGGCAAAGCTCCTTATCAAGTGAAATGGCGAAACCATTGATACCGATTTTGACGTGCCGACCCGCGAAACAGTTCCCCGGCCAATCGGCTTTTTCTTGGACAGTAACATTGAACACCAATAGGACGTAGGAAGTAACGATTTGTTGGTGAATATATTGTAAGGAATGCCGAGAATTATTGCCAGGCATCGCTGGCCGACCTGATTGCTGCTGACTTCGTTGCTCACCATCACGAGGACTCTTCCATGAAACTCTGGCGTATCTTCGGCATCGTCGGTCTCGTATTCCTCCCCGGTGCTCTGCCCGCGCAGGACGGACCGCAAAAGGCGATCATCAAGAAAGTCGATGCGGGCAAGAGCACCCTCACGCTCACCGCCGACGGCAAGGATCTCGTCGTCAAGGTCACGGCCGAGACCAAAATCATCGACGCAGCGGGCAAGGTGATCGACGATCCATTCAAGGACGGCTCCTTCAAAGTCGGGGCGGCGATCGTCTTCAAGGCCGACGGCGACACGCTGCTGGGCCTCCGCGTCGGCGGCGCCGGCACGGAGCCCGCGAAGGGCCAAGTACGCCAGGGTAAGATCGCCAAGATCGATCCCGATAAATTCACCATCACCATCGCGCTCAACGGCATGTACATCGATCTGGTCATGACCGAGGAAACCCAGGTACTCGACCGCAAGGGCGATTCCCTCAAGGAACGGCTGCAAGGCTTCAAGGCCGGCACGGACGTTTTCTTCAAAGCCGACCAGCGGGACGGCAAGAATTTTCTCGCCGGGATCAAGCTGGCCGACGGCAAGGGGGGACCCGCCGGCAAGGCGCCTCCCTTGGTCAAGGTCGATTCCTCCAAGTTCGTCCCCTTGAACGAACTCGGCGACAAGGAATACAAGGACGGCTACCAAGGCGGCTTTTACCCCGACGGCAAGAACGAGCGCCCCAAAGCCCACGAAGCCGCCGGCTTGCGCCTCGCCAAGGAAGTCCAGCCGCGCGATGCCGAGGGAAAGATCAATCCGCAAGGCAAGATCGTTCTGCTCTCGGTCGGCATGAGCAACACGTCGCAGGCCTCGCAAGGTTTCCAGAAAGTGCTGGCCGGCGCGGCAGGCATCAATCCGCAGCTTGTTTTCGTCAACGGCGCCGTCGGCGGGCAGACCGCTTCGCGCATTCAGAATCCCGACAGCCCCGAGGGGGCCAAATACTGGGCCATCGTCGACAAGCGCCTCGAGGACGCCAAGCTGACGCGCGCCCAGGTGCAAGTCATCTGGATCAAGCAGGCCGACATCGGGCCGCAAGAAGGCTTCCCCGGCTATGCCAAGAAGCTAGAAGGCGAGCTGGCCAACATCGTACAGATCTTTCCGAAGCGCTTCCCCAACGCCAGTCTTGTCTATCTGTCGAGCCGAACCTACGGCGGCTATGCGACCACGCCGCTCAATCCGGAGCCGATGGCTTACGAGTCGGCCTTCGCGGTGAGATGGCTGATCGAACGGCAAATCAAGGGCGAAGCCGGCCTGAACTATAACGCGAAGCAGGGCGACGTGAAAGCCCCGTGGCTCAGCTGGGGGCCGTACCTGTGGGCCAACGGTTCCAAAAAACGCGCCGACGGTTTCAGCTACGATGTCAGCGATTTCGCCGCCGACGGCACGCATCACTCGCCCGCCGGGTCGGAGAAAATCGGCCGACTGATGCTGCAATTCTTCCAGAACGATGCGACCACGCGCTCGTGGTTCACGAAGTGAGCGTGAATGCCGCTTGCGGTTTAGCGCTCGCGCGACTTCATGCGAGCGCCAAGCCGCAAGCGGCGGCAAAGAAATCTCCCGCCATTTTTTGACAACCGCGATTCCGCGATCTATCTTTCTCTCAGATACGAATTTCGCGCGATGCCTGTGAGGGACGGGCAAACTCGACGCGAAGTACAGGTTCTTCAACCAGAAGAGGAAATCGCAATGTTGTCTCGCTTCAAGAACGCCGTGGTGGATTTCTGCAAACGTGAAGACGGCCCGACCGCGGTCGAGTACGCCGTCATGTTGGCCTTGATCATCGTCGTGTGCCTCGCGGCCATCACGACCCTCGGCCAGAACGCCAACTCGACTTTCACGTCGGTCGGCGCCAAGCTCGGTTCGGCCTCGAGCTGAACAAGAGCGCAACGCCGCGGGATTGTGCTCTTTTCCCTCCCCAACCGCTCAGAGAGCGCTCCCCACTTCATCCCATCGGCGGTCAACACAGAAGACTGGAGAGTCGGCAGAGATACTTGTCGGCTCTTCGGTTTTTTTTTGCGCTTGCCAAGTTTTGTTCGCCATAAATGGCGGGTTATATAATATTCGCATGACGACCGCTCCGAAGAAATTCAAGCTCGGCCTGATCCAGCTGCGCTGCGTTGCGGAACCGGCGCAAAATCTCGAACGCGCCGTCGAGCGCATCGAGGAAACCGCCCGCCGCGGCGCCGACGTCATCTGCTTGCCGGAACTGTTCCTGTCGCAGTACTTCTGCCAGCGCACCGACCTGAGCCTGTTCGACCTTGCCGAAACGATTCCCGGCCCGACCACCGAGCGCCTCGGCCGGCTGGCGCGTTCGCTCGGCAAGGTGATTGTCGCCTCGCTTTTCGAGAAACGCACCGCCGGCGTCTATCACAACACCGCCGTCGTCTTCGATGCCGACGGCTCGATGCTCGGCATCTATCGCAAGATGCACATTCCCGACGACCCGCTCTACCATGAGAAATATTACTTCACGCCGGGCGATGTCGGCTTCCGCACTTTCGACACGCGTTTCGGCCGGCTCGGCGTGCTCGTCTGCTGGGACCAGTGGTTCCCCGAGGCCGCCCGCTTGACCGCGCTGCAAGGCGCCCAGGTGCTGCTCTATCCGACGGCGATTGGCTGGCACCCGCGCGAAAAGGCCGACTTCGGCGCGCAGCAGCATTCGGCCTGGGAGACGATCCAGCGCAGCCACGCCATCGCCAACGGCGTCTATGTCGCGGCCGTCAATCGCACGGGACACGAGGGGCCGACGGACGCCGGGCTCGAATTCTGGGGGGCGTCGTTCGTCAGCGACCCGTTCGGCGTGGTGCTGGCGAAGGGCGCGCACGATCAGGAAGAGGTTGTGATTGCCGAGTGCGACCCGGCCCGCAGCGAAGACGTGCGCCGCAATTGGCCGTTCCTGCGCGACCGGCGTATCGATGCGTATGGCAATTTGACCAAACGCTGGGATGATCGCGCAAAATAATGAAGCACAAGATCATAGTGAGAGGGGCGAACCTCTCTTGGTGATCTTGTGCTTCCTTATTTTGTTTACTTGGTGTTTAGCAGCCCAGCAGCAGGCTCGGCTCCCAGCCGACGCGTTCGGCGGATGCGCGGAGTTTTTCGAGAGCGCGGTTCTGGATCTGGCGGACGCGTTCCTTGCTGATGCGCAAGAGGTGGCCGATCTGGCGGAGGCTGTGCGTGCCGTTGCCGGTCAGGCCGAAACGGAGGTCAAGCACCTTGCGTTCGCGCGGGCGAAGGTTTTCCATCAGGAAGGTGAGTGCCTCCTGGCGTTCGGAGTTGGTGCGGAGCGTTTGGCTTTCGTTGTCAGGCATTGCTTCGGTGAGCTTGAAATCGCTGTCGTCGTCGAGGACGGCATTGAGGGAGACCGGAGCGCGGGTGGCGGTCTGCAGATGGGTCAGGTGCTCGAGGCTTGAGCCGGTGCGCGAGGCCAGTTCCTGCGGGCTGGGCAGATGCTGGCCACCGTGGGCGAGGGCCTCGGATTCCTGCTGCAACAGGCCGAGTTCTTGCAAATGGTGCGGCGACAGGCTGACCAGATGGCTCTGGCGGGCGACCGCGATTTGCAGCGTCTGCCGAATCCACCAGGTCGCATAGGTCGCCAAACGGGTGCCGTGGCTGACGTCAAAGCGGTCGATCGCCTGCATGAGGCCGCAGACAGCTTCTTGCAGCAGGTCGGAGTAGCCGAGGGCGTGATGCCGAAAGCGCTTGGCGACGTGGGCGGCAAGCCGGATGTTGGCCGACGCGAGCCGATGCTTGCAATGGATGTAGCGGTCGTGGACCTTGCGGATGCCGACGTGATCGCGCGCTTCTTGATCGCAATAATCGCGGATGAACTGGGCCATCGGCCACGGCTCAAGGACGGGGCGATGAGCGCGGAGCTTGGGGAAATAGCGAATCAGGAAACGCACCAATTCGCTTTTACATTGCCAAAAGGTTGCCAGGAGTGCTCGTTCTTCTTCGGGGGTGAGGAGGTCAGACGAAAAGATCGTCTGCGTGGTGTCGATGGCGATAGCATCCTCGGGCGCCTTGGTACGGCGCTTCGCTGGTTTGGTCTTCATTGCCGTGCTTCCCTTGAATAGAAAAGGTTCTCGAGCCAAATTGCGGGTGAGTCCAGGACGCCCGTCCCTGCCTCTGGGGCGAGCGGCGAACCACACGAGCGACCAGGCGCGGAATCGAGAAGGCCACGGCCTTCCTGGTGACGTATCACCATCGCACCTTCGCGGTTTTTCAATGTTCCGTCTCGCGGTTCAGCTGAAAAATCGTGAGGAGTATGTCCTTGACCTTACCGACGCCCGCTTATCGTGGACACACTCCACGTGTTGGGTCTCATTACGCGGAGCGTAATGTCCACAATTTCGGACGCCTCCTCGCCACAACTGCGAGGAGCTAACTCTCGTTCTTCATTTCACGAACCATTGTAAAGGCAAAAATTGCGGATTACAAGTCTTATTTGAAAAAAAAGGTGAAAATAGCCCCCTGACGACACACCGATCCGTGCGGATCAAAGAGAGTGGTCGTTTTGGGAAAGATGGCCTGTCTCAAGAGATCGTATCACATTTGCCTTCAAGCGGCATGGGGGGGCGTGGATTTTTCCTCCGAGCGCGGCAGCTGGCCCTGGAACAATCGTAATTCGTGTAATAAAGCGAGCATTTCCTGGTTTTGTTTGACGATTTCGTCAAACATCTCGCTGCCCGCAGTTTCTTCGAGTTTCTCGACGAGCCAGCCGAGTTCGACTTCCTCCGCGGGGGCCTGTTGCGGCGGCAGCTGCTTCACTAAACGGAACAGCGTCGCCGGGTCGGTCTCCGGAAACATGCCGGCGAGCCGTTTGGGCGCCGGCGGGAAGGCTTCCGCCCGAATGTTCTCGGCGAAGATTTGCAGCTGCTGGTTCTCGATCTGAAAACAAAGACGCGCCTTGCCGAACACCTGCAGCGCCTGGCAGGCGACGACAAACGTCGCGGCGGCGATGCACGCCTGTTCGTGGCAATCAAAAGAGAGGAGGCTGGCGACGCGGCGGGCGCGCTGACGCGCAAGCAGGGCGTCTTTCTTGCCGCGCAGCCTCAGCATCAAGAAGGGTGCGATCGTCATGGCCGGTCCATCCTTGACCAACGCCCGGCTCTCGGTTCGCCGGTTCCGGTGCTTCCTGCACGCTCACCAAGCTACCCAAATGCCGATATTTTGCATAGAGCAATTTTATCGAAATCGACTTTACGCTCGCACCGCCACTAATTATCGTAACATAACAACTCGACCTCACGGTCCGTTGTATTAAACAGAAACCCCTCACGTCCTCTCCTTACCCGAATGGAGCAACCCATGTCCGACGAACTGCGTTCCCCCGAAATCGGTAACCCGACCCCCGCGGCCCAGCAAACCCAGCCGCAATTCGGCACCGACGCCAGCGAAATCTCCACGGTCTATACCAACTTCTGCCGCGTCAGCGTCACGCCGGAAGAACTCGTGCTTGATTTTGGCCTGAACACGCAAATGGTCCCCACCCCGGCCGAAACGGTCAAGCTGTCGCACCGCATCGTCATGAACTTCTTCACGGCGAAACGGCTTCTGGGCGCCCTCAGCGCCGTCGTGCAACAGCATGAGGTGTCTTTCGGCGCCCTGGAACTGGATTTCCAGAAGCGCATGCGCGGCGGCCGGCCGCTGACCCCGCAGACCGGCATCAAGAATTAATGTGATCGGCGCTGATCCGGCGAACTGATTCCGCGAGCCAAGCCCCTGTGAGGGTTGATGTTACTCAACCGGCCCCTCACAGGGCTCGGCTCGCTGTCTTCAAGAATCCGGCGTGGTTCAAAAACCATAAGTATGAGATCACAACCAACCGTGCTCCAGGAGCCCCTACCCTACCCTGTGCACAACTGCCACTTTTGCTAACCCGTTGCGAGCAGCTGAGTTGCGGCAACGGCGGTACTACGAGGCGCGATGTTTTCGGCTTGGGAAACGACTTACAAACCGAAAAC